>Ga0115550_1000954_pt1 | contig 22922 bp, 17 predicted proteins | sample COGITO_mtgs_1005_FD_87177 | JGI IMG/M metagenome (GOLD analysis project Ga0115550, IMG submission 87177) | Pelagic marine microbial communities from North Sea - COGITO_mtgs_100511 | ecosystem: Environmental > Aquatic > Marine > Epipelagic | place: Germany:Helgoland, sampling site Kabeltonne... | reverse complement strand
CGGCCACCCCTTGCTCCCCATGACGCAAGGCCACCTCTTCGGCCAGGCTGGACTCCCCGTCGCCCCCACCACCCAGCTTGGCGGGCTGCAACCAGCGGCTGCACTCGGGAGGCAGAAACGGGCTGCCATCGCTGAAGGCGAGATCCCGCAAGGCCGGCAAGCGCTGCAAGAAACCGTCGAGTTCCTGCGCTATGGCCTGGGCCACGGCGCCAAATCCCAGCTTCTGCGCCACCTCGGCCGAGAGCCGATGCCCCTCGAACCAGTAGGGCGCCAGGGTCAGGCTCTGTTCGATGCGCTGCCAGAGCGCCAGATCAGGCGCGGCCCGCTCCAGTGTGGCCAGGGCGGCGCGGTACTCATCCACCATGTCCGTCGACATGGGGGCCAACTGGGTTTTATGGCCCTGGGCACTCATGGGCGGTGTGGTGATGCCGGCCCAGATGGCGTGACGGCGCAGGCGATAGCCCACAGCCGCCTCCGGCTGGCGCTCGATCAAGAGCTCCGCCACCTTGAGCTGGGTCTGTCGCCAGGCCCTGTCATTGGAGCTGTCGATCTCGATGCCAGATCCCTTGGCGCTGCCACTGAGCAGCATGGAGCCCGCCATGCTGGCCGCCGTGGCCACGGGCGCGCCGCTCTCTGGTTTGGCATCGGCCTGGGCTTGCGCCACCTGCTGGCGCTGGGCCCGCTTCAGCCCCATCAACAAGGGCTCAAGCAGCTCGCCCTTGTCCGGGCACTGGGCCCGCCAGCAAGCCTCAAGCTGCTCGGCCTGGGCCAGCAACTGGATCAGCTCGGCCGCCGAGGCACTTTCACTCACCCGCGGCAGGGCCCCCTCGAAGCGCTTGACGATCTGCACCATCAAGCGCTGCTTCTGGCTGGCATTGCCGGGCCAGGCCAGCAGCCAATAAGCCTGGATCCAGGCTTCCAGCAAACTGAGCGCAGCCCCCAGAGGGGTTGCCTTGGCCGGGTGTTGCAGGCAGCGCAGCAGCTGGGCCAGCACCCGCATGTCCTTGGTGCGGCTCTCCAGCAGGCCGAGGCACGCCTCGGCCACCGCATTGAGATCGACCTGGCTGTGGGCGAGGGATCCCAGCTTGACCAGCTCGGTCTCCACATAATCCCAGCGCGGCTCGTCGGCCAGCACGGCGCTTCTGATCTGTTCATCCGGCAAGCTGGTGAGCAGCCGGGCGCACCAGGGGTGTTGATAGCTCATGGCGCCCCCTACCAGCGACACTGCTGGCGCAGCGGCGCCAGCGCCTCTTTCAGCCCGCTCAAGTCGACCCGCAGCATGACGCCGTTCGCGGCCCGAGCCTGAGTACCGTTGTCGGCCCGAACCTGCAGCTCGCGATGGCCAATCCAGCGCTTGAGCTCCTCGATGGCAGGCAAGCCGCGGCCATATTCGAGCAACAGACCCTGATCCCGGATAAACCAGCTCTGGGAGCCGGCACTCGGCTGACCATCCAGCTCGACCAGCACCTTCTCCCCTGCCCAGGGAGTGTCCAGCCTCAGCCGGATATGGGTGATGCTGTCGACGCAGCCTATGGCCAGGGTCGCCCCGCGCAAGGCGGGACGAGTGAGCGTCTCGCTGTCACGGCCCTCATCGTGCTGCAACAGGAAAGGAGGGCTGTCCGGCGTGCGGGCCTGCTCCTGTGCCCAGATGGCCTGCCAGGCGGCAGACTTGGGGGCGCCCCCCTCATTCGTCTGGGTCAGGCCATTGCCGATGGCGTCGTAACAGGCGAGCCGGATCAGCGGCGATGGCTCTCGGCGGCACGCCTGCCAAGACGCCATGTCCAGCGGGGCCACGGCGCCGCTGGTGGCCAGCAACAACGGCAACAAGCCGAGGATGCTCATCAGTTCACCTCCAGTTTCTGGCACTTGTGATCCAGGGTGCGCTTGGGAATATTCAGGCTCTCGGCCACCAGCATGCGATTGCCCTGGAAGTAGCGCAGGCGCGCCTCGATGACCGAGGCCTCGTACTGCTGCATGGCCCGGCGCAGATCCCGGATGTGGTTGTAGTCGTCCATGGAGCCGGGCAACTCGACACAGACCCGCTCTTTCAGCTCGGGGGGCAAGGCCTCCAGCACCACCTCTTCCCCGTGACGGGTGTGGGCGCAGGCGACCTCCAGCAGATTGCGCAGCTCGCGCACGTTGCCGGGGAAGTCATAATTTTGCAGCTGCTTCAAGAACTTGCGCTGCAACCCTGCCAGGGTCTTGCCATCCTGGGCGGCAAACTGGGCCATGAAGTGCTGGCACAAGAGCGGCACGTCGTCCATGTGCTCCCGCAGGGGGGCGATCAGCAGCAGACACTGGCAGAGGCGGTGATAGAGATCGGCCCGGAACTGCCCCTCCTCCACATGGCGGGTGAGCGGCTGATGGGTCGCGGCGATGAGGCGAAAATCGGAGTGGCACTCCTGCTCGGCCCCAAGCGGCCGGTAACTGCGGGTTTCGAGCACCCGCAGCAGCTTGGCCTGCATGGCGGCGGGCATGTCGCCCACCTCGTCCAGAAACAGGGTGCCCCCATTGGCCTGGGCCACCAGCCCGGTCTTGTTGGCAAGGGCGCCGGAGAAGGCCCCCTTCTGATAACCGAACAGCTCGCTCTCGATGAGGTTTTCCGGAATGGCGGCGCAGTTGATGGCCACAAACGGCTTGGCCGCGCGATCCGAGCACTGGTGCACCAGCCGGGCGACCACCTCCTTGCCGCTGCCAGTCTCCCCCTGAATGAGCACGGTCAGCTTGTGCTGGCCCGCCAGGCTTATCTGCTCGCGCAGGCCGCGGATCACCGCCGACTGGCCGATCAGCTGATCACCGAGCAGCTTCTCATGCTGGCGCAGTCGCTCCCCCTCGCCCTTCATCTGGCGCAGGGAGTCGCGCAGCATCCCCTGATCCCGCCGACTGCGCCCCAGATCGCGGATCAGGGTGAGCTGGTTGCAGAATACCTGTGACAACAGGGCCAGTTCGGGGCGCTGTGTCCACTCCTGCAGCACATCGCCGCTGTCCATCATGGCCAGCACGGCAAACGGCTTGCCGTTGCCATCATTGAGGGGAAAGGCGTGCAGGCCGCACTGCTGACCCAGGTTGGCCAGCAGGGTGCGAAACGCGGCGTGCTCGATGCGGGCACCGCCGTGCAGGGAGTCCCAGGTGCGGGACTGGGCCTTGTGCAGCACATAGGCGAGCGGGTGGGAGAAATCATCCACCGCCAGCGCCAGCGCCACCTTCTGTCCCTTGACCCAGCCGGTGCATTCGAGCTGGCGCCCGCTCACGTCCAGCATGCCAAGCAGTATCCCCTTGGGCTGAAAGCTGGCATTGAGGGTCGAGACCCACCAGTGACACAGGTGCTGCTCATCGCGCTGCTGCGTCAAGGCGAGGGCAAATGCGAGGGCTTGTTCCATGTTCAGCCCTCCACCTCGGCCACGAACTGGCGCTCGCTCACAGAGAAACGTACCCGCTTGATGGGCTCACCGGCCGAGAGACGCTGCAGCAGTTGCAGGGAAACCGGCGGCAGCAGGGCACCGTCGATGACGGATTCCAGCATGCGGGCGCCGTTCTCGCTGCGATTGGCGCGGCGCAGTATCTCCTCGGCCACCTCGTCTTCCAGCACCACCTCGGCGCCGAAGCGATCCTTGAGCAGCTTGACCAGCCGGTTGAGTTTGCCACCGACGATCTGCACTAGCGTGTCGTGGCCCAGCGGCAGGTAGGGGATCACCTCCATGCGCGCCAGCAGCGCCGGCTTGAAGAAGGCGGCGAGCTCGGGATAGAGCGCATCCAGCAGATCATCGGGCTGCTCGGCATGGTCGACTATGGTCTGGAAGCCGAGGTTGGAGGTGAGGAAGAAGACCACGTTCTTGCAGTCGATGATGCGCCCTTCCCCGTCCGCCAGCTCGCCCTTGTCGAACGCCTGATAGAAGAGGTTGAGCACGTCCGGATGGGCCTTCTCCACCTCATCCAGCAGCACCACCGAATAGGGCTTCTGACGAATGGCCTCGGTCAGCACGCCCCCTTCGCCAAAGCCGACATAGCCGGGAGGCGAACCAATGAGGCGGGAGACAGTGTGTTTTTCCTGATACTCGGACATGTTGATGGTGGTCAGGTACTGGCGGCCACCGAACATCAGCTCGGCAATCTGCAGCACGGTTTCTGTCTTGCCGACCCCGCTCGGCCCCACCAGTAGGAAGGCACCCAGCGGACGGCCCGGACGGCGCAAGTCGGCGCGGGCGGTCAGCAGGTGTTTGTGCAGATGGGCCACCGCCACATCCTGCCCCTTGATAAGCTCGCCAAGGTACTCCGGCAACCGGGTCACCACGTCCAGCTCCCCCTGGGAGATGCGATTGAGCGGCACCCCGGTCCACTCGGCGATCACGGCCGCCACCTGGGTCTTGTCGACGTGGGCAGAAACCAGCACTTCGCCCTGTTGCAGGGCGGCCAGCTCGCGCTCGAGCTCGGCCAGCTTGTCGGCGGCGGCTTGTGGATCCAGCGGCGCATCGGCCAGATCCAGCGCCTCTCTGGTCAGCAGCTCATCCTGTTGATCGGCCAGCAGGGCGGCGCGCAGTTCGACAATCTGGTGCACCAGCCCCTGCTGTTGCTGCCACTGGGCCTCCTGCTCGGCCAGCGACTCGCGGCAAGCCTGCTGGGCCGCCTGCAACTCGGCCAGGCGCTCCGCGTTGTCACCAAGACCTATCAGGCTCTGGCGCTCCAGCTGACGGATCTCCAGCTCGCGCTGGCGCAGCGCGTTTTGCAGGTGGCTGACGGCGCGCGGCGGCGTGGTCAGGTTGATGGCCACCCGGGCACAGGCGGTATCGAGCACGTCGATCGCCTTGTCCGGCAGCTGACGGCCGGAGATGTAACGGGCGGAGAGCTGGGCGGCGGCTTGCAGCGCCTCCTCGTCGATCAGCACACCATGGGCCTTCTCGTAGATACTGCGCAGGCCGCGCAGTATCACTGTGGCTTCGTCGGCATTGGGCTCACCCACTTTCACCAGCTGGAAGCGGCGCGAGAGGGCTGCGTCTTTTTCCACGTATTTCTTGTACTCGCCCCAGGTGGTGGCGGCTATGGTACGCAGCTCGCCCCGGGCCAGCGCCGGCTTGATGAGGTTGGAGACATCCAGCCCGCCGGCCTGATTGCCGGCCCCGATCAGGGTGTGGGCCTCATCGATGAAGAGGATGACAGGACGCACCGCCTCCTTGACCTCCTGCATTACCCCCTTGAAGCGCTTCTCGAACTCTCCCTTGACCGACGCACCGGCCTGCATGGCACCAAGGTCGAGAGTCATCAGCTCCACCTCGCGCAATTTTTCAGGCACCTGATCCGCCACGATGCGCAGCGCCAATCCCTCTATGAGTGCGCTCTTGCCGACACCTGCCTCCCCCACGACGATGGGGTTGTTCTTGCGACGCCGCGAGAGGATGTCGATCATCAGATCGATTTCGTGATCCCGACACAAAACAGGGTCCAGACGGCCCTGGCGTGCCTGCTCGGTCACGTTGATGGTAAAGCGTGCCAGCAGGCTGGCATCGGCTGGCAGGGCGGCCTGAGTTGAGGTGCCGTTTGTAGAAACCGTAACTTGGGTCTCGGCGGACTCTTTCACCCACTCGTCAAACTGCTGGCGCAACAGCTCGCGGTTGACGTTGGCCAGCAGCCGGGTCACAGAGCCTGGCAGGTAACGCTGGGGAGTCATCAAGAGCACCAGCAGCATGACGCCGCTGCGCAATTGGGCGTGCTGCAGCTCGGCGGAAGCCAGCAGCCAGCTGTCTTGCAACCACTCCACCAGGAGCGGCGAGAAGGAGGGGTAACCCTGGGCATAACCACTGTCTGCACCGGCAGGCTGGAGCAGGGTTTTGAGCTCGTCGACCCCGACGTCGGCCCGCTTGAGGATCTGGCGTACATCACTGAGTGGTGTCTCCAGCATCTTGAGCAGCAGGTGCTCGATGCGGATCTCCGCCCCCTGATGGTTGACGCAGAGGGCCGCAGCCTCCTCCAGCATGTGACGACAGATGGGGTTGAGTCTTTCCACCAGTACGGGTAGCTCTATACGAATCAAGGCGTGCTCTCCTCAGAATAATTATTTTAATAATTCGCCCAGTTGACGCAGTACGTCCTGGGTCTGGTTATTGAGTTGGTGATGATAGAGGCCAAAGATAATGGCCAGGATCAGCGCGCCCCCCATGAACAGGCTGCGCAGGGAAATCTGCTTGCGCAGTCTGTAACGGGAAGCCTGACGACCGAGGTCGAGGTGAAACACGCTGGGGGCTTCACCGCTTGTCTCGGGGGCCAGCTGCTTGTGCAACTGTTTGACGATACGCTCGAACTCGTCACGCCCCTTGCTCATCACCTTGTAGCGCCCCTCGAAACCGAGACACAGGCACAGATAGATGAACTCCAGGATGTCGCGATAACGCACCGGGTCTTCCTGCAGACGGGCGAGCAGCACGAACACCTTCTCCCCGCCCCAGGTCTCGTTGTGGAAACGGGTCAGCAAGGAGTGTTCCGACCATTCGCTCTGGCTACCCCAGTCGCGACCCATGACGGCCTCGTCGATGAAGGTGCAGAGGATGTAGCGAAACGACAACACCACACCGTTCTCGTAGCCCTGGGCCATCAGCTCCTGCTCTATGGCCTGGATCTCGGTCACCACCCGCTGATAGAGCTCCGGCACCCGGTCGTAGCGCGACAGCAGGCGCACCCGCTGCACCAGCCCCAGCAAGGGGGTCACCGCATCAATCATGGGGTTGATGCTCTGGCCGCGCAGGCGGAACCAGTAGTCCGAATCCATGTCCAGCTGCTCGGCATGATCGAACAGCAGATCGCTGAGTTGCTCGTTCTTGATAATGTCCGTGGTCATCTCTGCTTGTTTCCTTGATGCGATCACTGGCTGCGAATGGCCCAGAGCTGCATGTCGAGCTCGGGGAAATCACCGGCAATGTGGAAGGCGAGCGTGTTGCTGACCGCCAGCATCTGCCAGGCCGGGCTTTGCCGATCGAGCTGGAAGTAGCTGTAACCGGCGTGATAGGGCAGCTGGCGCGGCGCCACCGGCAGCGGCAGCAGCGGAATGCCGGGCAGCTGCAGGCTGATGAGCTCGCGGATCTTGTCGCTCGACGCAACCTTGGTCTGCTGCAGCAGTTGCTTGCGCAGCTGCTCCTGCGGCATGCGGGCACGCACCGCCAGCACGAAGTCGGCGCTTTGCATCAGCTCGCTCTCGTTGACCATGGCCACCATGACGCCGTACTGGTGCTTGCGCAGCTGGATGGAGACAGCACGTGGCGACAGCACTGTGCTCAGCGCCTGACGCAGGGCCAGCATCACAGGCTCGAAACTCACCTGCTGATCATCGTGACGATAGGCTGGGAACTCGGGGGGCAGACGGGACTCGTCGGTAAAGGTCATCAGCTCGCCACAGATCTGCACCAGGGCCTCGTGCAACCGCTCCGGATGCAGGGTGCCAAGACGCGCCAGATGGGAAAGCTGGGGCTGAGCGCGGTTGAGCAGTTGCAACATCATGAACTCGGCCACATCGGCGACTCCCTGCTGACCAGGGGCGGCGATACGCTGGGAGAGACTGCGGGCCCGCTCGGCCACGAGGCCAGCCGACTCGCCGAGGAAGCGCTTGAGGGTCGGGATGGCGGAGACGCTGATGCTGCAGGGCATGAAGTTGGGATCCAGCACCAGACCACCGTCTGGACGCTTGTCCAGAATGCGAGCGATGGCGAGCGAGGCATAGGCGCTGCGATCTTCCCGCTCCAGCATCAGCCGCAGGCTGACTCGCCCCACTTCCAGGGAGACAACATCTCCCCCTTCGCTGTGCAGGTCGCGCACATCGTGGCGATGGGCCTGCAATCGGGTAGCAACCTGGCCGCCCTGATTGACTTCGTTGACCCCGTTCACCGAGAGCGGCAGTGCCAGGTAGACCTTCTGGTTGGCAACCGAGGCATCGGTAATTTCCAGGGGCGCCGGCAGCACATCGTCATTGGGAATATTGAAGACAGTGCCGTCCGGCAGTATGCCGGTGGCACCTACCAGAGCGATACGGCCAAACCCCAGGTAGTCCTCGTTGATGGCCAGCGACTGCAAGCCATAGAAATAGTCGCTGAGCGCACTCAGTCTGGCGTGCAGCGCATACTCTGAATGTCTTTGTTGTTGCTGGAAGTGCTGGGGCTTGATGAAGAGCCCCTCACGCCAGATAACCCGATTTCGACTCGACATGGTTATTCTTCTTCTTTTTGCAGTTCTACTTCATCCAGACGCAGATGAACCAGGATTTGATAGGCTCGTCCCATGCTCTTCACCTTGATGACCTTGCGCCACTCGGCGCTGTCAGGATCGGCATAACGGGCGATCACCCCGATGTAGCGGGTCTTCTCATCGAGCTTGATGGGCGGCAGATACTTGAACTGGCCTGGCAGCAGTGTGTAGTCCTGATGATCCAGGTAGTTCTTGCCAAGAGCCTTCTCCACATCCTCGGTCACCTGGTCGTAATCGGTGGCGAGCAGCTTGGAGTCTTCGGCCAGCAACACCACCTGGAACTCGATGGGTGCCGCCTCCCCACTCTCGTTAGGATTGACATCCCGCTCGGCCAGCAGGCTCAGCCCCAGGGTGGTGGCTTGTTCATCGTTACTGCCCACCTGGATATCCGGGTCCATGGCCACATCGGCCATCTTGCCCATGGTGGTACAGCCTGCCAGGGCCAGCAGACAGGCCCCCAGCATCAGCGCACGTATCATCAAATCAGTCCCTGTTGCTGACGCACGGCCTGGTCGTATGCCTGGGCATAGACCTGATGGAACAGCTTGTCGAACCCCTGCTGACGGGCAGAAGTGAGCTCGCGGTAGTAGTGCTGGTACATGTTCCAGGCCCAGCCTTCGTCGGCCACACCGGGGGCGCCGGTACGACGGTAATGCTCGAAACGGCCAATCAGTGCCTCTGGCGAGAAGGCTTGCAATATGCTGTCCAGCGCCGCGCCAATAGCCTGCTGGTTCGCCACATGATGAATGCGCACATTGCGCAGGCTCTCGGCCACGGCCGCTGGTGCCGTCAGATGAACCGGACTCTTCTGCTCGGCAAACATCACCGCCAGGGTCTCGTCATAGTCGAGGCCAAGGCGCAGCGGGTTGTCTTCGATGGGACGCAGGTGCTTGTCTGCCAGCGCCGCCTGATCGGTTTGCAACTGCAGCAGTCCTTCCACCATGGCGCGCACCGTTTTGCCCATCTCTTCGAGCATGTCGTGAGCCTGCTGGGTATCCTGCAACTGCAGGGACTGACCCAGGCCGCGCATCAAGGGGGTCAGCGCCACGTGATCCACCCCCTCCAGCGGAGGGTGGTAGTCGGGGTGATTCTCTATGGTGGGCATATCCAGAAATTCTTGGTTCATGGTGTTCTCGACAGCAGAAAAAGGGGCGAGGGATACGGCATCCATATCCGATTGTGAACGCAGTGGTGACGGCTGGCGGGGATCCACCAGCGGGGTCAGCACCGAGCGTTCATGTTGCAGTGCCAGCAAGGGGTCGACGGCGAGGGCGCGTGGATCCTCCATGGCTTGACTGGTCTCCTCCCCGGCAAGCCACTCATCGAGCTGCTCGGAGGGCCGGTTGCCCAGCACCTGATGCAAGTTCTGCTCGGGGGAGATGGCCCCCAGATAGGCGCGCATCCGGAACGGACCGACGATCAGTTCGTCACCCTGCTCAAGATGTACCTTGCGGGCCCGCCCTATGGGCGAGGTCGCGCCATTGATGTAGGTCTGACCGCTCAGATCGCACAGGCAGAAACGGCCATCGTTCAACTCGATCCGGGCGTGGGCGGGCATGACCGACCCCAACCTGTCACGAAGTTGCCAGTCATCCTGCTCTGAGGCACCCAGAGTGCCCCCCATCTCGTCGAAGCGGTACTGTACCTGCTGGCTGCCATCGAGCTGTTCGCTGTTGAGCACCACTAGGGAAAGTTGCTGATTAAAATCGTCCACATTCACTCCTGCACTGATTCCTACACCGAATTTCCTGCGTTTATTCCTGTACACAGATAGTCACAAACGGGTCGCTCGGCGGTTGGCCGAGAAAGGTACTCCACCCCAGGCGCGCGCTCTGCTCTTCCCCCAATCGCAACCCCCTGGCCTGCTCCTGGCCAAAGCCGAGTCGCAGATCCCAGGCCAATTGGTCGCGCAGGATGAAGGAGACAAAGGTCACCAACGCATGGAAGTGTTCCCCGTTCGGGAGAAAACCGAGAAACTGGCCAAAACTCAGGTCATTGATCTTCAATAAAAACTTGCCCGCACAATCGTTCACCTTGTCACCGATGACGAAGTCGCCGCCCAACGTGGCGCAAGCTCCGCCCAGCCGGTTTTGCTGATCCTGATGGATGGGTACCTTGCGCCACTGCCAGGCACTCACTTCCACATCCGCCAGATCGAAACAGTGCGCCACCAGACCGGCCACCACCTCTGGCGAGCGGCTGGGGCTGGCCAACATGCCTGCATAAGAGAGCATCTTGGCGCGATTGACCGGCAGGCTCTGGCAGACGGCCTCATTGCCCAGCCCCACCAGGGCAAACATCAGGCGGGAGAAACCATCCTCGCCGTTGTCCTGAAAGCGCACGTGATAGCGATACTTGCGCCAGATCCGGTGCAGCAGCGTCAGCAGGCGGTGGTGAAAGAAGTCCAGAAACAACCCGAGCTTCTGCTCCCCTTGCGCGTACTCCCACGCCAACGAATCCAGGTAATAACCTGGCATGGGTGACTGGCTGCCGTGCAAACCCAGAAACGCCACTTCAAGCTCATGGCGACCCTTGCCATCGCGACCCACCTGCAATACATCGCTGGTGGGAAAACCCAGAGACGCGGTCGCCTTGAAGCGGATATTTTCGTCACTCGGTAAATGGTCGAGGCCGCGCTCTTGATCGGCACCGTCCAGCCGGTTGAGCAGTTCAACCAGCTGAAAGAAATTGAAACGGGGCGCGTCCCTGGTGGAGGTCACATCAGGGAGTGCTGACCGATCTGGACTGGCCATTGATAGCGCTCCTTGTTGTCGAGATTGACCACCTCCAGCAGGTGGAAAGCATTGACGCTGGCATACAGGGAGAAAAAGTGAGCCAGCACGGTACTGAAGAGATAGAGCTCCCCTTCGCTGCCAAAGGCGGATTGGCGAATGGAGAGTACCGACTTGAGCCCGCGCACCGGCATGCCGCGCACCAGCCTGTCCACCGGTTTGGTCTCGATCTCCTCGATCCCCGCCAGTCGCTTGCGCGATGCCTGTTCAGCCTGCTTGTCATGAAGCGCGGGGAAGTCATAGGTGCGCAGCACTTGCACTAGGGCATCCCGACGCAACAGAGAGACATAGTTGAGCGACAGGTTGGAGATGAGGGTCCAGTGCAGACTGCCATCCAGCGCCGGACGCAGCGGCCGGGTCGGCCGGATCAGGTTGCGAAAGGTGGCAAAGGAAGGCGAGCTGCCGGTGGGCACACAAATGCTGCCAGCCTTGAGACGGGCCGCTCGGGAGCGGTTGGTGCACGTCAGCGTGACCGAAATGGATTCGTCCAGCTCGACCGTGGTGGTCTCATCCCCGCGTACAAACGAGAGGTTGTGCTCGAAGCCATCCCCGCTGACCGACTCTTTGACCCGCACCCGGTAATAGAGTGCCAACCTGTGCTTGGCCCGTTCGATCTGGTGCTGAAAACTTTCAAACGGCTGGTAGATACGCGGCGTACCGCGGGAGCGACCCAGGTTGCCTTCCACCCAGCCTTCGACCTGATCCACCGAGAAGATTTCGAAACTGTCCGCATGGCGATAACTCGCCTTGAGAGGATATTCCGCCTGACGGCCATTGAGATTGACCGGCTCACTGTCGTGCTGGAACAGGTTGATGGCCGGCACACAGTTGAGCATGAAGGAGTCGGGCCGGATCTTGAGCTCCGCAGGCAAAGGCCTGTCGAAACAGAAATGGAGCTTGAATTCGCTCACCGGCAAGGGTTGTTTCGGCCAGTCGCCGCCGCTGAGTTCAAAGAAGAGGAAACTTTCCGGGAAGCAGAAATACTCCTGCAAGATCCGGTAGCCGGAATAGACATTGTTCGGATAAGGAAGGAGCGCGTCGTCGCGCTCGAAACCGACCGATTTCAGGGCCTTGGCCTCTTGGCGAAAGCGCTTGCCATCGATCTCCAGCTCTATGTGGGAGAGCTGGTTGGCGAGCCAGAAATAGAGCTCATAGGCGGTATAGCTGTCGCCACCTAGGAAGAAACGCAGCTTGTCCAGCTGCAACTCGCAGAGCGGCAAGGGAGCATGCAGGGCAATATCCAGCGAAATGGTGGAGAGATCGTTACCACTTTGCGCCGAGATATGGCGGATATCTGCTGGATAGACCCAGGCATCGTGACAGGTCTGAAAGTGACAGGTCACCTCGTCGATGGGCAGGCTGTCGAGCTGACACCCCTGCTTGACCAGCGCCGGTTGAGCGATGGCCCCCGGAATAACCGAAAACTGCATTATGGTCATGCTGGGTACGGGGCGCAGATAGTTGGGCCAGAGCATATTGAGCAGACCATGGGTCAGCTCGGGAAACTCATCCTCGATCTTGGCGCGCAGATTGCCGGTGAGAAACGCGAAGCCTTCCAGCAGGCGCTCCACATCCGGATCGGTATTTTGCTCCGACAGGAAACGGGTGAGCTCGGGATAGGTATCGGCAAATTCGCGCCCTTGCAGGCGCAAAAAAGCCAATTCATCCCTGAAGTAATGTTCCAGCGACATTGATCAGACCATGCGGTAGTGACGGTGACTGTCCATATGGACGTTGAACGAGGTGACCTGCTCGATATGCTCCAGCCTCACGTGGGCCGTCACCTGAAACGACATCTCAAGCGGACTCGCTTGATAGTCGGGTGACCGTACATCCACATGAATGATCCGAGGTTCATAACGACGGATGCACTGCCGGATCGCCTCACGGATCCGCCCCTTGATATCCGCACTGCCCTGAGTAGCGTCATTGAGATCAATGACACCCAGGTCGGGCGCACTGCGGCAATTGCCGGGACGGGTATTGAGAATCTGGTCAAGCTGTCGTTTGACAGAATCGACCAGTTCATCAACTTCCGAACAGGGGGAAGAGCTCAGCCCCTCCCCCCGGATACGATCAAACAGACTGGCCGCATTTCCTCTATCCCAAGAAGAGAGATACGGCATCGGGCATTATTCCTTGTCCAGTCGACCTACCAGAGACAACTCGAAGCTGGCTCCCATGTACTTGAAGTGCGGGCGCACAGCCATAGCAACCTGGTACCAACCCGGCTCACCTTCCACGTCCAGCACCTTGATCTGGGCGGCACGCAATGGGCGACGGCTGCGAACGTCTGCCGGCGGATTCTCCTGGTCAGCAACGTACTGCTTGATCCAGCCGTTCAATTCACGCTCAAGATCCTGACGCTCCTTCCAGGAGCCGATCTGCTCACGTTGCAGCACTTTGATGTAGTGCGCCAAGCGGTTGATGATGAACATGTAAGGCAGCTGGGTACCCAGCTTGTAGTTGGTCTCCGCCTCTTTGCCTTCCTTGGTATTGGGGAACACCTTAGGTTTTTGCACCGAGTTGGCGGAGAAGAAGGCTGCATTGTCGCTGTCTTTACGCATGGTCAGGGTGATAAAGCCCTCTTCTGACAGCTCATATTCGCGACGGTCGGTGATCAGTACTTCGGTCGGTATCTTGGCCTGCAGCTGCCCCATGGCCTCGTAGACATGTACCGGCAGATCGTGGATGGCACCACCGCTCTGCGGACCGATAATATTCGGGCACCAGCGATACTTGGCAAAGCTGTCTGTCAGGGAGGTGCCCATCAGATACGCGGTATTACCCCACAGGTAGTGGTCGTGATCCGAACTGATGTCTTCCTGATAGTTGAAGCCCTTGATGGGATTCTCGGTCGGATCGTATGGCAGACGGGCCAGGAAACGCGGTGCGGTCAGCCCCAGATAGCGAGCATCTTCCGATTCACGCAGCGAACGCCACTTGGTGTAGGACGGCCCTTCGAACACAGACTTGAGATCCTTGATGGATGGCAGGTCGGTAAAGCTGTCGACGCCAAAGAAGGCCGGTGCAACAGAGGAGATGAAAGGAGCGTGGGCCATTGCCCCCACGGCACTGACATACTGCATCAACTTGATGTCGGGTGAGCTGTGGGTAAAGGCATAATCACCTATCACGGCACCGACGGGTTGGCCACCAAACTGACCATAACCAGTGGAATATACGTGCTTGTAGAGGCCGGACTGGGTGATCTCGGGGGAGAACTCGAAATCTTCCAGCAACTCTTCCTTGGTCGCATGCAGAATCTGGATCTTGATGTTTTCACGAAAATCAGTGCGATCCACCAGCAACTTGAGTGAACGCCAGGAAGATTCCATCTCCTGCAATTCTTTGGCGTGCAGGATCACGTCCATTTGTTTGCTCAGCTTCTTGTCGAGTTCGACAATCATGCTGTCTACTAGCGCCTTGTTGACCGGCTCCGCACTGGTTCCGTTGTCCAAAATGTTGGCAATCAGGGCGGCGACGCCTTGTTTGGCAACACTGTAACCCTCATCAACCGGGCTGATACGGGCCTGCGCCATGATTTCGTCCAGCAAGGACGGGGAGGCGGTATTGGCCCCCGCTTGAACCTGTTCTTCGACCAAAGACATGTTGTTTTCCTTTCTCGTCAATCAATCCAACCTACCGATCACTCGGCAGGCTTAATCAAATCCAGCTCCTTGAGCAGTTGCTCACGAGCTTCATCACTGGACAGCAGGTCCTGCAAACGATTGCGGAAGGAGGGAATGTTTCCCAACGGTCCCTTCAGGGCAACCAGCGCCTCACGCAGTTCCAGCAGCTTGCGCAGCTCGGGTACCTGCTGGGCCACGCTGTCAGGTGTGAAGTCTTCCAGAGACTGGATCTTGATCGAAACCGGCATCTCGTCCTGGCTGTTCTCCTCCAGGCGATTGGGAACGGAAAACTTCAGTTCCAGTGCGGATTCTTTCATGACAGAAGAGAAATTATTCTTGTCGATGGAGACGGTTTGACGTTCCTCGATAGGCGTTTCTTCAGTACGCCCCTTCATATTGCCGACGACCATCATGGTCAACGGAAGCTCTATTTCCGCCTGCTGACCACCGGTTGCCGGTACATATTTGATATTGATACGTTCTTTGGGCGCAACAGTGGCGCCATCAATTCCTTTTCCCATGCTCTAAATACCAAGTTAAGGGTCAACAAAGACCCTAAAGCTTATAGCCAACGCCCTCACCAGCAACTGTAAGAAATGACAGTTGACAGTACCATCGGGAGACCTGTTGGAGAGTTCGTCAGCCGACGATGCACTTTTGATACATGTCAAGCCGAAGCTCTAATAATCAAAAACGCAGTATGCATCTTGTTATCTATACAACCCGATCATGCCTCTACTCTTTGTTAGAGGTCATATTGGCTTAAGAGCCATTTACGCCGCATGGTATATGCGAGCATTACAGCAAGTCAATCGACCCTTTATTAAAGATATTTTCAACAATAGAATAAAAGCCAAAAAAACAATGGGTTATGTGGATACTCAAGCTCTCAACCACTCACATCGATAGATGTTTTATTAAGTAGGCTTAAAAATGAATCAAGACACCCTCTACTACTTGCCGAAAGAACCATTTTATTATCCCCCCTGTATAGTTAACATATTTACGACAGAATCAGACGTACAAAAATCAGGAATTGTGTAACAAAAGATTACTTTTCGAACAAAAAACTTCATCATATTGGAAAGTATAGGGGTTAATGAGCATTGACCTGCTGAAAACAATGTTGGCCTAAATCATGCCGTATACGTTGTTTGTTTATGCAGAAATGTATTATAAAATCATTAGGAATCTATCTCTTATTGTTAACAAGCTCTCTAACCTATTCACTTGAGCAAGTGTTACAAACCAGTGCTGCGCCAGTTTCTGACCGGTACTCTTCTCTTTTTCTGTCATCCCCTTTTCCAGCTCATCGCGCGCCTTGGTTGCATCACTATTACCATCCGTTGCAGCAAGCAAGTACCATGCATAAGCATGCAATCTGTTACGTGGTGCTCCCCACCCTTGCTCACGCATTATCCCCATACGATATTGCGCGTTTCTGTGATTGGCATTGGCTGCCAGTCGATACTGCTGCAGTGCCTGACTGTAATCCTCCTTGCCGCCCAACCCCAGTCGTAGCATCTCGGCATAAGCGTACCGGGCATCGACATTGCCTTGTTGGGCTGCCTGCGCAAAACTCTGACGGGCTGAGGCCAGCTCCCCCCGTTCTTGTTGCAGCTCCGCCAATGCAACTTGTGCCTGACTGAACCCTCCCAGGGCCGCCAGCGTCAACCAATGCTCACGTGAAACAACATCGGTCTGCAGCAAGCTCAACTGATATTCAGCCTCATGGGAACCACGACCAGCCGCCAGTTCCAGCCAATATCGGCCCAGCGCAAGATCCTGCGTTACCCGATCGCCGGCCTGATAGGCCAATCCCAACCACAACTGGGCAGGCGCAGAACCCGCGTTAGCAGCACGCTGATAGGCAGTAAATGCCTCTGCCGAACTTGCCTGGCGAGCAAGCACCAGCAAGGCGTCCGGTTGCTGCTGGGCGGCAGCCTTCTCAAACCAGCGCTGGGCAATATCGGAGCGCTTGTTTACCCCCTTCCCCTGCTCGTAACGCAGCCCGAGTTGGTACTGAGCGTCACGATTGCCCTGCTCGGCCGCTTTTTCCAGCCATTTGATGGCCTCTGTATCGGCACCGGACTGCTTGGCATACCACTGCCCCAGGATCAGTTGCGCTTGGGCATGATCCTGTTTGGCCGCCTGTTCGAACCAGTCGAGACACTCGCTGACCAATTTGCCTTTATGGTGGAGCTGGCAATCCATCCCCAGCTGATAACTGGCCTCACGATTACCCAGTTTGGCCGCACGTTGCCACCAGTCATTGGCCAACGTTGGGCTCTTCGGCTCACCCAGGCCGGACTGATACCAGCGACCCACCTGCAACGCCGCTTCACCACGAATATCGCTATCCGCCGCCAAGGGGCCCGATTGCTGCGCCGCCTGCTTCATCCAGCGCATCGCCTCGGGATAATCCGGCTTGGCCGCCAAACGCTTGGCCAGTTCATACTGGGCTTTGCCATGGCCCTGTTGGGCTGTTTGAGATAGCTCTGACTCAGTGAGTGATGTAGTTGTGGTACAAGCGGTTAACCAGCTGCTCGCCAGTGCAAGCCATAAAGCACGGTATGTCATGAGAAAAATCTACGCTAATAGAAGTTGAAGATGAGTAGATGCCATATTACTGGCAGCTCCGTTATGCTACGTGGCCACCTGATAGACATAAAGCTGATGCCGCACCTTCCCTGACTATTAGCCTTGCCTGCCAGAAGGCACCGATAATCTCTGCCAATTCTGCGGCCATGGCATGGCCGTTATCACGATGGCAGATCAGATACTGGGCCAACCAGTGTTGGTACTGCTTCATTGATACCTCTTAAACCGCTATCCAAGTCAGTTGACCGGATTGGTATCCGCCTTAGATTGTGCAGCACGGTAAGCATCCATGATCGGAGCCCAGTCCATACCGAGCGGTACAGGGTGTTGCTTGAATAGCTCGCCATATTCCTTGTCGAAATCATCCATACCATATTGGCGCGCTATCGCTACTCTCTGGTCATACCAATCATCGGTCACCTCTTCGGCGATACCACGGGCAAGCAGTAGGTCAGGGCTAAGTTGCAATCCTCCTCCGGTTAGCATGACCTCGAAATAACCACCAGGAGCCAAACCGAAGTAGAGCCGATTTCGTCTTTCATATCGTCCTTCAACTAAATACACCTGACGCATTTGCTGCTCTAAGTCGGTAGGTAAATCCACCTTGATGCGGTAGCGTTTGCCATCATGGAACGAAACCATCTCAATCACGGCTTTATCGGGGATGGGAACGCCATCGGTGGGCAGGCCACCGCCGCCCGCCCAATAGTAACGCTGTCCCTTGATACGGTCGGCAAGCAGACCTCCAGCCCCCCCCCCAGCTAGACGGTCCGCATAAACCTGTTTCCCTCCAAGATAGAACTCGGTCTTGGTGTTCTTAGTAAGATCTATATTGCTGCCTGTACCATAACGCCAAGAAAAAGGTTTGAGCTGTGCATCCGTAGCACAAGCCAACAAGGGACAAAGCAGGCCAAGCACTAACATCCATCGCTTTAACATCATGAGCCCTTGTTCCCTATCAGTTCGCGCCTCTCCTTACTGATACTCGGTTCGTATTTATTGGTATTGGCCGGATTAGCGATACCCTGGTTGCTGGCACTATGGTGCAGATAGTCACAACGTAAGGCACGGTAAACATCGGGCGATAATTGATGAGTCAAGTTCTTGGCAACCTTCTGTTCGATAGCGGATTGGGCCCAGAGTTTATCCAACGCCTTCAAATTAACCTCTGGCCGTTTGATAGAGAGCGGTTCAAGCTGCAATGCCCTATCTTCCGGCATCCATGCTTTAAACGGCACCCCCACGGCGCGGCCCGCCTCAACCATCATATGCAGCGGAATACGGGAGTATTCCCCCTCCACCACCCGGCTCATCAGCACTTCCACATAGACCGATTTTTTGCTTGGGCCTGTGCCATTTTTCCCCTCTGGACGTCGGAAGGAGTAAGGCTTCAGGCTGATGGCCCCCAGCGGCGGCACAACGCCACGGAGCAGGTTGGGGTTGATGCGAGTGACCCAGCCCAAAGCACGCTTTTCCTCAGCATAGGCTCTGGCATTTTGGTAGGCTCGACTTTCCGTATCCGGTGTCGATACTCGCTCAATACTCATAAAGCGCTCCAACTCGATGCACTCGATCAGGGCCGAATCACTGTTGGGGTTACCCAGGCTCCAGCGGCTATAGTAACCGCCGCCTATGTCAGAGTGGGCTCCCGGCAGCGCCAGCTCAGTAAAGTGAGCTGGAATACAGGTACCTGCTACATCTTCTGTTATGCGTGATAACGGGAAGTATTTGCGAACCTCATCCTGCGCGGTGAGATGCACCACCCGCTCTGCGCAATCCGCTTTTAGTTGAACATTGACACTGCGGTTGTAAGAGGAAACCACGGTATCGAACAGGCCCACGAAGGTAAAGCGTACATCGTCGCGACTGGCCCAATCAAAGCCTGCCTTAAGGCGGATATCTGGGCTATTGGCGATGGCTTGCACCAAGGGGTGATCGGCTTTTTGATCTATTACATTGACAAAGTGGCGGGCGGCAGCGGCGCCCCGACTAAAGCCGAACACATCGAATACGATGCGATGGATGCAGCCGACACTTGGTAAAACGTCACGGAGATCATCGCGAATACCCATCAGAATTGTATCTGTACAAGCTAGCGTCACCTTGCCAATGATGGAAGTATTCTCCCCACCAAAATCGAGATCAAATCCTTGGGTCAGGGTATCGTCCGAACGATATTCAGGGCCATTGTCTCCTGCAATTGGGTCGCGAGTGCCAATACCACTGATATAGCTATGAGTCACCAAAGGGCCTGCTGTGATGTCATATTGTTCAAACAGCTTGCCCACATTGGTCACATCATTGGCCGAGCTCCCCTTAACTGGACTTTGCCCCATCTGACAGCCTCGCAACTCCTTTTCCCGCTGGGCTGGATCGGAACAGGTCTCTAACAACCATTGCTCCACCTTTTGTAATCCTGCTTGAGCATTGCGGGTGTTGTTGCCGGTGCCGTCAAAGAACACACCGACGCGCAGGGTGGTGAGCTGATAGCCCTTCACCTCAATCACATAGGAGTGCTTGGTGATAAAGCGCGGGGGCTGGGCTTTTCCTGCTTGATGCCCTTCCGGTAGCGGCTGTTCGGGGTCTGTGAGGCAGAGGTCGCCAGTGGTAACCTTGATGTGCTCACGTTTCACATCGCAGTGTCCGAAGAGCTTGTCGGTATAAGCGGGGACCTGGCTGGTCTCACCCTTCTTGAGGGCTTCACGGGACTGGGCTGCTTTAAGCCAAGGTCGGTTCTCCAGCTTGACGGTCACAGGACCAACTGCAAAGCCTTGCACCAGGGTCGGACCGTCTTTCAGGGTTACGGTTTGGGTTTTGCCTGCAGCGTCGGTCAGGGTGACTTTTTGCCCTTTGAATGAGCGGTTCTGTTCATCGCGAACGTCTATCTCAATCCAGCAGTTACTTTGCTCACAGGGGATGCAGTGGGCGCTGATAGCCATTACGTGGCTCCTATCAATTCTGGGTATTTTTTCAGCCAGTTATTCACCTGAGTCAGTTCGTCGTCAGTCAGCATCAATGGCGCTCTGATGGCATCCAGCGCCATATCAGCCTGCAAAGTAAGGGCTCCTGCCACCACACCATCGAGCACATCACCCTCTAAACCGGACTGGTTGGCGTGATGCAAGACAGTGGCAATCGCGGCCTCCGGATTGGGATGACGTGCCATCATCTCTTCCATGCGCTGCCAGAAGTGGCGCGAGAGGATATAGGCGTGACGGCTTTCGTCATACAGCTGCGCCAAGTGGTGAGGCTGAATGCGAAACCAGGGGGCTTGGCGGGGGGTAAATTCGACCTCTGGCGTGCGCAGCCAAGCGCTGTCGTTGGCCCACAGGCTGGTGCAGGGACCGAGGACATCATCGAGCTCCTGCTGACTCATGGTTCCCAGCATCTTAGGAAAAACCCGATTATCGGCGTAGCGCAGCCACATCACTTCGCCTTCAAACGCCACTTCAATCAGACTTTGCCAATGCTGCTGTGCCACATCCACAGAGGCGCTGCTGATGACATAAAAGCCGCCAAGTTGCGGGTGAGCAGCAATAAACTCAGAAGATGGTGAGGGCAATAGCCAAGGGCCTTGCTCGGCTTGGTCCGCAAAGGCAGTACCGGCAAAAAGTGGGTAGGCATGCTCGCCCCCCATGGCACAGAAACTCGCAACAGCAGTGGTATCCAATGCCGCATCGACGATGGCAAAAAGCTCGCCCGGTTGTTGGTTACGCCATTCTTGAAAGGTCATGCCTTACCTCCCTTGGCGAAGGGGCAGGGTTTCACCAGCGCAGCCATGGACTCCATGCTCTTTTGAATCGAGAACGCCGGGATAGTAGCCGGGGGAGCGGGTGGTACTTTCACCCTACCTGGCAGACCTGGCATCTGGCCCCCCCAGCCAGCACCTGAACCTGGGCTGCCACCCGAGTTCATCTTGATGGTGGGGCCGACCAGAGTAACGCCGCCACCATCGACCTTGATAAAACAGCCGCCCACCTTGACGGTGATCTCAGATCCCGCCTCCAATACCACTTTGGCGCCGGCTTTGACGTGCACTTCCTGCCCTGCCTGGGTGAGCCAGCTCTGCCCCAGCTTCTGGTGCATGGAGGCATCGACAGTCAGCGACAGGTCACCCTTGATATGGTCCCGCTTCTCACCCTCCACACTCAGGTGGTCGTTGGCCTTGATGCGAGTCACCCGCTCATTGTCGATATCTGTGTGTTGGTCGTGCTTGATATGCCAGGCCGCATCATTTTCGATGAGTACGTTCAGGTCTTTCTGGCCGTGGATATAAATCTCTTCCTGCCCTGCCTGGTCTTCGAAACGCAGCTCGTTGAACCCTTCGCCCTGATGGGTTTCGGTGCGCAGCACTGTGCGGGTCTTGTTGGCGGGCAAGTCGTAGGGCGGCCGGTTGGTGGCGTGGAAGGTGCGGCCAGTAACGATTGGCTGGTCGGGGTCCCCTTCCAAAAATGAAACGATAACTTCGTGGCCGATACGGGGGATGGCCATCATGCCGTACTGGCCACCCGCCCAGCCCTGACTCACCCGCACCCAGCAGGAGCTTTGGTCGTTGGAGCTGCCATATCTGTCCCACGGGAATTGCAGTTTCACCCGGCCGTGTTCGTCGCAGTAAATCTCCTCCCCCTCGGGGCCCACCACGATGGCAATTTGCGGGCCGTCCACCATGGGCTTGTGCGGCGCTTGTGGGCTGCCGATACGCGCCCGCCAGCTGGTGCTCGCTTTGACCACCCCAAACTCGTTGTGATAGACGGTGGGGCCGCTGCCCCCCTCTTCTTCCAGCACCTGGGGCTGCAAGCCGGTGTGGCTGATACGCACGATTTGCCAGTCGGTATTCAGATTGCCGTTCGGATGCTCGGTCAGCGAGAAAAACTGGCCTGGCAGCAGGGCTGCACTGTTGGATTTGCCGCTGCCCGCCACGGCGTCATTGCGCAGCGCATCGAGCCTGTGCTGGGCAAACGCTTTGCCGCTGCCGTCCTGCTTGTAGCGACCGGGAAAGTCAAAGTGCTGGTAAGTGTCGCGCTGATGCTCCAGCTCGCTGCCCTGTTTCTTGTGGGAGAGCCCGTAGGCCGGCGTCTTGAAGCTGTAGTCTTTCAGCTCCACATCAGAGGTGCGCACCGCCTCGCGGTAGTGGAACTGGCGCACATAGGCACCCTGTTCCAGCGAACGGTTGCCGAGGTTGAAGAAGAGTTCGGGGCCGGCGGTCAACGCCGCCGCATCGTCAGCAAACACGATGCGGTGTTTGCCCGCGTCGAATTCATGGAAATAGAAGAGCCCCTCTTCGGCGGCGAGCCGGTTGACGAACGCAAGGTCGGTTTCCCGGTACTGCACGCAGTATTCCCGCTTGGCGTGCTCATTCTTGAGCGCAAAGGCGTAATCGGTAATACCGTGCTCTTGCAGCAGGATGGAGAGGATTTCATCGGGTTTCTGCGCCTGGAAGATGCGGGAATTGTGACGAAGCGAAAGCCGCCACAGCGCCGGCTGCACCATGAGCTGATAGCGGGTACGGCGAAAGCCGCTATCCCCTTGCGCAAAGTCACTGACCACACCACACACACGCCGCTGCAACTCGCCGTTGTACCACACCAGCAGTTCGCACGGCTGGTCCAGCACATCGGCAAAGTCGACATCCGGCTGGGGGCTGGCCAATTCCAACCGCAACTGGAACGGGCTG
>Ga0115550_1000941_pt1 | contig 23055 bp, 30 predicted proteins | sample COGITO_mtgs_1005_FD_87177 | JGI IMG/M metagenome (GOLD analysis project Ga0115550, IMG submission 87177) | Pelagic marine microbial communities from North Sea - COGITO_mtgs_100511 | ecosystem: Environmental > Aquatic > Marine > Epipelagic | place: Germany:Helgoland, sampling site Kabeltonne... | reverse complement strand
GGTATGTCTGCTTCTAAGATGAGAGCAGTAGCTCAAGCTGGCGACTATGATAGTTTCAAGACAGGAACGCCGAGCAAAATGTCAGAGAAAGACAAGAAAGCAATGTATGATAAGATTCGTTCGGAAATGGGGGTTAATGAAGAAATTGAAGTTGATGATTCAGACTTCGACATCAGCGATCAAGAACTTGATTCTTTTGTAGAAATGATTGACCTCGAAAGCCTCGATGAAGAAAGCGAGCTTGACGAAGAGTTTGAAATGTTCCTTGAAGAGATGGAACTTACTGAACGCAAACCTCTTTCAGTCAGTCAACGTCTTGCCATTGGTCGACGTATGAAACGTCTCCAGCCAAGAATACAGCGCAAACGTGCTATTCAAAAGAAGCGTATGGCTGACCAACCACGACTTGAAAAGAGAGCAAGAAAAGCAGCTATCAAGTTGCTTCGTAAACGTTTTGCTGGTAAACAAGGTGCTAACTATGCGTCACTCTCTCCTGGCGCTAAAATTTCTGTTGACCGTATTATCCAGAAGAAGATGGCGATGGTTGGTAAGATTAGTAAGCGTATGATGCCAAAGATTCGTAGGGCTGAAATTGAAAGATTAAAAGCTGCTCGTGGTAGTAAAAAAAATGTCGGCACTGCTAACGAATCATTTGAAGCATATCTTGATGAAGCATGTTGGGATGGATATAAACAAGTTGGTATGAAGAAGAAGGGCGATAAAATGGTACCGGATTGCGTACCAGAAGAAATCATCTTCGAAGATGACGATCAGATGAATACAAGACTTCTCTATATGCTTCGGCAAGCATTTACGAATGACATTGAAAGACAACTTGTTATTCGTGCTCTCAAGGGTGGTAGTAAGAGTTTAGAGAATCCTAAGTTACGCCCATTCATTCTCAAGTTACTCAATCGTTTGCTTGATGCTACTCAGCAAGATCCAACAATGTTCAATAAGATGAAGGATCGTCTTCGTCGTATGAGTCAGGCTGATGATAAAGAAGTAAAAGAAGCACAAGACCCAGACATTAAAGATCGGAAAGGGACTCAGCCAGCGAAATATCATGCTGGGCTCAAGAAGTCAACCAAAGCAAAGCGTGATGCACACTTTAAGAAATATGCTGATAAACCAGACGACCAGAAAAGCGCATATAAGCCAGCCCCTGGTGATGCTCGTGCTGAAACGAAGCCATCAAAGCATACACAAAAATATAAGGCAATGTATGGTGAAGATATGAATGCTGCATTTGAATCATTTATCACAGAAGAATACATTGAAGAGAAAGCACTTGATGGATTAAAGAAGAAAGCAGAGAAGTCTGGTATTTCTTATGGCATTCTCAAAAAAGTTTATGACCGTGGAATGGCGGCATGGAAATCTGGTCATCGTCCAGGTACAACACCGCAACAGTGGGCATATGCTCGTGTGAATTCATTCCTTACTGGTGGTAAAACTCGTACAACCGCCGATGCTGATTTATGGAAACAAGCAAAGGGTCAGAAAGAAGAAGTTGAAGAAGCAAGAAAGTCTCCTCTTCAGCGTTTAAAAGACTTTGATAAGACTCGTGCTGCTGCTGGCAAAAAACCTATTTTTAAAGATAACGAGAAAAAGAAAGAAGTCAACGAGATAACACTTGCTAAGTTAAAAGGTAAAGTTGAAAAAGGTGTTATGTCAAGAAGCAAACGTAATGAGCTAATCCAAAAAGTCAAAGAAAAAGGATTAGCAGCAGTTGCTAAAATGTATGGCATGACTCCTCGTGAACTACAAGCGATTACGGAATCTTTTGCACTGGACGAAAAAGTTAATCAGTCACAGATTGACCAACTTGAAAAGTTCGCTGACCGTATTCTTGCAAAGTATGATATCGATGTTGAGTTCACAAGACATTTTGTAGATAGGCTCAATGATCCACGTAATAATCCTGAAATCAAAGTTGCTGAACTTCAGAAGTTCTTTAAGAAAATACAAAAGAACAAGGGTAAAGATATTAAGTCAAACCCAGATACGCAAGTTGTATTAAAAGACCTTACTACAAGTCTCAATCTACCTGTAGTCATTAACTACAAAGATGGTGAGTTTGAAGTTGTCAACAAGACGATTATGCGTAAGAAAGATTTCAAGACTCCTGACAAAACAATACAATATGAAAACGCTGTGGCTGCTGCAAGAGAAAAAATCAAACGTGAGAAAGAAGCAGACAAAGTAAAACACGATGCAATGCTTGACCGTGCAAGATTACAAAAAGCACAGAATAAAAATCGTGCAACTGAGTCTATTGATGAAGCATTTGAATCATACCTTGAAGAAGGTATTAATGACCCTGCTATTTTCAAAGCAGTGTTTCTTGCTGGTGGACCAGGTTCTGGTAAATCATTCGTAGTGAAAAAAACAGGTCTTGCTTCAATGGGGTTTGTCGTTATTAACTCCGATGATGCATTTGAAAGAGCATTGAAGAAGGCTGGTCTTTCTACAACACCAGAAGATATATTCTCTGTACAAGGTCAAGAGATTCGTGGCGGTGCAAAGACACTTACTGCAAAGAGACAAGAAACTGTTCTCAAGGGTAGACTTGGTGTTGTTGTTGACGGCACAGGGCGTGACTACGATAAGATTCAAAAGCAAGCGCAAATTCTTAAAGATATTGGTTATGATGTTGGAATGATTTTTGTCAACACAGACATGGAAACTGCTCTTGAAAGAAATCGTCAAAGAGAAAGAACACTGCCTGACGATCAAGTAGAAAAAATGTGGAAAGACGTACAAAAGAATATGGGTAAGTTCCAACGATTCTTTGGTCAAAATTTCCAGATTGTTGATAACTCCATTGATTCTAATTTTAAAAACGAAATTCAATCTGCTTATAAAATGATGGGCAAGTTTGCAAAGAAAACAATTATGAATCCAAAAGCAAAGAAATGGATTGAACAAGAGAAGAAAAAAAGAGGAATCAACGAAGCGTTTGAAAGTTTTTTAGAAGACGAGCATAAAGACTGTGGTACACCTGAATGCTGTGGTCAATGTCCAACTGCTAATACAGTTTCCGAATCACTAACCGAGGGATTTACTGCTGGTATTTCTGATACAATGTTTGCTAATGAATTTGAAGAGCATAAAGTTCATGGAGGCTTTGCATATCATCCATCAGTCACTGAAGCTGGTGGTGCTGGTGAAGAAGGCACTACTAAACTGAAGAAGAAATATCAAGACGATACTCCAGGTCAAACTTGTGAAGAAGATTGGGGTTGTTGGTGTTCTGAAGAAAATCTTTTAGAATCAGAACTACAAGAAGCTGAGTATCAAGGCAAAAAAGTAACGCTTAATGATCCAGTTCGTTCTAGTGATGGAAAGAAAAAGTTTCATGTTTATGTGAAAAATGAAAAGGGCAATATTATCAAACTTGGTTTTGGTGATCCAAATATGGAAATCAAACGTGATGATCCTGCTCGTCGTAAATCTTTCCGTGCTCGTCATAACTGTAGTGATCCAGGTCCAAAATGGAAAGCTCGTTATTGGTCTTGTTATCAATGGCGTGGCAGTGCAAAGGTTGATAACTAATGTACGAATATAGAGTAAACATAATAAAAGTGATTGATGGTGATACAGTTGATGTAGATATTGACCTTGGCTTTGGTGTTTGGATTAAAGATGAACGTGTTCGTATCATGGGTATTGATACACCAGAATCTCGTACTCGTGACAAAGAAGAAAAGAAGTTTGGTCTTGCTGCAAAGAAAAGACTTCAAGAACTCTTAGGTAAGTCTGCTGTTCTTGCTACACAAGTTAATAAAGATGGTGAAGATATGAAGGGTAAGTTTGGTCGTATCCTTGGTGATTTTAATGTATATGACGCAACTACAGATTCGTGGCGCAAATGTGCTGATGTTCTTATTGGTGAAGGTCATGCTGTTGCATATCTTGGTCAGAATAAAGATGAGATTCAAGAAGCACATATGATTAATCGTAAGAGATTGTTAGAAAGCGGAGTTGTAAAATGAGTTGTAAGAACTGTGGTCACGAATCGCATTGTGGTGAATCTCTTTGGAAAGATTACCGTAGAGAACCGTATAATCACGGCATTGAAGGAAAGATTGAAGTCTGTAAGCAATGCCGTTGCGACAAATGTAGCAAATAGATATTATAAATAATAGAAATAAAACTTATCAGAGGATAGATAAATGACAAACTATTTCCGTAAACCAGATGCACTTGTAGATGCAGTCAATGCTGTCCTTTCTGGTCAGCCAGTTCAAGAAAAGATGGATCCTGTAGATCAGAAGGCGCTTAAAGGCAAGCATTCTGACCGCAAAGACAAAGACATTGACAACGATGGTGATGTTGATTCCTCTGACGAGTATCTCCACAAGCGCCGTAAAGCAGTTTCAAAGGCAATGAAAGAAGGTGTTGAAGACAATCCAGCCAACACTCAACACCTCTGTGCCAAAAACGTAGTTCATGAATCATGGGGTGAAGGTTCTTGCATTCCTACAATGCACGCCGATCCAGATGAAGAAGGCAATGTCGCATGGTATGATGTTATGTTTGACCATGGCATTGAAGAGCAAGTTTCTATTGAAGAACTCAAAGTCACTAAGGCTGAGTCTCATATGCATTCTTCTAAAAAGAAAATCAAAGAGTCTAAAGACGAATACGAAGATGATGATGACGATAGTGACGAAGATGAAAAAAATGGTAAGAAGAAAAAAGTAAGCGGTAAGAAAGACGATGTTGATGTTGAGCCAGAAATGGACGACACGAAGATGGTTACCGAAAAAGAGATGACTCCCGCTCAAGAGAAGAAGCGTGAAGAAATCGTTCTTTCAATGAAAAAAGAAATGCCTCGTTTCAAGAAAAAGTATGGCGACCGTGCTAAAGACGTGATGTATGCGACTGCTACAAAGATGGCAATGAAGGAAGGTTTTGAACTTGGTATTGAGAAATCAGACCTCATTGAAGAAGTTGAACTTGATGAAGCAAAGATTGCAAAGAAAGTCCCTGCAAAAGACGGTGGACATTTTGTAGTTCTTCATCGTGACACTTCTGGTATGAGAGGCACACAAGACAAGTTTCATATGCGCCACTTAAAGAATGGTAAAGTTAAAGATTATGGTACTCATTCATCTCTGGATGGCGCACTCAAGTTTGCAAAAAATAGAGGTATTATTGAAGAAGTTGAACTTGATGAAGCAAAATCAGGAACTGGTTATGATTTGTATCACAAAGATTTTTCTTCTGCTATGCAACATGCGTATGATCATGCAAAGAAGAAACATGGTATCACGATTAACCCTAAAGAAATTGATGACAAGGTTGCAACTGGTCCTGCAAAACCAAAAGAAGGTAAGACAAACAGTTATCGTCTGAAAGGTGATAAAGGTGCTATCCAAGTTCAAGTATACAACAAGGGTGGTTCAAAACCATTTGAGTTGAATATGTATAAAGAAGAAGTTGAACTTGATGAAGCTATCTCGGCATCATCAGCATATGCACTTGTCATTCAACAAAAAGATGGTAGTAGAGAAATCGTCGCAAAAGGTTCTAAAGAAAAAATGAAATCCGCTGCGAAAAAATATGGTGGATTGAAACAAGGTAAAGTTTTTATCTCTTTAACAGGAAAAAAAGTTGGTGACAAAATTCTTGGTATCGGTGAAGAAGTTAGTTTGATGTCGGCAGTTGAAGAACAACTTGCAAAGATTAAAGGTAATACTCCAGGCGATCAAGGACGTAGGGGTGCTGTAGAAGATGACATTGAACGTGCTGAGAAAAAAGGTGATAAGAAACTAGTTAAAAAGTTGAAAGAAGATGACCTTGATGAAGCAGTAAAAGAGTATGATGTAAAAATAAAAGTTGGAAGTAAAACCAACTCTTACAATATTATGGCCAAAGATGAATTGAGTGCTGCTCAAAGTGTTATTCATAGTGTTATGGCAAGGAGTAGAACAGGTGGTTCGCCGGGACTTGATGCTGTAAGAAAACAATTTCCCGATATGAAGTCATTAAAGAAAAAAGGTATTTCTGTTTCAATCAAAGAAGAAGTTGATCTTGATGAAGGTCGTGGTCGCCCTCGTAAAGATGGCACTACTGGTGGTAGCGAAGATCGTGAAAACATTCAAATGCAACTCCGCAAGTCAGTATCACTTCGTGGTCTGAAGGACGTAGAGTTTGCTGATGGCAACAAAGTTAAAGTATCAGCAAGAGATGCCCGAGATGTCTTAGGTAAACTTGATGCTATTAAAGCACCAAGAGAAAGACAGAACGCTGTTGTCCATATTGCTAAGTCGCATAAGAACCTTGTAGACTTTGCAAAAGGTAAAGCTGGAGAAATGGATCCAGAGCAACGTAGAAAAGATGCTGTAAATAGCCCATTCAAAAAGAAATAAATAGATTGTAACCAATTTTGTTATGCCGAGTAATCAAAAAATAGACGAAAAGCGAAAGGAAAACGCAAATGTCAACATGGAGATTCGATAAAGAAAGCAATACCGACTATCAGGGTGCAAACACTGTAGCAGGTCAACTTGCTGGTCATCAGCCACATTTTCAGGCTGATACACTTAGTTCAAAGCGCAACGTAATTGCAACCGAAAAGGGTTGGATTCGTCGTACACACAAAAAGAATGATGGTAGCTCAGTAACTCGTCAGATTGACGAAGTTCTCGTTGCTGCTCATCCAGGTTCCGCAGGTGCTACTGGTGGTTATTCTGGTATCGCTTATCTTGGTTTCCCAGATATTGCTCAGGTTTATCTTGACTCAACATCAATCTCTGCTGCTTATGGTGGCGAGAATGTAAGTGTTTATGTAGTTATGAACGAACCAGTCAAGCATTCTGGTGCTGCTGGTAGCCTTCAAATCACTGTTGCAAACACTGCTGGTGGTAACAATGCTCTCGTTGCAACTGCATCCGCTGTTAACTCAAACACAGGTATCACAAACGCAAACAATACTCTTGTGTTTACACTTCCTGTAACTGCTGGTGATGCTGGTTCATATAAGATTCAGGCTCAATCAGTTATTAACGCAACTGCAACTGCTGCTAACCTTGTATCACTTAATGCTGGTAGCGAATCTGCTAACCTCGTCATCACTGGTGCAGTATCAAACACAGTCGGTACAATCGTCATTACTGCTGCTTAATAAGTAGTAAAGAAGGAGTGTATTGATATGGCAGATAAAAAGATAACACAACTTACGAGTTTGGCTTCACCTGCAAGTGAAGACTTACTGTTAATTGTTGACAATCCAAGTGGTACTCCTACGAGTAAACAGATTTCAATTAAGAATCTTGCTGGCGGCATGCCTAACACTGCCGTCAGTACTCTTACTGTTTCTGCAAACACTACGATTAATGGTAGTAACACAGTTATTTCAAGTAACGTGAACTTTACTTCCACTACTCGTGGACCTCGTACTGCTGCAAGGTTTATTACAATTGCTAAATCAACGGGTACTGTGTCAAACAATGCGACAACAGAACTTGGTGGTGGTATGCAAGGCTCAATCTTATTTGACGAGAACTATCTTTATGTTGCAACTTCAAATACTGTAATTAAAAGGGTAGCGTTAAGCGATTTTGCTTCTTAATTTAAATTATAAAAAGAATACTATGAATGTTTGAAACCCTTGATGATTCTAATTTTATGTTATTTGCTGCGAAATATTATGATAACCCAAGCGGGGATCAAATTGAATTTGAAGAAGACCTTGATCGCATAAAATATATAAAAAGATTGCTTCGTAAATATGAAGACGGAAAAGAGTTGAGAGAAAGGTTGATATTAAATCACCTTATCGTATTGTATAATGTTTTTTATCATAAAGCATGTACGAGAATGCTCTGTTTCCGTCTTTACGAACATCTTGAATATTTGAAACCGTTTCTTGTCTATCTTAATTATTGGCCAGAGTATGTAGATCCAATTGGTATAAACAAAGAAGTGATACATGATTCAGATGTAACAATGGATTTACATATTGTAGAAGTACTAAGGAAAATCTAATGGCAAACGTAGTTAACTTATATCTATTATATCGTATCGTGAAAGACCTTAGTACTCCGTTTGATGAGACTGAAGCATTCAAACTTGGGTTGATTGATGAAAAAGGCAAGCGGTTAAAGAAAGCCGAATCAAAAGAAGAAAAAGAAGCACTTTCATATTACAATCGATTTGTTTTAAATATTAAAAGATTGATGAGCAAAGTTGGTCTTGGTAGCAGACTCGCTACATTTGCTGCTGCTCTGTTTCTCATTCGAGAAGAAGCAGAAAAGAATCATATGCTTACCGAAGATTCATTTCAAGATGAAAATGCAGTTCTTGAAGAAATCGTAAGAAACATTCGATATCTTGAAGAGAACTCTCAAAAGAATTTCAAAGAACTTACTGAAGAAATTGCTAACGTCACTGGACCTGCTGTTGCGGGTACAGGCGATGATCCTGTTCACTGGAAGAAAGTACCGTTTCGTGTAGGTCCGAAAGGTGAGCGAAAGAAGAAGGGTCGTTATATTCACGGTGTAGCTTATCTCAAAAAGATGGCGAGAGAAGCTGCTAAGAAGCAGGATACATAATGGCTAACTTCCGCAAAGATTTACAAGATTTTGGACCATATGGACACGATAGGTCTGTATTTGAAGTTCCAATGATTGCCAATAAGAATGGCAGAGTTGTAACAACGACATATGATAGTTTGGTTGATGATAGACTGCCAGTTCGTGCAGCAGGAACAACATCTAAAGATAGATTAAAAGTTTCATCATACGAGACATTATTCTTTAACACATTTCAATATGGAATTGAAACAGATGTGTGGGATACTGGAATCACGGGAACAGCAAGTGCCACGCATAGTGCCAATACCAGTTCAGTAGTATTAAGCGTTGGCGGTACTTCTGGTGATAAAGTCATTAGACAAACTCGAAATGTTCAAAGATATGTTCCTGGTAGAACATCAACAATTGCATTTTCTGTATTACTGAATAATCCAGTCGAAGGTATTCGCAAAAGATTTGGTATGTTTAACCCTGATGGAGATGGATTTTATTTTGAAGATAGTGGCGTTTGGGTTGATGGTACACCAGTTTATAATTGTGTAATAACAAACGGTGCAAGTGGTCCAATTACTACTCCTAGAAGTCAATGGAATGGTGACAAATTAGATGGAACAGGAGTAAGCGGTATTACTGCCGATGCTTCAAAAATTCAATTAGTCGTCCTAGAATATGAGTGGTATGGTGCTGGTGAAGTTAGATTTGGTTTCACGATTGATGGTGTGACGCATATCGTTCACACACATCAAAACGCCAACAGATATGCAGATCCATGGGCGCAAACACCATTTTTACCTATTCGAATGGAACTTGAAGCAATATCTACAGTTGCAGGTGGTCCATTTACGATGTTACAAGGATCAAATAGTTTAACAAGCGAAGGTGCAGAAAGTAAAATTGGTATTGCACAAAATATATCTGCACCGTTTTATGGCACAAGAATGGCGGCTGCTTTAACATCAGCCGCTACTTCAAATAACTGGTATCCAGTTTTAAGCATTAGATTAAAATCAACAGCATTACAAAGCATTGTACTTCCAACTACATTTCAAGTTGCAACTATTGATAATACAAATGTATTTTATAAACTTGTTCGTAATGCAGTAATTCCTGCTGAAGTCACGGTTGGTACAAGTGGTCCGCAACCTTGGTTAGATATGCCAGACGCAAATTCTTTCACTCAATATCAAACATATATTACTCCAGCTAACATCACAGTTGCAAATCATGGGGCTTCTATAGATAGTGGATTTGTTGTTTCTGGCGGTGGCGGTAAATCTATTGTTCTTGATAAAGATACAGTTTATCAAATCGGTAGAACAAATTTAGGGACGACAAGTGACGTTTTAACTATTTTATGTGCGTCAAATAATACAGGTAAAGATGCGCTTGCTTCCATGACATGGATTGAACAGAGATAAGGAATAGATTATGAAGCTATCAAAAAACTTTACACTTGCCGAGTTTACTAAGTCACAGACTGCATTGCGTCTTGATATTGACAATACACCAGGGCAAGAACATCTTGATGCAGCTATTGCTCTGTTTGATAAAGTTGTTCAGCCTGTACGTGATCAGTTTGGACCAACAACAATCAATTCAGGTTATCGTGGTCCAGAACTTAACAAAGCAGTTGGTGGCTCGTCAAAGTCTCAACACTGTAAAGGTGAAGCAGTTGATATTGAATGTCCAGGTGTAGCAAACTATGATATTGCAAAGTGGATTGAAGATAATCTTGAGGTGGACCAGTTGATACTTGAATTCTACACGCCAGGTATTCCAGATTCTGGTTGGGTTCATGTGTCATATAAAGCAGACGGAAGCAATCGTAAACAGTCACTTACTGCTATGAAAGAAAACGGGAAGACAGTATACAAGACAGGATTGATTGAATAATGTTCGGATATCTTAAAATAGCAATGATTGTGATTGTAGTTGTTGGTGTGGCTGGTGCGTTTGCATATGTTAAAGCACTTCAAGCCGACCTTGCGACAAGTGAAGCAAACAATGCAAAACTCGAACAATCAGTTGAACAACAGAAAGCAGTGATTGAACAACAGTTAAAAGATGCAGAAGAAATCCGAGTTGCTATGAAAGAACAATCAGAGTTGAATGATAGATTGAATAAGTCTATTGAAGATTTGAGAGATAAGTTTTCAAAAATAAATGCAAGCGGAAAGAAAAGAGATATTGGTAAACTTGCTGAAGATAAACCAAAACTTATACAGCGAGCTATCAACACAGGCACACGTAATGCTCTCCGTTGTATGGAAATATCAATGGGCGCACCTTTGACAGAGAAAGAAAAGAATGCTACAAAGAAGTCAGAAATTAATCCAGAATGCTGGGATATTGCTAATCCTTCTTATCAGCCTTACGCTGATTAGTGGTTGCAGTTCAGTAAAGGACTTACAGATTTTTACAAAGGAGGTCGAAAGAACTCCTTTGAATCTTGATGCGCCTAAAGCATTGAAGATGGAGCAGCTTGACTGGATTATTATTACTGAAGAAAACTATAAACAGGTATTTGATGATTTAAAAAAGAAAAATAAAGATGTCGTGTTATTTGGACTTACTGACGATGGATATGAAACTCTTGCAGTGAACTTTGCTCAAGTCCGAAAGTATATAATCTTGAATAAAAACATCCTACAGAAATACAAAGATTATTACGAGGGTAAAAAAGATGGCAACGAAGAAGCTGGAACCGCAAAGTAAGTATGAAAAATACGATCTCGACGGAGATGGGATTGTAACTGATGAGGAGTTTGAGATGGATCAGAAGTTGATGCGTTTAGAAAATGAAGATAAGAAAGAAGACGCACAACGTAACATGGCTTGGTTTGCGTTATTTGGTATGTTATTATATCCATCTCTCGTCGTTATCTCTGTATTGATTGGACTTGAAAAAGCAGCAACTGTTCTTGGTGATATGGCACCAACATACTTTGTTTCTGTTGCTGCTATCGTTGCTGCATTTTTTGCCAAAGAAGCATATAATAAAAACAAAGACACATCTTCTAAATAATAAATAATAAAAAAAGAGGGCGTCATGGGCAAGTTTAACAACAAAATTTCAGCAGAGTTTCATCCACCTCGTAAATGGATTCTTGAGCGTTTGCTTTCCTATAAGAATGACGATATTGATAACAAAGCATTAGAAGCAGTAGGTGTTGGCGGCAAAGAAAACGAGATACGATGCACGAAAGGGTTTGTTACTGACCTTGCATCAGTGCCTCGTGCTATTTGGTGGTTAATTGCTCCTTGGGATATTGCTCGTGCAGCTATCATTCATGACCTTCTTTATAAAACAATTCGTGTATATCGTGCAAACGGCGGTAATGATAAAAAGGTAATCTGTGCAGCAAAGAAAGCTGCTGATAAAGTTTTCCTCATGGCAATGAAAGACGCAGAACCATCAGTTCCTAAATGGAAAATCTATTCAGCATATTATGCGGTAGTTCTATTTGGTCGCTGGTCGATTATTCCAAGAAAGGAAGATTGATGTCCGATCAAAAATATTGTAAGAATTGCAATCATGAATGTCACTGCGAATCTAATGTATGCGACAAATTAATTGGCGTTGGTATATCTGACAAATTTCAATCATGTGGATGCGGTGTTTGTCATTGTGCTACTCCTAAAGAGGAGAGCAAATAATGCCAGAAGAAATGAAGACAGAAGTTGAACTTCTCAAGCGAGATATGGAGCTTCTTGGCAGTCTAGCCGAGAAATTTGATGTTGCTATTGACCGTCTTACAGAAGTAAGTCGTTCAGTAGACAAGATGCTTGCAATTCATGAAAACCGTTTACAACATCAAGAGAATCAATCCGAACTTATCCATCAGCGCATTTCTGATATGAAAAAAGAAATGATTGATGAGTTCAAACAGCTCCGTAAAGAGAACGAAGAACAACATAAAGTCGTAACTCAACGATTAGAGCAGTTAGAAAAATGGCGTTGGTTTGTTGTTGGTATTGCTGCTGCGATTGGATTTGTCTTGGCACAAGTTAAAAGTTTTTCTGGTATATTCTCATAAATCTATTGACATCTTTGCTAAATGAGTTATAATAGGTCTTGTACCTAATAATAACTAATAGTATTGGTGAATCATGAATACATTATGGATTGATGTAAAATATGCAAATCTATTATCAACACAACTTGAACTGTTTAAGATAAAGAAGACTAATCCTTATCTTGCTAATTTTCGTTGTCCAGTTTGTGGTGATAGTAAGAAGAATAAATCTAAAACACGTGGATATATTCTACAACATAAAACTTATCTAGTGACCAAATGTCACAACTGTGGTATCTCAATGGGGTTTTCTAAGTTCCTTGAGAGTATCAATAGTAATCTTCATTCTCAATACAAACTAGAAAAGTTTAAAGAGAATGGTGAGGATAATACTAAACAAGAACCAGATATTACGAAGTTTGCACCTCCTAAGTTTATTTCAAATACTGTTCTTAAAAAATTAAAAAAGATCAGTCAATTGGCACACGATCATCCTGCTAAGTTATATATACAGAACAGAATGATTCCTGCTAATCAACATTATAAATTATTCTATTGTCCAAAGTTTAATGCTTTTGTCAATGAGTTCTTATCGCCTGGTATGTTTGATGAGAATGCTTTGAAGAACGATGAACCAAGATTGATCATTCCATTTCTTAATAAGAGCGGGAATCTTTTTGCTATTCAAGGCAGGTCTTTTCGTAAAAATGGTTTAAGATATATTACAATAAAGATTGACAAAGATGCACCTTTGATATATAATATTGATACAGTTGATGAATCTGATACTGTATATTGTGTAGAAGGTCCAATCGATAGTATGTTTATTCCTAACAGTATCGCAGTCGGCGGTGCTGATTTAAAACGTGTGGAAGAAGTATTGACAACTGATAATATTGTGTATGTGTTTGATAATCAACCACGCAATAAAGAGATTGTGAATATAATTAAAAAATCTTGTGGTGCTGGTCATAGAGTTGTGGTGTGGCCAGATAATATTATTGAGAAAGATATTAATGAAATGATTATGAATGGTCATTCTCAGAGCGAAATTCTAGATATTATAAATTATAATACTCACTCAGGTTTAGGTCTTAAAATGAAATTGAACGCATGGAGCAAATGCTAATGAATGTGAAACTGATTAGTTATAGTATGGTATCCAAAGAGTTATTTGATGCTGATAATTCATTAAGAGATGTACAGGGATTAATTGCATATTGCGCTCGTGTATCAAATCCATCTAATCAAATCAATTCAGAAACAAGTGAGAAGTTAATTAAATATCTGATTAAACATCAACATTGGTCGCCTCTTGAAATGGTCAATGCTTGTTTAGAAATTCAAACAACGAGAGACATTGCACACCAAATTGTTCGTCATCGTTCTTTTTCTTTTCAAGAGTTTAGTCAACGATATGCGAATCCTGAAGAACAAGGTGAAATGTTTGAATATAGCGAAGCACGGTTACAAGATACAAAGAACCGTCAAAACTCTATTGATGTTGATGATAAAAAATTACAACTTGATTGGTTACATGCACAGATGCGTATTGCGTATCTAGCTAAAAAAGAATATGACTGGGCAATTAAAAACGGCATTGCAAAAGAGCAAGCAAGGAAAGTATTACCAGAAGGCATTACAAAAACAACACTATATATGAATGGAACGTTGCGTAGCTGGGTGCACTATATATCTTTGAGAAGTGCTAATGGTACACAGAAAGAACACATGGAAATTGCTCATGCTTGTGCTAAAGTTATAAGCGAGATTTTTCCACTCATGAACAATCTAAGGGAAGAGAAATAATGTCAAACTATTTACCAACACTCTATCAACAATTCATTCATCTGTCTCGTTATTCTCGTTGGTTACCTGAAGAGGGTCGACGTGAAACTTGGGAAGAAACTGTAAATCGTTATTTCAATTTCTTCACCGAACATTTGAAAGATATGCATGATTATGACGTTGGTAGTATTCGTAAAGAGTTAGAAGAGGCTGTTCTTTCCTTACAGGTGATGCCATCGATGCGTTGTTTAATGACTGCTGGTGAAGCACTTAAACGTGAAAACATTGCTGGCTATAACTGTTCGTATGTTGCTGTTGATCGTATTCAAGCGTTTGACGAAATTCTTTATGTGTTAATGAATGGCACAGGTGTTGGATTCAGTGTTGAGCGGCAGTATGTAAATGAACTTCCTCGCATTGCTGATGACTTCCATGAGACAGATACGACTATTGTTGTTTCTGATAGTCGTTTGGGTTGGGCAAAAGGTTTGAAAGAACTTGTTGGCATGTTGTATGTTGGTCAGATGCCAAAGTGGGACTTATCAAAACTTCGTCCAGCAGGTGCTCCCCTCAAAACTTTTGGTGGTCGGTCAAGTGGACCTGATCCGTTAGATAGTCTGTTTACTTTCTGTGTTGAGAAGTTTCGTGGTGCTGCTGGTCGTAAACTCTCATCACTTGAATGCCACGACATCGTTTGTAAGATTGCAGAAGTTGTAGTTGTTGGTGGTGTTCGTCGCTCCGCATTGATCAGTCTTTCAAATCTTTCTGATGACCGTATGCGTCATGCAAAATCTGGTCAGTGGTGGAACGATGAAAGTCAACGTGCATTAGCAAATAACTCTGCTTGCTATACAGAAAAACCAGACATCGGTATCTTCATGGATGAATGGAAGTCACTATATGACTCCAAATCTGGTGAGCGTGGCATCTTCAATCGTGAAAGCGCAAATAGGATGGCTGAGATGAGCGGTCGTCGTAAAGTTGAAGACTATGAGTTTGGTACAAACCCATGCAGTGAGATTATTCTTCGTAGCCGTCAGTTCTGTAATCTATCAGAAGTTGTTGTCCGTGCATCCGACACGAAACAAACTCTTCTCAACAAAGTTCGTTTGGCTACCATTCTTGGTACATTCCAATCAACTCTTGTCAACTTCAAATATCTTTCAAAAGCATGGAAGAAGAACTGTGAAGAAGAAAGACTTCTTGGTGTTTCTCTGACAGGTATTATGGACTGTGAACTTACAAATGGTAAGAAAGGTGATTTGAAATCCTTACTTGAAGAACTCAAAGCAGAAGCAGTCAAGACAAATAAAGAAATGGCTGAAAAAATTGGTATCAATCAAAGTGTTGCTGTAACGTGTGTCAAACCTTCTGGGACAGTCTCACAGTTGGTTGATGCTGCATCTGGTATTCATGCTCGTCACAATCCATATTACATTCGCACAGTTCGTGGTGATAAGAAAGATCCATTGACGAAGATGATGATTGATGCTGGTTTCCCAGTTGAAGATGATGTAATGAATCCAAGCCACACTTCTGTATTCTCTTTTCCAATGAAGGTTGAGAAAGGTGCTGTGTTCCGTACAGACATGGATGCAATCGAACAGTTAGAAATGTGGTTGACATATCAAAAGCATTGGTGTGAACATAAACCATCTGTTACAATCACTGTCAAAGAACATGAGTGGATGCAGGTTGGCGCATGGGTGTATGACAACTTTGATTACATGAGTGGGATCAGTTTCTTACCATTCTCAGAGCATTCATACAAGCAAGCGCCTTATCAAGATATTGAAGAAAAGCAATATGAAGAAGTGTCGAAAATGTTGCCAAAAGAAGTTGATTGGTCAAAACTTTCTGAATATGAATTGACTGATACAACTGTTGCATCTCAAGAACTTGCTTGTGCTGCTGGTGGATGTGAGATATTGTGATGTTAACAATATACACAAAAGACGGGTGTGACTATTGTGATGTAGCAAAATCCCATCTCAAGAAACACAATATTGTATATGAAGAAGTAAATGTTGGCATTGATAAACAAGCGAAAGAATTTGTTTTAAGTCAAGGTCATAAAACTGTACCACAAATTTATTATCACAATGAGTTATTTGTAAGCGGTGGGGCAGAAGAGTTGAAATTGTTATCAAAAGAAGAAATACAATCACGCATGGAGAAAATTAATGGAAAAAATAAAAAAAAGCATAGCGTGTAATGACTGTGGCGCTGAATATATAATTATGTATGACGATGAAGATTCTATTGAATATTGTCCAATGTGTGGTTCTGATGGTTTTGATGAAGAATACGAAGATGATGATTTTGAAAGTAATTTCATTGATGACGATTATGAATAATGTGGTATTATAAAGGTAAACCATTTACCAGTGATATGATTGAAGACTACATTGGATTCGTATATGAAATTACTGACACTCGTAATGGTATGAAGTACATAGGTAAAAAAGGTTTAATGTCAAAAAGAAAACTCCCTCCTCTCAAGGGAGCAAAGCGAAAGAGAACGAAGATTGTTGAAACTGACTGGCAAGATTATTATGGCTCAAATGAAACTGTCAAGGCATTAGTAGAAGAACTTGGTCCAGAAATATTTCATCGAGAGATTGTTAGATTGTGTAAGTCGAAAGGTGAACTAAATTATTATGAAGCACAACGGCAATTTGAAACAGACTGTCTATTGAAACCTGATGAATATTATAATGCATTTATTGGAGTTAAAATAAATCGCAGTCATCTATTGACAAAGAGTAAAACATGAGTTATAATAATTTTGACTATAAAGATCCACCACATGAAAACGAATCTTGGTATCAATTCCTTGTTCGTAAATTGAGTGAAGAGAGATTAAAAAATGAAAAACGGAAAAGTTTGGGGAACAACTGAGCCTCTAATTGTTACTCCAATGATTGAAGTTCATCGAATTAAAGTCAAACCACAGATGAAGTGTTCTATTCATCAACACGAACGCAAATGGAATATGTTCTATTGTGTACATGGCGTCATGGAAATTCATGTTCGCAAAAATGCATATGATCTTGTTGATGTAACGACTCTTCATCCTGGTGAATATACGTCAGTTAAACCTGGCGAGTATCATTGGTTTGAAACAAAACTGAATGATGCAGAGGTTCTTGAGATTTATTATCTTGAACCGATTACCGAAGATATCGTTCGTGAAACGGTTGGCGGGCATGCCTGATGTTTCTATAGTATGTGTGAAGTGGGGAACGTTGTACTCTGATGATTATGTTCGCATTCTGAAAGCAATGGTTGAACGTAATACAACACGAGAACATGAGTTTGTTTGCTTTTCAGATACAGAAATTGATGGCGTAGAAACGAAGATTTTACCAACTGGACTAACTGGTTGGTGGAACAAGTTGGTACTTTTTGATAACAAGTATAAATTAAATGAACGAGTTGTCTATTTCGATCTTGATACTGCAATTACTGGTAATATTGATTGGCTTCTTGATTACCGTGGTGAGATCATGGGAATTGAAAACTTGGGAACTGCTAATCACAAATATGAAAATGTTGATCAATACCGTAATGTATTTCAATCTGGCGTCCTTGCTTGGAATTATAAGGCGGGGCATGACATATGGAATTGGTTTGATATCAACAAAGAACAAGCACTAAAACATTTCCGTGGTGATGGCGAGATGCTTCATGCTCTTCTCGATTCACCAGACCTTCTTCAACATCAATATCCGAATCAGTTACGCTCTTATAAGTATGAGTGTTATGAAGAAGGATTGCCAGAAGGCACATCTATTGTTTGCTTTCACGGAGAACCAAACCCACATCAAGCTATATCAGAAACAGTCTATCCATGGGGTACAGAATATAAACCTCGAGAGTGGGTAGCACAATATTGGAAACTATAATATGAAAAACATTGCGATCCTTACACCTACTCGTGCTCGTCCAGGACGTCTTGATACATTTGTCAACTCAGTATATGAAACCGCTGCTAATCCCGAAAGAGTATTTTGTTATAATTACATTGACGAAGACGACCCTCGTAGCAAAGCATATGATGATTATGCAGAAAGGCAACATGATAACTCTACAAATCTAGTTGGTGAGTCTCAGTCGGTATCATTATCATGGAATATTCTAGCAAAGTTTGCCGCTGAACATCTTGAACGACCTGCTGATATTTTGATTATGGGTAACGACGATTTAGTGTATCGTACACAAGGTTGGGACACGATTGTCGAAGAAGAATCAAATAAGTTCTCTGATGAGATTTATTGTATGTGGATGGAAGACTTGATTAATGGAGAAAAACATTGCGCCTTTCCAATCGTATCAAAGAAGTGGTATACGACAGTTGGGTATTTTACTCCTGGCGTGTTCAACTTTGGTTACAACGACACATGGGTTTTCGACGTAGCAAAAAGAGTTGGTCGGACTCACTTTATTCCAAACGCCGTAAATGAGCATATGCATTTCACTGCTGGTAAATCTAGCATGGATGATACATATGAAAGAAACCGTACTCAACAACGTGGCAATCTTTATGAAAAAGACAAAGTAATTTTTGAAGAAACGGCAAGTAAACGCCAAGAAGATGCTGATAAATTAATGGAGATTATTGATGGACAAACACGTGTATCAAGCGAAAAGTCAAAATCAACAAAGAAACCTGCAAGTAAAACAACAAAAAAATCTAGTAAACCACGAGCAAAGAAAAAAGCAAAAGCATAAAAATACTCGTGCAACGAAAGAAGAATTATTAGCAAAACTCAAAGCATCTCACGAAGCAAAGGTCAATGGAGGTTCTGATGAGAAATGAAGAGTGGATTAAACAAAAACACAAAGAACTTTCTATTCAAGTGGAAACCCTTGAAAAGATTCGAGATAAAGATAGACGTGCAGAAACAAAACAAAAACTCATTGAACTGAAAAAACAAAAACTTGCATTGAAAGATATGATACATTGAACTGGGCAATATACCGCATACACTATGGATTAGATTTTCTCAAACAGTCGATTGACTCTGTTATCGATACTGTTGATAAAGTTTTTGTAATCTATTCTCTTGAACCTTGGGTAGTCAAAGATACTGTAACCTATCTTGGCGAAGAAATACCTATGCCAAAGTTACAAGAGAATGTTCCCGCATTTATGGAAAAGCATTACAGCAACAATAATAAAGTCGTGTGGTTTCGAGAAGAAGTTGGCACTCCTAAGAATCAGTTTCGTTCTTATTATGATATCTGTGTAAGAAAATATGAACAACAACCAACAAAGGTTCTGTTTATGGAACCTGATATGGTATTCTTCAAGTCTAGTGTTCAAAAATTAATTGATCAACTTACATTTAGTGATAAGCCATGTCTTGGTACGTTACAAGTTGAACTCTGGAAAGATCATAATTGGAGAGTCCCTGAGAGGTCAAGAATTGGTCCTGTTGTATGGCAGATAGACAGAATGCCTCATTTCTCTACTCATTTTGGTCCGACATCACCAAACTTAGAATATGTTGCAAAAGATATTCGGAACTATAACTTTGGCTTCTGTTTGAATGCAACAACAATGATGTACAAACATCTTACAGCAATTAACTTTTCGGCTGAGATTGGTGACTCGATTCCTTCGCAAGAATGGTATCGTGATAAGTGGTTGATGTGGACGCCAGCAACAAGAGACATTGAAATATCAGAGAAATGGAAACATCTGATTCCAAAAGCAGATATATATACTATGCCGAATGAAATGAAAAAGCAGATGGGATTATCATGAGTAAAATTTTAAAAACAAAAAATATGACTGAAATTCGGTCGATTGATTTACCAGAAGATGGTGGTACTGTTACTCTATATCAAAATAATGATGAGTTAATTATTCATCGATATGCTGCTCGTGGTAAGGTAGAAAACTGGGTATCAAATTATGAACTCATTAACGAAGATAATGAGTCATCATTACACTCGATAGATACCGAATATGGTAATAAGATTCTCAATCGTATTGAAGCAGGTGAAAATTACTCAAACGTTTTTATCTTCTACACCGACGAAGCAATCGAATCTGTGTTGCCAACCGAAAAAAGTTTAGAAGAGCATACCTACACATCAACAGGTATCAAGTTCTGGCGTCATTCAGAAGCAATGTTTAACTATAAGAGCGGTGGTCCTAATACTGTCATCTCAACTCACATCTCGCCAGAAGGTACCTGTAATCTCAAGTGCCCGTATTGCTCTGTGACTTATCGTGATACACACAGTCGCCTTGATATGGAAACGATTCAAGATTATGTAACTAAATTAAAATCACGTGGACTCAAAGCAGTCATTCTTACAGGCGGTGGTGAGCCAACAGCATACAAACACTTTAACGAACTTGTGCGATGGCTTAAAGGTGAAGGTCTGTCTGTTGCTCTAATTACAAACGGAACACTAACAAAACGTGTTGACGATGATGTGTGGAAAATGTTCTCGTGGATTCGTGTATCAATCAATATTTTTGTTGGTTGGGAATATACAATCGGTCTTCCAATGGATAAGATTGACTATGAAAATACAGTGGTTGGTTGCTCTATGGTCTATACAGTTGAGCATGAATCATCAGATGAAGTAATGGGTGACCGTGTTGAACTTCTTAACAAAGCATCTATGGTTGCTGACCGTTGTGGCGCAAAGTATATTCGCTTGTTGCCAAACTGCTTGCTCAGTCAGTATGACTTGATTCGTCAGCATAAATCTCTTGACAATACATTGAAGAATGTTAACGACCCTCGTTTCTTCCATCAGTATAAAGTACATGGCGCACCACAAACATCAAAGTGTCATCAATCTTATTTCCGTCCATATCTCTCTGAAGAAGTTGATGTAGCAACTGGTAAAGCTGGTACTGTTTATCCTTGTGACTCTGTTGTTCTCAATGACGGATATGCGGTGTTTGCTGAAGAGTATCAGTTATGTCACGCATCTGATATTCTCGATTATATTGATGGTAGAGTTCAACAAAGATTTGATGCAAAGACTCGGTGTACGGGTTGCGTCTTCACAGACAACGTTAATATGTTAGATGATTTTGTCAATGATAAAGTTGACCGTTTTGCAGATTTTGATCAACCGCTTATGCATGAAGAATTTGTTTAATGAAAGATTTACAAAAAAGGTCTGAGTTCTGGTCAGAGAAACATACAATCCCTTTTCAAGGTAATAGTAAAGAGTTCCCTTTATCGGTTGTTCCTAACTATCAACAATATGTTGAAAATAAAATGGTTATGGAGATTGGACCCGGAGAAGGAAGACAACTTGATAAGATTAAACCTCTAACAGATGGATATGTTATCGCTGATATTTCTCAATCTGTATTAGACAAACATTCAAGTATTCCAGGATTTTTGATTACCAATTATTCAGAAGATTTTGGTATTCGTGTAGATACTATTGTTTTATTCTATGTGTTTCACCATGTAATGGTTGAAGAAGTTGACTCGTTTATTTTATTTTTAAAACGACACTTAAATTTTGATGGTCATTTGTGCTTTAATATTCCTATCAATCATTCTGGCGATGGAGATGGTATTACTACAACAAATTATAAACCAAAAGATTTTATTCAAAAACTACTTGATCATAACCTTGATGTATTATATAATGAATCTTTAGATCAAGTAAAAAACACTAATAATTTTATGATTGTCGCTAAAAACAAATAATGGAAATATAATGGAAAAAGATTTTTTTGATAAGAGTTATTATGAGAGCGGACCACAATCCGAAAAATCATTATACCAAAACTATCGTTGGATGCCAGAACTAACGATTCCTCTCGCACATCACATCATTCAATCAATGGGAATTATGCATGACCAGACTGTAATGGATTTTGGTTGTGCAAAAGGATATCTTGTCAATGCAATGAGACTTCTTGGTATTGAAGCGTATGGTGTTGATGTTTCCGAATATGCAATTAGTCAAGCATTAAAAGAAACGAATGGTTATGTCAAGTCAATTGAACCATTCAGTGATGATTTTCAATATTGTGACCATTTGATTGCCAAAGATATTTTGGAACACATTGAATACGAACATATAGATAAACAGATGGAAATTTTACGGTCGAAGTGTGAGACAATCTTTGCAGTGATTCCTCTTGGCGATGGTAAGAAGTATTTGATTCCAGCATATGAGTTAGACAAGTCACATCACATTCGAGAAAGCAAAGAATGGTGGCATGATAAATTTAAGAAAGCGGGATTCTTTAATATTAATGTAACAACAGAATTGGGTCCATTCAAGGCGAACTGGGCTGAAGTAAATTCAAAAGGCAACCTTTTAGTAATTGGTTCGTAATAGGAGTTTGAAATGAAAGTTGGATTTGTTGGCGTCGGAAAGTTAGGTAAAGATGCTGCTGAAGTTTTATCAGAGTTTTATGATGTTACAGGATACGATATTAATCCTGTTGATACTACGATTAATATGTCTGATACACTTGAAGGGTGTGTAAAGAATAAAGACATTGTATTGATTGCTGTCCCCACACAACATCATATTGATTATGATGGTCGATATGCTACCAGTCATCTTGAGCCAAAAGATTTTGATTACACGATTGCAATCAGTGTAACAAAGCAAGTTGATGAACTTGTAGATAAAGATACATTGATTGTCATGATTTCAACAATGCTTCCTGGTACTGTTCGGCGTGAGATTGCTCCTCT
>Ga0115550_1000922_pt1 | contig 23289 bp, 20 predicted proteins | sample COGITO_mtgs_1005_FD_87177 | JGI IMG/M metagenome (GOLD analysis project Ga0115550, IMG submission 87177) | Pelagic marine microbial communities from North Sea - COGITO_mtgs_100511 | ecosystem: Environmental > Aquatic > Marine > Epipelagic | place: Germany:Helgoland, sampling site Kabeltonne... | reverse complement strand
TGCAAGATTTTCTCATTAACTAGACTTTTAAATGCTATTGGATCACCTCAGAAGATGCCAGCCGTCCCGACTGGAATCATTGCGGTGTGATAGGCTAACGTTTTATCCGCTAACATTGGATTATTGGCTATGCAATACAACATCATTGACGCTATCGGCATGCTGGGCACACTCATGGTCATACTAGCCTATTATCTGTTGCAGCTCGAGCGAATCGACCCTAAAAGCCTTAGCTACAATGTCATGAATTTGATGGGCGCCATCTTGCTCTTTATCAGTCTGTGCTTCAATTTTAATCTTGCCAGTTTGGTGATTGAAGTTTTCTGGATAGGTGCTTCAATGATTGGCCTTTGGAAATACTGGCGCCGACATGCGGTGAGAAAGCATGCCACCAATTGATCACGAGACCTAAGAAAACAGATCTTAGAAAACAGATCTAAGGACAGGCAATCAACCACTAAACCCCAGATAACAAAAAGCCCTCGCCTGGAGGGCTATAAACCGCAGTGCTGATTACGCTTTCTTGCGTTTCAAGCACCAAGAACCGCAAGCCCCAAGCCCAATAGAACCACGCTAGGCGACTCAAAGAGCTTAATTACCTGTGATACTGCGACCTGAAACTTACTGGGTTTAATAAACTTACCGACGTAATTTTTTGACTTTGTATAGTCTAGAAAACCCCCTCTATCTATTTATAATTGCCTAGCTAGATCACAGAATTTTCGTCTTCGTATTCTCCCTAAACACTAACCGCCAGTTTGCTGCATTGCCAAAGTAGCTGTGACATAACCCGTGATAAGTATGCGCCACTCCATACAGCAGCCCGATTAAATCAACAACTTTTAATCGGGTCTAAATGGCTGGTATTGCGTAAGCTGCTTCATGGCCTCATCAATTGCAAAACTGTTAGGCTTTTGTCGCGAGGGAAACTGCTTAAAGGACTGACCAAACTGGAGCGCCTTTGCGGAACCATAAAAAATCCACGCGCTGTTATTTTCCCACCACGTATTGTAGCCATTAGAGTCGGTGTCGGCACGCTCGTAGGGATCGCGTCGTAAATTAAACAGTTTGGGTATGCGTAGGGATACAAAAGGTTCTCGCCACACATCAAACTGCTTGGCACGCTGCTCGGCGTAGACCACTTTCCAGTCGCCGGTACGTAAACCGAGTAATTGGCCATCATCACTAAAATAAAAGAACTCTTTGCGAGGCCCTGCAGGCTCGTCGCCTTTCAGATAGGGCAGAAAGTTGTGGCCGTCGAGATGAACCTTAAACTTTTTATCACCAAAGCTGCGACCCTCTTTCAACTGGCTTACCACCTTGTCTTCGCCAACGGCAGCCATCAGGGTCGGCACCCAGTCGAGGTGGGACATAACACTATTGGAAACTCGACCCGCGGGTATTCTTCTCGGCCAGCGCACCATCGCGGGCACTCTGAACCCACCCTCCCAGTTAGAGTTTTTCTCGCTGCGAAATGGCGAGATAGCCGCGTCTGGCCAGGTATTGTAGTGCGGACCGTTGTCGGTGCTATACATCACGATGGTATTATCATCGATATTCAAGTCCTTGAGCTGCTGAAGCATTTCACCAACCAGTTCGTCGTGCGCCACCATAACATCGTTATAAAAACCCTGACCCGATTTGCCCAAATGTTTTTTCGCAGGGTGAGTCCAAAAGTGCATACCGGTAGTATTCAGCCAGACAAAAAATGGTTTGTCAGCCTTGTGCGCACTTTTTATAAACTTTTTGGCGGCGGCGGCAAATTCTTCATCCACTGTTTCCATACGCTTGCGGGTCAGTGGGCCCGAGTCGACTATGGTCCCTGCGTTTTTGTTGATAAATGGACCTGACAATGCTCCCACCTGCTGGCTGCCATTGGCGGCAGCGCCCTCCACATTCGCTTTCGCATAGCTGTGAATAACGCCACGGGGATTGGCCATAGACTGGAACCAGGCCTCTTTCGGATAGTCAGGACGCTCTGGCAGCTCTTCCGCATTGAGGTGGTAGAGATTACCCAAAAATTCATCGAAGCCATGGTTGGTCGGCAGGTGTTCATCGAGATCACCAAGGTGGTTTTTACCAAACTGACCCGTGACATAGCCCAGCGGTTTGAGCATTTCAGCCAGCGTAGGATCCTCAGCCTGAATCCCAGTCGCCACCCCGGGCGTGCCTACTTTGGTCAAACCCGTGCGCACCGGGTGCTGGCCGGTAATAAACGCAGAGCGCCCAGCGGTGCAGCTTTGTTCAGCGTAATAGTCGGTTAACATAATGCCATCTCGGGCAATGCTATCAATATTAGGCGTTTGGTAGCCCATTACCCCATGGCTATATGCGCTTATATTGGTCTGACCAATATCGTCCCCCCAAATAATGAGGATGTTGGGTTTGTCGCTAGCCGCCAGTGCAGCCGGGCTTGCCAGAAAGATGCAAAAGTTTGCCGCCAAAGACGCGCGGAGTGTATTCAGTATACTTTTAGAAAATTTGGTGTTGATCATCTTTACTGTTCCACTGTCAGGTCAATAACGAACACTTGCTAACGCATGTGCAAGGCTAGGCCGTACTTTACAGAATTATGTACGCGTTGGTAGCTGAACTGCAAGTAAAGCATGCGAGCCCAACGGTAAAGGGCGTCAGCAGGAATGCTTTTTAGCCAATGACTTACTGGTGATTTAAAAATGTAGCTAAATACGTTAAAAACATCACTCCTACGCCACTCCCTTTTCCGGCGCACTCGACTCTTAGCATTCGAAGTGCTGCAATCAGTTGTCGCGGTTGAGACGGCAGTTCGATAATCAAGCGGAGTAAATGGCAATTGCAGATACTGACCTTGCAACCTGAAAAGTGAACTCAACTGCTTAAATCTTCATTGTATTGTCAAAAATAAACTAATAAAAATCATCTTGAACTTTTTTAATGTTACTTAGTCTATCCCTTCACTTAATTTGCTAGCCACTTAATTCAATAACGGGATGCCCAATGATTTATAAAACGTTAAACTTTGCTACTACATTTTCTACACTTCTTATGTTGAGCCTACCGGCTGCTGCCAGCGAGAGGGGTTTCTACGGTGGTTTAACAATTAGTCAATTTGAAGCTGAAGAGCAAGGCATTAGCAGTTCAGAAACCGGCCTCGGTATTATTGCTGGGTTCACTTTTAACAGATATATCGACCTAGAAGCCTCTGTATTTGATGCTGGGGACCACAATGATCTTGGCATGAAAGCCGAGGGCGTAAGTCTGAGTGTTGTGGGCAAGTACCCTATTAATGATGACTGGCAATTGTTCGCAGAGTTTGGTGGCGTTTCGCTTGATCTGGCAATTGATGAGTCGACTACCACAGTCGATACGCAAGGCTTAGAAACTTTGTCAGATGGACGCGACAGCAGTTTCTTTTATGGTTTTGGCGTTAAATATAATATCGGCCAATGGTCTTTGTTCGGCAAGAACTCTCAAGCCGATACAGACGCGGATTTTAATATTTTCACTCTCGGTGCGGCTTATCGTTTCTAGTCACGAACACGAACTCTAATTTTTTCAGTAAGTCTGCTGCAACCTACCGCCGCCTACTTTTAATCTCTATTTTCTAGTTTTTCTAAGCTCATTTTATCCTTGAGGCTCATTAAATAAGCGGCACCACTGAGTATAAATATCGCACCAGCCTCTGCGAGCAGCGTCAGGGCGTCCATTTCCTTACTCTGCATCACAATCAGCCGACAGAGCGCCGTGATGGCAATGATGATAGGCAATGTCACAGGGATCCGATTGGTTGAGTAGAACGCTCCAATCATGCCAATGATTTCAACATAGATAAATAAAAGAAACAGATCAGGGAGTGTTACCTCGCGGGCCATAAAAATTTCGAAGATTGCGTCCGCTGATGCTACGACCGTCAACAGCCCGATAACCCCAAGCAAGGTTTTCTCGCTGATGATGGTAGTCCAATGCAAGCGTCGATTTAATCGGTTTCGCTCAAGAACCACCTCGAGCACGCGATCGATGGCAGAGGGCTTTTGTTGCTCGGAATCGCTGGGCTCGTTGGGCATGATTTAGTTTTCCGTAAAATGATTTCGCCTTAATATACTTGAAAATACGCAGAAAGACACCCAGAGTGTACAAAGCTTAATCGCCAGATGAAACCTACTTTACATCATCTCCGCGTCTCAGGCATGCCGACCCACCAAGCCTTAACTCAACAAGCCGCCAAAACCCGCCATCAGCAACCCTAGCCCAGAAACCCAAATTGCACCGGCAATGCGGTCGTAACGAGAATCTGTAATCTGACACCAGCTTCAGTTTCATGGCCCCAGTTTCAATAAAGCTTTTTCTTCACAGATTGGCAGGATCAGCAATGACTCTGCTTTTTTGTGTATGATACATCTCAAAATAATCTAGAGAGTGGCATATGTAGCCCCCCAGTGTCTTAGAATATAAGCGAAGCAAATGCCCTGTTAGTAGTTAGCTTACGCATGTGGTTTGGGCAACCTATAAAACTTAACTGAAATCTTTAGCGTAATCGAATTTTATGAAGGAAACCCTGCAAAAACCTAAAGTGCTTGTGCTAAGCCGAGCGGGGACTGGGCTGGCGACAATTCGAGCGCTAGCCGTCGGCGGAGCACAAATTACCGCCGCTGTTTTTAAAAAAAGTGAACCAGTAAGGTATTCATTTTGTTGTGATGTGATTGATCTTTCCAAAATTGATACTGACCAAGAATTAATGGATTGGTTGATCAGTCATGGAAAGCAACAGGTTGAGCCTTTAGTTCTTATTGCCTCCAGCGATGAACATGCCTTATTGCTCGCCAAAAATCGTGAGCAACTAAAATCATATTACCTAATGTGGCAAAATGATCACCCTACTTTGACGCAGATAATCAACAAAAATAGACTCTATCTGCTGGCAGAAAAAGTTGGTGTGCCTGTTATTCCCGCAATTAATGAGCCCAGTCTTGAAGAAGTTACTACATGGGCAGCATCTAACCCAGCTCCTTATTTTATCAAGCCGTTTTATGAAGGTAATCGAGAATGTAAGCTTACAAAAAAAAATCTGGTTTTAGCTTCAGAAGATGAGCTGATCGATTACGTAAAAAACAATGGTGCCCAGGCGTTGATAATCCAGCGGCTAATTCAAGGCGGTGACGGTTATATTTTTGACACCTATGGTTTATGCGATGAAAAAGGTGAGCTTATCACTATCGCCAGCCATCGACGGTGGCGCCAGTACCCCCCCGACAGAGGAACCACCAGCTTTGGCGAGATACCGGGTACTCAGGATGCAGCAGCTGAAGCGCTGATGTTTGAACAAACCCAACGTTTATTATCATCGATTAAGTACCATGGCATTTTTGGTATTGAATGGCTCTTAGATAAAAATACGGGCGTGTATTATGTGATTGACTTTAATGCCAGGCCATTTACATCTGTGGGGCATTTGCATGCCTGCGGCTTGAACCTGCCTCTACTGGCTTATCAAGATTTGGTTGGCGAAAATTTATCTCATGTGGAAATTGAGCCGCAGTTGAGACATAAATATTGGATTGATTTATTGCTTGATTTATGGTCCTTGCAAGATAAATTGGACGCCCGCACTATTAGCATAAGAGCATGGCTGAAAACTATTTTACGCTGCCGGAGTTGCGCTTATTGCTCATGGAAAGATCCCGGTCCCGGGTTTTACCGTTCCTTGATAATTATCAAACTTCTAATAGATAAAGTGTGGAAAAACGTGGCGAAATGACTCGAGTATTAATGCCAATAGCAATGAAGGAGACCGCGTCTTTACCTGCAGGTTTTGATGCCCTTTATTATGCTCATCGCAGTCCGAGTTTTTTTGAACGGGTAAAGCATAAGCTGTCAAAAAATAAACCCGATGTATTTAAATATAAGATCATTGTTAAAAATCGCCTTGAACTGAAAGATGTTGAAGCGCTATGGCTTTCCGCAGCAACGGTACTTTCCCAAGCGGAAACAGAGCAGTTTCTGGAGCATATGACTGCGCTACAGTGGGCATACAGCCAACGCACCGGTATTGATCATTTAGCCTTATCTAGCTTTCAAAACCGAGGTATTAAAGTTAGTACGACAGGTGATTTAGTCGCTGCTTGGGTTGCTCAAATGAACCTTGCATGTATGTTGTCTGATTCAAAAATGTTACCTACGCATCTAATCAAACAAAGAGCTTTTCGTAGCGAACCAAGCTTTTGTAAAGATATCTCGGATTTGCGCGTGGCTATTGTCGGAACGGGTAATATTGGCAATCAAACAGCCGCGATGTGCAGTGCCCTAGGCATGAAGGTCATTGGTGTCAGCAAGCACCGTCAGGAACTGGATCTTGGTGGCACCGACTATGATGAGGTATACGATGTCAACGATATCGATACGGTTTTACCTAGCATTGATTATTTGATTTTAACATTACCGTTAACCGAGCAAACCAAAGGATTTATTGATAAAGCCAAGCTGGCTAAATTAAGCGAAACTGCTTGTTTGATAAACTTGGCTAGACCGCAGCTAGTTGATGAAAATGCATTGCTCTTAGCCTTAAAAAGCAATCAACTCGCCACCGCCTATGTTTCTGGTCTGCAAAATGTATCTCGAGTCCAAAGAATTCTCGCCAATCGATTGCCCAATTTACTTATTACTCATTATTCAGACGCCAATTTGAGAAAGAAGCACAGGGTTGCTTTTCAGCAGTTTTGCTCAGGTTTGATAAATTTGACTGAAGGACGAGAAATCAAAAATAGAATTGTATGAGGCAGGTCATACAAATAATTAAATGGGTAGACAGGTGACGCCGAGCAATAGCGAGTGGTTTTAGAAGACGGTCACGTATAGCCTTCCCCTCTGGCACACGCCAGATAGAACCTACTTTACATCATCTCTGCGCCTCAGGCATCCCTTCCCACCGAGCCCTAACTCAATAAGCCGCCAAAACCCGCCACCAGTAACCCCAGCCCAGAAACCCAAATAGCGCAGGCAATGATGTCATAACGCATGTACTTAGCCGCGGGCAAACCACTCACGCCGGAGAGCAAAGGCACAATACTACGCACTGCCGGCACAAGCCGGCCAATGATAATTGACAGCTCGCCATGTTTTAACAGCAACGCTTCAGCCTTGCCCAAATTATTTTTATACTTTTGCGCAAAGCGCGTGTGATGAAAGCCTGGGCCCAGCTTACGCCCCAAAAAATAGCCGACATGGTCGGCCGTGGTCGCCCCCAAAAAAGCCAGCGGTAACATTTGCCATAGTGTAGCAATGCCTTGGGCATACAACACCGTGCAAATACTCAGCAAAATAGCGCCCGAAACAAACAGACCTATACCCACGCTGGCCTCAAGAAAGGCAACGGCAGAGATAATAAATAATGCGTAATCGCGATAAGCCTCGACCCACTCTAAAAACACATCACCAATCACGAGCCCGCTTCCGTGTAACTTGCTATATTTTTGACGACCCGCTCTTGATAGGTAACGTCTGCACTACACGCTTTCAAGCGGCCCGCCATTATTGTGATTTAGCCTGCTGAGGCACACGGCGTAATTTGGCTAGATCGTAGCCCTCTTCTTTAATGATACTCAGAAGCCGCTGATAATCAGCATCGGCAATAATCGGTTGCCGCGCCATTAACCACACGTAGTCACGCTTAGTTCTGCCGATAATCGTAAACGCGTAGTCGTCGTCGACATAAACAACGCGATACTCCGCTTTAATTGGCCAGATAAACTGCATGCCCCACACGGCGTTGCCCGTATTTTCGCGCACAAACCCCATGGGTTTATAAGTCTTTTTTTCGCCTTCAAAATCGCCTTTGTTAAATGTAAAAGTGGTGGCAATTTTTCCGTCTACGGGTTTTTCATAACTCTCTATTGCATTGTATGCATCGGTTTCGATAAAGGTAGGGATATTGGCAATAACATACCAGTCTCCAGCAAAACGGTTTAAGTCAACAAACGCTTCGGTGCGGAGCGGTAGCTGCGTAGACGTTGATTGGCAGGCGCCGACCAACACCAATGTGTATAGCAGTAAAACTTTAGTTAATGACATTATTTGTACCCGAGTTGCTTTTACCTAAGTTGTATTTATGCGCCGCGCTGATCTTTTTCAAACATTGCCTTAGCAATCTCTACTGGCCGCCAATTTTACTGACTGTCGAGTCAGCAGACAAGGCCTGACCACTACCGCTCAGCGGAATCGTTAGTGGCTCATAGCGCAGCGTGCGACCACCGGCTGCTACCGACTCCAGTGCCAACCAACGAAAATCGCTGGCACCATACCACAACGTTATGGGCCCAGCCTTTAAATCAATAAGATATCTTACTGCTGCAACAGCCTCATCGTTGACCCGCAACGACTCCTCGCCCACCCGCGTAATGGTGACATCTTCGTACTCCCCGGTTTGACTATTGAGTAGCTTATCTTCAGTCAAAAATGCCGGGTTCCAATAGGCAAAAGTCATAATGCAAGCCGGCAATTCTGTTTCGGTGCTGGCTGTATTGACTTGAAAGTAGCTATCGTTAGCCTGCCCCGCCACCGAAAACTGCTTGCCGTTAGCGTCGGTTTCTGCATTGATTGAACGCAAACAATTGCCTTGCCATACCTCAGTATTTTGATGCCTATAACGATACAAATTGACGAATAAAACTTTCACATCGAAACTAGCGTCGGTTTGAATTGTTTGCTGCCCATTAACCTGACTCACAGTAAACTGATGGCTGCCGATTTCACGACTGTCGAGCAACACCTTAAACTGCCATTGCGACTGCTGCGGCAAGCTGGCGCTGGCATTAGCGGTGAATAAGAAAAGAAGCGTAGCGAAGCAAAATTTCATTGTAGGTTTTCCTCTCAATAGCCTAATCAATAACCCATTAAACGCACTACGGCTGCCCATAGCCTTTTATAATACTACGTATGCCACTTAAAAAAGACACAACGGGGGCTTAGGGACGATTATTAGCCTGTGGATTTGTAGTGCCATAGATAGGCAATAAAGACCGCTAGCGTTTGGAGTGGTTCGTGAGGGAAGAAGTTCCCTGTAAGCGTTATGCATTTGGCAATGCGAGGAATTAGCGATGAAGATTGTCGAGGGATAGTCTGCCAGCTAGTTGCTTTTTTCTTAACCAAGAATAAGCAGAACAGGACTAGAAAAAAAGAGACAACCTGCCTACAAATCGACCTTCTAATCCTCGGGCTGAATACTTTGACGCTCAAACTCTGCGCATGAAGCGACTGCACTGGCCTCACCATGGCTCATAACATGAGCATAACAAACATCCATTTTATTGTTGCCGACCATATCGAAAATAGTGGTGCCGTTAGAATCAACAAGAACACCACTTTTCATATTCGAGCGAAAAGCCCCAATCACAGGCTCTTTGTGATTATTCGTTAGGTTGTAACCGGAAAAGTTCTGCCCTTGTTGTCTATCAAAAACCAATTCCATTTTGACATTAACAAAGCGAATATTCTCAGCGTTAATCGTTGTGTAGTGCTTATCGACGCCCATCACTGCCGCATTAGTGACCCCTTGCCATGTTCCTATTATGTTGATTGATTCATCGGCGGCGGCGAACGATGGCAGCAGTACCATGACAAGCAATAGATTAAACATAATTTGATCCCGTAAAGACAATTGTTAAGCGTGAAGTCGGTTGTTAGCAACGCCTGTTAGTCGGCTCAATTAACCAGCCGCCGCAGTTTGCTGCCTGTTATTGTCGCCAGCAAGGTTATCGGCTGACAGCTTTTGTAAATTTTCTACAGCCGCAATAGTAGCATCACGGATTTGACTCGCATCGTCCCGAACCTGATCACTTACATCGGCCATAACCGCTCGCATGCGGGCCGCCGGATCAAGACGAGCCGTTTTGAGAAAGCCCATAACCTTTTCGTTTTGAGACCAGAGCAAGCGATTCAACGCATTGCCCAGCAATACCTGTGGATAATCCGCTGGCGTGTCGGTAAATTGCATAGGCACGGCCAGAGCATTCTTTTCTTCGTCAGTGTTAAATTCAGCCTCAATAAAGCCAACCACAGAGGCGCTCAGCGATACCAACGGTGCCTGAAGCAGACCCGGAATAATTACGTCGTCCTGCCAGATTGGAGTGACCTCAAGACGCGGTGCGGCAACAGCTGTGCAGTCGATAAATAAAGAATTAACCGGAACCGTGGCCGTGCCGGCTACGCCATGGAGTAACCCAGGCTCAATCAAATTAACGCGGCCAATTTTGATGACGTGCTCGATCTGCCGTAGCAAATCCACCTCGCCTTGAGAGATTGTCGGGAAGTGAAATGTGCCGGGCAAGCTAGTTGGGTCGATGCGCAGCATATGGCCGTGCTTTTCAAGATGCAGAAAAATCTCGTCGGCGTTACTCGCCGTTGCCGCAATGCGCATTTGCTCGAGCTGCCAGCCGGTAGTATTGGCGGCGTATTTGGCACCTGGCTGCGTTGATGCTCGATTAATTAACCATGCTTCACGTGGGCGAACCCAGCAAATTTTAGCGGCATCAACGCCCATATTCATCAGCCAAACACCCACGTCCATAGCGGTTTTTCCCGCACCCATAATCACGTAATGCTCGGGTGGGTTGGCGCCGCCCATCCAGGCTTCGGGCAGCTTGCCCGGCGTGGTTAGCTGCACGCCATCGGTAATATCAAACTTGCGCTTGTGCGTGGCGGGTACTGAAGCCGTAAACGTGCGGCAATCAACCAGCTTACGCCGCACATTAACCTGCGTTTCCTTACCCGATAAACTAGACACGAAACTATGCTCGCCACTTTCACTTTGTTGATACTTAGACATGGGGTAGTAACTTACGCGCCCACTGGGAATAAACCGCTCGCGCATAGCACGCTCAAAATAACTCAGCACCTGCGTACCTGTAGCCAGCTCGTAAAAACCTTCATTAGGCCCAGCGATGTCAATCCTGTCATCGCCCATGTCCATCGAATTAAGCCCATAGGTTGCGCTGGGTTGATGAAGCGTTACAAACGGATAAGCGACATTCCAATGCCCACCCGGTTTAGGGTGCTGGTCGACGAATGTAATATGCGCATCGCTATGATCGAGTAGTGAGTCGGCAAAGGATAAACCTAGCGCACCAGCCCCCACAATTAAATAGTCGGTGTCGATCTGAGCCATGTAAAAAGTCCTAATGTGTGATTTTGATCAATGGGCAATTGAACAGCGTAACAGGCGCAATATCTCTCAGTCGCGATATTACAGGATTATCGCGCACCCGATGCAACCATAACTCATGTCGCTCAGCCGATGCCACCCCACTACCTCGGTGGATTACAAGAATCTCCCATGAGCGCTAAGCCTGAAGACAAAAAGTCTGCCTGTAAAGTGACATGGTAGCCATACGCTACGGTTGTATGCCAAGATCAACGTATTGGGTGTGCTTACCCAGCCGTCGCCATACCGTGCGCTGGGCACATGCACCAACCTACTCTTGATGCGTTGTTATTGTAAGCTATTCAGCTAAATTATCGCCCAGTGTATCGCTATCTTGATAAGTTAGACCAAACCCATAGGCAAACAGCGGCGCATAGTTGGCATCATTGCGATTTAACTCAAATTGGGCATCGCTGGCAGGCCATGAGTACGATAGCGTACCAGTAAAATCATGGTTCACAGCCCCTAAAGAGGTTCTAAAAATAACATCGGCCACACCTGCCCCTTCACTGCCGGGCAACCACGCCATGACAAAAGCGGTAGAGGCATTGAGCTCTTTATTCATCCAAAAGGGTCTGCCAGATAAGAAAATAGATACAACGGGAATATTTTGCGCTTTGAGACTTTGTAATAATGCAAGGTCAGATTTATTGCCCGCCTGATATTCAATACCACTGAGGTCTCCGCCGGACTCAGCATAGGGGCTTTCGCCAAACACTACGACAGCAACGTCCGGCGGCGCGTTGACATCAAAAACACCGGCAGTACTCAAATTAACCGTACCGCCGGCAGCAGTAACAGCGGCTTCAATACCGCTCCAAATAGATGTAGCCTGTGGAAAATCAGCATTGCTGGTACCTGTACCCTGCCAAGTCACCGTCCAACCTCCGCACTGCATAGGAATATTGTTAGCCCCGCTGCCCGCCACTAACACATTGGCGCTTGGGCTGAGTGGCAGCAGGCCACTGCTATTTTTTAACAACACCAACGACTCGCGCACCGACTGACGCGCCACACTTTTGTGCTCAGCAGAATTAAACCGAGTCAGGTCATTTGCATACGTTCGCAGCGAAGGCCTACTCGTATCAAACAAGCCACTGCGAATTTTTACGCGCAATATGCGCGTCACCGCATCATTAATACGCGCCATTGATATATCACCACTAAGCACTTGCGCCTTAGTGTTCGCCGCAAACGCCTGCCAGTCAAAAGGCACCATAATCATATCAACACCGGCATTGATAGCCTGAGCACACGAGTTGTTTGAACAACCCAGCACTTGCGCATGGCCATTCCAGTCGCCCAATACAAAACCATCAAAACCCATCTGCTCTTTCAAAACCGTCGTCAACAAGTACTCATTGCCGTGCAACTTGCTGCCATTCCAACTGTTATACGATGCCATTATGGTTTGCGCACCGGCATCTAACGCCGAAAAATAGCCTTGCCCGTGCACATCGCGCAGGTTTTCTTCGCTGCTGATGGTATTGCCTTGATCCACACCGTTACTCGTGCCTCCATCACCCACAAAATGTTTGGCTGTGGCCACAACATGAGCGTCATTAAATAAATCTCCGCTACTTGTTTCGCCCTGCAAACCCTCAACCATTTCACCGGCATATTGATTGACAATTTCCGGATCTTCCGAATACCCTTCATACGTTCGACCCCATCGGTCATCACGCACCACCGCAAGCGTGGGTGCAAAAACCCAGTCGATACCCGTGGCCGCCACTTCTAAAGCGGTTGCTTGGCCTATTTGCTTAATTAAACTTGGATTGTTCATGGCGCCCAAACCAATATTGTGCGGAAAAATAGTCGCGCCCATGACATTATTGTGGCCGTGGACCGCATCGGTTCCCCAAAGAATTGGCACTGCAGTTCGGTTGTTAGCTGGATCAATACTGGCCAAATAAAAACTATCGGCAAGACTAACCCAGTCAGCCACGCTAGACGATTTATTGCCATTAGGCCAAGACCCACCCGCATTGAGAACAGCCCCCAGGTGATAATTGCGCAGATCATTGGGGGATACCGCATGGATCTCGGCCATGATCATCTGGCCCACTTTTTCATCAAGCGTCATTTGATTCAAAATTAATGCGATCTCTTGATCAACATCACTATTTACCGCGCTATTAATGGCGGGCCATGTTATCTCTGGCGGAGGTTCGGGGGCTGTGTATCACCGCTGGTAAACGCATAGACCTTCGCCTCCCAAATAGAATAACCATAAACACTCGTGCGGCTTACACCATAAATACGCAGGTAACGATAAGTGCCCGACAAATCCACTTGGTCGGTGCGATCGCCGAAAGTGCCGCCGGTTTCATTGGCTAGCGCGGCCCACGTGACATTATCGGTAGAGCCCTGCACCTCATAAGTAGCGGCATTAGCGGCTTCCCAATAAATATCCAAATGTGAGAGCGCATAGCTCTGACCCAAGTCGAGCGTCAGCCAGCTTGGATCAATACCATGCGACGATTCCCAGCGCGTGGTGTTATCGCCATCTACAGCAAAACTTGCGCCGCCTGATGCGCCAGAGCTACTGGCACTAGCTGTGGCCGATACTAAAACCGGTGGCGCAGGTACTTGGGCCACTAGATGCATACGGGTTGCAACGCCCGACAATATGTCGACCGAAATAAACGCACACACTAAAACTACTGACCCCGAACTAATTTGTGCTAACCGCCCCTTGCCAATAAATGCAACCATTAACGCAAGCATAATAAGCCCGGCTACACCGGTTAAAGGAACGTTAACGCTCACCGCGTCGGGCTGCCCCGGCAACGATGCCCCGTTATTAGGGTCAGAACCAAAGGCCAGCTCTAAAGCATCACTAACGCCATCGCTATCTGAATCGATACCACCTGGGTCTGGCGCAGGCACCGTTGAACCTACAAAGCCTTGCGCTAAATTAGCGCTAGCAACCACCGCTAGCGGCACAACAATGTCGATATCCACCGACAGACCATTGACCTCACCTGAGATCGTCAGATCAAGTTCACCAACGGCGCCTAATGAGATGCCATTGGGGATATCAATATTGACGGCTAATAAATCACTGCTATTGGCCAAAATGCTATCAGGTAGTAGCTCAATACTTACCGAACTGATAATGGCAGGCGAACTATGACTAAGACTCACGGCGTTATAACTGCTGCCGTTCGGGTTACTCAGTAAAATATAAATTGTATTATTTTGACTGTCAGCTTCTACATCGTAGGCATAAGCCGCTACCGATGAAAAAACTGAACACAGCAACAGCGCAAGAGCGCACGGCAAAAACCTCCGATCCAAACGCGGGTGGACAAGGCTGAAAATAGCGGCAATGCTGTTTGCTAGATTGGTCATAATCATTATTTTTAAAATTTTTTTGCAATGGTGAATTGATCTATTAAAGACCTGCACAATTAACAGGAATTAACCAAAGGCGCTGGTATTAGCCTTAGTATAAGTCAGAGCTGAACTTACAATGACAAAAAGGATAGGAGTTGCGACAGAGAGGCTAGTTAAACAGCTAACCATGCTGATTAGTATAGCAGTTAAGCGACCCAAGCCATTAAGACGCCGCTAAGCATTGAGCAACTGTTGTTCTTTAAACGATGCTAAACCTGCTTGCACTAAATCGTAGGTTTTATTGATGTTACTGGCCACATCTCCTTCGAGCACTTGCAAACTATCGAGAATATCACGAGCCTCACTAAAACCTTGATCGATACCACCACCTATCACCTGCAAAAATTTTTCTAGCTGCTGTTCAAAACCGAGGGTGTCGTTACTATTTTGAAAAGCCCCAAAAAAGGCCGTTGATTGAGTAACAATTCTTGAGGCCGTCGCTTCAGGCGATACATCAGTGTTGTTATCAAGCGTCACCGACAAGCTGTCTTCACCTAAATACGGTGCCAACTGCTCGTTGATAGCCTCTATGGCTGCTTTTAACAGTAATGCTTGCGGCTGGTCTTTGGTGCCAATGCTTACACTTTGCTGCGACTCTAAAATAGCTTTGTTGAATTGGCGCTGGCTAATTTGCGATTCTGACAACGGTGCCGGTGTAGACGCACTGCCTACCGATGGTGTTGAAGTCGATGGGGTTGAAGCCGATGGTGTTGAAGCCGATGCTGAATTAAGTGGGTTAGTAGGCATGGGGCACCTCTTGCTAAGTTAGGTAGCGGAGGCTTTAAGTATCGCTTAACTTTCATACAACTGCCAGTATAAGCGAAGGCACCAAAATTTAAGTCTCGGTATTATAATAAAAAAGGGCTCTAACCCTTTGAATAGATAGGTAAACCATTCGCGATTTTGCCATGCAAATACCGCGACTGATATGCCAAAAAAACCTACCCAGCCATGCCGGTGCTTTTTTGCGTCCCTTAAAAAAAGTTCAGCGGCACTTTAATATAGCTAATGCCGTTTTTTTCAGCCAAAGGTAGTTGCCCTGCTCGCAAATTTGTTTGTAACGATGGCACCAACAATTGAGGCAAAGCCAGTTGTTGGTCACGCGCTTCACGCAAGGCAATAAATTTCTCTTCAGCCGTGCCCTCCTGCACATGAATATTACTTGTGAGCTGCTCGTCTATGGTGAATTCACATTGAGGCCTGCGATTATCGGGGGGGTAATCGTGACATATGAACATTCGTGTTGCCCGTGGTAATGCCAGTATTTTCTGAATAGACAACCACAGTTGTTTGGCACTACCACCGGGAAAATCACAGCGCGCGGTTCCAACATCAGGCGCAAATAACGTATCGCCCACAAAAATAATGGCGCGCTCAACGTAGAAAGCCATGTCGGCCGACGTATGCCCAGGCACATGCAAAGCTCTTACGTTAAGAGCACCTACCTTGAACGTTTCATCCGGCGCAAAGAGATGATCAAAAAAAACATTCGGTCGCGCATTCACTTCGCAGATGCTAAGGGCTTTACTAAAAATATTACTGACATCGTTGATTTCAATACTGGCGCCTATTTTGCCGCCAAGATGTTGCTTGATATAGCTTGCCGCACTCAAATGGTCGGCGTGAATATGCGTTTCTAATATCCACTCCAATGACAGCTGATTGCGCTGAATAAAAGCAATGATTTCATCGGCTAAGGTAGTACCTGTTCTGGCGTTGTTATCATTATAATCACACACTGCATCTATCACTGCGCAAGCCGAATGTGGCCCTGCATGCAGCACATAGCTAAAGGTAGATGTCACGGGATCGAAAAAATGTTGCACCAGCGCAGTCATAAAGTATCACTCGGCATCGAAAAGAACTGGCCATGCAGCAGCAACCCAGCGGCAACCAAAGCCAGCATAGCAAAACTCATTTGCAAAAAATCATCACTTAACCACGACGACCATAGCCGAGCGAAAAACATACCTACAATAGCAGCGGCAATAAACCAAACGCCGGCCTGAGGAATCACTGCGCCTGCACTTAACACCTGCAAAACCGTTCCAGCGGAAACCAGCGCGATAACTGCAAGCGATGTAGAAATCGTACTCTTTGCATTTAAATCGCTGTATTGGCGAATTGCAGGCACAAGAAAAAATCCGCCACCCACGCCCAGCATACCGGTCAATAAACCCGAGACACCGCCAATACTACCTAGCGTTAAAAAACAGCGCTGGCTCCAACGAAACTTTCCGGTTGCCGGATTAGTTACGCAATTTTTTTCAAAAAATCCCTGTAAATCTGCTCGGCTTGGGCGGTAGAGCATTTGAATCATTATGCGCAAACTAATAAAAACCAGCAGCGCCGAAAAGATACCCACAAGTACCGCAGCGGGAAACAGCAGAGCCAGCTTAATACCCAGCGGCGCCAACATAACCCCCGCAATGGCCATTAAAAGCGCCGCCTTGTAACGCACAGTTTTTTTACGCAGCCCGTCAATAGCGCCGATAAAAGCAGCCACACCAATTGCGATTAAAGCAATCGGCATAGCCTCTGGGATACTCATGTGCAGACCCAACGCAAGCGCAGGAACCGCGAGTATGCCACCACTGCCCGTTAACCCAAGAGCCAAGCCAACACCCACGCCTAAGAGAACTTCAAAAATCATGCGGTTAATTTATCTCTGCTATAAAAAATAATTCGGCGAGTAAAGATTTTTCATCAAGCCACCAGAACTCGCTCCTGCCCTTGCATCCTTAAACAACGGCATCTTTTGACGAAGCTTTTTTATCAGCTGCCACTTTTATCAGCCGCGAGGATTGCGCGCTGAATTAAGCCGCCTCGCTACCTGACGACAAGCCCATGGTTAAAACCGCCATTTTTTCGCCCTCAACGTATTGCTCCATGACAAGCTGCTGCTCGTTTTGTGTAACGGTTTTCCATATACCTACTGGCTTTGGGATGCCGCGCAGAACGATTGGCATGGCGCGTGTTTTTAAACGGATAACCGGATCGACATGCTCGTAACTCTGCTGATCACCGCACAAAATACTGCTGGCAATAGACCTTGCTTGATGGGCAATCGGCTCAATAAAACGGCACGCAACACCATCGATACTGATGCAGTCTCCCAGCGCATAAATATTTTTCTCACTGGTTTGTAAGCTGCGCGCATTCACCGCAATACCATTATCAAAAGCCAAACCCGCCTGCTTGGCTAAGCGGTTGTCTGTTTGCAAACCCGTTGCAGCAATAAGCTGGTCATACGCGAGCTTAGAACCATCTTCAAGCACGATATATGACTCACCAGAGGCGGCCTTTTCCAAACCTGCAATATGTGCATTGGCATGATGTTCAATGCCCTGCTGCACCATAGAATCGACTAAACAGCTCGCTGCCAATGGAGGTAGCAATGCTAAAAGCGGATGCGCATCGCGGTTGATGAGACTGACGTGATGACCGGCCTTGTTAAGGTCCTCTGCCAGCTCACAACCAATCATGCCCGCGCCAATGATAGCCACACGCTGAGGCCCAGCACGCAGCGTTTTCTCCAACCCTCCCCAAGATTTAAGATGGTTGACGTGCCAGCAAGTATCAGCCGCCAACTGTTTAGGTAAATAAGGCTTGGAACCCTGCGCAAGAACTAAATGTGTGTACTCGATAGTGCCACGCGTGGTCCGCAACTCATGCCGAGCCGTGTTAAGTCCAACGGCAAAGGCATTAGTGATAAGCTTGACGCGTAAGCGCCTGCCGGCATCCTCGGCCGATTCTCGAACCAGTTGCTCGGCAGAAACCCCGCGACTCATAGCAACCGACAGCTCCGGCTTGTGATAGCGATCCCCCTTGCACGCACTTAACAGCGTGATGGGTATATCGGCATCATCTTTGCGAAGGGCTTCAATAACTGACCAGCCCGCTAGACCAGCGCCAATCACAACAATGCCTGGTTTTTTTGAAAAAGCCACGGTCTGCGGAGCAGCACTGATTTGCGGCCGTTCAAACGGTTCAAAGTCGGTTTTGGTCACTCCACACAGCGGGCATTCCCAATCAACGGGGATGTCTTCAAAGCGTGTGCCCGGCGCGAGACCGCTGTCCGGATCTCCTTCGGCCTCGTCATAAATGAGACCACAGGCTCGACAGATAAAAAGGCGCCACGGTTCAGTGGAATGAGTCACACCCACTAACCCTCACTCATCAGTTTGGCCATTTCCCAGCGCAGATGTTTAATAGCGGGCGTGACGATGCCAACAAAATGCGCCTCTCGAATAAGGCGTTGCGGCTTAGATTTCATCAAATAGCCACGAGCGCCCTGATGCAGCAGCGCTGATTGTGAGGCCTTTAATGATAATTCAGAGCACTGAGCCCGGGTATCTAGCACGTCCAACATATGTTCCTTACTCGTGTCGTAAGGATTTTTAGCCAATTGCATAATACGCGCGTGAAGATCTTTTAATTCGGCCTCTAATTCATCAGGCCGATTATGAAGAAACTGATTCACGTGCCCCAGCGAAACCTCCACCTCACGACAAGCATCAATTGAAGCTTGAGTAACACCCATGGCCCATCCTGTTTGCAAAAGGATGAAGGCACCGCGAATTTTTTTAATAAAAGGTCGGGCCGGGTCGGCAATAATTTGCGCATCACTTACAAAGTATTCATTTAAATTAAGCGCCCAAGTGCTGGTGCCCTCCATACCTGAAAACTCTGGACACTTGGTGAGCTTGACCTCCTCATTGATGTCTAGCATAAACATCACTTCGTGCGAACGGCTGCCATCGGTATTGTCAATAGCCGCAATCGCTCCACAACACTGGCCATCAGCAATATGACTTACCCAAGGCAGCGTACCCGAAACAACATAGCCGCCCTCTACTTTACTGGCCTTTAGCGCCATAGCTTCAATGTTAGTAAATGCCTTCATTGGGTTAGACAGAGCCGTGCCACCAAAAGTTATTCCCGTGGCGTGGTCTGTCATGCGATTGACCAAAGCAGGATTACCCGACAGCTCCATATATAAACCGCAGACATCTTGGCACCATGTGATAAAACCCGTTGAACCGCAATGGCGGCTAATGGCACTCATGTTGTTGATGGCAGCATCGAAGCGCTCACCATAAGCTTTCAAATGTGGCAAAAAAGCACCGGCCTGCCCCAACTCACCCATAATGTCGGCCGGGTAATAGCCATCTTGATCTATGCTATTGGCGACGGCCGACAGTCGCACAGAGGCCACCTTTTCGACATCGCATAAAATGCGTGCATCATCGTCCCAAAAGCTTTCATCTTCATTAGACAAAGCAGTATTGTTCATATGTTTTCGCTCCAATTGATAGGCTTAAGCAGGCAAGGCACACGTTAGTCCATTCGGCTAATATCGAATGCAATAGGATTACGCATCGTGTTCGCCACTGGCGAGAAATGGTTAGCATGCTTCACCACTTCATCTAGCTCTTCTGGGCTAGCATCGCCTTCCACATTCACTTTCACGCGAATGTCTTGGAAACCCATATCTGCTGGTTGCTTGTCGGCACCACCGGCACCCCATGCTGCAGGATTACCGATATCGCCTTCCATGAAGATCTCCAATTTCGACAGTTTGATATTTTTCCAAGTCGCTACCGCAGTAATACCAACCGCTAAGCAGCCACCCAAACCAGATAAAACAATTTCACCAGGCGCAGGCGCCGTGTCTTCGCCAAAGAGATGCAGTGGCTCGTCGACCACAACTTCATGCTGGTTGATATGGCTGACAGTGCGATACTGACCGTCGGTGACGGTATGGACTTTATTAGTGCCACGCATTTCAGGATTATTGCGGCCTTTTTCTGCAAACGTCGCTAGACCATCGCGATCGATAGGGCGAAGGTAGGAAGTAATAGTGGTAGGTGCTTCAACACTCATGGTGCGTCTCCGATTAAAGTTGCCTAAGGTGGACATTGTCACAAGGATAATGCCTTCTCTATGGCTTAATGCAGAGGCTATGCCAACTATAAAATTTATTTTTTATTTTATTAAAATCATTCACTTAAAATATTATTGTTCATACCAGCACGCTTTGACCCAGCCCCAATCAAAACAATGTCTGACATTGTTATACATTTTTGGCAGAGCACATTACAGCGACAAAAAAAAGTAATAACGCCGCTAGCCGCTAGCTTTCAATTGCAAGCTTTTCTAATCGATAACGTAATTGCCGCGTCGTCATACCCAGCAAACCCGCGGCGCGAGTTTTATTCCCACCCGTACGCTTTAATGCGTTAATAATTTCGTCGGCCTGATCCACTCGAACGCGATTGTAAAGACGACCGCTGGGCGCATGCTCGGCCACGCCTGCTGGCTCAGAATGAGCCGACAGGGGTGCACTCACTGCCGAGCGAACCGGCAGAGCTGCAACTGGCTGCGTGGTTATCTCCGACGCAAGGTGGCTATTAATGACTGATTCTTGATTAAGGATAAGCTCAATGTCACTGCTTTTAATACTCCCATCGAGCGAGATGAGTACCGCGCGCTTGATGACATTTTCTAACTGCCGAATGTTGCCAGGCCAATTATAACTTTCCAGTCGCTCCAGAACGCCTGACTCTAATATAGTGCTGGACCGATACTCTTGATTAGCCCTGAGTAAGAAGTGCCGAGCTAAAATTCGGATATCGCCATCGCGATCGCGAAGCGCAGGCAGATAAATAGGAAATACATTGAGTCGGTAAAATAAATCTAAACGAAAATCACCCTTATTAACCGCTTCTTGAAGATTTTTGTGGGTCGCTGTAATGATTCTGACGTCAATGGGAATATCTTGGATTCCGCCCACGCGCTGGATCACCTGCCCCTCTAAAACACGCAATAATTTCGATTGCAACTCAAAGTTTAAATCACCTATTTCGTCCAAAAACAAAGTGCCACCGTCGGCCAATTCCAACTTACCCTGCTTTTGCTTCACCGCTCCAGTAAAGGCTCCACGCTCGTGGCCAAACAATTCCGATTCGAGCAACTGCTCGGGAATAGCAGCACAGTTAATGACTAAAAATGGCTTGTCTTTGCGCGGGCTGTTGAGATGAAGCACCTGTGAGAAGCGCTCCTTGCCCGTACCCGATTCGCCATTCAAAAAAACGGTAACGGCTGTTTCAGAAACCATCATTATTTGTTTTAGCGCATTACGAATGGCTCGGCTCTCGCCCAAAATGCCATGGTCGGCTTGCTGATTGTGCAAGGCCCCCTTAAGCTCTTTATTTTCTTGCGTTAATTGCTCGGTGCGAAGATCAATTAAATGATTAATTTTTATAATTTGCGCAACAAACGTTGCCACAACTCTTAGTACGACTAAGTCGGCATCAAATGAACGTGAGCGCTGCCGTAAACGATGCACACCCAATACGCCAATGGTGTTGCTACCATCTAAAATAGGCACGGCCAGAAAGGAGACTACTTCTTGAGGCAACGTCTCTCTATCAATTGCCCGGCATAAAAAGTCGGGTTCTTCATCAATATTTTGCACCACAGACTGTAAACCGGTACGCATAACCTTACCGGTAATACCATCATCAATGGCATAAATGCCGCGCGCCTGCTCTGACTTTTGCAAACCATAGCTATAGCGAATTTGCAATTTATCTTGGGTAACTGACGGCAGCAGCACTCTACCGCGATTTAAACCTAAAAATTCTGAGATTAAACGTAAAATACCAGTGATGGCTAATTCGGGCGCATCCGAATTACCGATCAGTTTGGCCGCCTCGTGAATCACCCCCAGATCGAAGTCACCAGCCTCTTCCATCATTGGCGCCGGCTGCTGCAGAAAACGGGTGTTACTTGAGGAAGTGTTATCCGAATTAGATTGATCAGCTTTGTTCGAAGTACTCATGCCACTCGCTCATTTTGTTAGACATTGTCAACAATACTTTTCTGTTGGCAAAATCCGTGCCCAAAATGCTTTAATACGAGCCGGCCGGAATTTTCGATAGTCTATTAATACTAGAATCGCACTCCCGTACCACCACAGAATACGCAAGCTGCTCACGTGCTAAGTCCGCTCAATTAATGCGACCTGAAGGCTAGCGCCACGCTCCGCGGAAAACAAACTCCAGCTAATCTTCCAAGTGCCAGTTAAATCGCTTAACTAGCAGGCCGCATAGCCAATCTAGACAGTAACCAATCACGCCTATAACCAATACGATTGCCGCCAGTGTATCGTAAGATAAGGTGTCTCGCGCGTCGTTAATTGCATAGCCCAAGCCACTAGTTACACCCAGATACTCGGCAGGAACTAAGACTACCCAAGCCACACCCACAGCCAAGCGAATACCAGCCACCACATCCATCATAATGGCGGGCAAGATAATCCGACTCAACATTTGCGGACCCGAAGCGCCCAAGTTACGTGCAACCTTGAACCAATTTGGGTCGATCTTGCGAACTCCATGTGCGGTTGAAAACATAATGGGCCAAACAGATGCCATGACAATTAAGAATATTATCGCTGCATCCCAACTCGCAAAAGCCAGCACCGCAATCGGCATCCAAGCCAACGGACTTATCATTCGTAATACTTGAAAAGGCACGTTAGCAATTTTCATGGCTATACCAACATAGCCAATCAATACCCCAACAGGCACACCAATGGCTACGCCCCACAACAAACCCACCAAAATACGGTACAAACTGGATGTAATGGCTTGTACTAATTCACCGCTGAGAACCAAGGCATACAACGCCGAAAATGTCGGCCCCGGCGC
>Ga0115550_1000913_pt1 | contig 23399 bp, 18 predicted proteins | sample COGITO_mtgs_1005_FD_87177 | JGI IMG/M metagenome (GOLD analysis project Ga0115550, IMG submission 87177) | Pelagic marine microbial communities from North Sea - COGITO_mtgs_100511 | ecosystem: Environmental > Aquatic > Marine > Epipelagic | place: Germany:Helgoland, sampling site Kabeltonne... | reverse complement strand
GCAACAGCAGAACAAGTATTACAAGGAATTACAAGAGCTTCTCTTCAAACAAAATCGTTTATTTCTGCGGCATCGTTCCAGGAAACAACGAAAGTATTGAATGAAGCTGCTGTAAATGGTAAAATAGATTACTTAGAAGGATTGAAAGAAAATGTTATTGTAGGTAAGAAAATTCCAGCAGGAACTGGTATGAGAGCTTATGATCATTTAATAGTTGGGCCAAAAGAAGAAATCGAACAAAGCTTTAATTAGTAAATAATCCTATGGTCGAAGATCAAAATAAGAACGGACAAATTAATATTGAGTTAGACGAATCTGTTGCGGAAGGAACCTATTCTAATCTAGCAATCATCAATCATTCAGTTTCTGAATTCATCGTTGATTTTATTACTATTATGCCAGGTGTACCTAAAGCAAAAGTGAAGTCGAGAATTATCTTAACGCCACAACATGCTAAAAGGTTGTCAAAAGCCCTTGTAGATAACGTTCTCAAATTTGAGAAAGCCCATGGCGAAATTAAAGATTACGAACAACCGCCAATACCAATGAATTTTGGTCCAACCGGAGAAGCATAAAGATAAAAACCCAAAACGAAAGTTTTGGGTTTTTTATTTTATCATAAATTTATTTAATGTAAAACATAAAAATCATATATAAAAATTTATGATTTAAATTATCGATATTTGTAATGTTATACAAATCAAAATTTCTGCTTCCTTAAGAAAATAATAGTTGGTTGATGTCAATATTTTATTAATTGGAGAGCAAAGAAATCCAATATTAGTAGAGATGTAGAAACAAGAGTAAAAGGATAATAATTATTTCTTATTAATTTATTAAATGCTATAAAAGTGAAGCGAAAGGTTCACTTTTTTAATTTAGAAAACAATTACAATTTTTGGGTTGTTTTGTTTAAATTGATAGAATTCGTTTTTTAAAGTTTCTGAAAAGTTGTTTCCTTCTATGCAGATCATTTCTAAGTTTGGTAATTTTTTAAGTTGCTTAAGTATAGCATTTCCACTATCATCACTTATTTCGAAATCCACGAAGCCAAGTTCACACAATGATTTTGGTGAATGTTCTGACAACGCTATAGCCCCATCGTTTCCTATCTGTTTATTGTAACTAAGACTTAGAGATTTAATAGAGCAGTTATTAGCTTCATTTTCAACTTTAAAAAGATTAGCTATAGAAATAATATCAGCAGTATTTAATTCTAAATCTCTAAGATTTAAACTGTTGATTTCTTTTTTTGAATTAAGAAGTTTAGCTTTAATTAAGTGTTTTTCATTACTTTTTTTAAGCAATATTCTAGCAATTTCAGATGCAATATAGTTGCGCAAAGCTTATATTTTTCTAGTCTTATTTAACAACCAGAAATCAGCTAATACCAAAGCTGTTAATGCTTCTATAACAGGTACAGCTCTTGGAACCACACAAGGATCGTGTCTTCCCTTTCCCATAATTTCAGTTGCTTCCCCTTTAGAATTGATGGTCTCTTGATTTTGCATAATCGTTGCAACTGGCTTAAAAGCGACTCTAAAATAAATATCCATTCCGTTGCTAATTCCGCCCTGAACACCCCCCGAAAGATTTGTTTGTGTAGAACCATCTTTGTTAAAGATGTCATTATGTTGACTTCCTTTCATTTTAGTGCCTTCAAAACCACTTCCAAATTCAAACCCTTTCACAGCATTTAAAGACAACATTGCATTTCCTAATTGTGCATGAAGTTTGTGAAAAATAGGTTCTCCCAAACCTACGGGAATATTTTTAGCAACGCAGGATATGGTTCCTCCGATCGTGTCACCTTGTTTGCGAATTTCTTTAATTTTGTCAATCATTTGTTCGGCTATTTTTTCATCCGGACAACGAACAATATTAGTTTCGGTTTTAGAAAAATCTAAATGTTGATATTCTTTACTCATCTCTATTTCACCAACAGAGGAAGTATAGGCATTAATAGTAATTTCAGAAATTAATTGTTTGGCTAAAGCTCCTGCTACTACCCAATTGGCAGTCTCTCTTGCAGAAGAACGTCCGCCACCTCTATAATCTCTGATTCCGTATTTTTTATCATAGGTAAAATCTGCATGAGAAGGTCTATAAACATCTGTGTTATGAGAATAATCATGCGATTTTTGATTGGTGTTTTTTATCATAAACCCAATAGAAGTTCCCGTAGTTTTTCCTTCAAAAACTCCAGAAAGGAATTCAACCGTATCAGCTTCTTTTCGTTGGGTAACAATTTTAGACTGACCAGGTTTTCTTCTATTTAGTTCTTCTTGAATTGCATCAAAATCAACTTCCAAACCTGCAGGAAAACCATCAATAATTCCTCCGATTGCAACACCATGTGACTCACCAAAAGTGGTCAGTTTTAATAAATTTCCAAATGAATTAAAAGCCATTAAAAAAGTTCTAAAATTTGATTAGCTAAGATAGTATAAAAATCAGGAAACCATAGTTTAATTGCCATTGCTAATACCATAATTATTAGGAATCTTTTCACGAATCCATCCCCTTTTTTAACAGACCATCTGCTCATTACCCATCCACCAGAAGCATTTCCAATAGATAGAATTAATCCATATTTCCAATTGATACTATCATTATAAGCGAAAATGGCAACAGCTGCTAAAGAGTAAATTAAAGCAACAAACACCTTAATTGCATTGCTTTTTACTAACGAATACTGATTAATGCTTGATAAAAAGAGTAACATAATAAACCCTACACCCGCTTGTATAAATCCTCCGTAAATACCAACAAAAAAGAAAGCTATTATTCCTAGCCAAAGATACTTGCCAGTTATACGTTCCATTACATCTTTTTGTGAAGCTTTTGGTTTTATAATCATATAAACGACTATCAAAACCATAACAATACCCAAAATTTTATTGAAAGTTTCACCTTTAATATCAACAGCTAATGAAGCTCCAATAATTGCACCTATTAAAGCAGAAATTGACAAGTATATACTATAAGGAAAAGCTGTTATTCCTTTACTTTGAAATCCTTTTACAGCAAATATATTTTGAATAATAATAGCAATTCTATTGGTTCCGTTGGCAACATTTGGAGGCAATCCTAAGAAAATTAAAATAGGTAACGTAAGTAAAGATCCACCACCAGCAAGGATGTTTATGACTCCAGCTATAAACCCTATAACAATTAATAAAAAGTAGTCTAACATCTGATATTATTGAATTTATAAAAGTATTATAAAAAGAAAGATTATGCATAAAAAATAATTGATTAAAAAAAGTAAAAATGCTTTTACAAAACGAAAAAGCTTTTCTATATTTGCACCCGCTATCAGATAAAAGATAGCTTGACCGGAGAAATGGCAGAGTGGTCGAATGCGGCAGTCTTGAAAACTGTTGACTGTAACAGGTCCGGGGGTTCGAATCCCTCTTTCTCCGCAAAAGTAAACCCACAACGAAAGTTGTGGGTTTTGTGTTTTCAGAAACATTGAAAGCTTGCGTTCATAAGTGAATGAAAATATAAAAACCCAACACGCAGTGCTTGTTGTGGTTTCTATGCTTGTCTAGGATTACTTTTTGGGATATCCAATCCCTTTTTCTCCGCAAAATTAAACTCACAGTATACGTTGTGGTTTTTTTCTCTTCTATAATAATATTCTATCAATCAAATCAAGCTAAAGATTACATTTATATATTCTGTATTTTTGTCTTTTCTTACATATGGATTTATTCAACCAAAATATTATTCAAAACATCCTACCATTTGATGGGGAGGCAATTTATCATGGACTTGTTATAGATAAAAAACAATGTGATTTTTACTTTCAAAAGTTGTTCAATGAAATCCCTTGGGAAAATGATCAAGCCATCGTTTTTGGAAAACACTATATCACCAAAAGAAAAGTAGCTTGGTTTGGAGATAAAGAATACAATTATAAGTATTCAGGAGTAACCAAACAAGCACATATTTGGACACCAGAATTATTGCAACTCAAACAAAAGATTGAAAAAATTTCAGAAACTACCTATAACTCTTGTTTGCTTAATTTATATCATACAGGCGAAGAAGGAATGGCTTGGCATAGTGATGGAGAAAAAACATTGTTAGACAATGGAACTATTGCATCACTAACTTTAGGAGCCGAACGTAAATTTTCTTTTAAGCATAAAGAAACCAAACAGCGGATAGATGTCATATTAGAAAACGGAAGTTTATTATTAATGAAGGGCACCACACAAAAGAATTGGCTGCATAGACTTCCGCCAACAAAAAAAGTATTTTCTCCAAGAATAAATCTTACTTTTAGAACCATAATTTTATAACGATTTGTCAAGCAATCAAGAATCTATAAACCTCAATAAATTCATCAGCTCTAAAGGAATCTGTTCTAGAAGAGAGGCAGAAAAACTGATAGTAGAAGGTAGAGTTACGATTAACGGGAAATCTACACAATTAGGGAATCGTGTTTTTGAAGGAGATGAAGTAAAAGTTGATGGAAGACCATTAAAAGCAACCCCAAAAACGCTATATATTGCATTAAATAAACCGGTTGGAATCGTCTCTACAACAGATTCTAAAGAAAGAAAAAATATAGTAAAGTATATCAATCATCCACAAAGATTATTTCCTATTGGACGATTAGATAAACCTTCTGAAGGATTAATTTTTTTAACCAACGATGGAGATATTGTCAATAAAATATTACGAGCAGGGAATAATCATCAAAAAGAATACATTGTTACTGTTGATAAAATTATCACAGATGATTTTATCAGAAAAATGGAAAATGGAATTCCGATTTTAGGAACGGTTACTCAAAAATGTCTTGTAGAAAAGGTCAGCGATTATGTATTTAAAATCATTTTAACACAAGGATTAAATCGTCAAATTAGAAGAATGTGTGAGTATCTAGATTTTGAAGTTACCAAACTAAGGCGAACGAGAATAATGAATGTAAGTTTGGCAGGATTAAAATATGGCGATTGGAGAGAACTCACTTCTAAAGAGATTGACACGATCAATCAATTAATCTCAGAATCTTCAAAAACCGAAGAAGCATCTAAAGATCAAAATAAGAAAAAAGAGTTCGGTAGAAAGCGAAATAATTTCAATAATAGAAGGCGTAAATCTTAAGAACCTTTTACCACTTGTCATTTATCGATTTGTGTATCTTTGCCACCAAAGAAAATTTGACGCGTGAAGTTTGAATTAAAATCAAAAGACCCGAAAAGTAAAGCGAGAGCTGGAAAAATCACAACCGATCATGGTGTAATTGAAACTCCAATTTTTATGCCTGTTGGTACTGTTGGAACCGTAAAAGGAGTTCATCAATCTGAATTAAAAGATGAGATCAATCCTGATATTATTCTAGGTAATACCTATCATTTATATTTAAGACCACAGACCAAAATTTTAGAACAAGCAGGAGGTTTGCATAAGTTCATGAATTGGGATCGAAATATCTTAACCGATAGTGGAGGATATCAAGTATATTCTTTATCGGGACGTAGAAAAATTAATGAAGAAGGTGTAAAATTTAAAAGTCATATTGATGGATCGATGCATTTCTTTACTCCAGAAAATGTGATGGAAGTTCAACGAAGTATTGGTGCAGATATCATCATGGCTTTTGATGAATGTACTCCATATCCCTGTGATTATAATTATGCAAAAAGATCGATGCACATGACACATCGTTGGTTAAAACGATGCGTAAATCATTTAGAGAAAACACCTTTGAAATATGATTATAATCAAACTTTTTTTCCAATAGTTCAAGGAAGTACGTATAAAGATTTACGTAAACAATCTGCGGAGTTTATCGCCTCTGTAGGAGCAGAAGGGAATGCCATTGGGGGATTGTCAGTTGGTGAGCCAGCGGAAGAATTGTATGCAATGACAGAAATTGTTTGTGAGATTTTACCAGAAGACAAACCTCGTTACTTAATGGGAGTTGGAACGCCAATAAACATATTAGAAAACATTGCTTTAGGAGTCGATATGTTTGACTGTGTAATGCCAACAAGAAATGCAAGAAATGGAATGTTATTTACCGCTCATGGAAGTATTAATATCAAAAACAAAAAATGGGAAAATGACTTTTCTCCTATTGATGATATGGGAATTACATTTGTAGACACTCTATATAGTAAAGCTTATTTAAGACATTTATTTGCTTCTAAAGAATTATTAGGAAAGCAAATAGCATCGATACATAATTTAGGTTTTTATCTTTGGTTAACTAGAGAGGCAAGAAAACAGATTATTGCTGGTGATTTTGCTGAATGGAAAGATAAAATGGTCAAACAAATGGATAAAAGATTGTAGTGAAAAAACTAGACTGGTACATATTAAAAAGATACTTGGTAACCTTTCTGTTTACCTTACTTATTTTAATTCCAATCGCGGTTGTTATTGATATCTCTCAAAGAGTTGATAAATTTTTAGCACATAGTGATTTAGGTATTGGTCAAATTATAGATGAGTATTACAAAAATTTCATCATCTATTATGCAAATACTTTTATGCCACTGGCTTTATTTATAGCCGTTATTTTATTTACCTCTAAACTTTCTAACAATACAGAGATAATAGCAATGACCAATGCTAGAATTTCATTTACACGTTTTTTATATCCTTATATGATTGGAGCTACTTTGGTAACGATGGTTGCCTTAGCTATGAATCATTTTGTAGTGCCAAACAGTAGTAAAGAAAGAAAGAAATTCGAAAAAGAGTTTTTTGGAAGAAAACAATTTAAAGATAACATAGTAGAAAATTTTAGCTTACAAATTAACGATAGTACTTATATGTACATAAGGTCTTATAATTTTAAGAATTCTCAAGGAAGTTATTTCGCGATAGAAAATTATAATGGAATTGAACTTGCTCAAAAACTAACTGCAGAAAATATTTCTTGGAATGAAAAAGACAGTACATTTAAACTAACGCGCTATAAATTCAGGAAAATTTTTAAAGACAGGGATAGTATTTCTTCAGGAATTAAATTAGATACCGCATTTACTTTTACTCCTAAAGATTTTTTATATAAATCTGCCTTATCTCAAGAAATGCCTTTTGATGAATTGTATAAATTTATTGAGATTTCCAAAAAAAGAGGTGTCAAAAATTTAAATGCTTATTTAGTAGAATTTCATAAAAGAACTAGTTTGCCAATTGCCTCATATATACTAACGATTATTGCAGTGGCCTTAGCTTTTAAGAAAAAAAGAGGAGGAATTGGAGTTAATTTAGGAATTGGAGTAGCAGTAATGTTTATCTATGTTTTCTTTTTAAAAGTAGCTGAAGTTCTTGGAGCTGTTGCAGGTGTAAACTCTTTAGTATACGTATGGATTCCAAATTTTGTCTTTGGTTTAGTAGCACTTTATCTTTATCTAAATGCCAGAAAGTAATCTTAAACATTATCTCCATTTACATTTTATTGTTTTCATTTGGGGATTTACAGCTATTTTAGGAAAATTAATTTCAATTGATGCAATTCCTCTTGTTTGGTATCGAATGCTATTTGCTTCTATTTTTATTGTACTATATTTTGTTGTAAAAAAGAAATCTTTTAAACTAGATAATAAGACTTTGATCAAGTTTTTTTTATCAGGAATTATAATAGCCCTTCATTGGATTACTTTTTTTAAAGCAATCAAAGTTTCTAACGTCTCTGTAGCTTTAGTAACCATGAGTACTGGAGCATTTTTCACATCATTTATAGAACCTTTTTTCTTCAAAAGAAGAATAAAACCCTTAGAGGTTTTTCTTGGCCTATTGGTAGTTGTAGGTTTGTATATTATTTTTAGTTTCGAATCTCAATACACACTTGGAATTGTATATGCATTAATTTCATCCTTTTTGTCAGCATTATTTTCTGTGTTAAATGGTTTGTTTGTTAAAAAGCACGATGCTTCTATCATCTCATTTTATCAATTGTTTTTTGGGAGTATCTTCATAACTATCTTTTTATTGTTTCAAGGTTCTTTTACAGCAAGTTTTTTTACGCTGCAAAGTACAGATTGGATTTATCTTTTAATACTGAGTAGTTTTTGTACAGCTTACGCTTTTATTGTCTCTGTAGACGTTATGAAACATCTAACACCTTATACAGTTGTACTTTCCATAAATCTAGAACCTGTATATGCAATCATACTTGCATTGATAATTTTTGGAGAAAGTGAAGAAATGAACTTCCAATTTTACTTGGGAGCTTTTATCGTTTTATTTGTTGTGCTATTGAATGGGGTTCTTAAAAATATGAAAACTATTACTAATAAAGTAGGAAAGCTGAAACAATCAAAAAAATAGAAATCATTGTAAAATGATGTCTTTTTTGTAGTAAGTTTGTAGCTTTGAATATTCGATTTTCATAGATCGATTTTATACAAAACAAATACCAAACTATGGAATATTTAGATTTTGAGTTACCTATTAAAGAATTGAAGGAGCAGCTAGAAAAATGTTATGAAATAGGAATTGATAGCGATGTAGACGTTGCAGCTACTTGCAAAAAAATTGAAAAGAAGTTAGAGAAAACTAAAAAAGAGTTATACAAAAACTTAACACCTTGGCAGAGAGTTCAATTGTCAAGACACCCAAATAGACCTTATACCTTAGATTATATTAGAGCCATTTGTGGCGATACATTCATGGAATTACATGGAGACAGAAATGTTAAAGATGATAAAGCTATGATTGGCGGATTAGGAAAGATTGGAGATCAATCTTTTATGTTTATTGGTCAGCAAAAAGGATATAATACCAAAACACGTCAGTATCGTAATTTTGGGATGGCAAATCCCGAAGGATATAGAAAAGCATTACGTTTGATGAAGATGGCGGAAAAATTCAGAATTCCAGTAGTTACTTTATTAGATACACCCGGAGCCTATCCAGGTTTAGAAGCTGAAGAAAGAGGACAAGGAGAAGCGATTGCAAGAAATATTTTAGAGATGACCCGTTTAAAAACTCCTATTATTACCATAGTAATTGGTGAAGGAGCTTCAGGTGGAGCTTTAGGAATTGGTGTTGGAAATAAAGTATTCATGATGGAAAACACATGGTATACAGTGATTTCTCCAGAATCTTGTTCTTCTATTTTATGGAGAAGTTGGGAGTATAAAGAGCAAGCTGCAGCAGCCTTAAAATTAACTGGAGATGATATGAAGAAACTTAAGTTAATTGATGGGATCATAAAGGAACCAGTTGGTGGAGCACATTCTAATAGAGAAGGAGCTTTTGAAGCCGTAAAGAATACGATTCTTGAATCTTTTGAAGAATTAAAAGATTTATCTGATGTTGAAATCGTGACAACTAGGATGGAGAAATATGCTCAAATGGGAGTTTATAAAGAATAACAACAATCAAATTAGTTTAAATAAAAAAAGTCGAGATAAAACATCTCGACTTTTTTTATTTAGTTCTGGGTAAGGATTTTAAATCCCTGGTAAAGCATCAAATATTTGTCTTATCGAAGGATTCGTTGGTCTTTGAGCATTGCTTTCTACAATATTTCCTTGCGGATCAATCAAGATAAAACGAGGAATACCACTAATCATGTATTCTTGAGAAAAACGGGCATCATCTTTACCAGCCCATAATTGAACACCACTTAGGTTTTTATCTTTTACCATTTTTGTCCATTTATCATGCGCTTTTTCCCAGCTTCCATTAGATCGTCTATCATCATCTGTAGAAATACTTAAAAAAACAATATTCTTATCTTTATATTCTTCCTCTAATTGTTTTAAGTAAGGAATTTGAGCGATACAAGGTCTACACCATGTCGCCCAAACATCTATATAAACGTATTTTCCTCTAAAGTCTTTTAACGATTTTGTACCGCCTTTAAAGTTTTCATAATTAGAAAAATCAGGTGCTGGTTTTCCTTTTTGTAGTTTTTCTTCAGCTGCGATTTGTCGCTTAATAGTTTCATGCATTCGATCATAATTATCAACCATAGTAGTAAAGAACTTGTTGTTCTGATCGTCAGAATCTTTTAACATCTTTTCATTCGCATTATCATACAAAGAAGCAATACTATCCATTCCGTTTTTAAAATAATCAACTCGATCTAAAAAAGCTTGCTTTTCTAGAACCATAAAACCTCTAGCACTTCCTGCGGTTTGCCCAAAATTAAATCGATCTACAAGTAAGTTATTACTATCGGCACCTTCATTATCTCCGTCATACCTAAAACTTTTAAAGAAATTTCTAGCGTCTCCCGTTAGCTTTAAATGATAGCCGTTATTTAAATAAACAATAGCTCTCTGATTCCTTTGGTTGAACAAAGAATACAAACCACTTTTAGAAACACGTATAGTGTCGTTAAAGCTTCCGTTTTTTTGTATTTTAATCCTTTTTCTAAGCCCGCTACCGTTAATTATAAGTAAAGAATCTTGAGTATTTTCTAGTTTCCCAGCAAATGTTAAATAGTCTTTAGGGTGCTCAGGTTCACAAGAACTCAAAGCAGAAATTAACATTATGCAAATTCCTAATTTTCTCATTAATTTTTTATTTTATTTTTGCTAAAGATAAAAACTATTTAAATAGAAAAATTGTTAAATTTTGTTGCATAATCAACATCGTTTGTTGACTTTTACAGAACAATCAACCTTTATGAATTCAGTTCACACCATAGATTCTAATCCGTTAGATTTAGCAATCTTATATGATATTTTATCAAGCGATAAAAAAATAGCACTTTCTTCTAATGCTGTTGCGCGTATCCAAAAATGCAGAGCCTATTTAGACGAAAAGATGAAATCTGTTTCTAAACCTATTTATGGTATTAATACAGGTTTTGGAGCTTTGTACAATGTAAAAATTAAAGGAGAAAACCTACAAAAGCTTCAAGAAAACTTAGTAATGAGTCATGCTTGTGGTACAGGTGATGAGGTTGCTATTTCCATTGTAAAGTTGATGCTATTGCTTAAAATACAATCATTAAGTTATGGACACTCTGGTGTGCAATTAGCAACTGTTAACAGATTGATTGATTTCTACAACAATGATATCACTCCCGTTATTTATGAGCAAGGTTCTTTAGGTGCTTCAGGTGATTTATCGCCGCTAGCACATTTAGCATTGCCCTTAATTGGAATGGGAGAGGTGTACTACCAAGGAAATAAAATTTCTGGAGCCGAGGTTTTAGAAACTTTTGGATGGGAGAAAATAAACTTACAGTCTAAAGAAGGTTTAGCCTTGTTAAACGGAACGCAGTTTATGACGGCTTACGGAATTTACAATCTTCTAAAAGCACACAAACTTTCTTATTTATCTGATTTAATTGGTGCTATTTCTTTAGAGGCTTTTGATGGCCGTATAGAACCTTTTAATGAATTGGTGCATCTGGTACGCCCGCATAATGGTCAGTTAAAAACTGCCGAAAGAATCAGAGAGTTTTTACAAGAAAGCGAATTAATTGCGCAAGAGAAACAACATGTGCAAGATCCGTATTCGTTTCGTTGCATGCCTCAAGTTCATGGTGCAACAAAAGATACCATACGTTTTGTAACCAAAACCTTCTTAACAGAAATTAATTCAGTAACCGACAATCCTAATATTTTTGTAGATGAAAATGAAATTATTTCTGGAGGGAATTTTCACGGACAACCTTTGGCTCTAACGCTAGATTTTCTTGCCATTGCCATGTCTGAATTAGGAAACATTTCTGAACGCAGAACTTATCAATTGGTTTCTGGTCACAGGCATTTGCCACCTTTTTTGGTGTCGAATCCTGGGTTAAATAGTGGTTTTATGATTCCGCAATATACCGCTGCAAGTATAGTAAGTCAGAATAAACAATATGCCACACCCGCCAGTGTAGATTCTATTGAGTCTAGCAACGGACAGGAAGATCATGTAAGTATGGGCGCCAACGGTGCTACCAAATGCAAAAAAGTGATAGACAATATTCAGACCGTCTTGGCTATAGAATTGTTTACGGCTTCTCAAGGCTTATCTTTTGGAAAAGCAAAAAGTTCTCCGTTCATAGAATCATTTGTGAATTCTTTTAGAGAAGAGGTTTGTATTGTAGAAGAAGACCGGGTAATGCATCATGACATGATGAATGCTTCTAGATTTATTGATTCTTTAGAGATTGATTCGGAAGAGTTGTTTTAGAAGTTTCGTTCTCTAATGATATGAGTTCGTTTCAACACTTGGGCACATTTCGATAAACTCAATGAAATGCTCAGTGTAAATTCATTATATCAGGCATAACTGAAACAAGTTCAGCACCAGTAACGAAATTAGCGGAAAGATTTTTCAAAGACAAGAGAATTGAGAGTCTCCATTTAAAAACAGGTATAAATACCTGATATTTTGTGTCATAAAAAATCCCAAACAGTATTGTTTGGGATTCTATTTATTCTTCAGAAGAAGCTTTTGTCCTAGATTCTTCGGTTTTTTTGCCTTTTTTAATTTTAATGGTGAGTTCATTTTTCTTCTCATCTAAATCCATAGAAATAGTATCACCTTCTGTTAATTTAGAATTCACAATTTCTTCAGCTAAAGCATCTTCAATATATTTCTGAATGGCTCTTTTTAGCGGTCGTGCTCCATACTTTTTATCAAAGCCCTTGTCTACTATATAATCTTTTGCTTTGTCGCTTAGCTTTAAGGTATATCCTAAATCTAAGATCCTATGCAATAGTTTGTCTAGTTCAATATCAATGATAGAATGTATATCTTTTCTTTCTAGAGCATTAAAAACAATAACATCATCAATTCTATTTAAGAATTCAGGAGCAAACGATTTTTTTAAAGCACTCTCTATAATTCCTTTGGCGTATTCTTCAGATTGTTCTTTTTTAGCGGCAGTTCCAAAACCAACTCCAGAACCAAAATCTTTTAATTGACGTGCCCCAATATTGGAGGTCATGATAATAATGGTATTTCTAAAATCAATTTTTCTACCTAAACTGTCTGTAATATGTCCGTCATCTAAAATCTGCAATAACATATTAAACACATCAGGATGCGCTTTTTCAATTTCATCTAGTAAGATAACAGAATATGGTTTTCTTCTAACTTTTTCCGTTAACTGACCGCCTTCTTCATATCCAACGTATCCTGGAGGTGCTCCAATTAAACGAGAAATAGCAAATTTTTCCATGTATTCACTCATGTCAATTCTAATTAAAGAATCATCTGAATCAAATAATTCACGAGCTAATACTTTTGCTAATTGAGTTTTTCCAACTCCTGTTTGTCCTAAGAAAATAAACGAACCTATAGGTTTGTTAGGATCTTTTAATCCAACTCTATTACGTTGAATTGCTTTTACAACTTTAGAAACGGCTTCATCTTGTCCAACAACTTTTCCTTTAATCATTTGGGGTAATTCACCCAAACGATGACTTTCAGCTTCAGCTACTCTATTTACAGGAATTCCTGTCATCATAGAAACTACTTCGGCAACATTGTCTTCTGTAACAACTTCTCTATTTAATTTAGAGTCATCTTCCCATTGTTTTTGAGCAGAATTTAACGCAGCTTCCATGTTCTTTTCATCGTCACGTAATTTGGCAGCTTCTTCATATTTCTGACCGTTAACAGCTTTTGTTTTACGATCTCTAATTACTTCTAATTGCGTTTCTAATTCTAAAACTTGTTGAGGAACTACAATATTTGTAATATGAATTCTAGATCCAGCTTCATCTAAAGCATCAATTGCTTTGTCCGGCAAATATCTGTCAGTCATATATCGGTTAGTTAACTTTACACAAGCATTAATTGCTTCGTCTGTATAATTAACATGATGATGTGCTTCGTATTTTTCTTTGATATTATGTAGAATTTGAACCGTTTCTTCAACACTTGTAGGGTTTACAATAATCTTCTGAAAACGTCTTTCTAAAGCCCCATCTTTTTCAATGTTTGTTCTGTATTCGTCTAAAGTTGTGGCACCTATACATTGAATTTCTCCTCTTGCCAACGCTGGCTTTAACATGTTTGATGCATCTAAAGAGCCAGTTGCGCCTCCTGCACCTACAATGGTGTGAATTTCATCTATGAATAAAATGATATCATCATTCTTTTCTAGTTCGTTCATTAAAGCTTTCATTCGCTCTTCAAACTGACCTCTGTATTTAGTTCCAGCAACTAAGCTTGCTAAATCTAAAGAAACCAATCTTTTATCAAATAAAATTCTAGATACTTTACGCTCTACAATTCTTAAAGCTAATCCTTCTGCGATGGCAGATTTACCAACTCCAGGTTCACCAATTAACATTGGATTGTTTTTCTTACGTCTACTCAAAATTTGAGAAACACGTTCAATTTCTTTATGGCGTCCTACAACAGGATCTAATTTTCCGTTTTCTGCTAAAAAAGTTAAATCTCTACCAAAATTATCTAAGACGGGTGTTTTAGATTTTTTTGGAGCTTTTCCTTTTTGAGGTTGATCATAAGGGTTTAATTTTTCTGAAGCAAATTCGTCATCAGATGGTGTTTCTGCTATTGGATTGATAGGTAAATCCTCATCAGTATTTTCAACATGTAACTCTTTGTATAAAGCTTTTGCTTGATCGTAATCTACGTCATAGTTGTTTAATAGCTTGGTTGAAGGATCGTTCTCATTTCTAAGAATACACAATAATAAATGTGCCGTATCAATAGCTTCACTTTGATATAATTTGGCTTCTAAGAACGTTGTCTTTAAAGCTTTTTCTGCTTGTCTAGTTAGGTGTAAACTTTTTTTCTCGTTGCCATCAGCAATAGAAGGCGCTGCAGGATTTAACTGTTCTAGCTTTTTACGTACAAGATTTAAATCTATTTGAAATGTTTCAAGAATTTCAATTGCTTTTCCTTCTCCTTTTCTTATTAAACCTAGCAGTAAGTGTTCAGTTCCAATAAAGTCGTGACCTAATCTTAAGGCTTCTTCTTTGCTGAAAGTTATCACATCTCTTACCTTAGGTGAAAAATTATCGTCCATATATTGGGTTTATCTATTTGTAAATTTAGTCCTTTTTTCAATAAAAAATTACAAAAAGAATGCCATCCATGAAATGCTGACATTTTGACCCTAAAAATACCTTCAGAAATGCTTGTAAATCAAGGGTATAAAAAACGGAAAGAATTTATCAAGAAATGTTAATAACTATAAGGTATTCAGCGTGTAAAATATTTGCTAAAAATAGGAATTATAGTATCTTGCTTCTTATTAAAAAAACAGTTAAAAATTAACAATATATTTAGAGTATGGCAGACGGAGAAAAGTTAATCCCAATTAACATTGAAGAGCAGATGAAATCTGCATACATTGATTATTCAATGTCAGTAATAGTTTCTAGAGCATTACCCGATGTACGAGATGGTTTAAAACCTGTGCATAGAAGAGTTTTATATGGTATGCATGAACTTGGAATTAAAGCTACAGGATCCTATAAAAAATCTGCAAGAATTGTAGGGGAAGTTTTAGGAAAGTATCACCCACATGGAGATACTTCAGTATATGATTCTATGGTTCGTATGGCTCAAGAATGGAGTCAGCGTTATATGATGGTTGATGGACAAGGAAACTTTGGCTCTGTTGACGGAGATAGCCCTGCAGCAATGCGTTACACTGAGGTAAGAATGCAAAAAATATCAGAAGATATGTTATCTGATATTGAAAAAGATACCGTAGATCATCGATTAAATTTTGATGATACTTTACATGAGCCAACTGTTTTGCCAACAAGAATTCCAAATCTTTTAGTAAACGGAGCTTCTGGTATTGCCGTAGGAATGGCGACAAACATGGCGCCACACAATCTAACAGAGGTGGTTAATGGAACCTTGGCTTATATCGAAAATAGAGATATTGAAATCGATGAGTTAATGCAACATGTAAAAGCTCCTGATTTCCCTACTGGAGGAATTATTTACGGTTATGATGGAGTAAAAGATGCTTTTCATACAGGTAGAGGACGTATTGTAATGCGTGCTAAAGCTGTTATTGAAGAAGTAAAAGGTCGTGAGTGTATTATCGTTACTGAAATCCCTTATCAGGTGAATAAAGCAGAAATGATTAAAAAAACTGCTGAATTAGTAAATGATAAAAAATTAGAAGGAATTGCTAATATTCGTGACGAGTCTGACAGAAATGGAATGCGAGTTGTGTTTATTTTAAAAAGAGATGCAATTCCTAATATCGTTTTAAACAAACTATATAAATATACAGCGCTTCAAACTTCTTTTAGCGTTAACAATATTGCACTAGTAAATGGTCGTCCAGAGCAACTAAATTTAAAACAATTAATCCATTATTTTGTTGAACATAGACATGAAGTTGTCGTTCGTAGAACAAAATTTGAATTAAACAAAGCAGAAGCAAGAGCTCATATTTTAGAGGGATTAATTATTGCCTCTGATAATATTGATGAAGTAATAAAAATCATTAGAGCTTCTAATAATGCTGATGAAGCAAGAGAGAGTTTAATTACAAGATTTGAATTAACTGAGATACAAGCAAAAGCAATAGTAGAAATGCGTTTGCGTCAATTAACAGGTCTAGAACAAGACAAGTTAAGAGCTGAGTTTGAAGAAATCATGAAAACGATTATTGATTTAAAAGATATCTTAGAAAATGAGCCAAGACGTTATCAAATTATAACTGACGAATTAATTACGATTAGAGATAAATATGGCGATGAGCGTCGTTCACAAATTGAATATGCTGGTGGAGACATGAGTATCGAGGATATGATTCCAGATACTAAAGTTGTCGTAACAATTTCTAATGCTGGATATTTAAAGAGAACAAATCTTGACGAATATAAAGTTCAGAATAGAGGAGGACGTGGTCAAAAAGGAGCAACAACAAGAAATGAAGATTTCTTAGAACATTTATTTGTGGGAACAAACCATCAATACATGTTATTCTTCACCCAAAAAGGAAAAGTCTTTTGGATGCGAGTGTATGAAATACCAGAAGGAGGTAAAAACTCTAAAGGGAGAGCGATGCAGAATCTTATCAATATAGAACAAGATGATAAGGTAAAGGCATTCTTAGTAACACAAGATTTAAAAGATGAAGAATATATCAATAGTCATTATGTTATCATGGCGACTAAAAAAGGTCAAGTCAAGAAAACTTCTTTAGAACAATATTCTAGACCAAGAACTAATGGTATTAATGCAATAACTATTAGAGAAGATGATGAGCTTTTAGAAGCTAAATTAACCACAGGAGATAGTCAAGTAATGTTAGCTTTACAATCTGGTAAAGCAATCAGGTTTGAAGAAGCTAAAACTAGACCTATGGGAAGAACCGCATCTGGTGTAAGAGGAATTACTCTTGCCAATGAAAATGATGAAGTAATTGGAATGGTTGCTGTGAACGATATGGAGAGTAATATCTTGGTTGTTTCAGAAAGAGGTTATGGAAAACGCTCTAAATTAGAAGATTACAGAATTACCAATAGAGGAGGTAAAGGAGTAAAAACTTTAAATATTTCAGAAAAAACTGGTAATTTAGTGGCCATTAAAAATGTAGATGATTCTAATGATTTAATGATTATCAATAAATCAGGAATTACCATCAGAATGGCAGTAGAAGATCTTCGTGTCATGGGAAGAGCTACGCAAGGAGTAAAGTTAATTAACATCAAAGATTCAGACAGTATTGCTGCAGTTGCAAAAGTAATGCGAGAAGAAGATGATGAAGATGAAACTTTAGAAGAAAGTGAAAATGACATAAACGAAAATCAAGAATAGAAATTTAGAATTAAACAAACTAAAAATGAAAACTAAAGTATTAGCATTCGTGTTGGGATTGGTAACAATTACAACTTTTGCACAAAAAAACGAACTAAAAACTGCTGAGAAAGCAATTAAGAAACAAGATTATGCAACAGCCATAACGGCTGTCACAGCGGCTGAATCATTACTTGCTAATATGGACGATAAGTTTAAAGCGAAATTTTATTTCTTAAAAGCGCAGGCTTATTTCGGTAAAAAAGATTTTCAAACTGCAGCAGATGCTTTTGATGCTTTGATAGCTGAAGAAAAGAAATCTGGTAAGAAAAAATATTCCGTTGAAGCGAAACCAATTCAAAATCAAATGGTTCAAGAGGTATATAAAAAAGCAGCATCTTTGTACAAAGCAAAAGATTATAAAAATGCAGTTGAGAATTTTTACCTTATCTATAGATTAAGTCCTCTAGATACAATTTTTGTTTATAATGCAGCAATAAGTGCAAGTTTAGCTAAAGATTATGATACTTCTTTAAAGTATTATAAAGAATTACAAAGTATAGGTTATACAGGGATTTCTACGTTATACTTTGCTACCAATAAAGAAACGGGTATCAAAGAGAACCTGGGAAGTAAAGATGGAAGAGATATTGCTATTAAAATAGGTACTCATAAAGATCCTGTGCAAGAACAAACAGAATCTAAAACAGGTAATATTATTAAAAATATGGCCTATATTTTAAAAGATCAGGGCAAGAATGATGAAGCATTAAAAGCGATAGAAGAAGCAAGAAAAACATATCCAAATGATTTAAACTTAATTTTAACTCAAGGTGATATTTATTTCAAACTTGGGGAGACTGAAAAGTTTGGAGAGATTATGAAACAAGCTATTAAAGAAGATCCTACAAATCATTTGTTATTCTTTAATCTAGGAGTTATTAGTGCTGACCAAAAGAAAAATGAAGAGGCAAAAGAATACTATAAAAAAGCAATTGAATTAAAACCTGATTATGGGGATGCTTACATGAATTTAGCTGTTGTTATTCTTGATGAAGAGAAAGCAATAGTTGAGCAAATGAATAAAAACTTATCTGATTTTGATGCCTATGATGCTTTAATTCTAAAGCAGAAAGATGTTTACAAGAGAGCCTTACCTTATCTTGAAAAAGCAGATGAATTTGGAAGAAGCATGAATACAGTTCAGACATTGATGAATATCTATGGAACTCTTTCAATGACAGAAAAAACAAAAGAGTTTACAGATTTATATAGAAAGCTAAAAGAACAATAGCATAGAATTAATAGTATAAAAAAGCCGAAGTTTAAACTTCGGCTTTTTTATACTATTTTTTTTATAACCCTCAACTTATGAGTATGAGTTTTAGTATCAATATTATAAATACCGCTATGGTCTAACGTATCTATTCTAACTTTACCATGTGCGTGAATTATGTTATAATCATTCATGATAATTCCTACATGAGTAATGTTTCCTTCTTCATTATCAAAGAAAGCTAAATCTCCAGGTTCGCTTTCTTCTATAAAGCTTAGAACTTCACCCTGTGTTGCTTGATCTTTCGCATCTCTTAAGAGCGAATAGCCGCATAGTTTATAGACTAATTGTGTAAAACCAGAACAATCGATTCCAAACGGAGTTTTTCCACCCCATAAATACGGCGTATTTAAAAACTGAAAGGCTTTATGTACAATTTCTGATTTATTTAATTTTTCAGAAAAAACTTCACCATCATAAGAAAATTTAGTTTCACCTATTAAAAATTGATGATTTTCGTAAAATGGTAATCGAGAGCCAATTGCAATCGTGCTTAAATGATTATTATCGTTTGTGATAAAGTCAATAATTTCAGAAGAATAATAAGCTGTAGAGTTTGATAATTTTTCAAAAGTTAAAGCATCAATTTCTTGGTATTGTTTGTTGTCTATATAACCTTCGTAATGATCAAAACTCAATCTAATTTTGCTCCACTTTTTATCTTTTTCAAGTACCTCAAAATCCTCACCAAATAAAACTTGTGAAACCATTTCTGATGCATCACTAGCTTCTAGCCGAAGAGGAACGATACTTAAATTACAAATGCCGAAGAGCATATATTATTTTCTTAAATTTTAAATAGACTCAATAACCATTGCACTAGCACCACCACCGCCATTACAGATTCCAGCAGCACCAATTTTAGCATTGTTTTGTTTTAAAATAGATGTCAGCGCGATAATAATTCTTGCTCCAGAAACCCCTAATGGATGTCCTAAAGAAACAGCACCGCCATTTACATTTACTTTATCATTATCTAATCCTAAGATTTTCATATTAGCTAAACCTACCACAGCAAAAGCTTCATTTAATTCGAAATAATCTACATCGTTTATAGAAATACCAGCTTTGTCGAGAGCTTTAGGTAATGCCTTAGCAGGAGCAGTTGTAAACCATTTTGGTTCTTGAGCAGCATCTGCATAACTTCTAATTTTGGCAATAGGAGTGATATTTAGTTCTTTTGCTTTTTCAGCAGACATTAAAACCAATGCAGCTCCACCATCATTAATTGTTGAAGCATTTGCAGCTGTCACAGTTCCATCTTTTGTAAAAGCAGCACGTAAAGCTGGGATTTTCTCCATTTTTACATTTTTATACTCTTCATCTTCAGTCATTACAATTGGTTCTCCTCTTCGTTGAGGTATTTCAACCGGAACTATTTCATCAGAAAATTTACCTGCTTTCCAAGCATCCGCAGATCTTGTATAAGACTGTATTGCATAATTATCTTGATCTTCTCTAGAAAAGTTATACTCTGTAGCACATGCATCTGCACAAACTCCCATAGGAACTCCATCGTATACATCAACTAAACCATCTTTTTGCATACCATCTTCCATTTGAGCAGGACCAAATTTGATACCTGTTCTTGCATGAAAATAATGAGGAATAGAACTCATGTTTTCCATTCCACCAGCTACAACAATATCCGCATCACCTAAAGCAATTGTTTGGGCAGCTAACATAATAGATTTCATACCAGAGGAACAAACTTTATTAACAGTTGTACATGGCACTGAATCTGGAATACCAGCAAACATTGCAGCCTGTCTTGCAGGAGCTTGTCCTAAACCAGCTGAAACAACATTCCCCATAAAAACTTCTTCTACTAAAGCCGGATCCAAATTTATTTTATTTAATGCACCTTTTATTGCAATAGAACCCAATTTTGGAGCTGGAATGCTAGATAAACTTCCCATAAAACTTCCAATTGGAGTTCTGGCTACAGATATAATTACTACATCTCTTGTACTCATCTTTCTTTGTTTTTTAATCTTGATTTGTAGTGCAAAATTAACCATTTTAAATCAAATTTATTAGGAAACTATCCTCTGAATTTCCGACGTCCATTTTTTTAAGTTAAGTTTGTGTTTCTAAGAAAAATATATGAGTAAATCAGTAAACAAATTATACAAGCATAATGCGGTTATTTATAAGGTTATCCTTTTTTTAATCACGGCATTTGCAATTGTTTACCTTTTTCCAAAAGGAGGTCAGTTTAAGTACGAATTTACCAAAGGAAAACCTTGGCAATACGATAACTTATATGCTCCTTTTGATTTTGCAATCGAAAAGACAGAAGAAGAAATTACAGAAGAAATTAAAGCTATTGAAGTAAATGCAAAATTGTATTTTTTATTTAATAAAGAAACCGTTTCTGAGGTAAAAGAAGCCTATAAAATTAGAACTGCATTTCTGCAAACTAATGATTCTTTAAAAGACAGTGACTTAGAGAGTATTACTTTATTAGGGAATTCAATTATAGAATCTGTGTATGATAAAGGGTTTATTGAAGCGACTAGCCAGGGCGTTATAAATGATGTAAATACCATTGTTGCGCTAAAAAAAGACAATCAGGTACAAGATATTATTTATAACAACCTTTTGTATTCTAAAGATGTTTTTGACCTCATAAAAAGCAGGCTAGGAGAGCAGCCCTATAATTATGCCCAAAATATCAATTTAACAATTCTTTCAGAAGTTATTAAATCCAATGTTTCTTTCGATAGAGCGTTTACTCAAAAAGTAATTGATGAAGCAGTTAATGATATTTCACCTACGAAAGGAAAGGTGTCTAATGGAGAATTAATCATTTTAAAAGGAGATATTGTTGAAGGTAAAAAGTTAGCCATCTTATATTCTTTAAAAGGCGAATCAGAGTCTAAACTTTGGACAAAGTCAAATTACTATTGGATCGTTCTAGGATATACTATTTTAGTCTCATTAGCGCTGTTGATGTTGTTATTATTCCTGCAGAAGTATCGAAAAGAAATCTTCGATAATAATACCAAAGTGACCTTCATATTTTTCAATGTCAGTTTAATGATTTTGATACAAACTCTTGTGGTTAAATATAATGCTGATTATTTATATGTAGTTCCCTTAAGTATTTTACCAATTGTTTTAAAAGCATTTTTTGACGCAAGACTAGGATTGTTTACGCATGTATTAACGGTTTTGCTTTTAGGTTTTATCGTTCCTGATAGTTTCGAGTTTATTTATTTGCATATTATAGCAGGAATTGTCACAATTTTAACTGTTTCTGAACTTTATAAAAGAGCGAACTTATTTATTTCTGTAGGTCAGATTACATTGATTTATATGATTACCTATTTAGCATTTTCTATTATTAAAGAAGGAAATGCATCTCAAATAAACTGGGAATATTTTATCATGTTTGCAGCTAATGGATTGTTGTCATTTTTATCATTGTTCTATATCTATTTATATGAAAAAATGTTTGGATTGGTTTCTGATGTAACTTTATTAGAGCTTTCAAACACCAACACAAAGCTTTTAAGAGAGTTAAATGAAAAAGCTCCAGGCACATTTCAACACTCAATGCAAGTTGCTAATTTAGCAGAAGCTGCAGCCAATGAAATTCGAGCAAATTCGATGTTAGTTAGAACAGGAGCTTTGTATCATGATATTGGTAAAATGTTAAATCCAATGTATTTTATAGAAAATCAATCTACAGGAGTCAATCCACACAATGATTTATCACCGGTTGATAGTGCCAAGATTATTACAGATCATGTGATTAAAGGGATCGAATTAGCAAAACAATATCGATTGCCCGATAGAATTATAGATTTTATTAGAACACATCATGGAACTAGCTTAGTGTATTATTTTTATGTAAAAGAAAAAGAATCGAGTCCAGAAGAAGAAGTAGATATTACAAAGTTTCAATACAGTGGACCGATTCCTTTCTCTAAAGAAACGGCTATTTTAATGATTTGTGATGCGGCTGAAGCTGCTTCTAAAAGCATAAAACAACCCACAGCACAATCTATTGATGATTTAATCAATAAGATTGTCGAAAAGCAAAAATCAGACAATCAGTTTATCAATTCCGATATTACTTTTAGTGAGATTGAGAAAATTAAAAAAGTGATTAAGAGAAAGTTAATGAATATCTATCATGTTCGTGTAGAATACCCTGATTAATTTTATTGCAAAAAGTATAAAAAACCTTGCAATATTGTAATACGTATCTTACATTTGCACTCGCAATTTTTAATTCTAACTTAGTTAGTTTTTAGGAGAGTTGCCAGAGTGGTTAATGGAGCAGTTTGCTAAACTGTCGACGGGTAACTGTCGCGTGGGTTCGAATCCCACACTCTCCGCAACAATTGCTACTCGGGGTGTAGCGTAGCCCGGTCAT
>Ga0115550_1000902_pt1 | contig 23624 bp, 20 predicted proteins | sample COGITO_mtgs_1005_FD_87177 | JGI IMG/M metagenome (GOLD analysis project Ga0115550, IMG submission 87177) | Pelagic marine microbial communities from North Sea - COGITO_mtgs_100511 | ecosystem: Environmental > Aquatic > Marine > Epipelagic | place: Germany:Helgoland, sampling site Kabeltonne... | reverse complement strand
TAATTTATACAATGAAATAAGATTACACTTATCTTTAGACTATAAAACACCAAATATGGTATATCAATTATCAGCCTAAAATAAATTTTAACCTGTAGCCATATTTCAGGACAAGACATTAAAAAAAATACTCAAAAATTAGATTGTACGGATGAAATTATTATATTTGTACGTATAAAATATTTATGGATACGAAACTAACATTAAAGCTAAACCAGCAGATTATCGAGAAAGCAAAAGAATATGCTTCTGATAAGAAGTTGAGTTTATCTCGAATCGTTGAAGCATACCTTCAATCACTTACTTCTGAAAATAGTGAAACCGATTTTGAAATATCTCCTTTTGTAAAAAGTATAGCTACAGGAATTAACATTCCTACGGATATAGATTATAAAAAGGGTTACTCTGATTATTTAATGGAGAAATATAAATGAGTAAAAGAATTTTCATAGACACGAATGTTATGCTCGACTTTTTAGGAGAGCGTAAGCCTTTCTACGAGTCAATTGCCAAAATTGCTACCTTAGGAGAAAAAGGAAAATTAACTTTGGTAGTCTCCCCTATTTCATTTGCTACAGTAAATTACTTTCTATCCAAATTCGAAAATCCAAAAACTGCACGAGAGAAGTTGAGGAAATTTAAAATCATTAGTGAAATTTGCTCCTTAGATGAGCATACAATTGAAAAAGGTTTGAATTCTTCATTCAAAGATTTCGAAGATGCTCTTCAATATTTTAGCGCTACCATATCTGATTGCGAATTAATAATTACACGCAATGGAAAAGATTTTAAAAAATCCCTTCTTCCCGTAATGACTCCAGATGAGTTTCTAAATAGCTTAGTTAAAAAATAACGACGCACAACAACACCTATAATTAATACGGGCTTTGGGTTTTGAGCCAAGGTTTGTGTATGTTTATAAAGTCGCAAAATCTGTTGGATTTTGCATTATTTAGAAAAAAGGAAAAAAGAAAACAAACAGTTTTTGCTTAATGCTAAACGGAAAGTAATCGCATATTTGTTCCCGCACTAATCATAGCTCAAACGTTGTAAGTAAGCTAAAACAAACCTATAAACACTGAAATAGCAAACGATATTGATTTCAATATTGCAAACCCTACTTCGCAAAGTCTCCTGACTTAGCGCAACTAAAAAATGTGTAAAATAAAATGTAAATTTTGAAGTATTAAAATGAATTTTGAACGAAAAAATAATGAGAATTACATAAACTCAAAGTCTCCCGCTAACGCCTCGCTTTAGCGGGATGCCAAGAAACAAAAAAAACATACCTTTTTACATAACCATAAAAAAAAGAGGCTCGCAATGCGAGCCTCTTTTTTGTTTATTTATTCAAGATCATTTCTTGATGATTGATTGATTCTTGGTGCACCGCTTTAAACAGTTTGAGAATAAACTCTTCACTCAAATTGTGTTGTTCACCTTCAAGGACCATTTTTCCTAAAATCTCATTCCAACGTTTGCTTTGTAAAACAGCGACGTTTTCTTGTTTTTTAAGAGCGCCAATACCTTCGGCAGCTTTCATACGTTTTCCTAAGGTTTCAAGCAACTGATTGTCCATCACGTCTATTTGTGCACGTAAGGTTTTTAGCTGGTCGTTGTACGCCACTTCTGGTGTCGATTCTTTTCTGATTTTCAAATCTTTCATAATTTGAACTAAGGATGCTGGCGTTACTTGTTGTGCTGCATCACTCCAGGCGTTGTCTGGGTCGAAATGGGTTTCGATCATGAGTCCGTCAAAATTCAAATCCAATGCCGTTTGAGAGACATCAAAAATCATATCACGATTCCCTGTAATATGAGAAGGATCATTGATTAATGGCAAGTCTGGAAACTTCGTTTGAAGTTCGATCGCCATTTGCCATTCTGGTGTGTTTCTGTATTTTGTTTTTTCATACGATGAAAATCCTCTATGAATCACCCCTAAGTTTTTAATATCGGCCGTTGCCAAACGCTCAACCGCGCCTAACCATAAGGCTAAATCTGGATTGACTGGGTTTTTAACAAGTACAATTTTATCCGTCCCTTTTAGGGCATCTGCAATTTCTTGTACAATAAACGGGCTCACTGTAGAGCGCGCACCGATCCAAAGTAAATCAATATCATGTTCTAAAGCCAATTCTACGTGGGCTCTGTTGGCAACTTCCGTCGCGGTTTTTAAACCTGTCTCTGCCTTTACTTTTTGTAGCCATTTTAGACCCAATGCACCAACACCTTCAAAATTTCCTGGGCGGGTTCTGGGTTTCCAAATTCCTGCACGGTAATAGCTTACGTCTGTATCTTTAAGCTCATGTGCAATTCGTAATACTTGTTCTTCAGTTTCGGCGCTACAAGGCCCAGCGATCACTAAAGGGTGGTCTAAATTTAATTCAGTTAACCAATTTCCGAGTTCTTTTTTATTTTCCATTTTTTGTTATTATTAAGCAATTCCTTTTAATATTTGTTTTATATGATTTGTGTTTTTCATTTCGTTGTATACCGCTTCAAAATCGTCTTGCTCCATATAAGCTTTAAACTGAGTTAAATTTTGAATGTATTCGGTCAGTGTTTCGATAACATTGGTTTTATTTTGTTCAAAAATAGGTGTCCACATGTCAGGCGAACTTTTAGCCAGTCGGACGGTGGATTCAAATCCACTGCCTGCCATATCAAAAATATCGCGTTCGTTTTTCTCTTTATCAATCACTGTTTTTCCTAACATAAAAGAACTGATGTGCGACAAATGCGATACATACGCAATGTGTTTGTCATGATCTTTAGCAGGCATAAAACGAAGGTGCATGCCCATCGTTTTGAAAAGTGTGAGTATTACTTCACTCAGTGCTGGCAAGGTTGAGTCTAGCTCACAAATGATGTTTGTTTTATTTTTAAACAAGCCAGTGATCGCTGCTGAAGGGCCTGAAAATTCTGTTCCTGCGATAGGATGCGTTGCTAAAAAGTTGGCGCGTCGTGGATGTGTTCCTACGGCTTTACAGATCGCTTCCTTGGTAGAGCCCATATCAATCACAACCGTTTGATCTGATATCACGTCTAATACTTCTGGCAGCACGCGGATGGCAGCATTTACGGGGATCGCCAATACGACAAGATCTGCGTTTTCAAGATGGTTTAAATCGCCTATTTGATCTATAATTCCCAGCTCTAAAGCTTCTGATAAATGCGCTTCATTTTGATCTATTCCAGAAATACGAGCACCCGAAAGGTGTTGCTTTAAATCCAATGCAAAGCTTCCGCCTATGAGCCCAATTCCTATGATCGTAACTTGTTTCATAAGACGCGATTTATTGCGGATTGAATGCTGTCTTTTGGGGCACATAAAGAGAACCGAATATAGCCTTCGCCATTGCTACCAAAGATGGTTCCTGGCGCAATAAATATGTGATGCTTTTGTAATATGGTGTCAATGAATGCTTCCGAACTTAGTCCCGACGGTAATTTGGCCCATACAAACATGCCAGAAGTGGTGGTTTCAAACGTGCAGTTGAGTGCGGTTGCGAGTTTCCACACAAGCTCTCGACGTTCCGAGTATATTTTATTTAAATCCGTAAACCACTCTTTTGAGCTGTTTAAAGCTTCAATCGCCCCTTTTTGAATGCCGTAAAACATCCCTGAGTCCATATTACTTTTCACTTTAATCACATTGTTTAAATGTTCCGCCGACCCCGTCAACATGCCCACTCGCCAGCCAGACATATTAAATGTTTTACTTAAAGAATTTAGCTCTAAACAAACCTCTTTCGCGCCTTCAATATTAAAAATACTAGACGGTTGGTCATTTAAAATGAAACTATAGGGATTATCATTGATGAGTAAAATACAGTGTTTTTTAGCAAAATCGACCAATGCTTTTAAGGCCACTTGATTAGCTAAAGTTCCTGTTGGCATGTGTGGATAATTGACCCACATAATTTTGACCTTAGATAAATCCAGTGCTTCAAGAGCAGCTAGATCTGGCTGCCAATTAGACGTTGCTTTTAAATCATAGAAAATAGGCGTTGCGCCCACTAATTTTGTCACAGCCGTATAGGTTGGATAACCTGGGTTTGGTATTAAAACTGCATCGCCTTCATTGAGGTATGCCATTGAAATATGCATGATTCCTTCTTTACTCCCAATCAGTGGTAAGACTTCATTGTCAGAATTCAGAGTTACATTATAGTGTATTTTATAAAAATCTGCCATCGCAGACCGAAGCTCTGGCAAACCTTGATAGCTTTGGTATTTATGAGCTGTGGCATCACTCAAACTCGCCGTTATTGCAGCAATCACGGTTTTTGGCGGTGGCAAATCTGGACTACCAATTCCTAAATTAATAATTGGTGCGCCCGCTGCTTTTAGTGCATTTACCTCTCTTAATTTTTTAGAAAAGTAGTATTCTTCTACGGTATGTAAACGATTGGCAGTAACCATTATTTTTTTGCGTTTTTATATTCTCCTAATATTTTAAATTCTTCCGCCATGATTTTCATAATGGCTTTCCCTTTTTCATAATCAGCATAATTCTCAAACGTAATGTCCACAAAAAAGGCGTATTTCCAAGGGGTGTCTATTTTGGGTAGCGATTGAATTTTTGTTAAATTCAGATTACAATCGCTCATTACATTGAGCATGGCAGCTAAACTCCCACGTTTATGATCTAGTAGAAATTTTACGGAGGCTTTATTAATTAAAGCGGTTTGTTGTTCGATAGAATTTCGTTCTACAATAACAAAACGCGTTTCATTGTGCTGAATCGTTTGAATGCTTTTTGCTAGAATATTCAACTCAAATAATTGAGCGGCTTGCAGACTTGCAATAGCTGCGACTCCTTTTAGTTGATGATCAGAAATTCTTTTGGCAACCTCAGCAGTATCTGTATCTTCGATTAATTTTATATGTGGGTACTGCTTGAAAAATTCTTTGCACTGCAATAACGCCATTGGATGTGAAAACACTTCGTTTATATCTTGAATGGACTGTCCTTTAAGCGCCATCAAATTATGTTGAATCTCTAAAAAATATTCCCCGGTAATATGCAAATCTTGATCGTCGATATGTGCATAATTCGGAATAATAGAGCCTGCTATTGAATTCTCCAAGGCCATAATAGCCACATCCGCTGTTTTAGAAATCAGACTTTCCACCACTTCACCAAATGAAAGGTAGGGCTGCACAACCACTGGTTCCTCAAAATAGGTTTGAGAAACTATGTGATGGAACGATCCTTCTATTCCTTGTATGGCGATTCTTTTTGTCATAAAAAAAAATCCCGATGTTTACATCGAGACTTATATTTAAAATTTATATTGATAAATTATATACACAGGGCCTCGATCTCTTTTCTAAAAAAGAAATAATAAAAGCTATAGAATATATAATTTACAGTTGTCATAATTTTTATAATGAAAGCTAAAGTATATATTTTTTCTTCAATTCATAATTAAAATTCTTTTTTTTTTAAATTAACTTCAAAAAATATAGATAATTGAACAAAAAGTGCTTTGAATTCGTTTAAGCATATTTTTAACGGCTTTTTTTTGGAGAATTAATTCACCTTAATGAGGATGTGATTTTACAGAATATGCTTGAAACGTGTAGGTTAGTGGCTCCTTATCAATCCAAAAACAGCAATTGACCGCTATAATACTGCTCAACATTGACTATTGGAGGTGTACGAACGCTAATGACATTTCCAACACTTCTGATTTCACCCTCTAAAGATTGTTGCGGATTTACAATGATATCATGGCTACTTCTTTGGAATACCGTAACATGTTGTGCATTTAAATCTGCGCCATTAAATTGGCAAGTCCCTGAAGCTAAAACAACAGATAATGTTTCTGTAAATCCCGAAATTGTGAATATTGATGAATTATTGGCCACAATTCTAAGCGTTTGTGTATTTGTAGTGATTTTAAAATCTCCCTGGCTAAAGTAATCCGATAAATAATCTTCACATAGAAGTGTTAGATTTTCAAAATTTAACACCCCCTCAGAGGATATCAAATATTGAGTATTACTTCTAATTTCTTTTAAAGTCGGTGTAGTCACTGTCATTTTGGTAAGCCCATAATCTCTTGTTAGGTTACAGCCGTTGTGATCAGATAATTGGAGCTGATTGTCAACGACAACGACTTCTATAGCATCTAGCAAATTTTGTCCGGTTTGAATTTTAACTTTATACTCCAATCCTTGTTTTATACCCAATTCAATATCTCTATTGACAAGGATTCTATCAAAAGGATCAATCTCTATTTCTTGTGATATAATGGTGCCAGACGTTTGAATACACTCCCATGCATCTTCTTTATTACAAGACACTAGATTCAAAAATACAAATGTGTAAAATAGTAGTCTCATATTATAAGTGTATACCAATTCCAATTGCTACCGCCTCGGCGTTTGCGGCATGTGATTTAAGCGACAAGTCGGCGAACCATTTTTGACTTAGCCTATATTTTATTCCGATTCGATTGTAAACTCGCCCTTCATATTCATAAGGATAGTAAACATAATACCCAACCTGATTGAAAATAGATATTTTATTGAAAATAAGTTCATAACCCACAAAAACACCCAAACGTTTATAATCGGTATTAGGGTCATTTTCAGGAGATGGATAGGCCACGCTTTGATAGTGTATAAACTCTTTTAAAAATTTAGAAACAAAAGCATCGACGCCTAAAGATAAGGCACTTTTAATTGTGATTTGTTTATCAACGTAAGCAGAAAGCGTATAAAATGGAAATTGCTGACTTCCAACCACTCCACTTTGATTGACGCCCCCACGAATTATAAAATTATAGTGTAATGCTTTAGAAAATTCTTGGTCATCTTTCAGTGTTATGTAGTCCATCTCAGAGTCCTCAAAATCATAGTGCACCCCTAAATTAAGCCCAATCGTGTTGATACTGGTATTGGGTGATTTGCTACTCCCATTGGAGCTATGCGTAAAAGCAAACCCTGCTTGTAAACCAAATGGGCCAACTAATTTGTCGGATTTATAATTAAGCATTAAATAGGTTCCTGCCATAATTTTAGAGCCAAAAGCAATATTCTTAGGATTGGAAACTTTATTGTAGGGGTTCGTGGCTAAGTTAATTCCTTGTGCAACCCGAAACATCAAATGGCGCTTAAAGAAATAAAAGCTATAATGCGCATGAAGCCCATAGGTTTTTCCAAGCACCTCATTTTTAAAATCTTGGTAACTAAATGAATACCCATAATCTGGATAATTAAAACGCTGTTCCCATAGATTAGACCCATCTGTCTTGCGATTCCAGGCAACAATAACGCCATCGGGATGTCCTTGAATTAGATGTAACACGTCTTTGTTATGAAGTGCTATGTTGCCTTTGAAATAATTAACGTCTATAAAATCGTTTTTGCGTTGTTCTTGCGAAAAACCAAAGCAGATCATACATCCAAAAAAACACCCTAAAACCCAATTCATTCTTATATGATAAGGACGCAAAAGTAAACCAAATAAATTATTCAGGACAAACCATTAGATATAAAGTTTTTTTATTAATTCTATATTTAGTAAATTTGCAACTGACTACGAGGACAAATTTGATCTGATTGCAACCTCATTAAAAAAAAGCTAAAGCAGTAAAACCTACTCCACTAGCTCTGCAATTTTATTTTTGTTCTCATAAAACACTGTTTATGAGTTATTTATTTACATCCGAAAGCGTTTCAGAAGGCCATCCAGACAAGGTTGCAGACCAAATTAGTGACGCCTTAATTGATCATTTTTTAGCCTTTGACCCCGATTCAAAAGTGGCTTGCGAAACACTTGTGACTACGGGTCAAGTATTCTTGGCAGGGGAAGTTAAATCTAAAACCTATTTAGATGTGCAAAAAATTGCACGCGATACCATAAACAAAATTGGCTATACCAAAGGAGAGTATATGTTTGACGGCAATTCTTGTGGGGTGCTTTCAGCGATTCACGAACAGTCCGAAGATATTAATAGAGGTGTTGATAGAGGAAGTGAAGAAGAGCAAGGTGCAGGCGATCAAGGGATGATGTTTGGATATGCTACCCATGAGACCGAAAACTATATGCCATTGGCATTAGACCTCTCGCACCGTATCTTGATTGAACTCGCAGCGATGCGCCGCGAAGGCACTGATATTTCGTATATAAGACCAGATTCTAAAAGTCAGGTGACCATTGAATATGACGACGACAATACGCCCAATCGAATTGATGCGATTGTGATTTCTACTCAACACGACGATTTTGACGAAGAGATCGCCATGTTGGCAAAAATTCGTGAGGATCTAAAAACAAAATTAATACCAAGAGTCGTTGCTAAACTACCAGTTCATATTCAGAATTTATTTAATGATCAAATCACCTATCATATTAACCCAACAGGGAAATTTGTGATTGGAGGCCCGCATGGCGACACAGGGCTTACAGGGCGAAAAATTATTGTAGATACTTATGGCGGCAAAGGTGCTCATGGTGGCGGTGCTTTCTCTGGAAAAGATCCTAGTAAGGTCGACCGTAGTGCGGCTTATGCCACACGTCATATTGCCAAAAATATGGTAGCAGCAGGCCTGTGTTCAGAAGTCTTGGTACAAGTAAGTTATGCCATTGGCGTTGCAGAACCCATGGGCGTTTTTGTAGATACTTATGGCACAAGTCCTTTTAATTTAACCGATGGTGAAATCGCCGATAAAATCTCAAAACTATTTGATTTACGCCCTGCTGCCATCGAAAAACGTTTAAAACTCCGCAGTCCAATTTACAGCGAAACAGCTGCTTATGGTCATATGGGGCGCGAGCCAAAAACAGTGACTAAAACGTTTCATCAACCCAATGGCGAAAGTTTAACTCTAGATGTTGAACTGTTTACGTGGGAAAAACTGGATTATGTGGATTTGATTAAAGACGCTTTTGGCATTTAGAATACGTTAACTCAACATCCAAGTTCCAAATATCACCAAGGCCATAGAGCTGACATAATACCATTTAAAATGTTCCTTTAGTACGAGTACAGCTAGGATCATTGTAAGAATAGGGGTTGTTAAGCTAATGATACTAGAGATAAATGGGTTCGTCATTTTTAAACCATACATACCCGAAATAATTGCGATAACCACAACGGGGGTCATCAAAAATATGTAATCAAATTTAAAAAAGGTCAAGATTGGTTGCTTCAAATATCGTATTGTAATTCCTGCAATAATCAACACCTGAATTTCTTGATGAACTGCTAGAAAAACAACATTATAGGTTTTTAAGTTATACCATTGCATAATTCCAGAAACAGAAAAACAAAGTGTCATCAAGGTTAAATAACGATGGGTGGAAAACGGAACGGGTTTAGAATTAAACCGTTGATTCCACAAGAACACACAAAAACCCAAGGCAATAAAAAGAACCCCTAAAACAAAATTTTGCGGGATTATATTTTCGAAAAAATAAAGATAAGAAGCCGTGCCAATACTCCCCAATAAACTGTAATGAATGAAACTATTAAGGGTGCTTTCTTTTAAAGCATAAGTCATACAGACTAAGCCTAACGCTCCTATGATACATGTTAAATTGACAAAGAGTGCCTCGTAAAACGTCGTGTAAATGGCAAAGTTAACAGGCGATAAAACTAAAAAACCAACACCTATTAGACAAGTGAGAATTGAACGTTTTACAATTACTTGTAGTGGTAAATAGTCTGCTAAAACCCATTTCCACAGTACATTGTTAAATGCGAAAAACAACGTTGATAAAATCAAATATTCCATAACTCTTTAACTAATAGTTTTTTAATAACGTTAACGTAAAGCGCTTGAAACCTGTTTTTTTAACCAGAAATTGATACTCTTTTTGTAATGCTGCAAGGACGTCAGGGCGACTCGCTGTGTGTTTTTCTAATTGATATGCTGCAATGCTGTAAAACAACTTTAAATAATGGTAATACGAATTGGAAGTACTCACATTTAAATTGATTTGCTTAAAACTATATAATGCATCTTTATAATCAAGAGTCTTTATTTTCAACAACACATTGGCTATCAAATAAACGTTATGGGAAGTATAAGCCCGCCAACCAGAGAAGTCGAAAAGTTCGGTTTGATAACGCTCAAAAATCGTCTCTAAGATATCCATTTGTTTGGTAAAGATAAGCGCTGGAAATATTTCTATGTAAAATAAAATCTTTTTGTATTGTTCTCCTGTTTTTAAAATAGTCTCCAGCAATGCGTCCAAAGGGAGTTCATTTTTAAAATGCTCTATTAACAACTGATACGCTAACAAACGCCCATGTAAAACGGAAAACATCTTGAGGTTTGAAACATCAGGATGATAGGGCTCAAAAGTTGATTTTCCAGCTAAAAAAAGGTGGTAATTTTTTATCAGAGTGATAAAAACTCGATGATTTGGTAGTGTATCATATAATTGTCTGGCTGAATTTAAATAGCCATAATAGCCCTGAAAATGCGTATAATCTACATGAAAATCTAAAATATGTGTTTTGAAAACATAGGTGTCCGGAAGCAAAACTTCAAACTTTGCATAATTACTTTTAGACAGTGTTCTTAAAAGCCCTCCAACAGCGTGTGCTAATTTGCCTACTTCACTTATTTGGAAGTTGATATCAAAATGAATTTTTGGATTTGAAAATATGATTTTCAATAAATCAATTCGATTTCTACGAATAAATACTTTTATAATATGGCTTAAAAAGAAGACATAATCTGGATGTGGTTTTAGGGCGATTAACTGTTGTATTTGCAAGTCCGAAATTGAATCCAAATTTTCAAAATCGTTCACAAAAGTCCAGTGAAACCAGTTTTGATCTTTGTTGACGAAATTTAAAAAATCCGAGTAGGTTCTGTAGCCCAAAAATTGCGATAGCACTTCCAAGGTTTGAAGTTGTGGCGCTCTTTGGGGTAAAAACCCGAAAAAACGACGTAAGGTATTAAAGCCAATACTAAAATTATTTTCTAAAATTATACTTTGATGAAGGTATCGCACATCAGATTGGCGACGAATTTCAAAACCCAACTTTTGATTAATTTCTTGTTTTAATTCCTTAATTATATTCTTCATAAATTCAAAAATAAGAAAAACAATCATTATGGGCTTAAGTTGGGCTAAAGTTTTAATTTGTTTAGTTTAATTTAGCATTATGTTAAGTTTTAATATTTGTTATTTCTGAACTTTACACATTCTGAAAAAGTGCATTCAACAAATGAACACTAGAAATAATCAAATTAAATAAAATGGAAAGAAATCACACAAAATATTCGGTTAGAGGCATTGTAAAAAACAAAACGAAAGCTAGATTTGTTCTGAAAACAATAGAAAATTACATTAAAAAATCTAATATGGGTTTTAGCGTGCTGAAAAAAGTTTGGTTTGATGACTTACAAGGCGGCAAAGGAGTTTTTAAAAAATTGGCTGACATTGACAAAAAAAATGAACAAAACTATTATATAGAAAATCCTATTATATTACGTGATGGTACTGAAATTGCCATCTGTAATCAATGGGAAGACAAGAATTTATCAAATTTTATTTTTCATGCAAAATCATTAGGTTTTGAAATCAAATCTGAAACATCAAAATAATAATTCGAGATAAAAAACACCTCTTTAACAATTGATACTGTATTAATTGTTAAATTTTTTAAACCCATAATTCCTTTAACAGGACTTATTTTAAGTTAGTTAGATTAAAACCCGATCCCACAGTCGGGTTTTTTTTTGGGATTAGATGTCTAAGTATCCATTACAGTTCATAACGCACTCGAAAGGTCAGATAACGGGGCTGAATAAAATACTCCGTCGCACTCACCGAAATATTTGAGCTGCTACTCTGATTTTGAGAACGGGTATCTAAGAGGTTCGTCGCTTTGATCTCATATTCAAATTTAGCATCTTCATCTTTTCTATAAGATAAGGACGCATTCCAAAATTCATAGGTATTAATCGTGCGGTCTTCATCGCTAAAGTCATTATACGAAAAATCCGTTTTAAAAGTAACTGTTTTTAAAATCAACGCATCCACTTCTATAGAGGGACTTTTTGTGAAAAACTTAGTGGCGTTCGCCCCCAGATTATTATCTTGGATAGCGTATCTGTAGCTTAAATCAACATTAGGCGCCGTTCTAAAATTTGTCCGCAATTGTGCTCTGTATGTCTGGGAAAAACGCTCGTTAACGGATTGTTTGTTTTGTATAAATTGATTGAATTTAGAGTAATTAAAATTCGCTCTAACCGATGCTCGTAACTTTCCAAAAGTACGTTGAAAACGCCCGTTAGCAGTAAGCGTTTCATCGGCAAAACTAGAATTAAATGGCGTTGAGACGCGAATCACACTCTCTGGAACAAATCCAGACTCCGTTCGTACGTTGTCAATACTTTTATTATAATTGATATTCGCAAATACGTTGGTGTAGTTGAACATATTGAAACTATAATAGGACACGTTCACATTGTGCGAAAGAGCGCTTTGCAAGTCGGGTGAGCCCGAAAATAAGGAGCTGTAGTTATTAAGCACCAAGCCACTCGCAAATTGTGATACATCCGTAAATTGTGTTTGCATGCGGTAACTTAAGTTCAAAGTTTCGCTCTTTTTGATCTGAAATATGACATTCATATCCGGCAAAAACCGGAAGAAGTTATCTGTAGTCTTAGACCCCATCTGCGTATTTGAAATTCCATAGGCATGCGCAGCTACGCCTGGCGTAAAGGTGAATTTACCAGACTTTAAACGGTAATGAAATCCTAAATACACATCTGAAAAGTTATAAGCGATATCGTTCGTTGCGACTCCATTGACAATGCTAGGTGTTGGCCTTACTTCTGTTTGATTGTCTAAAAACTGAAAAATATTTGAGTCAAATTGTTGATGGCTCAAAATCGTTCCAAGCGTCAAGTTAATGTTGCTTTTTTTGTTTACAATGTTCCAGTAATCTAATTTGGCATCCACTTGATTGGATTGCACACGCTTTTCTTGACCAAAATTATAGTCCACTTGCGCACCGTTTAAGCCCAAACCATTGGCAGTGCCTTCGTAGTCGGCTTTATCTTCGAGAATGGCATTGTAAAAAGGATCTTCATCTTTAATAAGGTGTTGCGCTTCAAATGCGAAAATATTGGTTTCATTCAGGGTATAGTAATAGTTTAAACTCTGATTAAAGCTAAATGGATTGGTATTTTCCAATTGATTTATATCTCCATTTAAAGAAGAATTGAAACGTTGGTCTTGGGTGCTTTTAGATAAGTTCCCAAGGGCTTCGTACTCGAGTTGATTGCTAGCGTTTGGCTGATACTTGGTGGTTAACTTAAGCATCCCTAAATCGTTACTTTGCGAGGTATTACTTTGTGTATCTTCATCAGAAAATCCTTCTGGAGCATCTGTGTATTGAACACTTCTATTTTCTTGCAGTTCGTTTTTACTGTTAGAAAATATAGCGAATCCTCCGATATCCAAGGTCTTTTTTGGAGACCAACTAAAATTTGCGGCTCCAAATTTTGTATTGATGTCTTTAGCACGGTTATTTTGAAGTAATAAAAACCCGATGTCATTATTCCCTAAACTCAAACTGGTACCACTGCTTTGACTTGGCGATCGAAAGCCGCCCGAAAAGTTAAAATAATCTCGACGTGAAAACGCAACTTCCCCAATATTGTTGAGATCTCCAATAAAATTGACACTGTATTCTGGACTGTAATAAAACAACTTTGGCTGAGCTAAGTAGAGAGAATTCACATCCGAGTCTCCCGCACCAACAGTAATATTTCCAAACCAAAAGTTTTTCTTACCATCTTTTAACTTGATATTGATCGCGATATTATCTTGGTTATTGGTAACGCCACCCAATTGACCTACTTCGGAATAGTTTTTTAACACTTGTACTTTATCCACCGCACTAGACGGAATGTTTTTAGTCGCTAACTTGGTATCGCCATCAAAGAAATCTTTGCCTTCTACCATTAGTTTTGTTACCACCTTCCCTTCTACCTCTACTTGGCCGTCATCGTTAATTTCAACGCCAGGTAGGTTTTTTAGTACATCTTCTAGTTTTCGTTCGGTGCCTGTATTAAAAGAATCGGCATTGTAGACTAACGTGTCGCCGCTGATGGTGACAGGCATTTCATAAACCAATTCAACTTCGTCCAACGAATTATCTTCAAAAAGCGTGAAGTCTTTGGTGATGTTTGCTTCTTTTGTTTCTAAAGCTTCATCTAAAGATTTCATCCCAATATAACTGGCTTGTATGGTATAGAGGGTATTCTTTTTTAAATCCAACCGAAACCGTCCTTTATCATTGGTAATGCCATACGAATCTAATGATTTGGTCGCTTTATTAATAGCGATGACATTTGCTAATTCTAAGGGACTTCCTAGACTGTCCTTAATAACACCTTCTAGTTTCACTTGCGAAACCCCAGCAACACCCATTGACAGGCATATAATTGTAATAAAATTTTTCATAAAAATTGGTTAATTTGGATACTCTTAATTTCGGCGATTATTTCTGCGACCTCCGTACATAGAGCGCATTTCTTCCATTTTTTTCTTTACAGTTTCATTGTATTTTTCTCGGGATACTACAGTTCCTTTTTTTGGAGCTACGATTTCTACTTTCTCTTTTGGGTTAATGATAATTTTTGAACACAAAACAGTCGTTTTGTCGGTATTCACTTCAAGGATTAATCCTGGAAGCCCCCAAAAATCACCAGGCCCTTGGCTCACAGGAATCTGTGGCGTATACCAAGCTGTCACTTCAATTTCTTTTGGCAGTTCTATGTCCTCTGAAATAGAAGTTGCTGTAGAATCTTTTTTGACTTCACCTTCTTCGGCTTCTTTAGACTTCGGTTTTCTTCGCATACTACGCCAGTCAAATTCGTCCACCGTTTTAATAGCCGTCGCTTTCATGCAAAGGTATTGTCCAATTTGTTTGGTTTCTGTACCGAGTTTCCATTCTAGCTTAGATAAGGGATCCGATATCAAGAATTGCTTTCCAAAAAATTCTTGATCTTGAAGAAACTGTTGAGATTTGATATTTTTGTATTGCATCCCAGCAGAAAAACTACTGCCCCATCTACCAAAACCGCGCTGTCCACCAGGCGCCTCTAAAACCTCTTCTTCTTTATAAGTCGACGCTTCTCTGTCAAAAGTTAAAACATAGGTTTTCTCAAACATGCTTCGCATGCGGTCTGCTATTTGTTTTTTTTGTTCTTCACTTCTTTGACGTCCGCCGCCCCAACTATCCATATCTACGGATGTTTTTGAGAAATAATAAGCTTTACCCTGAAATTCTTGTGCGAAATTTATGGTTGTAAATAGCAGCGCTATACACCCTAACAAATAGGTTTTTTTTCTAAAAATCATAATTGAAACTATTAATTTAATATCTGCTTTGACTGCACAAATTACGGATTGTTTAGAGATAACTCGTTAAAATAAACCTAAATCTAATTTCCGATTTCTATCTTGAAACTATGTCCGTCAGTATCATCTCGTCTGTATTGAGATTCCATTTCCTTCATTTTTTTAACCATAATGGCCTCAAACTCATTTTGAGTGACATTGGTACCTGATGTTGGCTCCTTAATGGTAATTTGTTTTGTTGGATTTAATAAAACCTTACTACATAAGATCGTTTGAGAATCATAGCTGAGTTCTAAAATAAGTCCAGGTAGTCCTTGAAATTCTTCAGGACCATTACTCACAGGGATTTGGGGAGTGTACCATGCGGTGATGGTTTGTGTTTTCTTAGAACCCTCATCTGATAAGGCATCTGAATCTACTTCTCTCTCAAGAGTCGCTTTATAACAGCTATATTCTCCAATGTTTTTGGTGTCTGCGTGCAGTTTCCATGGGCTTGTTTTTAAAGCGTCTTTAATTAAAAAAACTTTCCCTAGCAAGTCACTTTGTTGGACATAACGCTGCGATTTAATGTTTTTGTATAATTCCCCTGAACCGCCTGCGCTGGAAATGAACACCATAGAGCTCCCTGTTGATGGTGGTGCTAAAGATTCATCTTCCTTGTAGATTGACTCGGCTTTGTTGAAGGTTAAAGTATAGGTTTTTTCAAATTGTTTTTTTAGCATGGCCATAAGTTGGTCTTGCATACCACCAACTTGAGTGCTATCAATTTGGATGTCTAATTTACGCTGGGTTTTGTAAGTTGCGACGCCTTGAAATTCTTGGGCAAATATTGTTGTTGAGCTGAATAAAAATAGTATTAAAACTTTGATGTTTGTAAACATAATTTATAGTTTTATATGAAATTAGTACAATAAAACAGACGAGTTAAGTCATGAAATGTTACAAATAAATGCTAAAAAATTGTACTTTTCGAATCAGAATGAAACATGTATTCTATTTCATATTGCTTTTTTACTGTTGGGGGTTTAGTCAAACATCCTTGACCACTAAGCTCGTTGAGTCCACTCCTTATAACTGGGATTCCTTCGTTGGCGTGGATCCATTTGAATCTCATTATTTCCTAAAATTTAATACTCTTTTTAAAAAAAACAGCCAAGGACTTCAAAATTATAGCAACTTAGACAAAGGTGCTATTAGTGACGTTTCAGTGTTTAATGCGCTTAGACTTGCGTTGTTTTATAAAGATTTTAATAGTGTTACGCTGTTAGATAACCGCTTAGCAGAATTGATTACAGTAGACTTTAATTCTTTAAGCCCATTGCGTTCATTGTCACACATATCGTATGGAAATGACAACAGTTTTTGGTTAATTGACTCCAATACACTTCGATTGGAATTATTCGATTATAATACTTCAAAAACCCGCGTAAAAACGGGACCATTTCTAAATGAAATCCGCGCTTTAGACAGTGATTATAACAATTGTTGGGTGCTTACGGATAAAGAATTGCAGTGTTATAATTATATAGGAAGTTTGATTTCGAAGCTGCCAAACGAAGGATTTACAGATTTAAAACTTTGGAACGGTGTTTTATTTTTGCAAAAAGAAAACAGTATATATTACAAGCTAAAAAACAATGAATCATTTTTGCTTTTAAACTTACCTAAAATTTTAGTAAAACAGTTTTTTGTAACCAACCAAACCTTGTATATTTATGACGAAGAATTTCTTCACCACTACCAACTATTAAACAATTGATATTATGCATGTTGCAATTGCCGGAAATATTGGCGCAGGAAAGACGACCTTAACCCAATTACTAGCGAAACATTACAAATGGGAAGCCCAACTAGAAGATGTTGTCGACAACCCTTATTTAGACGATTTTTATAACCAAATGGAACGTTGGAGCTTCAATCTTCAAGTTTATTTTCTAAACAGTAGATTCCGCCAGGTATTACAAATTCGCGAAAGCGGAAAAGATATTATCCAAGATCGTACCATCTATGAAGATGCTAATATCTTTGCGCCGAATTTGCACGCCATGGGCTTGATGACCAATCGTGATTTTGAAAATTATTCTTCGCTTTTCAATCTTATGGAATCATTGGTTCAAAGTCCAGACTTGATCATTTACCTTAGAAGTTCGATCCCAAACCTTGTGTCTCAAATTCATAAGCGTGGTCGTGAGTATGAAAACTCCATCAGTATTGACTACCTAAGTCGTTTAAACGAACGCTACGAAGCTTGGATCCATGGTTACGCTAAAGGAAAACTACTTATTATAGATGTTGATAATTTAGATTTTGTAGAAAATGAAGAAGACCTTGGGTTTATCATTAATAAAATTGATGCCGAAATAAACGGTTTGTTTTAATTCAATCGACCTATAAAGACATAAAAAATCCCGCTTCAGCGGGATTTTTTATAAAGTCTAACTAATTTATCTCATGAGAAGATTCTGTTAGTTTTCAGTCGTGTCATTTAAAGTAGCTTCAACAGACTGTACAACTTCTTGTTCGGTTCCAGTAATAGATTTCTCTATTATAACTTCTTTACCATCAACTGTTTTAGTTTTCGAAATTGTTGCTTCAGCTAAATCTGTTGAGTTAGTATAGATCACTTCTACATTCACGTCCTGTGATGCATGTGCTTCTTCAGAAGAATGCCCCCCTAAGATAGGTGCAATCACCAATCCAATTAGACAAGTTAATTTAATAAGGATGTTCATTGACGGTCCTGAAGTATCTTTAAACGGATCACCTACAGTATCACCAGTCACAGCAGCTTTGTGTGCTTCAGAGCCTTTGTAAGTCATGACGCCGTTAATCTCAACACCTGCTTCAAAAGATTTCTTAGCGTTATCCCACGCACCACCTGCATTGTTTTGGAAAATAGCCCAAAGCACCCCACTTACGGTAACGCCTGCCATGTAACCACCAAGCATTTCAGCAACTAACATATTGTTATCTTGATACACTAACTTCCCAACTAGTACAACTAGAATTGGAAACCCAATTGTCAAGAGTCCTGGTAACATCATTTCTTTCAAAGATGCCTTCGTTGAAATGTCTACACATTTATCATATTCTGGTTTTCCAGTCCCTTCCATAATTCCTGGAATTTCTTTAAACTGTCTTACCACTTCATTTACCATTTCCATAGCGGCTTTACCAACGGCATTCATTGCAAGTGCAGAGAATACTACAGGTACCATTCCACCTACAAATAACATGGCTAATACAGGCGCTTTAAAGATGTTAATTCCATCAATTCCTGTAAATGTAACATAGGCTGCAAAAAGAGCCAATGAGGTTAAGGCCGCTGAAGCAATGGCAAAACCTTTACCCGTTGCAGCAGTTGTGTTACCAACAGCATCTAAAATATCGGTGCGTTCTCTTACGATCGGATCTTGTTCACTCATTTCGGCAATACCACCGGCATTATCGGCAATGGGTCCAAAAGCATCAATTGCTAATTGCATCGCTGTAGTTGCCATCATGGCTGATGCTGCTAAAGCAACTCCATAAAATCCTGCTAAAGCATATGATGCCCATATAGCCGCTGCAAACAATAATACAGAAGAGAATGTAGAAATCATCCCTGTTGCTAAACCAGCAATAATGTTGGTTCCTGCGCCTGTACTTGATTGTTGTACAATTTTTAAGATTGGCTTAGAGCCTAATCCTGTATAGTATTCTGTAAATGCGGAGATTCCAGCACCTACAACAAGTCCTACTAAACATGCATAAAATACGCGAATAGAAGAAATATCTTGAAGGCCTTCACCAAAGAAATCCATCTGCATTGTTGCTGGTAACATCCAAGTTACTAAGCCGTAACAAGCTATTGCTACCATGGCAATAGATGCCCAATTTCCGATGTTTAATGCTTTTTGTACGTCTGCTTCTTTTGCATCGTTCGATGAAATTTTAACTAATAAAGTTCCGATTAAAGAAATGATAATTCCAACACCTGCAATTGACATTGGTAATAAAATAGGGCCTATTCCGCCAAAAGCATCTGAAATACTTCCACCCATATCTTTAATCACATAGTTTCCTAATACCATGGCAGCTAATACGGTTGCTACATACGAACCAAATAAATCGGCGCCCATCCCTGCAACATCTCCAACATTATCTCCAACATTATCCGCAATAGTAGCAGGATTTCTAGGATCATCTTCTGGAATATCTGCTTGTACTTTTCCTGCTAAATCAGCGCCTACATCGGCCGCTTTTGTATAAATACCTCCACCAACTCTTGCAAATAGCGCAATTGACTCAGCACCTAAAGAGAACCCTGCTAATGCTTCTAATACAATCGTCATCTGATCAGTATTTGTCCACGCTCCACCCATAAATATCTGGTAGAATATAATAAAGAACATTGTTAAACCTAAAACGGCTAAACCTGCAACGCCAAGCCCCATAACGGTTCCTCCACCAAAAGACACTTTTAAGGCATTTGGTAAACTTGTTTTGGCAGCCTGTGTTGTTCTAACATTTGTTTTGGTAGCAATTTTCATCCCCATGTTTCCTGCAAATGCAGAAAATATAGCCCCTATAACAAAGGCCACTACAATTAGATACGTACTGTTCATGTAAAAAGCGATGCCTGCCAAAACAATACTTGCTCCTATAACGAAAAACGTTAATAATCTGTATTCTGCTTTTAAAAATGCTAAAGCACCTTCGTATATATGGTCAGAAATCTCTTTCATTTTCCCGTCTCCTGCGTATTGCTTCATTACCCAGCTTTTTTTAATTAGCATGTAGATAAGTCCTAAAATCGCCATGCCTATAGGCATGTAAATCATCATTGATTCCATAATGTAATTTTGTTTATTTTTACGGGCGTAAATGTAGTAAAATGTGAAGGAACTAAAAAACCTAATTTAACATAATTATAACAGCCTATTTTTCTCTACTGATAACCTTCAAAAAAACTACGCTAATCTAAACTGTTTTACTTCTTAAAAATCGGGAGACATTCCAAGTCGAACGCCAAAATTAGGTGAAGAATTATTTGGGTTTTTAAACTCCGAACTCCAAATACAATCTACACGAAAAACCCTGAGGTTTCCAAAACCAATGTTTTCAATACCAAAACCATATTCATAATAAAGGTCTTTTGGCGCATTATAAATAATTGAAGACCGATTGATGTTTTTATTAGATTCTGAAATGTTTCCTACCACGCCTCTAAAGGTCATTAAACTTCTTAATTTTAGTTTTTTGATTAATGGAATTTTGTTTAAAATGTATCCATTAAAATGATGTTCGAAATGACCCACCAAAAACTGATCTACTACAAAATCATAGTAATTTAAAAGTGAAAACGTATTTGCCACTAGAGAATAGGTTTGATTCGCTGGAACAGGGCTAAGCACCGACAATTGGGCGTCTCCAAATATTTTACCTGTTTCTAGGGTATTGTTCAGAATTCCAAACTTCCCAAGTTTTAATGGCTGATTGTACGAAAATAATAATTTTGAATACGTGGTGGTTCCTGCTCCAATTTCCAATCCTTTTTGATAACTCAATAAAAAAGAAGGATATAAATTTGTACCAGGCTTTCTTTCGACACCATATCCAAATATATTTCTGTTAGGCGTAAATAACACAAACAATTCTGCGGCGTTGTCAACTAAATTAGACTGAACGTTCTGATGCGTTTGATCAAAATAATCAATTGAAAACTCATCAGGTGCGGCGGATTTTATGTGATTGTTTGAATAGTTAAGGCCTACAAGAAAATTTCTAAAGACTTCTACATTTACATTTGCAGATATTTTTTTGATGCGTGATAAAAAGTAATTCTCGCCTCGGCTAAAAAGCGAAGTCGTCCCAAAACCACCTGAATAATTCCCTAAACTGTTAATAAGTCGACTGCCCAGTTGTTCGGTATCGTTCAAATAGCTAAGACCAACCGAAATCCTTGGCTTGTATGTTAACAGGTATTTGGCGCCTAACAAATACTTAAATTGTTTGTCTTTGAACCCGTAGGCAAGCTTTCCTTTAAGTCGAAACCGATCATCTAAGGTTTTAAAAGACCTAAACCCTGCAGACACTTTATAGCCCTCAACATCGTTAACCGCAAAAGTGCTCCAAACAGATCCAAATTCTATGGAATTAGAAACCTTGAAATACCCACTTGATATGGTTCTTATTAGGCCAGTGATGTTTTTTATTTTCTTATTCCCATTAAGGTTTTCTAGGACAGATTCTGTATCGCTGTTATCAATATTTTCAGGCAAGTTTTCAGTCCAGAATTCATCACTTTTTTCGAACTGATCATGTTTATACTTGACAACTTTAGCGTCATAAAACTCAGGGGCTCGAATCGTATCAAAATTGTAGTTTTCGAAGGTTTCAGTACGCTTTAAATACAGTCCTTTTTCTTTTTCGCTTTTTGATAATAAAGTAAAATCTGCTTCGTAGACATTGTTTTCAGGCAAAAATACACTGTCATTTTTGATCGTAAACCTTTTTTCAAAATAGAGGTTACGCACAAGGTTTAAGTTGATCTTAGGATTGACACGCATACTAATAGAGTTGATAGCATAGATACTATCGGTCACTACAAAATCCCCTTCAAACACTAAATCACCTTCTCTTCGTGGAAAAAAATAGATCCTGTATTTAGTTCGAACATTTGACACAATACTGTCTTGCAACACATAATCATAAGACCCAAAACCTTCGCTAGACAACGGACTCACAAACGATTTGTTTAAGAGTTGAATGCTTGCACCATAGATATTCATTTTTTGGAAAATATTACTAATCTGATCAAACACAAAACCATCTTGCTGGATGCCAATTTCTTTTTCTGCCTGAATGAGTTGCAACTTTTTATCTAGCGTATTATCTCCATAAACAGTTTCTAATTTTTCAGTTAAGTAGATTGGAACATAAAATTTTTTATTTCGTTTATCCTGTTTGATAATAGAAACGACGGAGTCATAATCCTCTTTTAGAAGTATTTTTAAAAACTTCTGATCCATATTATTAAGACCGACTTCTGTAGATGTATATTTTTTATATTCGTAGCTATCAACAAGGTTAAGACCGTTTTTTTTACTGTTTGCCCAAATACCTTTCATTATTTTGTAGGCAGGATTTTCTTTCTTTTTTAGACGTTTTTTTGGTTTGTTGACAATTAAGACCTCATCGAGCTCAAAGCCTGTTTGTAGCACAATTTCAAGCCCTGAATTTACCTTATTTTTAAGTTTTAATTCGGTCGTTTCAAATCCAACAAACGACACGACTATTGTGGAATGATTATTTTCTGACTGCAGTAAAAACTGCCCATCTATATCAGATATAACTCCCTCTGAAGAAGTCTTAAAAAGAACGTTCGCAAAAGCGACTGGCAGCTTATCTTGGTCATAGACAGTGCCACTTACTTTCGTTTGCGAAAAAACATGTATTGATAGCATCAATACTATAGATAGTGTGTAGTATCTCATAATTAGTGTTTCACCAACAATCAAAACAATAAAGGATAGAAAGAAATTTACTTATATAATACTTTCTTTACGGCCTTTACTACATCTTCATTATTAGGCAACCATTCTTTTAGTAAGACTGGTGAATAGGGCGCTGGGGTGTCTGCTGTGTTGATTTTTATAATCGGAGCATCTAAGTAATCAAATGCTTTTTCTTGAACTTGATATGTAATCTCGGTCGAAACATTCCCAAAAGGCCACGCTTCCTCAAGAATTACTAAGCGGTTTGTTTTTTTAACAGACTCTAAAATAGTATTGATATCTAATGGACGTACCGTTCTTAAATCGATAACCTCGCATGAGATGCCTTCCTTCGCTAAAGTATCGGCTGCGATGTAGGCTTCTTTGATGATTTTTCCGAATGACACAATGGTCACGTCAGTTCCTTCACGTTTGATTTCGGCAACTCCAATAGGCAAAACATATTCGCCTTCTGGAACTTCACCTTTATCACCATACATTTGTTCACTTTCCATAAAAATAACGGGATCGTCATCGCGGATAGCTGCTTTTAATAATCCTTTTGCATCGTACGGATTTGAAGGTACGATCACTTTAAGTCCTGGGCAATTTGCAAACCAGTTTTCAAAAGCTTGTGAATGCGTTGCACCTAGCTGACCCGCAGATCCGGTTGGGCCTCTAAAAACAATAGGACATTTAAATTGTCCTCCAGACATTTGTCTGATCTTAGCCGCATTATTTATGATTTGGTCAATACCTACTAACGAAAAGTTAAAGGTCATATATTCTAC
>Ga0115550_1000898_pt1 | contig 23712 bp, 21 predicted proteins | sample COGITO_mtgs_1005_FD_87177 | JGI IMG/M metagenome (GOLD analysis project Ga0115550, IMG submission 87177) | Pelagic marine microbial communities from North Sea - COGITO_mtgs_100511 | ecosystem: Environmental > Aquatic > Marine > Epipelagic | place: Germany:Helgoland, sampling site Kabeltonne... | reverse complement strand
AGTGTGAGGGGCGCTGCTCCCATCCATCTCGGGGGTCGGGGCGAGAGAGTGCAGCGCCACCGAGCCTTGCCCTGTGCTCAGGCTCATAAGGCCTCCAGAAAATCGGTGAGCGGGCTGGAGGCGCTGGCTTGCAGCCCGCGCGCGCCGAGGCCCGCCTCATAGGCGCTGCGACCGGCCTCGCAGGCGAGCGCGAAGGCGCGGCCCATGGCGACAGGATCCCGGCTCACGGCGATGGCGGTGTTGACCAGCACGGCGTCGGCACCCAGCTCAAAGGCCGCGGCGGCGTGGCTCGGCGCACCTATCCCCGCATCCACCACTACGGGTACCCGCGCCTGTTCGATGATGATGGCGAGGAAATCCCGGGTCACCAGCCCCTGATTCGAACCGATGGGGGCGCCGAGCGGCATGACGGCGGCGCAGCCCACCTCTTCCAGCCGCTTGCAGAGCACGGGATCGGCCCCACAGTAGGGCAGCACCACGAAACCCTCTTTCACCAGCTGTTCGGCCGCCTTGAGGGTCTCTATGGGATCGGGCAGCAGGTATTTGGGATCGGGGTGGATCTCCAGCTTCAGCCAGTTTGTACCGAGCGCCTCCCGGGCCAGATGGGCGGCAAACACCGCCTCGGCGGCTGTCTTGGCGCCCGAGGTGTTGGGCAGCAGCTTGACCCCGAGCTTGAGCAGCGGGGTGAGGATATCGTCGTGGCGCTTGCCGGGTTCGAGGCGCTTGATGGCCATGGTCACCAGCCGGGAGCCGCTTGCTTCGATGGCGGCCGCCATCAGATCCGGGCGGGCAAACTTGCCGGTGCCGGTAAAGAGGCGGGACGAAAATTCATGGTCGGCTATGGTCAGCATCTCAGCCTCCGGCGATGGCAGTGAAAAGGTGGAGTTCGTCCCCGTCATTGAGCCGGGTGTCAGGCCAGCGGCTGCGGGGCAGCACGGCGCCGTTGAGGGCCACCGCCACCCCCTGCGGGGCAACCTCGCGAGCCGCCAGCAGCTCGGCTACGCAGATCTGGCTATCCGGGCTGGTCGTCAGCACCAGCTCGTTGTCATTCAATCGGATCTTCATTGCGCATCCTCCATGGGATTGGCAAAGGTAGTGGCGCCGCACACGGAACAGGCGGGATCGGGGGACAACCCCAGGGTCTGCCACTCGTGGGTCAGGGCATCGAAACGGCGCAGGGTTCCCGCCACCGGACTGGGTTTGCCCAGCAGCAGACGCAAGGCTTCCAGCGCCTGCAAGGCGCCCATCACCCCCACCAATGGGCCTGCGACGCCGCTGCTCTGGCAGCTCTCCGTGATGTGGGTATCCAGCGGATAGAGGCAGGCGTAGCAGGCGTGTTCGGGGGCGGTTCGCACCATCAGTTGCCCCTGCCAGCCGACAGCGGCAGCCGAGATCCAGGGTTTGTGCTGCGCCACGCAGACGGCGTTGATGGCGTGGCGACTGGCCAGGTTGTCGCAGCAGTCGATCACCAGATCTACCTCGGCCACGAAGGCGGGCAGGCTCTGCTCATCGAGCCGCTGATTGATGGCGATAAGCTCCACATGGGGGTTGTGGGCCGCCAACCGCTCCCGGGCCAGCTCGGCCTTGGAGCGGCGCAGCCCCTCCCCATCGAACAGGATCTGGCGCGGCAGGTTGCTGGAATCCACCACGTCGCCGTCGGCGAGCCACAAGGTGCCCACCCCGGCTCCGGCCAGATAGAGGGCCAGCGGCGAGCCGAGCCCGCCAAGGCCGACGATCAGCACGGATGCCCCTTTCAGCCTCGCCTGCCCCGCCTCGCCGATTTCGCCCAGCATCAGTTGCCTGCCGTAGCGCAGGTACTCCGCATCAGAGAGCATGATCGGCCTCCTGCTGCGTGACGGCCTGATGGATAAGCGCAGAGCAAGGCTCATCCCCCGCCCCCACTGCATCGAGCAGCCGTTTGGTCGCCCCCTGCCAGTCGTCGCTGGCCGTGATGGCCGACACCAGGGCAATGCTGCCGACCCCGCTTGCCTGCACCGCCGCAATGCGATCCTCGCCGATGCCACCGATGGCGACCGTCGGCCAGTCGCACATGAGTGCCTGGTAGCGTTGCAGTCGCACCAGCCCCTGCGGGCGGGACGGCATCTGCTTGGTGTTGGTGGGGAAGATATGGCCCAGCGCTATGTAGGAAGGAGCCAGTTCGCGGGCCCGCATCAGCTCGAAGTAGCCGTGGGTGGAGAGACCGAGGCGCAGGCCGGCGGCCTGGATGGCGGCGAGATCCGCCGTCTCCATGTCCTCCTGCCCCAGATGCACGCCATAGGCACCCGCAGCTATGGCCTGCTGCCAGTAGTCGTTGATAAAGAGCCGCGCACCAAAGCGGCGACCCAGCGTAACCGCCTCGGCAATGGCCGGTGCCAACTGGGCGGCGGGCAGGTTCTTGATGCGCAGCTGGAGGGTCTTGACCCCGGCCCCCAGCAGACGCCTGAGCCACTTGACCGAATCCACCACCGGATAGAGACCCAGATGCTGTTCGGTCGCGACAAAGGGGCCCTCGGGCAGGCGAGCCTTGCTGGCGGGATAAAGACCAAAGCGGCGATCGAGGTTCGACCCTGCCAGCACGGCGCGGGGGAAGTGGGCGAGACTGGTCGGCCAGCCGAGATGGGCGATGGGGCCAGGGCCAGCCCCCACCCCTTGCGCCCCAGCCAAGCCTTGTTGCAGGTAGGCGCGCGCCAGCGTGATGGCGTCATCGACCGGGTGATCCTGCGCCACCACGGCGGCGATGGCGCTGGCATAACAGCAACCGGTGCCGTGGCCGTGGCGGGTGTCGATACGCGGCGCTCCTAGCCAGAACTCGCGCTGCTCGTCCTGGTAGTAATCGAAGCAGAGCTCGTCACTCCAGCCCAGATGCCCGCCCTTGACCAGCACGGCGCGGGCGCCCAGTTCACGCAATCGCGCCGCCCCCGCCCGCACCAGCTCAGGGCTGCAGGCGGGAATGCCGGTAAGCGCCTCCAGCTCGGGGCCGTTCGGAGTGATGAGGGAGAGGCGCGGCAGCAGATGTTCACGCACCGCCGCCAGCATGTTGGCTTCGGCCATGGGGGTGCCAGTGCTGGCGATGGCGACCGGGTCATAGACCACAAAGGGCGCAGTCAGGGTGTCGAGCCGCCGGGCCAGCACCTCCACATGGAGCCGGGTCGGCAACAGACCTATCTTGATGGCCGCCGGGGGCAAGTCGACGCCGAGAGCGTCGATCTGGGCGGTGAAAGTCTGCATCAGCACGGGATCGACCATCTTCACCGCCACCGAGTTCTGGGCAGTGATGGCGGTGATGACAGAGCAACCGTGCACACCGAGATCGTGCAAGGTATGCAGATCGGCCTGAATGCCGGCACCGCCCCCCGAGTCGGAACCGGCTATGGTCCAGACGATGGGTCGGCTGTTCATGCCTCCTCCCGCGCCGGTTTGAGGGCCGCCGCCTGATGGTAGAGCTCGCTCCCCTTCTCTTTGAAGGTTTCTGCCATCTGCGCCATGCCGCTTTCCACCTCGGCCACTACCCGCTCCTGCTGGCCATCCATGCCCACCAGTTTCACCTCGACCGCCTCTAGACTGGCCGCGTAGTCGCGCACGTCCTGGGTGATCTTCATGGAGCAGAACTTGGGGCCGCACATGGAGCAGAAGTGCGCCACCTTGCCGGACTCCTGGGGCAGGGTCTCGTCGTGGTAGGCGCGGGCGGTCTCGGGATCCAGCGCCAGATTGAACTGATCCTCCCAGCGGAATTCGAAGCGCGCCTTGGACATGGCGTTGTCGCGGATCTGGGCACCCGGGTGACCCTTGGCCAGATCGGCAGCGTGGGCGGCGATCTTGTAGGTGATGAGGCCCTGTTTGACATCCTCCTTGTTGGGCAGCCCCAGGTGCTCCTTGGGGGTGACGTAGCAGAGCATGGCGCAGCCATACCAGCCGATCATGGCGGCGCCTATGCCGGAGGTGAAGTGATCATAACCGGGAGCTATGTCGGTGGTGAGCGGGCCCAGGGTATAGAAAGGCGCCTCGTGGCAATGCTCCAGCTGCTCCGTCATGTTGCGCTCTATCATGTGCATGGGCACATGGCCCGGCCCCTCTATCATCACCTGGACGTCGTACTCCCAGGCGATCTTGGTGAGCTCGCCCAGGGTGCGCAGCTCGGCGAACTGGGCCTCGTCGTTGGCGTCATAGACAGAGCCGGGACGCAGACCGTCCCCAAGCGACAGGGCCACGTCATAGGCGGCGCACAGCTCGCAGATCTCGCGAAAATGCTGGTAGAGGAAGTTCTCCTTATGGTGCGACAGGCACCACTTGGCCATGATGCTGCCGCCACGGGAGACGATACCGGTGAGGCGCTTGGCGGTCATGGGCACGTAGCGCAGCAGCACGCCGGCATGGATGGTGAAGTAATCCACACCCTGCTCGGCCTGTTCGAGCAGGGTGTCGCGGAACAGCTCCCAGGTGAGGTCTTCGGCGATGCCGTTGGTTTTTTCCAGCGCCTGATAGATGGGTACTGTGCCGATGGGCACAGGGCTGTTGCGCAGGATCCACTCGCGGGTCTCGTGGATGTTGCGACCGGTGGAGAGATCCATGACGGTGTCGGCGCCCCAGCGGGTGGACCACACCAGCTTCTCCACCTCCTCTTCGATGCTGGAGCTGACCGCCGAGTTGCCTATGTTGGCGTTGATCTTCACCAGGAAGTTGCGGCCTATGATCATGGGCTCGGTTTCCGGGTGGTTGATGTTGTTGGGAATGATGGCGCGGCCAGCTGCCACCTCATCGCGCACGAATTCGGGGGTGATGTTCTCGGGCAGGCGGGCACCGAAACCCTGACCCGGATGCTGGCGCAGCAGCAGCTCGGAGCGCACCCGCTCGCGGCCCATGTTCTCGCGGATGGCGATGAATTCCATCTCGGGGGTGACCAGCCCCTGACGGGCATAGTGCAGCTGGGTTACCCGGCGGCCAGGCTTGGCGCGACGGGGCTTGGGCAAGTTATCGAAGCGCAGGTGGTCCAGCCCCTCATCGGCCAGACGCTCCTGGGTGAAGGCGGAGCTGAGATCATCGAGCTCTTCGGTGTCACCGCGCTCCCGTACCCAGCTTTCCCGCAGGCGCGGCAGACCGAGACGCACATCGATGACCGCATGCTCATCACCGTAGGCACCCGAGGTGTCGTAGACGGGGACAGGCTCGTTGGCTTCGAACTGCGGGTTATCCTTGCTGCCACCCACCAGGGTGTCGGCAAGGGCAATTTCGCGCAGCCCCACCCGGATATCGGGGCGAGAACCTTCGATAAAGATGCGGCTGGAGTTGGGATGGGCCATCCCCTTGAGGTTGTCGATAAAACGCTGGGCACTGGCACGCTGCTCGCGGCGGCCGACGGGGACTGACTTGGCATTTTCCGGCACGGAAGTTTTTGAGGTAGACATAGCAAAACTCACATTAACTGATTGAAGTTATGGGTGTTTGCTTGTCTGGAGTTCGAGGAGAAGTGATGAACCTGTGGGTGAGGTTTGCATTCAAGAGGGAGCAAAACTGAAGCCTTGGCTTCCTCCTGCGCATCTGCTGTACTCCCCCTGATGGACAAGGCGACAGAACAGGATGGCAGGCTCCCTCTTGTGCGCACTGGCTTGCCGGTCGGATCACTCCTATCGGCGAGCGGGGAAGCTTGTTCCTCCCCGGCGCGGCAACCCACTGGTTACCCTTGTTTCCCTTCGCAGGTGCTAGCCTGATCAGGTTCCACGGATCCCGAATTAACGGTCTCAGCCTTGCGTCGTTCGACGGTTGGCACTCCGACAAGATGGCGCCAGTATAAGTGGGGAAATGGAAAGCACAAGCCTTCAACAAGACCGACCAGTGCAAACAACAACCGGGCCATGGGCCCGGTTCTCTTACTGCAACACACTGCCATTATTGGTTGGCAGCAGGGGTCACGCTGAGGCTGACATTGTTGAAGCCAAGCCCGGAGAGCTCTTGTGCATCGAGCGGGATCTCCAGTCTCAGACCCTGACCGGCACCCAGGTTGCGAGCACGGCTTGAGTGGCTGGCGGCAGCGACCGGCACGGGAGCGCCGATTTCGATGTTGCCGGCAAACTGGCTCTCGGCACTGAAATCACCTGTGATCCCGGCCCGAACCGGGCGCAGCACCCTGGCCAGGTTATTCTGCATGGTAGGCAGACCGTTCTGCTGTATGGTCCAGTTCCAATCCCACCACTTCACTTCACCCGGGATATAACGCTTGTCCCACTGGTAGCGGATACTGCTGGCCTTGTCCTTGTAGGGCCCTATGACGAAGGTGTGGTTCCAGTTCGGACGGTTGTCCGGATGGGTATACCAGGCATTGCCGCCCCAACGCAGGAAACCGCTCAGGGTCAGGTCATAGCTGACATCGGCCTTGAACTCGTAGGGGTAGGAGATGTCAGCCTTGTAGAGCTCTATCTTCACCGGGATCTTGGAGTGGGCCGGCACTGTCGGGCGCACGGACTGGGACAAAGAGGTGGTGGTCGAGCCCCCGTTCTGGGAGGCCCAGGACTGGTTGGCAGCAATCTCGATGGAGAGCTCGGTTTCCCCCACCAGCGGCCACTTGAACTTGTTCTTGGTGGTCACCTTCTCGCTCAGGCCATAGGTGTTGGTCTTGGACCAGTTGGTGGCGGTATCGTAGCGCAGGGTGACGTCATAACCGGATTGAGGGGTGTCGCTGTCGTTGATAGCCCACCCCACCACCGTCTTGACCAGTTGGCGGTCGGACTGGGTCACATCGCCATGCTTGAAACTGTCAGGATCCAGGTTGTAGGCAAAATTGCTCACCTTGATGGAGGTCTTGTCACCACAGCGATAGCCGTCACAGCCACCGTCATTGTTGCCACGGATCACCCAGCCATCGCCATCACGGGTCACATCCATGTCTTCACCGACATATTGACTGTGATTTCCCCCTACCCAGGCATAGCCGAGATAATGGGCCAGGTAACTGGTTGGTTTGATGAAATTCGCACTGTCATGTACCAGCCGCCATTGCACATCTACTTCATCACCATCTGGAATATCCAGGGCAGACAGAGTCGGTATTTCTCCGGTAGCAGGATTGGTCGGATAGCACCAAGTGCTGGACGCTGATCCTGGTTTTATTTCACCATTATACCCCGGCCCCATAATGACCCAGCCGTTGGCGAGCCCGCTTATTTGCCATTGTCCCATCATGCCGACAATATTGCTTTTGACGCTCTGCGCCTCTTCTCGATTGACGGGGCGATACTTGTCGCCACAGACCTCTTGCCCCAGTGAAAACAGGCGAAGCTGGTCTGGATAGACGGGCTCTGCCGCTTTCGCCTGTGCCATCAGCAGGCCGGATATGATTAATGACAAGCCAGTTATTTTTAGTTTTTTCATAGCAACCCCAATATATTAAACACTGACATGCATTCACCCGATTTATATATCAACGGGCAGCATGTGAGTATGACAGTATCAGTCGCATCAATCTCATTATGCGATCAAGCCCACACTTCAATATATAAACAGAATTAATCGGCAGATATATTCAGCATTGTTTTATATTGAGCAATACAATATCAGAGCATGCGCTCTATTATTTTATTCGTCACTTAATCATATTTAAGAATATCTTAAAAAAGAGAACTCTAATTTAGCAATTTAAATATTTCCCAATTAAATGAGCAAGGCCTCGCCATTATTTCGGCTCATCCTCCGGATTCGGGATCAGTATCTCGGTCACGCGGCCCGTCTCGTCACGGGTCAGCACCAGGGTACGCCCCGGTTGCAGATCGGCGGGGCTGCCGTTGAGCCAGCGGGTACCGGCATCAAATGTCATTGCTCCCAGCCCCTGCAATTGCAGCGCATGGCCCGTCACGGCGAGCAAGGTGCCCTCCGCCCGGCGCCACTGGGCAGCCGGTTCTGACTCAGGCGCGTGTCCATCAAGGCGAATATGTTCGGCGACGCCGTTGCGACTCAGGATGGCGAGCTTCATACCGGGCTTGAGGTCGGAAAACTGACGCACCCCGGCCAGTGCGGCGCTGCCAAGCTCCAGCTCGGCCCCTTGAAACTGCAGCCGAATGCCATCGTTGTGTTCCAGCTCCACCTGCCAGAGCTCGCCATCGACGGCAAGGGTGCAGAACGGCAGAGCCAGCAGCAGGAGGGAGGTACGTGTCATAACAGAAGGCCCATGGTCAAACCCTGATGAGGTTTAACTATGGGCCTGGGCGGGCAATTTTTCCGGTCGCCAGATGCGCCTGCTGCTCAATCATCCTGGCGGCAACGACTCAACCGCATGCCGTCGAACTTGCACTCCAGCTCCAGCCAGCGCCCTTCGAAGGGAGCCAGGCTGTTATCCGAGGTGACATAGCCCCAGATCCGTCCTTGCGCCACCGGTCCCTCCAGCTCCATCTCGTCCTCTTCGTCCAGCGCCTCCACCTCGCGGATCACCCTCACCCCTTCCTCAACCACCCCTTCCAGATCGACCCAGCGGCCACCGAGATCGTCCTCGCTCAGCCCATCCTTGAAGCGGGTCCCTTCGTCGAGCACGAAGGGGATGCCGTTGACCATCAGCTGGCCCAGTTGCCAGGTGGTGCGGCCGGTCAACTTGAACTCGGCCGACTGCGCAGTGCCAAGTGGCAACAATATAAACAGCAGCAGAGCGCACAGAGACTTCTTCATCAGGGATCCTCGGGGTTACACTGCCACACAGGATGCCTCGTCCAGTGTGAGATGACCGTGAAATATCGGTCAAAACCAGGAGATCAAAACATGAAAATACTGGTGGTGGAAGACAATCCCCAGGTCGCGGAAACCATCATGGATTACCTGGAGCTGGCCGGACACAGGCTGGACTGCGCCTATCACGGTCAGGCTGCCCTGCAACTGCTGGCCGAGCAGCGCTTCGACGTCATCATCATGGATGTCATGATGCCGCGTCTGGATGGCCTCTCCACGGTTGAGCGGCTGCGGGCCGATGGCATAGCGACTCCAGTGCTGTTTCTCACCGCCCGCGACAGTCTGGATGACAAGCTGGCGGGCTTTCGGGCCGGTGGCGATGACTATCTGGTCAAGCCGTTCGCCATGGAGGAACTGGAAGTGCGGCTGCAGGCGCTGGCCCTGCGTGGCCCCCGCAGCGACATGGGGGCCCTCAGCGTGGGCGAGCTGACGCTGGATCCAGCCAGTGGCCGCGCCACCCGCGCCGGAGTCGAGCTCAAGCTCGGCAAGATCCCGTTCCAGATCCTCACCCTGCTGGTGCGCCGCGCCCCCCATCTGGTGAGCCGGCAAGAAGTGCTGGAGACAGTCTGGGGGGACGAGGAACCTGACTCCGACGCCCTGCGCAGCCACATCTATGCCCTGCGCAACGCCCTCGACAAACCCTTCCCTACCCCCATGCTGGAAACCCTCCACGGTCAGGGCTATCGACTGGTGACATCATGACCACACCCGGAGGCCATGACAGACCAGAGACGGGTGACCCCATGACCAAACCCGGAGGCCTTGACCAGGCACAGCCGGATACCCAGGTCAGCCTGCCCAGTTTGCGCCATCGCCTGATCCTGACCCTGAGCGGGGCGGGCATGCTGCTGCTGATCATCATCAGCCTGTTGATGGTGGTGGCCGAAGACAAGATGGAAGAGTTGAGCCTGCGTCACTGGCTGGAAGCTGAGGTCACCCGCTACAACGATGACTGGCTGCAGCTCGGCATGGCGGCCCCAGCCCCCAGTCCACGCCAGTTCTCCAGTTACTGGACCGAAGCGGGCCGACTGCCAGCCTGGCTCAAGCCCTATCAGAGCCCGGGCTTCTTCGAGCACCAGCTTGGCGAGGAGGACAAGCACTTCCTGGTGAGGCCCCATCCCTCCGGCCAGGGGCTGCTCTATCTGGTGTTCAACGACGACGCCGACGACTATCTGGATCCTTACGAAGATCAGCTGCATCTGGCTACCAGGCTGATAGGCTTGACCCTGCTGATCGCGTGCATCGGTTTTGGCATCTGGCTGGTGCGTCACATCACGGGGCCACTGCAGCGGTTGCAGCAAAGGGTCGCCCACCTCACCCCGGATCAGGCGGATTTCGTGCCCGATGCCCCCTGGCAGGAGTTGCGGGAGATCGAGCTGGCACTGCTGACCGGCAAACACGAGGTGGCCGCCGTGTTCGCCCGCGAGCAGGAGTTCAGCCGTTTTGCCAGCCATGAGCTGCGCACCCCCAACATGGTGATCCAGGGGTCGGCAGCGCTGCTCGGCAAGGTAACGGACTTGCCCGCCCCCGCCGCCCGTGCCACCACCCGCATTCGCGCCGCAGCAGACGAAATGGCACTGCTCACAGAGACCTTCCTGCTGCTGGGTCGCAAGGAGGCGGTGGAGCGTTCGTTGCAACGGGTAGAACCGCTGATCCGGCAGGAGCTGGTACGCCTCGCCCCGCTGTTGCAGCGAGAGACGCTCGATATCAGGCTCACCCTGGACGAGGCAAGCGAGGTCAATGCCCCCCTCTCCTTGCTCGCCATTGCCCTCGGCAACCTGCTGAAAAATGCCTTGAGCTATGCCGAGGGGCATATCGAGATCGAGCTGTGCGGGCCCGTACTCACCATCAGCAACCCGACTGCGGCCGCGCCGGATCAGATCCTCGGCTACGGCTGCGGCCTCACCATCATACAGCGCATCTGCGAGAAGCTCGGCTGGCAGATAGACACCCGGCTGGAGGCAGGCATCTTCAGCGCCAGGCTGGAAATGCGGGAATAACCGACTCGCAAACAACACAAGGCGCCCGAAGGCGCCTTGTGTTTATACCGCGATGCAAGCCGTCAGCGGCTTATTCGGCGGGCTTGTTCTTGCGGCTCGCCTTGAGCTCCAGAAACTCGATGATCTTGCCAGCCACATCCTTGCCGGAGGCGGCTTCCACTCCTTGCAGACCAGGGGAGGAGTTCACTTCAAGCACCAGAGGACCGCGGGCAGAGCGCAGAATATCCACGCCAGCCACATCCAGCCCCATGATCTTGGCCGCCTGTACCGCAGTCGCGCGCTCTTCGGGGCTTATCTTGATCGCCTCGGCAGTGCCGCCACGGTGCAGGTTGGAGCGAAACTCCCCCGGCTGGGCCTGACGGCGCATGGCAGCAACCACCTTGCCATTGACCACCAGACAGCGAATGTCGGCGCCGTTGGCCTCGCGGATGTACTCCTGCACCAATATGTTGTTATTGGTCTGGATAAAGGCCTCGATCACGCTCTCGGCCGCCTTGTGGGTCTCGCACAACACAACGCCAATACCCTGGGTGCCTTCCAGCAGCTTCACTACCAGAGGTGCGCCCCCCACCATGGTGATGAGATCCGGCACATCGTGGGTGCTGTGGGCATAGCCGGTGATGGGCAGACCTATGCCGTGGCGCGACAACAACTGCATGGCCCGCAGCTTGTCGCGGGAACGGGAGATGGCCACAGAGCTGTTGAGAGCCATGGTGTTCATCATCTCGAACTGGCGCAGCACGGCGGTGCCGTAAAAGGTGATGCTGGCGCCGATGCGCGGGATCACGGCGTCGTAACTCTCCAGCTCTCGTCCTTCGTAATGAATGGAGGGGCTGTGGGAGGCGATATTCATATAGCAGCGCAGGGTGTCTAGCACCTCTACCTGATGACCGCGGGCCTGCGCCACCTCAACTAGACGGCGGGTGGAATAGTTTCTGGGCTCACGGGATAAAATGGCGATCTTCATGACAATTCCGCTAGAAGGCAGTGCCTGGGCAGGATGGGGCGGGAGAGTATAAGGTGCCACAGCGCCAAGACAACGCCAATTGTTTCTCCTGACAACAAGACAAACCACGCAGAACTGCACACTGCAATCCCGTTGTCACCGATATGTCAAACGGCGGCCCTAAGCTGGTCTGTCCACCAGCCCAAGGATGCCGCCGTTTCTCGTCAAAGATCAACCAATGTCACTCGGGAGATCGGGATTCAGTTCAGGTTCGGCCCCAGCCAGCGTTCTGCTTCCGCCAGGGTCATCCCCTTGCGGGCGGCGTAATCTTCCACCTGATCCTGCTGGATCTGCGCCACCGCGAAGTATTTGCTGTCGGGGTGGGAGAAGTACCAGCCCGACACGGCCGCTCCCGGCCACATTGCGTAGGATTCCGTCAGCTTCATGCCGATGGCCTGCTCCACGCCCAGCAGCTCCCAGATGCTCCCTTTTTCAGTGTGCTCGGGACAGGCGGGGTAACCGGGCGCCGGGCGTATGCCGCGGTAGTTCTCGCGGATCAGATCCTCATTGCTGAGGGCCTCGTCGGCTGCATAGCCCCAGTGCACCTTGCGCACCTGTTCGTGCAGATACTCGGCGAAGGCCTCGGCGAGACGGTCGCACACCGCCTGGATGAGGATGGCATTGTAGTCGTCATGATCCGCCTTGTAGGCAGTGGCGATGACCTCTTCCCCGATACCGCCTGTCACCGCGAAGGCACCGATCCAGTCTGGCTTGCCGCTCTCTTTCGGTGCCACATAGTCCGCCAGACAGTAGTTGGGGAAGCCCTGCTTCTCGCTCTGCTGACGCAGGTGGTGCAGCACCTTGCGCACCTTGCTGCGCGACTCGTCGGTATAGACCTCTATGCTGTCGCCGATCGTGTTGGCCGGAAACAGACCTATGATGCCGGCGCAGCGCACGCTCTCGTCCTGCTCCAGCTTGTCCAGCATGGCGTTGGCATCGGCAAACAGCTTGGTCGCCTCCTCACCTATGATCTCGTCTTCGAGAATGCGCGGATACTTGCCCGCCAACTCCCAGCTGAGGAAAAACGGCGTCCAGTCTATGTAGGGACGCAGCACCGAGATGGGCACGTTCTCAAACGTCTGCACGCCCGGCTCACGGGGGGCCGGCGGTTGATAGTTCACCCAGTCCAGCTGCTGCCGGTTGGCTCGGGCATGGGCCAGACTGACCGGCTTGGATCTCGGCTGCTTGCGGGCATGCTGATCACGGGCAACCTCGTACTCCTTGTCAATGCGGGCGACAAAGGCAGGCTTGAGTTCCGGGTTCAGCAGGCTCTGGGCCACCCCGACGGCGCGCGATGCGTTCGACACATAGACCACGGGTTCGCTGTAGTTCTGCTCTATCTTGACCGCTGTGTGGGCCTTGGAGGTGGTGGCACCGCCGATCAGCAGCGGCAGCTTGAAGCCCTGACGCTCCATCTCTTTGGCCACGTGCACCATCTCGTCGAGAGACGGTGTGATCAGGCCAGACAGCCCTATGATATCGGCTCCCACTTCACGGGCAGTCTTGAGAATGGTCTCGCAGGAGACCATAACGCCGAGATCCACTATCTCGTAGTTGTTGCACTGCAACACAACGCCGACGATGTTCTTGCCGATGTCGTGCACGTCACCCTTGACGGTGGCGAGCACTATCTTGCCGTTGCTGTAGCCGCCCTGTTTCTCGGCTTCGATGTAGGGTTGCAGATAGGCCACAGCCCGCTTCATCACCCGGGCGGATTTGACCACCTGGGGCAGAAACATCTTGCCCGCGCCAAACAGATCGCCGACCACGTTCATGCCGTCCATCAGGGGCCCTTCGATCACGTGTAGCGGCTTCTCGGCGCCGGCCCGCGCCTCTTCCGTATCCTCTTCGATAAAGTCGGTGATCCCCTTGACCAGGGCGTGTTCCAGCCGCTTGCCCACCGGCCAGCTGCGCCACTCCTGATCCCGCGGATCCTCCGCCTGGGCACCGGCGCCACGATACTTCTCGGCGATGGCCAGCAAATCCTCGGTGGCACTGTCACTCAAGTTGAGCACCACGGCCTCGACCTTGGCCTTCAGCTCCGCCGGTATGTCTTCATAGATGGCGAGCTGACCAGCGTTGACTATGCCCATATCCATGCCGTTCTGGATGGCGTGGTAGAGGAAGACAGCGTGGATGGCTTCGCGCACCGGTTCATTGCCGCGAAACGAGAAAGAGACGTTGGAAACGCCGCCTGAAATCATGGCGTGGGGCAGATGGGTCTTGATGTCCTTCACCGCCTCGATGAAGTCCACCGCATAGTTGTTGTGCTCGTCGATGCCGGTCGCCACCGCGAAGATATTGGGATCGAAGATGATGTCTTCCGGCGGGAAACCCACCTGATCCACCAGGATCCGGTAGGCGCGCTGACAGATCTCGAACTTGCGGGTGCGAGTGTCAGCCTGGCCCACCTCATCGAACGCCATGACGATGACGGCGGCGCCATAGCGGCGCAGCAGTTTGGCCTGCTGGATGAATTTCTCCTCCCCCTCTTTCATGGAGATGGAGTTGACCACAGGCTTGCCCTGCACGCACTTGAGGCCGGCTTCCAGCACCTCCCACTTGGAGGAGTCGATCATCACAGGCACCCGGGCGATATCAGGCTCACCGGCGATGAGGTTCAGGAAGCGCACCATGGCCGCTTCGGCATCCAGCATCCCCTCGTCCATGTTGATGTCGATGATCTGGGCGCCGCTCTCCACCTGCTGCTTGGCCACATCGAGGGCTTCGTCGTAGAGCCCCTCCTTGATGAGACGCTTGAACTTGGCGGAACCTGTGACGTTGGTACGCTCACCCACGTTCACAAACATGGAGTCTGCCGTGATGATGAGGGGCTCGAGGCCCGACAGTCGGCAAGCGACCGGCAACGTGGGCAAGGTGCGCGGCTTGATGCCGGCCACGGCATCAGCCATGGCGCGGATATGGGTCGGGGTGGTGCCGCAGCAGCCCCCCACCATGTTGAGAAAACCGCTTTGGGCCCACTCGCGGATATGGTCCGCCATCTCACCCGCGTCGAGATCGTACTCGCCGAACGCATTGGGCAGACCGGCATTGGGGTGGGCGCTCACAAAGGTCTCGCTGATGCGCGATAGCTCCTCCACGTACTGACGCAACTCGTCAGGCCCCAGCGCACAGTTGAGACCAAACGAGATGGGTTTGACATGGCGCAGGGAGTGATAGAAGGCTTCGGTGGTCTGACCGGAGAGAGTACGGCCCGAGGCATCCGTGATGGTGCCGGAGATCATCACCGGCAGGCTGTAACCCAGCGCCTCAAACACCCCTTCCACCGCGAAGGCAGCCGCCTTGGCGTTGAGGGTATCGAAGATGGTTTCGATCAGAATGAGGTCGGCGCCACCCTCGATCAGGGCATGGGTCGACTCCGTATACGCAGCCACCAGCTGGTCATAGGTGACGTTGCGCTTGCCGGGATCGTTCACGTCCGGCGAGATGGAGCAGGTGCGGTTGGTGGGACCCAGCACACCGGCGACAAAGCGGGGCTTGTGGGGCTGTTTCGCCGTCCACTCGTCTGCCACGGCACGGGCCAGCCTGGCCGCCTCGCGGTTGATCTCGGCCGAAAAATCTTCCATCTCGTAATCGGCCATGGCGATGCGAGTGGCGTTGAAGGTGTTGGTTTCGAGGATGTCGGCCCCGGCGGCGCAATACTGATCGTGGATCTCGCGAATGATCCCGGGCCTGGTCAGCACCAGCAGGTCGTTGTTGCCCTTGATGTCGGTATGCCAGTCGGCAAACCGCTCACCGCGATAATCCGCCTCGCCCAGCTTGTAGCCCTGGATCATGGTGCCCATGGCCCCGTCGATGATCAGGATCCGTTCCTTGAGACAGGATTCCAGTTTCTTTGTTGGGTCCGACTTTATGCTCGGCTTTTCGTTCAACACCGCTCGCTCCTCTTACATCCATGCAACTGCGTGAAGGTCATCCTAGCAGCAAACAAATCAAATGGAAATCTAGCCGTCTATCTGTCCACAGTGGAGTCCACAATAACCACCGGATACTCATAAATAGGTAATGAGTAACATGTGACCCCAGAGTACCCTATGCCGGTCCTCAGCGAAGGATACGTGCTTGCTGTTTACTAACGAGAAAAATAACCATGAGCGTCTACTACACACTCTGCTTTTTGGCAGCGTTGGCGATCCTGATCGCCTTTGCCAACCAGTATGTCGTGAAGATCCAGACCACCATCGCCATCACTGCCGGATCCATGCTGATCTCCGCCCTGATGGTGCTGTTTGGCAAACTGGGTTGGTTCAACCTTGAGCCCCTGGCCATCGAAACCATGAAGAGCATCGACTTCCAGAATTTCCTGCTGAAGGGGATCCTGGGCTTCCTGCTGTTCGCTGGCGGCATTGGCATCAACCTCAAGGCCTTGCGCAGCCAGAAGTGGGAAATCACCATACTGGCGATCTTCTCCACCCTGCTCTCCACCTTCCTGATCGGTTACGGCTTCTGGTTCATCGCCAAGCTGCTGGGCTGGGAAGTACCGCTGGTCTATTGCCTGCTGTTCGGGGCCCTGATCACCCCCACCGACCCCATTGCCGTGCTGGCCATCGTCAAGAAGATGCAGGCGCCCCCCCAGATCGCCATTCAGATCGAAGGGGAATCCCTGTTCAACGACGGTACCGGTCTGGTGATATTCGCCACCATATTTGCTGTGGCGTTTGGCGGCGTTGAACCGACCTTCGGCAGCGTCGCCGGTCTGTTCCTGCACGAGGCCCTCGGCGGCATCTTGTTCGGCGCCGTGCTGGGCCTCATCGCCCACGTGATGATCAGTGCCACCGACGATGGCTCCCTGGAGCTGCTGCTGACCCTTTGCATCCCGACTGCCGGCTTTGCCCTCGCCAATATGATGGGTGTCTCCGGTGCCCTGGCCATGGTGGTCACCGGCATCATGATCGGCAACTGGACCCGTCACTCCGGCTTCTCCGAGCAGAGCAGCCACTATCTGGATCACTTCTGGGAGTTGATGGACCAGTTCCTCAACGCGCTCTTGTTCCTGCTGATCGGTCTGGCACTGGTGCTGCTGGATCTCGCCTGGCGTGACTGGATCCTGCTGGTTATCGCGGTACCGCTCTGCCTGGCGGCGCGCTTCATCAGCGTCTCTGTCCCCTTCATGGCCTTCCGCCGTTTTCGTACCTACAACCGCTTCACCATCCGCATCCTTACCTGGGGCGGCTTGCGTGGCGGTCTGGCCATGGCCATGGCGCTGGCACTGCCTTCCGGTGTCATGATGATACCCGAGCACAACGTCGATCTGCGTCAGGTCATACTGGTGATGACCTACTCTGTGGTGATGTTCTCCATCGTGGTACAGGGCATGACCATTACACCCATGATCACCGCCGCCAAGAAGGCCAGCGGCGACTACTGAGTCACCGTCTGACAGTGATTGACCTGCTGAAAAAGGGCTCCCGACGGGAGCCCTTTTTATCTCGGATAACACAACAAAAACGGATCTGGCACAAAATCACCAAATAATTGTTTGCTTTTTATTCATATCGAGGAGAGAATGCGCGCCGGCTAGTTAATCAGCCCTGTTTATGTTTACCCTGCAATGCTTCACTCACGATGAATCCTGTCAGTATCCGCATAACCTCCCTCTGATTTACTCGCCTCGAGAACCGTCAGGCTGTCTGCCTGCGTTGCCCGGCTCTCACGGCGCAGACCCGCTCTGCCCACCCAATTTGATTTATGCATCAGCATATTCCTTGATAGTGCAGACGCCCCTGACAGGGCTGGGTATTCCTGCGCGCTTGTTGACCACAAAGTCAACCGCGCCCATTAACCTGATATTTGCCAACACAAGGAGCAAACACTTAATTTATATAGAGAAATACCATGATGAAAACCATACATACACACAAACCCCTGCGTCGTAGCAAACCCATCAACCTGCCTGTGCAAGAGCAGGATTCCGATGCGTTCCTGATCCAGTTCAGCACCCGCTTCAGCGGCGGTTTCGCCATCTCCTGTGATGGTATCGCTGGCGAGTTCTCCATCGAAGACCTCAACTGATCCTGCCTGCCCTCCGGCAGCGCCCGATGCAGACAGGCCGCAACTCACGGCGGCCTCTTTGCTTCAACTACTATCTATTCTCCTGAACCAGCACCGTCAGCATCGCCTTCCATCACTGACTGAAAGCTGCATCCCCGTTTCATACCTCAGGCCAGGTTCGTTTCAGCTCCGGCAGCCTCCAGCAGCAGACACGCGTCGGCATCCTCGCTCAACTTGACCAGCCGGCTTTGTACCAGCCCCAGCTTGGCCAGCAGTGTCAGTGATCGTTCGTTGCCCGGTGTGACTATGGCGATGACACGCACAATCCCCAACCTTTCCCGGCCGTCCTGCAGCGCCGCCTTTGCCGCTTCTATGCCATAACCCTTACCACGATAGGCGGGCAGGAAGGCATAGCCAATGTCTTCACAGGGCAGGGTGTCTCGCCTGATCAAACCACAGATGCCAATCTTGGCTTCATCGCCTCTGCGCGCCACCAGATAGAGGCCGTGGCCATGGCGAGCATAACTGACCGCGGGCCCTTGCTGGATGTAGTGTTCGGCATCCGCCAGGGTACGCACACCGCGATCGCCAATGTAACGGTGGAAATCGCTGTCGTTGAGCAGCTCGAGGATAAAGGGAGCATCGGCGATGGTCAGTTCGCGCAGCAGCAGGCGCTCGGAGAAGATCATGACAAGGGCTCTTTCAGAAAAGACAGGCCTTCAAGACTGCCTCTGCACCGCAGGGTTGGCAAGGCAAACCCCATGAAAAAGGGCCGCATTGCGGCCCGGTGACAATATGAACGGGCTCAGGCCGCCAGCAAACCCGCATAGCCATTGCCGTGTTCCCGCATCGCCACCAGCACGGCGGCGCAGTCAGACCATGGCAGACCAAGTCGGTCTGCTACCTGAGTTGGCCACTCGGGCGGCGCTACCTCCCCCACATCCGACTGGGCCGCCAGGGCGATGGCCAGATGGATCAGGCCAGCTTCGACAGAAAACTCCTTGGCCAACATGGGGTTGTAGTGGTATTCCACCGCATGGCAGATACTGAGGGGAAATTGCCAGCGCTTGGCCATCTCGGCCCCGGTCTGGGCATAGTTGAAACCAACCACCAGCTCCTCTGCCTTGGCGCGCCCCTTGCTGGGTTCAAGATCCTGAATGTGGTTAACCATGTTTTCCGGCAGACCCACATGCATGATGAGGCGCCCCATGTCGAACAACAGGGCACAGGTGAACACCTCCTCCCCTTTCATGCCCTTTAGCTTGGCCAGCAACCTGGCCAGCTCGGCCACATCGAACACGTTGCCCCAGAAGTGCCTGAGATCGATGCCGGGCACCGAATGAACAGATCCAGTCAGGCCGCAGGCCAGCACCATGTTGCGTACCACATCGACTCCGAGCCGCACCACGGCTTCGTTGACGGTGGCAACCTGACGATTGCCGCCAAACTTGGCGGAGTTGGCCAGCCGCAGCAGCTTGGCAGAGATGACGGGATCCTTGTTGATCTTCTTGGCGATCAACAGGATATCCGGCTCCTTCTCATTGAAGGTCTGTACCAGATCGCGCATGACTTCGGGTACATTGGGCAGGTTTTGGGGATGGGATAACAGAGAGTCTATGGTGGGCATATTGATATCCGTCCATGCAATTTTATGATGGTTTTCGTTTGCTGACAGCAAACCCACAGATAAGTATGAGTAACAAAAACTGGCGCCACAGAAATGTTTTTATCGCAATATTTCAAAGTGTTAATGCCAGCTTCGTTATACTGGCATCTTTTATGGCATGACGAGGAAGTACACCATGAGCGAATCTACCGAGTTCTTTGACGAGCAAACCCTGCTGGAGATGGTCGACAACCAGCTGATCGACGGTCATCCGTTGCAGGTCAAGGCGACCCTGATGCGATTGGTGATGAAGGGCACCCCACGGGAAGAGGCGCTGCAATATATCGCCTGCGCCCTCGGGGCCGAGCTGATGGCGATGGAGGCTGAACAGGGCCCCTTCAACCTCGAGCGCTACGCCCAGTTTCTGGATTCCCTGCCCGAGATGCCCTGGGCGGAATAAACCGCCGCCCGCGAACAAGGGGAACTTGTCGGCAACCCATGCCACGATGCCAGCATCCGCGCCACAGACTCACTAAAATGCCGGATCCTGACAGGATCCGGCTTTTTTCTAGCGGTTTACGCCGCTCAGAACTGGGAGTTGACGATCACCTCTTCCCCCAGGGCGCCAGCCAGCGGCAGTGGGCGATAGGTGGAGTTTGCCGCCCGCAGCAGCCGAATGCCGCGGGCGCCCACTTCCTGCGCCGCCTTGATATCCCCGTCCGCATCACCGTAGAAGACCTTCATCTGCTTGTCCTTGAGCCACTGCACCTTGGTGTTCTGGCCCGGCTGATCGCCGGCGAAGATCACCGGATTGAGTCGATCGGCGGGGATCCCCATGGTCTGCTGCAGGGTCTGGCTCACGGTTTCCGTTTTGGTGGCCGAGCGGCCAGTGACGAAATAGACGTGATCGCCGCGTTTGAGGTGCATGGCGATCAGCGCCTTGCCCACCTCTTTCGGCACGCTGAACGCATCCCAGCCGTTGTTCATCTTCTCCCAGAAGGCAGGGTTCTTCAGATAGCTCTCGTCGTTGGGCGAGAACTCCTGCTTGCCGCGATAGAAACCCGGGCTGGAGAAGAGCAGGGTATCGTCGATATCAAAACCGACCGCCATCGGGGGTAGACCATCCAGACTCTTGGCAATCTGCTCTACCGAGACCCAGTGAACAGAAGCCTGCTGAGCCAGGGTCACAGTCGTGACACCAGCCGGGCTGGTCACGATCTGATCGGCCAGGGCGGGCAGGGCGGGCAGGGCGGGCAGGCTGAGGGTGGCGGCAAACAGGGATGCTATCAGGGTAAGACGGGAAAAAGCGGGCATGGCACAACTCATGACGTGAATGAAACAGGGTGCCAATCCTGCCCCATGCTGCCGATGCAAACCGTGAAACTCGCCACAAAACAGGGCTCGGTGGATAGCTCCCGCCCTGTTTTGTCCCCTCGGAATAAACAGCCAGCAACCGGAAGATGACAAGCCTCTTTTGACCCTTTATTCCAGCCGGAAGAGCCGGAGTGGGCTATAACTGCTTAGCACCCTTTATTGACATCAAAATCAACGACTCCCTCTCACTGGAGATGCCATGGACGCGCACACTTCCTCTTCCAAGACCACAGGCTCGGCCCCTTCCCCTCATCAGGCCGGGATGGACGCCATCGATCAGGTGCTGGCCCGGCTCGAACTCTCGCCAGAGGGGCAGATCCTGGATGCCAACCCTCATTTTCTCGCCATCATGGGCTACCCGCTGGATGAGCTAAAGGGCAAGCACCACGACATGCTGCTCTCCCCGGATGAGGCTCAGTCTGCCACTTATGACACTTTCTGGGAGACGCTGCGCAGCGGCACGTCACAGGAAGGCGAGTTTCACCTGCTGGATAAACAGGGGCGGGATATCTGGATCCGGGGTGCCTGCAGCCCGGTTCTGGATGCCGAGGAGCAGCTGACCCGCATCATCGTCTACGCCATGGATCTGACCGGGCAGAAGCAGCTCACTGCCAGTTTCGAGGGCCAGCTCAATGCCCTGAGCCGGGTCATGGGCAAGGTGGAGTTCTCGCTGGATGGCACCATACTGGATGCCAATCCACGCTTTCTCGACATTGTGGGCTACCGGCTGGAGGAGCTGAAGGGCCAGCACCACAGGCTGCTGGTTGACCCGGACTACGCCCAGTCGGCGGATTACCGCACCTTCTGGGAAACGCTGCGACGGGGCGAGTTTCTCGCAGGCGAATTCTGCCGGCTCGGCAAGCAGGGACAGGAGGTCTGGATCCAGGGATCCTACAACCCGGTGCTGGATCTGAACGGCAAGCCCAGCAAAATCGTCAAATTTGCCACCGACATCACGGCGCAGGTGGAGCAGCACCGTCAGCTCAAGCGTGCCATGGTGGAAGCGGAAGAGGCCGCCAGAGTGCGCGAGGAGCTGCACAAGTCGCTGCAGGAGATGTCGACCCCTGTCACCCCTATCTGGGACGGGATCCTGCTGCTGCCATTGGTGGGGATCATCGACTCAATGCGCACCGCCGACGTGATGAACAAGTCGCTTACCAAGATTGCCGAAACCCGGGCCCGGGTCTTCGTGCTGGATATTGCCGGTGTCGCCACCGTGGATACCGGCGTCGCCAACCAGCTGATCAAGATCACCAAGGCGACCCAGTTCATGGGCTGTGAGGCCATCATCTCGGGAGTTTCTCCCGCCATTGCCCGCACCATGGTGGAGCTGGGGGTGTCGGTCGGTGACGTCCGCACCACGGCAACCCTGAGAGATGCCTTCGAAATAGCGCTCAAACGGGTCGGTTCCACCCTCTAGGATGCGGCCATGACCATACAGCTCAACAACGATCTTGGCATCGCCGATGTGGCCGACTGCATAGTGGTCAGCATGCGTCCCGATCTCGGTGACGATGGCATGCAGATGCTGATGCAGGCCCTCTCCCAGCGACTGGTACACGGGCGTCACCATGCCGTGTTGCTCGACTTCTCCGGCGTCATGCTGCTGGATCACCATGAATTCAGACAGGTACGCAAGCTGGCCGAGGTATGCCGCCTGTTAGGCGCCATCTGCCTGCTGGTGGGGCTCAATGCCGGGATCGCCGCGTTTCTGGCGCTGGCCGAAGCGCAGCCCGGGCCGCTGCGCTGCTTCATCGACATGGACGACGCCTTCGCCCACGTCCGCCATCTCAAGGGCGAGGAGTAAAGCGCCATGATACAAGAGCATGCGACTCAGGAGGCCAACTATCCGCTACGCCACGATATCGATCTGCACCTGACTGTGATGGCGGTGCGTCGGCTTCCCTTTATCGCCAGCCTGTCTGACGTGGATCGTGCCATGCTCTCCACCGTGGTTTCCGAGCTTGGCAGCAATATCCTGAAATACGCCGGGCAGGGGGAGATCACCCTGACCCTCCATCACCCCAAGGGACGAGCCTGCATCGACATCATCGCCCGTGACAAAGGGCCCGGCATACCGGATGTGCATCAGGCCCTGCAGGATCACTACAGCACCTCGGGCACCCTGGGGCTGGGGCTGCCCGGCGTGCGGCGCATGATGTCAGAGCTCACCATCAGCACACCGCCGGAAGGGGGCACCCTGGTGCAGGCTCGCAAGTGGCTGGGCTCGGCACCCTCGACGATACGCCTCACAATGCCAACCCAGCCATGGGGTCAGTCTGGTTTGAAACTGGCATGGGCCAGCGAAAACAGACCCTGCTATCCAGAAAAGGTCTCCGGCGATCTGGTTTTTATCCGGCCCACCCCCGACGGCGTCTTGCTGGTACTGATCGATGTCAGCGGCCACGGCTCCTCGGCCAACAAGCTGGCACTGACACTGGAAGAGGCGCTGCAAAACACTCCTGAGCAGGAGCCGACACCTCTGCTGCAGCTGTTGCACCAACACTGCATCGGTACCCGGGGAGCGGCAGCTGGCATAGCCCTGGTCAACAGTGAACGGGGGGAACTGAGCTACGCCGGTATCGGCAACACCCGCATCTGTCTGCGCGGCCATGACCTCTGGCGCGGCATCTCCCGCGATGGAGTGCTGGGGGAGCGCTTCCCCACCCCCTTGCTGCAACGCCAGCCCATGGAGCCGGGGGATGTGCTGATGCTCTATTCGGATGGCATCAGCGAGTCGCTCAACCTGCGTGACGGCGCACTGGATCTGGGGGCGGATCCCGCCATCCTGGCCCGTCAAGTCATAGACCACAGCGGCCGCAGCACGGATGATGCGAGTTGTATCGTGTTGCGGGTACAACCGGAGAAGGAGCGCTAGATGCGGCAGCGGATCGGTAATATCAGGCTCTCTGGCCCGGCGGCAGCCCTCACCGCCAGACGCAAGGTGATCCAGGTGCTCACCTGCATCGACAAGAACCCCACCTTCGTGGCGCCGCTGGCGGGTACCACCT
>Ga0115550_1000897_pt1 | contig 23714 bp, 20 predicted proteins | sample COGITO_mtgs_1005_FD_87177 | JGI IMG/M metagenome (GOLD analysis project Ga0115550, IMG submission 87177) | Pelagic marine microbial communities from North Sea - COGITO_mtgs_100511 | ecosystem: Environmental > Aquatic > Marine > Epipelagic | place: Germany:Helgoland, sampling site Kabeltonne... | reverse complement strand
GCCGTAGTGTTTAGCCAATACGTTGGTGATAGCTGCTGTCAGAGTAGTTTTACCGTGGTCAACGTGGCCGATTGTACCTACGTTTACGTGCGGTTTGTTACGTTCGAATTTAGCCTTAGCCATGGAGTAGACCCTTTTTAAACAAAACGGCGGTTAGATAGAATTAGGTTTTGGATTGTAAAGCAAGAGAAGGCAATTAAGAAGTGGTGCTGATACCCAGAATCGAACTGGGGACCTCATCCTTACCAAGGATGCGCTCTACCGCCTGAGCTATATCAGCATCTATTTCAAATTTTGGAGCGGGCAGCGGGAATCGAACCCGCATCATCAGCTTGGAAGGCTGAGGTAATAGCCATTATACGATGCCCGCGGCCTACTCGTAGCTATTCTTCCTGACGAAGAGATGGTGGAGGGGGAAGGATTCGAACCTTCGAAGGCAGTGCCGGCAGATTTACAGTCTGATCCCTTTGGCCACTCGGGAACCCCTCCACTAAAACTGGTGCCGCTTATCCGAGTCGAACGGATGACCTACTGATTACAAGTCAGTTGCTCTACCAACTGAGCTAAAGCGGCTACGTCAGTGGGTGCGAATTCTAGTGGAATGATTTGGAGGGTGCAACTCTAAATCTGAAAAAAACTCGGTTTTTCAGGTCGAATGCTCAATAGATCGCCAATAACGCATGTTTTCAGATATAAAGACTGAGTCCACGAAAGATTAATAGGGGTTCAACTTGTGGATTAAGCTCGGATAAATGCGGTAACAACAAATTGGCGTCGCCACCGGTGAGCACCACTTTTGTCGCCGTTTGTAACGAAAAGCCCTGTAAGATGACTGCGACTGCAGCGCTCAGACAGCCATTTTGCAGACAACTGCTGGTATCTGTTCCCAAAGCTACTTGTGCATGTTGCATGCTGTTATTAAAAACCTTGGCGGTTTGGCCTATCACTGCTTGTTGCTGCAGGCGAAACCCCGGAATGATCCAACCACCCAGATGTTGACCATTTTCATCAACCCAATCTAAAGTCAGCGCAGTTCCGGCATCGACCACCAACAGTGATTGCCCTGACCAAAGCTCCACCGCTCCCAGCATCGCAAGCCAGCGGTCGACCCCTAATAAATGTGGCTCGGTGTATTGACTGCGAAGGCCGGATTTTGCCGCTTCACTGTGCACAATCTGCCATGGCACCTGTTGCAAACCGCTTTCCTGGCGAACTACAGCTATGCGATCATCGCTGGCGACTGACGCACAAAATACCGCCGAAATTTTATATTGCCCGATGGTGGCAGCGTCATGATCTGGCAACAAAGTGAAATGCCCATCTTGATGCAGTACAGATTTGGTCCGGCTATTGCCGATGTCTAACAATAACTCAGCCATGCTGCAGCCCCCGCAAACTCAGTTCACCACCATAAAAGCTCTGTATGCCTGAAGTTTGCTCCAAGAGTAGTCCACCTTGATTATCCACACCCCGGCTCTGGCCACAGAATTGCTTGTCACCACTACGAAGACAAACCGTTTGCCCGTAAAATTGGTCCCGCAGATTAAATGCCGTGCTAAAGATGCTGAAACCGGCTTGTTCAAAGCTATATAAATGCAGCATGATTTGTTGTTGTAGCAGTGCTACCAGCTGATTGCGATCTACCGGCGCTGCCAAATGTTGCTGCAAGTCGGTCCAGGCTTGAGAGATTTGCTGATCCGAATTTTGCGGCATATTCAGATTTAAACCCAGACCAATCACCAGATCACATTGAGCATGGCTTTGCCCGGCTAGTTCAATCAGGATCCCTGCCAGTTTTTTGTCCTTAAGATAAATATCGTTTGGCCATTTTAGTTTCACCGGCAAACCGTATTGCTGTTCCAGCACCTCAGCCACGGCCACACCGATGACCAAGCTTAAACCCATCGCCGCCTGAATGCCCTGCTCTAACTGCCAGTACATTGAAAAATACAGGTTAGCGCCAAAAGGTGAAAACCAACTGTTGCCGCGTCGACCACGGCCGGCAGTTTGCGCTTCAGCGACCAGCACTGCGCCTTTAATCAGTTGCTGCCCATCCTGCAAGCGCCTCATCAACTGGCTATTGGTGGAATCCGTTACATGTTGCAATAACACTTCAGGTGTTCCGGTAGTTTGAAATTGTCGGATGACTGCGGCGTCCAGCAGTTGCAGTGGCGAACTCAGGCGATACCCTTTGCCTTTGATTGCGTAAATATCCACGCCATAACTTTGTAACTGTGAAATATGCCGGGCAATCGCCGCGCGACTGATGCCGGCCTGATCGGCCAATTGCTCGCCAGAATAAAGTTTGCCATCGCTTAGCTGCTGTATAAGCTGCCGTTGCAGAGCCAGACTTTGCGCCAGAATTCTAGTCATTTTGTGCTAACAACCGCACTTCAGGCTCCAGCAGAATTGCAAACTTCTGCTGCACCGACTGCTGGATCAAATGAATAAGTTCGCGTAATTGCGCCGCCGTGCCGCCGCCATAATTGACCAGCACCAACGGCTGTAACGGGTAGCAACCGATCTCACCGCTGCGGTAGCCTTTTAAACCGACTTGCTCAATAAGCCAGGCCGCCGCCACTTTAAACTGCTGATCTGGTTGCGGATAGTTTGGCACTGTTGGGTAGGCTTTTACTAATGCCTGAAACTGGGAGAGATGAAGGATAGGGTTTTTAAAAAAACTGCCACAATTTGCTAAAGTTGCCGGATCGGGTAATTTACTTTGCCGCACCGCAATCACGGCCTTCATGACATCAGCCGGACTGCAATCTGCTGGCAAATGATCCAAGCCTTTATAACTTAAGTGCGGCTGGCTGTGACGTTGCAATTGCAAGCCCACAGCAATAATGACGCCCTTACCTGCTAAAGCAGCTTTAAACACGCTGTCCCGATAACCGAACTGACATTCTTCACGACTCAATCTTTGCACCGTTCGGCTTTGCCAATGGAAAAAATCGACATAAACACAGCAATCAGCCAGTTCTACACCATAAGCACCAATATTTTGCACCGGCGCTGCACCGACAGAGCCTGGGATCAATGCCAGATTTTCCAGTCCCCACCAACCTTTAGCCACGGAGCTTTGTACCAGCTGATGCCAGTTACAACCGGCTTCGGCATGCAACAATAAAGTATAGTCCTGCGGCTGCCACAAAACACTGTCTGCCACATAACGCAGAATATCGCCCTGCCAGTCCGTCAGGAAAATACTATTACTACCTTCGCCTAAGATCAAAGGTGCCGTTATCGGCTGATAAGCCTGCAGCTGCGCTAGTGACGCAATCTCGATGACGCTCGCCAAAGTGGCTGGCAACCTAAATGTTGAATAGTGCCGGGCGTCCTGCGCCAGGAGTTGTTGCATAACGGAACCAACGACCAGAATAAAAGCGCATTGTAATAAATTGTACTGCGTTGCAGAAGCTTTAATCCAAGACTGCGCTCAAATCCAGGCTTTTAACATGGCAACGACACTTCGCCCCAAAGCACTCAAGGCGTACCCACCTTCCAGGCAGGCAACTATTCGCCCTTCACAACATTCGTTGGCAATCTGTTTTAGTTGTTGCGCTAGCCAGTGGTAATCGGCTTCGGTCCATTTGAGATGCGCCAATTCATCTTCGATATGGGCGTCAAAACCCGCTGAAATCATCAGTAGCTGCGGCTGAAATTTTCGGATTTGTTCAAACCATAACTCGACTGCTTTACGCCGAAAGGTTAGTCCATCGCTGTTCCCGTGAAGGGGGATTTTCAGCATTAACGGATAGCTATCAGGATCAGTAAACGGATAATAAGGGTGTTCAAATGACGAACAAAACAACACACGTTGGTCATTTTTAAAAATTTGTTCAGTGCCATTGCCGTGATGTACGTCAAAATCAACAATGACGATTCGCTCTAAGTGATAGTGCTTAAGCGCATACGCAGCGCCAACGGCAATATTGTTAAAAATACAAAACCCCATCGCTTGCGCCGATTCAGCATGATGCCCAGGCGGGCGAATAGCGCAAAAAGCCTGTTGCTCAGAATGCTGCATCACCAGATCAACGGCATTTATCACTGCCCCAGCAGCATGTCTTGCGGCATTCAGCGATTTGTTCATCATGGCCGTGTCATCATCCAGCCACACCAAACCATGCTCAGGTTGCCTTGCAACCACACTCGCTATATAAGCACGGTCATGTACTAAAGCTAATTGCTCGTCCGTCGCGGCAACGGCATCCCGTTGTTGCAATACATATTCCAAGCCGGAACTTAGCAACTGATCAGTAATCGCATGCAGCCTTGAAGGTTGCTCTGGATGATCTGCACCTAAATCGTGTCGCAGACAACTGGGATGGCTGAAAATAGTGACGGTCATGGTTGTTTATCCGTTCGAACTGCAGCTGCAGCTAAAGTGACGGTCGCAGATGAGGTCCAAAAAGGTTGTAGAAGTAATTGCAAATTCACTTCGTCAGGTTCCTCCGATCGCAGCCGCTGAAAACCCGCTTTTTCGAATACGCTTAACATGGCTTTATTCTCGGCCCGGACAAAAGCGGTCATTGCATACACTTGGCGCTTCGCTGCAATCGCAATCATTTCCTGCAATAGGATTTTTGCCATCCCCTTCCCCTGATGGCGTTCTCGCGTAACAAAAGCGACCTCACAACTATTGTTACTTTCGATCAGGTAATACCGCCCAACCGCCTGAATTTCCAGCACTGAACCCTGTTGTTTCACAATACAAAGTGCTAAATCTTTTGATTGATCAACACTGACCAGCACACTGGATTTCTCGCGGCTCATTTGTTTGGGATGATGGTTATACCGTAGCAATAAAGTTTCTTTGGTGTGCGAGTAAAAAAATTCTTGCAGCCGACGCTCATCGGCCGGATTCAGCGGCCGCAAATCAAAAGTTTCACCACCGATTTTCAGAATTTTCAGAATTTTCAGCCCCACAGCACCAAGTTCCGGCACTTCCATCGGCGTCAACACCTGATAGTTCGGCACCCAATAATGTTTGCGCACTTCTGCGAGTAGTTTCGCCCGAAATTTCGGATGAGCCACTCTGATAAGCTCAAGTGCTCGTTCGCGAATGCTTTTACCGCGCAGTGACGCCACACCGTATTCCGTTACCACATAATGGACATGCCCGCGCGAAGTCACCACGCCACTGCCCTCTGCAATATGCGCCACAATCCGCGAAACTGTACCGTTTTTCGCAGTCGCCGGCATGGCGATGATTGGCTTACCACCTTTACTCATCGAAGCGCCACGACTGAAATCGACCTGACCGCCAATGCCGCTATAAAACTGATAGCCGATGGAGTCTGAAACAACCTGCCCGGTTAAATCTACTTCGATGGCACTGTTAATCACCACCATATTGTCATTACGGGCAATATTAGTTGGGGAATTCACATATTCACTTGGGTAAAACTCAATATGCGGATTTCTATCAACAAAATCATAGAGATGCTTAGTACCCAAGCAAAAACTGGTCACAGTTTTACCTGGATGAAAGGTCTTCTGGCTATTGTTAATCACCCCTTTGACCATCAAATCGATAATGCCGTCGGAGATCATTTCACTATGCACGCCAAGGTTTTTGTGGTTGCCAAGGTAGCGCAAAACAGCTTCTGGGATTTTACCAATGCCAATCTGCAAGGTTGAACCATCCGCTATTAACATCGACACATATTGGCCGATCCGTTCGATCCGTTGCTCAAACTCTGGTGGTGGAACTTCAGGTAATGGTTGTGAAACTTCGATAAAAGCATCAATTTTACTTTTGTGAATATAGGCATGACCACTGGTTCTTGGCATCAGCGGGTTAAACTGCGCTATCACTTTTTTAGCGTTCCGGACTGCAGAGGACACGACATCAACGGAAACACCTAGCGAACAATAACCATATTCATCAGGCGGACTGACCATCACCAAAGCAGCATCAAGTGGCAGGATATCCGTACTGAATAATGTCGGGATCTCGGACAAAAAGCATGGCGTATAGTCGGCGCGACCTTCAGCAACCGCTTGTCGCACCTTGTCGCCACCAATGAATAAGCTATTGACTTTAAATAGATCTTGGTACTTTTTATCCACCCATTTGTTGTCAGAAATTGTCTGAATATGCACAACTTCGATGTCGTGTAATTGATTGGCGTTGCTGATCAAATCATCAATTAAGGCATTGGGTACCGCGGCATTTGAGCCAATAAAAATTCGGTTGCCAGATTGCAACAAACTGGCCCAGTTTAGAGATTTTAATTTACCGCCCATGTTTGACACCTTATCGACGTGATAAATGAAGAGTGAGTCGATGCCTGCAAATCAGCTGCCTGTGGAGACTATTAAATGGATCGACATCGAGTGTAGGTCGGGATCAACGCAATTGGTATTCGACTATTGGCTGATATCGGACAGACTGGAGTCATCAATATCATGGCTGCTGCGATGAGTGCGATAGCCCTAAATTAACGTGAATATACGCACAACTTTTTTGTGATGTCAGCCAACACACCAACTACGCATGACACGACAACAAACTGCCCTATCAGCAACAAAACGAGTTTTGGCCAAAAATTTATTTCTTCGGTAAACAGCGGATGCCAGACATATACCAGCGTTAAATTACCCGGAAATAGCAGCACCTGAAAACCCGGCAGCGGTCCACCCCAGAATTCCCACAGATTCCAACTAAGGGTAAAAGCGACGACTCCAATAAAGACTGCAGCGACTCCAGCATAAATCGCTAAGGGCAGCGTTTTATGCAGATCTTTAACACTCCATAACCGGACTTTTTTCAAAAGCAAAGCACCCCCAAGTATTGCGGCTCTCGCATTGATTGATCATTCAGGCTATCTGCTTTTAACCTTAGATTCAACCGTGTATCCACATTCGTTATTGGTGATCCACGACCACTCAGGCATACTGCCGCCAAAACGCTTCGAAGGAGACACAAATGCAAAATGCCGTGCGTTATCTGGGGTATTTTTTTGCGCTGAGTTATTTACTGGTGTTGACGTATGTTGCGCTGACCAGCCAGAGCTTGTATCAGGGACAATGGCATTTACAGTATGCGTTGGCGAGTCTGGGTTTAGCATTTTTAGTGAAGTTTGTACAAAGTAGTTCAGTGCTGGCGTTGATATTCGCCACGATGCTGCTGCCGTTGGTGAAAATGGTGCTGATGCCAAGTGAACAAGCATTTACCACCAACGCGGTTGGTACCTTTAATTTGTTGTTTTTAATCAGTTATCTGCTGGTGATTTATCAAATTATCAAGCTGAAAAAACAAAGCCGCCAGCATAAGTCTGATCAATAACAATTTCTGGGGTCAGAGTACTACTCTGACCCCAGAAGTTCTCTGATCTTAAGTTATTCGACAGCCCGCAATTTGGCGGCTTCTTCGTAGTCTTTGGCGGCGCGCCACTGTAACGCACTTTTTAGTACCAACGTCAGTAGAGCTAATAGAGCTAACAACGACGACACGGCAAAAGCGGCGGCGAACTGATATTCGTTGTACAGAATTTCAATATGCAGTGGCATAGTGTTAGTTTGTTCGCGGATTTTGCCCGACACCACCGACACAGCACCAAATTCCCCCATGGCGCGGGCGTTACACAAAATAACTCCGTAGAGCAGCGCCCATTTAATTGAAGGTAAAGTCACCAGTCGGAAAGTCTGCCAGCCACTGGCGCCAAGCGTCAGCGCTGCCTCTTCCTGCTCGCGGCCTTGCTCCTGCATCAGCGGAATAAGCTCACGCGCTACAAACGGAAAAGTGATAAAAATGGTCGCCAGCACGATGCCTGGCACGGCAAACATCACTGCAAAATCGTGATCATTCAGCCATTCGCCCCACCAGCCGCGGGCGCCAAATAACAGCATAAAACACAAACCAGCGATCACCGGCGACACCGCAATCGGTAAATCAATCAAAGTGATCAGCAGCTGTTTGCCGCGAAACTGGAATTTGGCGATGGCCCAGCTGGCACCCAGACCAAAAATCACGTTACAAGGCACTGCGATGGCGGCCGCCAGCAAGGTCAGTTTAATCGCATGCGCCGCAGCAGGCTCGGTAATAGAGGCGACATACACCTGCCAACCTTTGGCAAAAGCTTCACCGAACACGATCACCAGCGGCAGCAATAAAAATAGTGTTAAAAAACTGAGTGCGAGCGTTGTCAGCAGCACTTTTAGCCATAATGGCTCGGCGGTGGCCTGCCGAATGGTTATGCGGGTATTTGATTTGTCTGTCACAGCTGAACTCATTTTGCACCTCCGTGCCGATGGTTGCTCCAGTGTTGCAACAGGTTGATCAATAACAATAATAAGAACGAAATCAGCAGCATCACGGTGCCAAGGGCTGCAGCACCAGCGTAATCAAATTGCTCCAGCCGGGTCATGATGAGCAAAGGAGTGATCTCAGTTTTAAACGGCATATTGCCGCTGATAAATACCACCGAACCGTATTCACCGATGGCGCGGGCGAAGGCAAGCGCAAAACCGGTCAGCAAGGAAGGTAACAACGCCGGAAAAATCACCCGGCAAAAAGTTTGTAAGCGGTTGGCGCCAAGGCTGGCAGCGGCTTCTTCCAGTTCTTTTTCAACATCTTCCAGCACCGGTTGCACCGTACGCACCACAAAGGGCAGTCCGATAAACACCAGCGCCAACGTTACCCCAAATGCTGAATACGCCACTTTAATCCCGGCAGCATGGAAAAATTGGCCGATCCAGCCGTTTGGCGCATATAAGGCGGTCAGCGCAATACCGGCGACGGCAGTAGGTAAAGCAAAAGGTAAATCGACCAGCGCATCAATGACTTTTTTGCCGGGAAAGCTGTAACGCACCAGCACCCAGGCCACCAGCAAGCCAAAAACTAAATTGATCAAAGCCGCCACAAAAGACGCACCAAAGGTCAGCTGATAACTGGCAATCGCCCGCTCGCTCGCCACCACTTGCCAGAATTCGTCCAGGCTCAGCTCAAAGGTTTTTAACACCAGCGCGGACAGCGGTAAAAATACAATGAGGCTTAAGTAAAAAATACTAAAGCCCATCGACAGGCCAAAACCCGGTAATACCGATTTTTTACGTTTCGAAAAAAAGGCCAAAATGAACCCCATGCGGTTGGTTGTGCTCTGGTGTCGTGGGTCTGTTGAACATTCCGTCAGTAACAGAACAGGTCAAGTAAAACTCACTTTCAGATATTCAGACGTCTGAACACCCAGTTATATAGGTGCAAGACTAATGCAAATTCACAGGGATAAAAAGAATCAAAAAGTGCTTCGGTATAACCAAAAGAAATATAGAACGCGCAGAAAATGCAGATTGTCCGTCATCATTGTTTGTTCAGATTTGTTTGGTTCAAATTTGTTTAAAGCGTTGCCAGCCGAAAAAGAACATCAATAACGCAGGCCCCACTATGAACATCAACAATTGCTGAATCAATGAAAATCCTGTTAGCAGCTTGATTGATAGCAGTTGTGTTGCAATCAATAACGCACAGCCGACGGCAAACGAGGTGAAAACCACGGCCGTTACCGGCAAGACTGTCCGTCGCCAGAACACTGTGGGCTGACGTTGCAACCAGCTGCGCAGGCCAAGCCAAATCATCCAGCAGCACACCATGCCGGACAGAAACAAACCAAAGCGTAACCAAGATGCGGCATACAGCGACTGGTGCAAACCGTACCAGACACTGCGGATGTAAGCGATTGGCGACAGGCTCGCCGCCACGGTCACGGCTTCTGCTGGTGAATGTTGTTGATATTGTTGCCAGTCTGAAGTGTCAAATCGAAACAGCAGATGCGGTAGCTGATTACTGACTTGCGCCGCCGCACTGCCGCTCAGCAGCACGGTGCTTTGGGCGGTGCCAGGCATTGTCAGACTGATTTTACCAACCGGTTGTGCCAGCTGTTGTTCAGCGGTTGCGACCAAAGCCGCCAAGTCCGGCAATGGCGCGGGATCGGCTTGCCTCGCCCCGGCAAATGGCTGCGTTTGGGGGAACAATTCGGCATAAAACTGATAAGGATTATCCGGATAGAGTTGGCGTTGCGGCGCACTGTTATCGCTAAACATCTGGGTTAACCAGCCACTGCTGGCAAATAGCAATGCAAACGGCAAGGTTAAAACCGCCAGCTGATTGTGCCTTAAGGTTCGGGTGGTTTCCGGGTTAGAGGGCGCAGGTTTAATCTGCCACAAACTCCGCCAGCGTCCGCGTAGACTCAGCAATCCCGCGATGGAGAGCAACAACCACAACAGCGCTAAATACGCCACCAGACTGCGGCTGATTGGGCCAAATAGTTGCAATAAGTTGTAATGTAACTGGAAAAATAAACCACCCAGTTGATGGTCGGTGGCGCCAAATTTGATGGGTAATGCTTCGGTGATTGGCGTACCGGTTTTGGCATCGAGCAGTTGTTGATAGAGTTGCGAATTGCCATCCTCCGCAGGTTGCAGCCAGTGCAACGTCAGATAAGGTCTACGCGGTTGTGGCAACTCGATATACCACTGGCTCGCCTTCGGCGCTTGCTGCGCTAAAAATGTCTGAGCTAACGCAGCGCTTGTTGAACGAGCGGCGCTTGTGGCCGTTGTAGCAGAAAACTCCGGCGCGCCAGCAAACTTAAATAGCTGAATATTATCCAGTTCTGCCCGGTAAAAACTCAAACTGCCGCTAAATATTATTAGCAACAATAACCAGCCAACCAATAAACCGACCAGTAAATGCAGTTGTTTCAGCCGCTGCACAAAACCGTTCACAGCAGGCCTCCGATGCTAAACTGTACAAAGCCCATCAACAGCAGCAAAGCCGCCAACACCCAGCGCAACCGTCGTGGCCACAGGCCCAAAACAATCACAGCAACGCAGAGCAAGGGCCCGCCAAAACTCGAAACAATCACCGCATCAGTACGGCTAAGTCCATAGGATAAACCTTGCGCCAGCAAGGCCGACAACGGCGCTAGCAACCACCAGCCAGCCACCAGCAATAACAACAAGCGCAGTTGCAACAAACCACGTGGCGAACCAAACCAAGTTGCCAGCTGCTGTAACCACACAGGAAAAACCTTCAACATCATTGCTGAATAAGTAGCTGCAGTTGATTGGTCAGTTCAGGCATCACTTCCTGACTGGTAAAGGGCAACACCAAATCTTCTTTACCATCGTCGTTTAAATCCACCACCAACGCATCCATACCGCGTTTAGGCATCGCCTGTTGTTGTTTGGTACTCTTTTCGCTAAATAATTTGGCGGCGACCGGCGCAAAAGTTCGTAGTATATCTTCGCCATCACCAACCACCAGACTGGCCACGCCAGCGGCGTTTTTCAGCACTGTCGCCAATGGCATATTGACCTGGCCACTGCCGATACTAATTTCCACCGTTACATCTTGTTTGTAGACAGGATTCTCACCAAAGCTACCGTCGGCCTGTTGTTTATAAAACTGCAGTTCGACGTTTGCCGTTCCTGCCACCAAAGCACGGATAATCGAACGCACGCCAATATGCGCCGCTGGCGTATAAAAATCGACGCGCTTGTCGTTATCTAAATCGACAAAATTGACGTCAAACTGCACGCCGGAGGTGCTGATGGTCTGGTCCGGTTTCTTCAGAAAGCTGATCCCAGCCGCACCTTTTTGGCCGTAGTGAATGTGGTAACTGTAATTTTGCTCCATCGCATCAATATACTGCTGCTGTTGCACCACTAAATCGTCCACGGTGTCGCCATTGATGTCCATCAGCTGCTGTAACCGGTTGATCACCAAACCTTTAAAGCTACGACCATCACCACCACGCATTTGCGCCTGATTGTCCGGCGTCAGGCCAACACCCAGCGCCAGCGCTGTTGGCGCCGCTGGAAAGCTGCCATCAACTTGCTGCAAAAACACCTGCAAGCTGTCATCTTTGGCAAAAGCGATATCGGTTCGACCATCAAGGTTCAAATCAACCAGCCAGGGCTTGCGGGCAATGTAAGTAGGATCATCGTCAAACGCCTGCATTTGGCTGTCGATGGCCAGTTCAAAGTGGCGAAAACTGCCGTCAGCTTGCTGCAGCCACAGCTGATATCCATTAAAGTCCGGCAGCAAAAAATCACTGAGTTGGTCGTTATTTAAATCATGACTAAATTCGAGATGGCGTAATCTTTTAGTATCAACCACCCGGTACAAAGAGCTGCTGGTCAGCAATTTGCGCCAGCGTTTTTCGGCATACTGATAATGCGCCACACCCTCAGTCGTTAAACTGACCAACTGACCACCGCTCTGCCCGGCAATGGTGGCTTGATCAAAAAACTGCGCTGTCGTCGGAATTGCGATTTGACTGGCTTGCCGGGAATTTAATTCGACCTGACTAAGCCACCGATGTTCGGTGTTATGTCCAGACACCAAGAGCAGCGGGTTGTCTTTGAGTTTTAACAGATGACCATTGGCCGGATGATCCAGCTTCACTTGCTGGGTTTGAAAGCTGGTGGCAAAACAACTGCTGCTGAAAAGTGCCAGCAGGCTCAAGGCAGTTCCATGCAATATCGCTGGAAAAATCGTTTTGGCTGATCCTAAAGTCATCTGAAACAAACTCCTTGTGATGTGATGCGCAATGCAAATGCGGTTGATGATACGCTGGTTTCGCAGGCTCAGACTGTCAAAAATGTAACAAATTCAACAGTTCGGTCAGATTTGGCTGCTGAATTTAGCAAAATCCACCGCGGCAGCATCTTTTGTCACTTCTTGCCACTCAAAAATCAGGCAACATCGACGTGTGACTTGCTAAAAAAACCGGCTGCATGATGCTGAACAAGGTAAACTAGCGGCATTCTGTTTGGTCTTTTTGCCAGAACCTATCGGGTCTGGTGTCACAAGGGTTTGTTATGTCTATTAACTGGTTTCCAGGACACATGCACAAGGCGCGCAAAGAAATCGCCGAAGTGATGCCGCAGGTCGATGTCATTATTGAAATGATTGACGCCCGCATTCCATTTTCCAGCGAAAACCCTTTGGTGCCGGAACTGCGTGGGGATACACCTTGTATCAAAGTGCTAAATAAAGCCGACTTGGCCGATCCTGCTGTGACCAAGTTGTGGCAAGAACATTTTGAGAAGCAATCTGGCGTCAAAGCCATCCCAATCAGCCAACAAGATCCAGGGCAAATCCGCGCTTTATTAGATTTGTGTACCGCACTACTGCCGGATCGTAACTTTGAAGTACGTGGCGCCCGCGCGATGATTATGGGGATCCCAAACGTCGGAAAATCGACGCTGATCAATACTTTAGCCGGACGTATTATTGCCAAAACCGGTAACGAAGCCGGTGTGACCAAAGCGCAGCAGCGGATCAAACTCGATAACAACGTCATTCTGACCGACACGCCGGGCTTTTTATGGCCAAAACTGAGTCCCGCCAGCTGTGGTTACCGGCTGGCCGTCACCGGCGGCATTAAAGATACTGCCTTCGATTACGCCGATATCGCCATGTTCGCCGCCGATTATTTACTCAAAGCCTATCCACAACAAGTGATGGCGCGCTATCAACTGAGCGAACAACCGGAAAATGACCTGGCATTGTTGGATGCGATTGGCCAGCGCCGTGGTTGTATGGTGAAAGGCGGTATCGTCGATTTAACCAAGGCAGGTACAATTTTGATTACAGAATTGCGCGCTGGTTTGTTCGGCCCGGTCAGCCTGGAAACACCGGATATGGTGACACAAGAATTAGCCGATGCTAAGTTAGAGCAAGCCCGCATCGAAAAAGAAAAAGCGGAGCGCGAAAAAGAACGGGCGCGTAAGGCGAAAAAGAAATACCGGTAAGGTTGGAAAACTCCAACTCCTGCGCCCGCCATCCATACCCAACATCAGCAATGATGGCGGGTTCAGGTCCCAGGAATATGGAGTTTTTATGTTGTTGTCCCGCATTTATCAGGCGGTGTTGCTGACGGTTGTCACCGCAACTCCCGCCCTCGCCGCTCCGGTGGTGATCAATGATATTCAAGGTTATGGTTTTGATGAAAAACGCGCGTTAGTGCCGTTTCAAAGCCTGGTGTTCGACGATGCCACCGGCAAAGTGCTGGCACGTGGTGATGCCAACCTTGCTAAAAACTATCCGAATGCAAAAGTGATTGATGGTCAGGGCAAAACTCTGTTGCCAGGCTTGATTGACGGTCATGGTCATGTGTTAGGGCTTGGCCAAAACTTAGCCCAGGTCGACCTTCGCACCAGCAGCAGTGAAGCACAAGCAGTGGCAAAAGTGGCGGCATTTGCCAAAACCCAGCCGCAAGCACAGTGGATATTAGGCCGCGGCTGGAATCAGGTGTTATGGCCAACGCAGCAATTCCCAAGCACCACCTTACTTGACGAAGAAATCAGCGATAAACCAGTTTGGCTTAGCCGCGTCGACGGCCATGCCGGCTGGGCGAATAGCAAAGCGCTGCAACTGGCAGGCATCACCAAAGACAGTATTGATCCGCCCGGCGGGCAAATTCTGCGGGATGACAAAGGCAATCCAACCGGTGTGCTGATTGATAACGCCATGGATTTGCTGGAAAAGAACATTCCCCAGCAAAACGAAGCTGAACGGCAGGCTGCTTTAACCACGGCTTTTGAACATCTGCTGGCGCTTGGTATTACCAGCACTCATGACGCCGGTGTTGATGCGGCCAATCTGGCGTCATACCAAACATTACAGCAACAACAAAAAATTCCACTACGCATTTACGCCATGTTGTCCGCCACCGATCCAATGTTACCAAAATGGCTGCAAGCAGGTCCGATTGACGACCCTACCGATGTGCTGGATGTGCGTTCAGTGAAAATTTACGGTGATGGCGCACTCGGTAGCCGTGGCGCGGCGTTGCTGGCTGATTACAGCGACAAAGCCAAAGAACGGGGTTTGCTGGTAACCCAGCCAGATGCGTTAACGCACCTGATGAAAATGACCATCGACGCTGGTTTTCAGGCTAATGTGCATGCGATTGGTGATTATGCCAACCGGCTGGTGTTGGACCGCTTTGAGCTGCTGGTCAGCGATAAAGACCGTTTGGCAGGTCGCCACCGGGTCGAGCACGCACAAATAGTCGCGCCGGTCGATATTCCCCGTTTTGCCAAATTACAGGTACTGCCGTCGATGCAACCGACCCATGCTACTTCTGATAAAAATATGGCTGGCGACCGGTTAGGTGTGGCCCGTTTACGTGGTGCTTATGCCTGGCGCACTTTTGTGGATCAGGGCAGCATCATTGTCGGTGGCTCCGATTATCCGGTGGAACTGGCTAATCCATTCCACGGTCTGCATGCCGCAGTGACCCGGCAAGATCAGCAAAACCAACCGGTTGGCGGCTGGTTGCCGGAGCAAAAACTGACGGTCACCGAGGCGCTGCGATCCTTTACCACCGATGCGGCTTATGGTGCTTATCAGGAAAAAGCGATGGGCAGTTTACAACCCGGCATGTGGGCGGATTTTATTCTGATCGACCGTGACCTCACGCAAGTGCCGCCAGAACAAATCTGGCAGACGCAGGTACTGCAGACGTATGTCGGCGGCAAACAGGTGTTCCGGCGCAACTAAAGGCTGCTAACTGGCAAATGATTCGCAAATATAATCAGCAGTGAAATTCTGCTGCCATTTGTAAAAGCACCAGCTACACTGCCAGATATTCAGATCACGGACGCGCCGAGCGTCCGTATTTTTTCCAGCTGCAGGACAACCGATGATTAATCAAAAATGGGCCAAGCTCATTAAATCCCTTCATTTAAAAAAATTCCGCAAAGCCGAACAACTGTTTTTTGTTGAAGGTGAAAAAGCGGTGCTGGAAGTGCTGGCGTCCGGCTGGCCGGTAAAAGCCTTATTTGGTACTTCTGATTTTCTGGACCGTCACCCAGACGCGGCAATAGCTGCTGAACTAGCACACCCTTGCACCGCAAGCGAATTAGAACAAGTCGGCACCTTTACCAGCAACAACGCCGCCATCGCGGTGGTGGAATTACCGCACTACGCGCCTTTTGCCGAACAAGATGGTGAATGGGTACTGGTGCTGGATCAAATCAACGATCCGGGCAATCTTGGCACTATTATCCGCATCGCCGACTGGTACGGCATCGGCCATATTTTATGCTCCACCGATACCGTCGATGCTTTTAATCCTAAAGTCATCGCCAGCGCCAAAGGCTCGTTTTTACGGGTGAAACTGCACTATCAGCCGCTAACCGACGTCCTTGGCAAAGTCCGCCAGCCGGTATTTGGCGCTTATCTTGGCGGGGAATCGGTGCATCAACTGCAACTGGCCAGCAGCGGTGGTTTTATCGTGCTCGGCAACGAGGCCAATGGCATCTGCAACGAACTTGAACCGCTGATCAACCGTCGCATCACCATTCCAGCGGTCGGTGACGCCGAATCCTTAAACGTTGGCATCGCCTGCGCCGTGATTGTCGATAATATGCGGCGGTTGTCTTCGACCTGACAAATGCTTTGGCAGTAGAAAATCATCAGGTGGCGAGCAGCAAATTTTGTAGCGCCCCCCGACTTCCGGTACACTGAGCGTCCACCTTGGCCGTCCGGAGATGCCGATGTCTGCAGCTGATTTACGACCTGATTTCCCAACCATCGAAGCTTTTGTCGGCAATACGCCATTGGTAAAATTACAGCGGCTGGCTGCGCATACCCAAAGTACGGTGCTATTGAAGCTCGAGGGCAATAATCCGGCGGGTTCAGTCAAAGACCGGCCGGCGCTGAATATGATTGTGCAGGCCGAGCTGCGTGGGCAGATTAACCCGGGCGACACCATTATTGAAGCGACCAGCGGCAATACCGGGATTGCGCTCGCGATGGCGGCGGCGATTAAAGGCTACCGGATGATTTTAATTATGCCGGACAACGCCACCAGCGAGCGCAAAGCCTCGATGCAAGCTTATGGCGCTGAATTAATTCTGGTGAGCAAAGCACAAGGCATGGAAGGCGCGCGTGATTTGGCGCTGCAGATGCAGGCGCAAGGCCAGGGCATAGTGCTGGATCAGTTTAATAACCCGGATAATCCGGCGGCGCATCTTGCGAGTACCGGGCCAGAGATCTGGCAACAAAGCCGCGGCCTTGTCACACATTTCGTCTCCAGCATGGGCACCACAGGCACTATTATGGGCGTGTCGACATTTCTAAAAGCACAAAATCCGGCGATTCAAATCATTGGTTTACAACCGTCCGAAGGCAGTTCTATTCCGGGGATCCGGCGTTGGCCTGAAGCTTACCTGCCGGGGTTTTATCAAAAAGAACGGGTCGATCAAGTGATTGATGTCAGCGAAACCGATGCGGTCGCCACGACCCGGCAGTTAGCGCGGGTGGAAGGCATTTGTGCTGGCGTGAGCTCCGGCGGCGCCGTGTTTGCCGCCATCAAACTGGCGGAACAACAGCCGGGCGCAGTGATTGTGGCGATTATCTGTGACCGAGGTGATCGTTATTTATCTTCCGGATTATTTGATGAAGCGCCACACCGCGCTGACTAAGGACCGCTGTGAGTTTTGCCATAAGTTATGCCATAAGTTACGAATGGATGGCCCTTGGTGCCGCTGTATGCTGGGCAATTGGCAGCTTAATTTCGGCGCCGGCCTCGGCACATCTTGGCGCTTTTGCTTTTACCCGTTGGCGGATGGCCTGCGCCAGTGTGCTGCTGTGGTCGGTCGCCATCTACGCTGGCAGCTGGCAAACACTGCAACCGGATAAACTGTGGCTATTAGCATTGTCCGGCATCATCGGTATCTTGATTGGCGACACCGCGCTTTTTGCTGCAATGAACCGGCTCGGGCCACGGCGCGCCGGGGTGTTATTCGCAACGCACGCCTTGTTTTCGGCGGTGTTGGCTTATTTGTTTTTGGGCGAAACCATTTGGGGCTGGACGCTGATTGGTTCTGGTTTATTAGTCAGCGGCGTAATGAGCGCTATTTTGTTTGGCAAACGTGCCGCCGAGCAACATCATTGGGAAACCAGCAGCCATCAACTGGGCATTGGCATTGGATTAGGCTTGCTATCGGCTTTATGTCAGGCGGTGTCGACGCTGATGCTCAAGCCCTTGATGGAAACCGATATCGACGCCATTGCCGCTTCGGCGGTGCGAATGACTACAGCGCTTTGCTGCCATTTAGTGTTGCTCTGGCTGGGTTTTAAAGTGGCGCGTAGTTATCTGCCGCTGACTAAAAAAGTACTGGCGATGGTCGCTTTTAATGCGCTGTTATCGATGGGCATTGGTATGACATTGATTTTACAGGCGCTTAAACAAGGTGACGCCGGTATTATCGCCATGTTGTCATCGGTGAGTCCGGTGGTGGTATTGCCGCTGTTGTGGCTGGTGTATCGCCGTCGTCCGGCCATTGGCGCCTGGCTCGGGGCTTTATTGACGGTGCTGGGTACGGTGTTGATTTTGCAGCATTAATTCCGCATCAATGCTGATCGGCCGCTGCTTGAGCAGCTGAATTCTCTATACCTGAGCGCTCAGTAACAGAAGTATCTGCCACCGGATTTCCAGCAGTCGAAAAAGAGGCTTCAGCCTGCAACTCCAATAATCTCAGCTGCTGCGCTTGTTTTACCGCATCAGCCGGCAGCTGATTGCGATGCAAATCAATCATACTCATCACTTCCGATAACGCCTTACCATGGTCTGACGTCAAAATGCCGTTGTGTCCGGAAATAATGTCATCGGAAACGGCCAACACCCAGACCGCCTGCATATTGGCATCAGGGCAACTTTGCACTGTTTGTCGTGCCTGCAATCGGGCGCGGACTTTCCAGCCGGAGCGATCCAAAGTCATCATGCAGCCAGGCTTCTGATCATGTTCCAACAGAGCAGCTGGCATTTTCAGCGGCGTCTGACAGTTGCCGCTCGGGCACTTATCAATATCGTGAGTGATGGCCCAGGAATTACCCACCGCCCGCTCACCGTCTTTTAGCCAGGTAAAAGCTTCTTTGAGCGCAAAATCACCTTTGGATTGCAGCACCACCATCGAAGGTTTTTGCCGGTCGATACTAAGTAAACTATCCAGTGGCCGGTATTCACGAGCGTTGACTGCAGGATTTAATAAAATAAACAGGTTTGGGTTGTCCTGCTGGCCATCGATGGCTTTTTTGATCCGATCTTTACTGGCATGCAAGGCGATAGCACCACCGAGACTATGCCCCACCAACACATAACGCTGCAATTTACGTTGTTCTACCAACAGATCAAGTTCATCCAGCAGCTTGGCCATACCTTTTTGACCGATGCGTTTGGCGACAGTTTTACGCTGATAAATGGTTGGAAAATCTAAAGGTTCGACCTGACTGTCGGCATCGGTGGAACCATCAAGGAACAGTGGATCATATTTATCGCCACGCCAGCCAACATAAAGCCCAAGCAGGTTACGTTGTGGGTCATTGGTGGCCATTTGCTGATAAAAGTTCTGAAAAGCGACGAAGTTGTCGTCATCAGGTTTGGCACTGTGGTGCCAGCCGTGGATAAAAATCACCAGCTCCGGCGCTGGTCCAACATAGGTTTGGGTAATTCGTTGGTGCAAGCTCTGCCATTGTGCTGGTAAATGCGCTTCGCCATGATCATCAAATTCAATCACATGGAAATTTTGAGCGGCGGTGTCGGCAGTCGGCACATGATAAGGCAGATCAGGAATGTAGCTAAGCACCACCGATACCATAACCAGCGCCAGCAGAACTAATTTATAGAGGGCAAACTTTTTTAAACTCATGAATTTCAAAATCTGATATGAAAGCGGCGTCACAACCGAGCTATTGGGAACCTGAGCATTTTCAGGCGCCGGCAATTTGCGCAAATTATACGCGGCTACGCCTGTTCCGACCAGCAATGATCTGGCTTTATATTTCAGGATGTCCTTAAATAAAAATGCCGGCATTCAGCCGGCATTTAAAATCTTACTATTCAGGCCAGTAATTACGAGCCTATCACCCCACCGTCATTTTTGGTGACTATCACGGTCGCCGAACGTGGCCGACTGGTACTGTCATTCGCTGGCCAGGTGCTGGTTAACTTGGTGACGGTTGAACGATCGCCCGGATGCTGAATATTGACGAACATGGTTTTCAGGTCCGGCGTCCAACTGATGCCAGTCACCTCACAATCAATGGGCCCGACCAAAAACCGTTTTAACTGACGGGTTTTAGCATCAGCGACCACCATTTGGTTGTTGCCATAAGGGCCAGTGCCTTGCTGCGAACCGCTCATATCGGTTTGGATCCACAATAAACCGTTTGGATCAAAAGCCAGGCCATCCGGACTTGCCAGGTGATTGTCGGCGGTTAGTTTTAAATCTGAGCCAGGCGTTGCCGTACCCACATCACCGGCCAACATAAAAATATCCCAGTCAAACGCTGGTGTCGTAGCGCGTTCACGCCAGCGGATAATATGGCCGGTGGCGTTGTTAGCTCTGGGGTTCGCAGCATCAAGCTGCGCTGCGGTACGGGCAGTGTTGTTGGTTAGCGTGAAATACACTTCGCCGCTTTGTGGATGTACCGCGCCCCATTCCGGACGGTCCATTTTGGTAGCGCCGACAACATCAGCCGCCAGACGGGTATTAATCAGCACATCGGCCTGACTGCTGAATTCAACATTGGCCGTCAGCGCTTTAGCGCGGAAAGTTTCTGAGCTGTAATCCAACGCCAGCCATTCACCGCTGCCGTCAGCGTTAAATTTCGCGACATACAAAGTACCGTCATTGAGTAAATGGCCGCCGGCAGTTGCTTTGTAATACGGTGCTTTAGACACATATTTATAGATGTACTCAAAGGTAGCATCATCGCCTGAGTAAACGACGACCGGCTTGCCTTCTACGACAGGCCCAAACACCACACCTTCATGCCCAAAACGACCTAAAGCGGTGCGTTTTTGTGGCACGCTGTCCGGGTTAAACGGGTCAATTTCAACAATCCAGCCAAAGGTGTTTGGCTCGTTGCGATAATCACGATCGGCATCGGTCGCGATGGTCGAAGCGTTAAAACGCTGATATTGATCCGCACCTGAATCAGCAGTTTCCCAGCCATAACGACTGGTTTTGGTGGCTACGCCATAACGTTTATGTTCACGTGGCTGCGCCGCATCAGTATTGGCGAAATAACCGGCCCAGTTTTCTTCAGCCGTCAGGTAAGTGCCCCAAGGGGTGTAGCCATGACCGCAGTTATTTAAGGTGCCGCGGGTACGGGTACCGTCGGTGCTGTATTTGGTGAGCATCTTCGCGTGACCACGGGCTGGGCCGCTGATGTCCATCGGCGTCGCACCGGTGATGCGACGATTCAGTGGGCTGCCCTGCACCAGCTGAAACTGGCCACTGGCGTCTTTTTTAATGTGGGCAACTGTCACTCCGTGCACCGCTACTTCTTTTCGTACTTCGTCGGCTGGACGGGGTAAGCCAGTCGGACCATTCTGGTGCAAAGTGGCCGGTTCACAATATTCATGGTTAAACACCAACAAACCTTCGGCGCTATTGCTGCTGGTCGTGCGGGCATCCATTGGGAAAAAGTGCATACCGTCGTGATGTGCGCCAACTTGTTGCTCCATTTCGGCACCGCTATTTAAGCCGCCTTCACGGTATGCCGGATAGCTCCCCGTTAACGGCGTCCCCATCGGTAAAAAAGTACGGGCGGTATAACCTTCCGGCACAATTACAGAATCGAGACGGCTGGTCGGAATGGCGTTGAATCCCATTAATACCGGCGCTGGTGGTGGTTGTACTGCCGCAGGTAACGCAACTGGTGCTGGCGAGCTGCTGCTATTACAGCCGATTAAACTCCCGCCAAATACGGTCGCAACAGCAGTACCTACAGTACCTTTTAAAAAGCTACGGCGTTGCATATTCGCCGCTAAAATGTCGGCGAATTCAGCATTTGCTGAAAAATTAGTTTGCGGATCGATTCCGCTATTATCAATTTCAAAACCGGTGTTGTTCTGCATGCGAGCTCCAATTAGCTTGGTTTCATTGTAATTTTCCCGCCGGTATTACAAACGCTGCAGATGTCAGGTCAGTGATAGAACAGTGACAAAATCAGGACAAGTAGCTGACATAATTAAGACAATCACTTCACAGTGTTGCTGGTGGTGATTTCAGACTGAAACCGCTGCGGTGTCGTTTCATACTAGGTAACGCCGACAACGCTCTGGTATAGTAGGGGAAACAACAAGATGGGATGGGAAGCGCGATGATGGAATGGGACATACTCCGGTTTAACGATCTGGACACTTATACTTTATATGCCTTGTTGCAATTGCGGGTGGATGTGTTTGTGGTAGAACAAAATTGCCCTTATCCTGAGCTTGATGATAAAGATTTACACCCGGAAACCCGTCATATTCTGTTGAAAAAGGCCGGTAAAATCTTAGCTTATGCCCGCATTTTGCCGCCCGATGTTAGTTTTGCCGGTGCACCAGGTGTCGGACGTGTTTGCGTCGCCCAAACCGCCCGGCGATTAGGTCTTGGTGAAGTGTTAGTTGCCAAAGCAATCGCGACTGCCAAAGACGGTTGGCCAGGGCTTGATATCCATATTTCTGCGCAGTGTTATCTACAACGCTTTTACGAAAGTATGGGTTTTGTCTCCGCCAGTGAACCATATCTGGAAGATGATATTCCGCATTTGAAAATGATTTTAGCGGTGAACCAGGCTACCGGGCAGGGTTGAATCTACGTCTGCTTCGAGGCTGCTCCGGCTACAGAATAATTGCCGATCAGCCAGCTGATCGGCAGCAATTCGTTAGCCCGGCGTTTGATAAAGTTGTTCGGCGCGATTCAGCAATATCCAGCTGGTTAAGATGTACTTATCATTCGAAACTGGCACACAACCACGATGGGTATGAGTAAAGTAAGCTGGAGCTATCACCATCCGACCTGCTTTTGGCGAAATTGCTTTTTGCTGATAATAAAATTCGGTCTGCCCGCCTTCCGCTACGTCATTTAAATAGAACATAAACAACAAGGTCCGGTGCAAAGGTTCATTTAAAGGGGCCTGTGGATACACTTCACAGTGCCAATAATTATAATTGCCAAGCCCCGCTTGATATTTCTGCGCCTGAATAGGCCCCATTCGATACAACACCTTCATAAAATCTTCAGTTTTATTGGCAGCTATTTCCGGATAGTTCTCATGCGTCAACGCCACTGGCTGGCCAGTTTTTGGATGGGGAACGGTCAGCGCAACGGGGGCAATCAAAGCAAAATGGTATTTCTTAAAATACTGCGCTGCGTACTGGGTAGTCGCCGCCCACACTTGCTGTAATAGCGGTAAATATTCCGGATGATCGTTCAGATAAAGATCAGTACTGATTTTTTTAGTGGCATCCACACCACCGCCGGTACGGCCAGGCGTCAGATGCGGGCTGCGGTCAAACGCACTCATAAGTTGAGCACAAAGTTCAGCACTCAGTGCATTGTCATACACTTCGATAAAATCGGACATAGGTAAACCCTGGAATTAGAGTCGGCTGTATAGTCAGCCTTTGTTTGTTGTGGCATCACAATACTGGATCAGGTCAGCAGATTGAAGCGAAAAAGTTAAATTTAGAATAGTCCGACTGCTTGATTGGTTGGCCGCGTTTGCCAACATCATTTTTTAGGGTATTTGAGAATCAATTTGGACGTAAAAATGCAAAAAAACCGCTCACTGAGCGGGGTTCTTTTGGATTGGGAGCCTTGATGCCCTTCGCAGAGCTCAGGGCCGTTCAGCTTTCGAAACGCAAAACTGTTTGCGTTTCGAAAGCCCAGCTTCACTGTACTACTCTCCAGGT
>Ga0115550_1000892_pt1 | contig 23854 bp, 22 predicted proteins | sample COGITO_mtgs_1005_FD_87177 | JGI IMG/M metagenome (GOLD analysis project Ga0115550, IMG submission 87177) | Pelagic marine microbial communities from North Sea - COGITO_mtgs_100511 | ecosystem: Environmental > Aquatic > Marine > Epipelagic | place: Germany:Helgoland, sampling site Kabeltonne... | reverse complement strand
TCGGGCTCGGGTTCGGGTTCGGGTTCGGGTTCGGGTTCGGGTTCGGGTTCGGGTTCGGGTTCGGGTTCGGGTTCGGGTTCGGGTTCGGGTTCCGGTTCGGGTTCGGGTTCAGGTTCGGGTTCGGGTTGATTCTCGAAGTAATACGATGCTTTAGATCGTAGGGATTCAATATCTGTGTTTGTAAGTTCGAAACCATTTATATTTTGATCCAGGTTAAGAATATTGTTTTCTTCAATGCTATGTGCTATATCGAAAACATTGCATAATTGTCTCGTTAGTGTATGGGTCAAAGAAGAGTTTGGGGCGTTGGACGCTACAGTGGTTCTTTTTTCTGGAAGTTCTGAAATTCCGTTATACTTATTAGACCACGCACCCATTATAATAACGGGGGTATCAATCGTGGAGCCATATAGTGATGAAGTAATAACATCACTTTGAAAGTCGGATACTGATTCTACACCATTCCCCATAAAAGTAAAATAATAAATGTTTATAATTCGGTCGGTTGGTATGGTATTTAAATTATTTAGTAAAATATTATATGCGTATTGCCGCTTAAGTGTATAATTAGTTTTTTCCACAGGATTGTTTAAATCTGGAGGATCAAGTGTTGTTAAATACGATAGAGCTGTATTTATATTGTATGAAAGGTGGTTTAAATGATTTGGTCCATAACTTGTTCGGTGTAATATCAAATTTACACTAACATTATTAAAGAATGATTCATTCGCAGACCTTACTATATCTTCGACGTCTGATTGGGTTATCCATTGTTTCATTACAAACGAATCGTTTTTTACCATATTCATATTTGTAACTATATGGAAATTAATGGGAATATCAATTATATTTACTGATTCTGGCTCGGGTTCAGGTTCGGGCTCGGGTTCCGGTTCCGGTTCGGGTTCAGGAAATAATGTATATCCTTCCATATTATTCAAATAGTTGTAGAGATATTGTGCATCAAGCATATCCAACGTTCCGTCACGGTTGGGTTCAAGAGAATAGGTTTCGTCAGTAACGACATAAACCTTTCCATTGTGAAGAATTTCTTCGTTTATTCGCAACATGTCTCCTCCGCCAGCAAGCCACCCAAGCAAATAATCAATATCACCCTGAGTAAATTTAAAATCGCGTTCAAAATCTCCATATAAAAAAAGTTCTGGTTCTGGTTCGGGTTCCGGTTCAGGCTCTGGTTCTCCCTCGGGTTCCGGTTCAGGTTCGGGTTCAGGTTCAGACTCTGGTTCAGGTTCGGGTTCAGGTTCAGGTTCGGGTTCCGGTTCAGGTTCAGGTTCGGGTTCCGGTTCGGGCTCGGGTTCAGGTTCTATTGGGGGTATGATATAACTTGTTTTGTACTCGATCTCGTGTTCAAACAACCCATGTACGGTGGTACCGAACTTTATTCGTGTATAATTCCCACCACCATCTGGATAATTTGGGGTTCCAATATCTCCTTCGTAGTTTATTATATGTTGATTGTCGTTGGCATCATAAACGATAATACCATCCAATAGGTACGTCAAATCCCCTGAAAACCATGCGTATGATCCACTTGATCCGTTATAGATCCCTCCAAGGCATTTGATATAGAGAATATTCGACACACCTATATTGGAGCTGATAAGTTGTATATTTATATCATCGTCTTCATCTGACGCATCTTCGAATGTTATCGTTATATCGTCTTCTCCAATATCATCTATTTCTAATGTCATATTGTTTTTATTTGTAATGATTTGGTTGTTGCTCATACTAAATCATTACATAATTAAAATGAATTTATTATTATTTACTCCATGCTATCCTGATTCCTTCCTAAAAACCAGCTAAGCGACAAGTAGTCAAATTCTTTGTTAAGTAAATTTGCGTTCTTTGTAATTCTCAAATCTGGTCCAAGACGGAGGGTATTATATATTTCGCGGGTTCCAATTGCCTCGTTAAAATAGGTAAGGTTGCTTAACTTCCCTTTAAATCCACCGTTTGATCCGGCATAAATATTCCCATAATTTTGTTTCGGAACACCTGATAAAATATGGCGCTTTGCAATGTTTCCATTTACATAGACATCCAGATTTCTGCCTCGAACAATGAGTGTAACGAGAACCCAGTTATGGACGGGTATGTTTGTAATATCAACACGTTCGACAATATGATTTGTCTGAAGGCTATTTGTTTGATCGGGGTAAGTATTCATCACTACCACAAGACCGACTTCATCAAGTTCGTCACCGCCCTCATTGCTCGTTCCTTCGACCCTTCTTAAATAAAGACCGGGTCCATTATTTGGATAGTTCATTCCTTCATTTATGGTGGTTCCATCCAAATCAAAGTTAGCTTCGGCAAAGTTTTTTTCACCCTTATGGAAAACATGTGAAAGTTTATTTAGATCGGTATCTAAATCCTCCACATACATCCACGTCGAATATGTGAATTCAAGTCCTCCACGTTCGTCATTGGATCTATAAATAGGCTTTGAATCTATAATACGTGGGTCCTGTTTAATTTCGACCTGATTATCTGCTTGAATCATTCCGCGAATCAATCGCACATCTGTCTTTGGGTAATATATATATTGAATTATGTTTATCCCAATCTGCATAACGACAACAAAAACAAGAACAGTTAATATAAGGAATGCGAAATTACTAATAGCGCTGTTAGAGTCCATAAACTCTTGTGTCCCTGAAAGAAACCCATTAAATGTCGAATTTTGAGGAGGAGGTTGTCCATAATAATTCATAGTGTTGCTACTCATGCTTATATATATTTATATATAAAAATGAATTTACCAAACTGATAATTAGCATAGCGGTTAAATAGTAACGCTTGTGGTTTCAACGTTATTTTCGAGTAAAGAAAATTTAAATTTGTATTTATCAAACATATTCGCTAAACCCAGACCAGATGTATATCCGTCACTGTATATGTACCATGCTTTTTGAGGGTCCATGGCTCTATTCATGTATGTAAACTTTGATGTACTACCAGAAAAAGATTCACCCGTGGGGGTTATAACAATTGGTTGATCTGATGATATGACCGCGGGGTTTGACATTAAACACGTTTTTACAATCTTTCCATTCATGTATACATCAAGTGTGGTGTTGTTAAAGCTTACAATTATATTCACCCATTTCTGAATAGGAACATTGCGAACAGTACATGTGTGTGTATCAGTTGATCCCGATCCACTTACCACACCTTCTTTAATTGCTTGTGGTCGGAAAAGATTAAATAAGTTGAATCCGTCACTGGTGTTTTTATCCCCCATAAGTGTGAATGCCGATTCATTCCCGGCGACGGGAGGGGTACAAACACCCTCATCATTTACAATTTCGGGATTAGAATAGCATTTTGCGGGTTTTACTGAACATTTATTACAATTACCATTGGGTTCGGGATTATGACTTGAATCTGAGTGATAAGTGATTTCGTTTCCGTCCGCATCATCGCATCTCTCGACCGCATGATTATATACACCGGTTCCGTCGTTGGTTGCGCAACTATCCGCTCCGGGTAAATCGCTCCCGGGAGTGTCGCCGGAATCTGTACCAACGCCATTAGACACGTGGGTAACAGATACAATAATATCGTTAGTATGTGATCCCAATTTAACAGTTAATCCTTTATTTTCTCCATCCGCGCGCTTGAAAATGATCTTGTCGGTTCCATAATTATGAGACCAGTCATCGACGTAGAACCATAGAGAATAGCTGCCATTGGCACTCCCACCTCCTCTCATTTTGTTCGAATTAACAACAATTTCTTCACCTGAACTTGCTAGTTTTGTCAATCCTGATGATGTAAGAAAGGTAGAAACAATATAATAGAGAAGTATAAGTATAGTAACCACTATGAAAATGTTTTTGGCGTCCATTTAATAATATAAGAATATATTATTTTATAAAACAACTAAACAAACTTCCACCATGGCTTACTTGCATTTCCAACTTTGCCTCGGTTTGTTTTATATATATTTCTAATTGAACTTTTCGATAGTTCGTGACTAAAGTATGTTACGTCAGTAATTTCTCCCTGAACTCCTATTTGGTCTCCAATAGTTACGGTATCATTTGATTCATAATCGCTTGGTAATACGTTATTGGATGACGCAACAAGTTTCGAATTAATAAATATATCCAGTACTCCCCCTGAAAAGTTAAATAGTAGATGGTTCCACGATTGAAGAGGAATGTCGCTCGTTTTATATATTTCCTTTGTAATCTGTAGCGTTGGGTTTCCATCGGAATCAAGATTATTTTCGGTATCCCATATTTTACACATAATTCGAAGCATGTGTGTTTTATCATTGTATTCAATAATTGGTTTGTTTCCATAATTAACAACCGTTTTGTAGCTATTCGAACCTCTGCTGTCCATAAAATATACCCATGACGATAGAGCATAGTTATACGATACAGATGAATCGATCGCGCTGGTTTCGCTGCTATTTTTGTTTTTATCTTGGAATGATTTAGTATTTACATCAAGTGTCGTTTCTGAGCGCAAATACATTCGTTCAGTTACTAAATCTTGTCCGTCGTGAAGTATCATGTCGTTGTATATTTTCTGGACGTTTGGCATAATAAAATATATCGCAAGCAACAATAATTCCATACTAAGAAGAACAAAGGTTGGGGATGGTGTGATTTTATACTCCTTGTAAATATATTCAGCAAAATCTATAAATAAACATGGGATGAAAAAGAGGAATCTTTTAATTATATTTAATAGGGTCGGGCTGTCATCATAATCAATAATATTTTCCCTTATATTTTTTAAGTTTCCTCGCATGAATACAATAAATAGGGAAATTGCGCCAATGAACATAAAGACAATGAGTGTAGAATTAATTGCTCCCATTATGTCGGGATATTGGTTATTCAAATGACCGTAGCTATAGTAAAAGATCACTACAAAAAGTGCAATAAAAATAAAAAATCCATCGTATCCATATTTTTCGGTTACATATTTTAATTCGTCGCGCGTATTCCATGTTTCACCATTTTTATCAATATTTTTTCGATAGCTTAATATTAAGATGAGTACAAGTGAAATAAAAAGTGTTCCGAAAAAGAGTACCCACCAGGCAATAACGCCAGATTTTCCGGAAAATGTAGTTTCGTCTATCAAATCACCGTCCGACGAATACCATCCAAGCATAGCGTTCACACTTTCATAATCATTGGATATAATTAGACCGGACATTACCAAGAATACAATGAGTATAGATATGATAAAGACTAGTAATTTATTTTCCAAAAGTTTAACCCACAGATCCTTTGTCCAAAATGAGAGAGTTTTATCAGTTTTAGGAAGACTATTATAAATGGCGGACGACTTATCGACAATATAGTTTTTAAACAAATTTAATGATTTAAACCCTTCGGGAATAGATGATTTTGCGTATGGATTTCTACCGCTTGGTATAGATCCGTCTTGTTTTCCTAATTTTATTTGTGCCCTTAAATTTTTAATTTTATTTTTTATAGGTTCATTATCAGCCATGTTATTATATATAATAGATAAGATATAATATATATAAATTAATTACAGACGTTCCTTTGCTGTCTTTTCGCCATGACACTCCCTACAAAGTGCCACTAAATTTTCGACATTATTCGATCCACCGTGTTCAAGCTTAATAACATGATCAACCTCAAACCACGCGTTTAACTGTTTTTGACAGTGCTTACATCCCCAGTTCTGCTGTGAAGCAACCCATTTCTTTTTAGTTTCGCTTACGGAACGTTTAGTGGCGCCCGGTCCAGACCCAGACCCAGACCCAGACCCAGACCCAGACCCATCTTGACGACCCGAAGATAATATTCTTTTTTCCGAACTATTTATCCCATACATATCAAAGTTATCATTGTATTTTGACGTCATGTCGATAAGAGGGTTAAGAATGCTCATTGCTTCACGGTCAATTGGCATATACTTTATCATACCATTTGCGTGCTTAAGTAGTTCTTTTCCTTGCCCGGGTTTCTTCTTGAAAAGTAAATACAAACAAAGACCACCGAACCCGTACATTCCCATGGTAAAATATTTTTTATTTGTCTTGAAAAAAGAAATAAGTTTTCCATCATGATACGTGTTGTATATTAAAAAACAAGTACCCAGAACAATTAATAATTCTGTTTTCATATAGTATATTATATGTAAATATAATAATGGATACATGATAGATGAGCTACATGATGATACAGTTACACCGATCCTTATTTCTATTCATTTCAATTGCCATTGCTATGTTCATTACATTCTGATCACTGGCAACACATTTGATACAGTATTCGGTTATATCATATTTACATTTCATACATATACACATTTTACAGTGAATACATGTTGTAATAACAGCGGGGTATTCGCAATGATAACACGTCAAATTCTGATTTTCTTGTTGTTCTATGCTGGGAACAACAGCTTGACTACTAATTGCCGTTTTCCGACTTGACCGGCGTTCAACCTGTTCAATTGTTTCTATCGGAATAACGTCGCGCCTTCCCATAATTATATCGTATTTAATACCTGATATAATATACAAATTATTTCAATTTTGTATATTTTTGAAGTATGACATAATAATTCAACGCCTGTGTGTAATGCGTCTTTTTACCAATATTATCTATTTTATAATTATAAAATAGACCTAAAAAATAAACGTATATAAAATTACGATGAGAATCTTAATTTACGGACATGGTGGCTGGATCGGTAACATGATGTGTACAATCTTATATAATAAAAATATTGAGTTTATTTTGTCTAAAGTTAGAGCTGACTGTAAGGAACAAGTAGAGAATGAAATATTGGAATGTACTCCAACCCATGTAATGAGTTTTATTGGCAGAACACATGGTACAACTGAAGATGGAAAAGTATATACGACTATTGATTATTTGGAACAATCTGGTAAGGTATATGAAAATGTTAGAGATAACTTATTCTCGCCGGTTGTGTTGGCGATGTTATGTAAAAAACATAGAATTCATTATACTTATCTTGGTACTGGTTGTATTTTCAAATATGATGAACAGCATATTTTCGGTGATGAATCTACGGGGTTTCATGAAAATGCCAAGCCCAATTTCTTTGGTTCCGGATATTCTATTGTAAAAGGATTTACTGATGAATTAATGCATTTATGTGATGAAAATACACTTAATCTTAGAATACGTATGCCCATTACCGACAGATTAGATCCACGCAATTTCATATCGAAAATTACCAAATATGAATACATATGTTCTATACCCAACGCAATGTCAGTATTAGATGATTTATTGCCCATAGCATTAGACATGGCTATAAATAATGTTACCGGTACAATTAATCTCACAAATCCTGGACTCATATCACATAATGAAGTACTTACAATGTATAAAGATATTGTTGATCCGCACTTTACATGGAAAAATTTTACACCAGATGAACAGGCAAAAATTCTCGACGCAGACCGATCCAATAATTGCTTAGACACCAATAAGCTTATACATATGTATCCGAGCGTTAAGCACATAAAAGATTCGGTATTCGACGCATTACATAGAATGAAGAAATATCAAAACTAATAAATAATACCTATATAAATGTAATAATAGAACAGAGTATTTTATATTTTTCGTTTGACACGTCGTGAGGTATATAATCTCTTTTTTTTTGTTTCTTTAATGGTTGATTGTGTGGAGTGTGATTTGTGTGTTTTCATTGACGTCTTTTTTCTTGTTTTATTTTTCGAAGCACGTTTCATAATTTTTTCTACATTTTTTTTCTTTCCTGTTTGAACCACATTGAATGAAATTGTTTTTGTGGAATGAAGAAATTTCGTCTCTGGGCTTCTGGGACTGGTTGGTATAAAATCAACGTAATCGTTTTTTTTCAAAAAATTATTTAGATCTTTAATATCTATAAAAAGGTCCTTTATATTAATCGGTTTATGTGAATTTGTAAAAAGATAACGGATAAATAATTGACGCAACTTATGGAAGAAAATGGGATTATTGTTGTTCATCTTGGCGGATTCTGAAAAAAAGGAAAAATATATTGTGATAAATCCCCAAATATCGGCATTGGGTAAAAAAACCTTAAAAAAATATTTTTTTAGATCAAACCCATATTTTGGGTGCTTCCACTCGAATACTACTTGACTAATGTATGTAATAATCTCATGTTTTAATGAAAATCCCTTGTCATTGAAAATATATCTATATATTGGTTCCAGATAGTCGTAGTGTCCATGTCCCACATCGCGAGATATAAAATCAAACTCGTCTGTCATAAAATCAATAACTTTATCAAAAGTATAGTCTTGTTTATTTTGATTATAGAAATCATCGTATCGCGATAACGTTCCGGGATTAAAAAGTATATTTGAAAATGGGAGATTTGATTGAAGTGGGCGATTTGCTATAATTGATGGTATCGCATCTTTCGAGTCTATCATTCCCGAAAGTCCCCAGTCCGTTAAACGTGCGGTGAAATCATTATCTATAAGAACGTTGGTATCTTTTATATCAAAGTGGTATATCTTATAATAGTTCATTGGGACAATACCATATTTCAGAAGGCGCAAAAGAGAGTTATTTAGTTTTAATAAATCGTTTGGTGTTTTTATTTCGTGCATTTTAATATCAACATCATTTCCTCCGTCTGGGAGATTAATTATCCGAAGCTTATTTAAATTCGATGGTTTATTAATCGTCTTACTGTTTATTTTACCCTTTTTGGAAAAATGGTCACAATTTTTATTGAAATTCGGTAAATCTATTTTTTTATCAAGCGGTGCTACTCTACATATATTATGAGGAAACATGAAAAGAGAACGATGATTTGGAATTTTCGAAAGGACCTTTAAAAATCCAGAGATTTCATTGTATTCTGAATAGGATTTGTCGGTCATCATAAGTTTGCTAACACCGTCTCGTCTATGGGTTTCATTCTTGCATTTAAGAGCAGGTCTAAATACGCATCCATACGCTCCCTCGGCAAACGCCTTGCCACCGTCTATATTTTTATTAATACTTTCGATTACCATACTAATATATCATGATATTTAATTTTATTTGAATATAAATAGAGACAGTTGTTATTCAGAATATACGAAAAAGCACAAGATGATCATGACGATAACAACATAAATCCAAATATGAAATTTGGTAAAAAAAGACCACTCGCTTTTTTGTTGATTGATACTTTTATAGTTACTGTGGTACTTATCCATTGATTCAACAAATGTTGTCTCTGGATTTCCGATCATTATGTTTACTCGATTGTCGATAAAATGCATCCACCTTAACAGTGAATCACGCGAATCCAAATAAGGAGTACATGGATAATTCGTAAGTATTTTACTAAACTCGTCTGACATTTCCCGATGAGGTATGAAAAGGGGTAGATTTTGAATAAATGTATAATATTTTTTCTTAGCAACATTATTTGGTGTTTTAGGGTAAGTCATGCATATCGAACAAAGAACAAACCAGTAATGCGGTCCCCATATCTTGGGATCGAGGTCAAGATTCATATAATAATCGATATAAAAACATTTTGATAATTAAGTTTAATATAGATGAAACCCTCATTATTTTGCAATAATTGTGGTAAATCAGGACACATTATAATAGAGTGCAAAATGCCGATAACAAGTATAGGTATAATTGTTTTCCGAAAAAATAAAGGAGTTAATGAGTATTTGATGGTATGTAGAAAGGATAGTTTTGGATATTCAGATTTCATTAAGTGTAAATTTCCAATAATAGATGATACATATTTGCTATCTTTGATAAACGAGATGACTATTTATGAAAAACAAAAACTATTAAATTTTTCAAATAATGTATTGAACAATGTGGATGACGTTTCAGGTCTCAATAGTTTGGAGAAAAAGATCCTTTTTATTAATTCCGAGTTAAAAAATAACGGGTATAATGTTAATTTGTGTGATTTGATTAAAAAGAGTGACACTTGTTGGTCTAATCCCGAATGGGGGTTTCCGAAGGGAAGACGAAATAGTTTAGAAAAGGATCTTGATTGTGCTATTCGTGAATTTGAAGAAGAAACTGGGTATAGTCGAAACTCTATGAAATTGGTTGAAAATATTATCCCATATGAAGAAATATTTGTTGGGTCTAATTACAAAAACTACAAACACAAATATTATATTTCATACATGGACAAAATCGACAATACCTCCAAATTTCAAAGATCGGAAATATCAAATATGGAGTGGAAAACCTATGACGAATGCTTAAAAAGTATTAGACATTATAACTTTGAAAAAATAAACATTCTGAATAATATAAATAAAGTTTTAAATTTATATAGAATATATGACTAATATATATCAAAGAAATGGATAAAGACGAAATCATTAAAATTTCAGACACTCCGTACGTAGTATCAAAAAATCAACAATTGCTTATAGATAAATACGAATCAGGGAAAGAAACAAAAAATCGCGTTGAATATGATGTTATTAATTTGGAAGAGGAAGACATATCAGACGACAACTACCTATATCCGCATACATCCGATCCTAATTTTAGTTTAAAAATTTCAAAAAAGAAGGAGTTTATGAATACACATTATCCATATTACGAGTCAGCCGATATTACAGAGTTCAAAAAAAAATCCAACATGTTGATGGGCGGAAAGATGATATTTTCTCCCCATCAAATATTTGTAAGGAACTTTTTATCTTCGTCCACTCCATATAATAGTCTTCTTCTTTTTCATGGGTTGGGGTCAGGGAAAACGTTAAGTTCAATTGGTGTTTCTGAACAATATAGGAAAGATATGCGAAATGTAGAAAGGTTCAAAACGATTCTTGTAGTGGCGTCACCTAATGTGCAGAGAAACTTTAGATTACAGTTATTTGATGAACGACGATTATCATATGAATCCGGTTTTTGGAATTATGACGGCAATAATACCAATTCGTTTTTGAAAGAATTAAATCCAATGGGATTGAAAGGGTTATATAACCAAAACGACAGAACAAAGGTAATAAAAAACATAATGAGTATAATTAACAAATCATACACGTTTATGGGATATAGAAAGTTTGCGAATTATATTGAAAATATCGAACAAAAAAGTAAGGTAAAAGACAAGATAAAAAAAACCCTGTTTAAAAAACAACTGGAACACGAATTCAATGATCGTCTGGTTATTATTGACGAAATTCATAATATAAAGAAAATAGACAGCATTATGTCATCTGGAAAACGTATATCAAGGAGCATGATTAATGTTATCAAAAACAGTGATAATATGAGACTTCTCCTGTTAAGTGCGACACCAATGTATAACGATTATAAAGAAATAATTTGGATACTCAATATGATGAATCTAAACGATGGGCGAGATGAGTTATACATAAAGGATGTTTTTAACAAAAGTGGTGAATTTAACACTGGGCGCATAAGTGGTCGAGATATATTGATAAAAAAAGCAAGAGGTTATATTTCATTCGTTCGTGGTGAAAATCCATATACATTCCCGTATAGGATTTTTCCAAATTTACATTCCCCAAAAAATTCGATATTAAATATAAAGTACCCAACTAAGCAACTGAATGGTCAAGAGTTATTTGATCGTATTGATTTTGTTGATGTTTATCCGGTAGAAATGAGTGCGTATCAGAAAAGTGGATATCAAATTGTAAAGGACAAAAATTTATCAAAAATACAAGATATTGTTAAATCTGAAATACATGAGGACGCAAAATATAATTATTCAAAACTACAGCACCTTATTGAATGTTTGAATTATGTTTTCCCGAATCCAAACGAGTCGGACGAAGAAATGCGAGACGTAATATACGGAGTCAATGGAATAAATACTTTGATGGACTATGAAAAAAGTATCGAACAGAGGTTTAGAAAAAATTTCAAGTATAAACCGGAAGTTCTTAAAAAATTCGGACGAGTGTTCTCCTATAAAAATATTGGTAAATATAGCGGAAAGGCAAAGGATATAATGACCAACGTAATGAAAAGCAAAGGCGTATCTATCATTTATAGTAACTATGTCGATGGTGGGGTACTACCGATGGCATTATGTTTGGAGGAAATGGGGTTCAAACGATATGGAAAAACAGATTCATTGTTTGAACCAAAATATATAAGTGACAAAAAAAATCAAATAGTTCCGATTGACCATAATTTTAAAGAACGGAGTCCAGTGTCGGGAAAATCATTGAGTGAATTTAAACAAGCAAGTTATATAGTCATTTCCGGAGACAACACGTTAAGTCCGAATAATACTGAAGAATTGGTTGCGGCAACAAACGACAGCAACTACGATGGATCAAATGTAAAGGTTATTTTTATAACACGAGCCGGTTCGGAAAGTCTTGATTTTAAATTTGTAAGAAATGTATTTATTATGGATCCATGGTATAATTTAAGCCGCATCGAACAAATAATAGGGCGCGCAATACGATTTAAAAGTCATAAAAATATTGATTTTGAAGAAAGAAACACATCGGTATATTTATATTGCACACTTCCCGGCGAAGATGATTGCGAAACTGCCGACATGTATATATATAGAAAGGCTGAGAAAAAGGCAAAGCAGATAGGTAATGTTACTCGGGTTTTAAAAGAGGCATCGATTGATTGCGTGTTAAACCACAACCAAACAAAATATACGCAGGAAAATATGGATTTGGTAATTAAACAAACGTTATCGAATGGTTCCATTGTTGATTATTCGCTTGGAGATAAGCCATTTTCCCCAAACTGTGATTATATGGATACGTGTGTCTATAAATGTCAAAACCATGACAAATTAAAAATAACTGAATCAGCCGATACATTTGATGAAAAATTCTCCGAGATAAACATGGAAATCATTATAGATATAGTGAAGGATCTATTTTCTAAAAGATATATTTATGTAAAGGATGACCTGATTGATGATATAAAAAATGTGCGTCTTTTTTCAAACGAAGAAATAGACATCGCTTTGGAAAAAATTTCAGATAATGAAATGTTCGTTGCGAGGGACTCGTTGGATAGACAGGGTTATATCGTAAATGTCGGAAATTATTACATGTACCAACCAAGCGAATTAAAGGATCGTGGATCTACTGTATTTGAAAGAATAACGCCGATTGACAACAAACTCCCTCATGTTAAAATAAACATCGACGGTGTTTCAGAAAAGGCGGAAAAGACAATTGAAGAAAATTACCACATTTACTTCCATAATATGTATCACAATATAGAAACGTATTCGAATAAAACGCCCAATGATATTGATAATCGAACGAATATAATGCACGAATATATGGGATATAATGTAATCAAGGCTCATGTGGATGAATATGATAAAAATGTAGCGGACGCCTGTTTAATCGAGTACTTATTTGATAGGACAAATATTGACGAAAAGACCGCAATAATAAATTTCATTTGGCCGATATATAAAGCCAGTTTGGAGAACGACGGATCATTGAACAGTTTTCAGGAGAAATTAATACACTATATGAAGACATTTTGTTTCGATATAGAAAATGGAGGCAAGAATGAACCATATTTTATTTTCGAAAATAATGGTACCTACAGTGTTTTTGTTATTAATGACGAAAGCAAATGGGTAATCGACGATAGTCTTAAAACTTTTACTCTCGATGTTCTTAAGAAAAGGAAAGAAATATCGGTAGAGGATTTTTCACAGAAGTTCAAGAAGCAGTACATCGGATTAATGATGTTTACTGGATCTAAAAAGACGTCAAAAGATTCAAAGATTGAATTTAAAATGAAACTAATGGAGAATAAAAAAAGTAGGTCGTTTTCGGGGTTGGATCATCTAAAAACGCTCAAAATAGATATGATCAACAACTATTTGTATGGAGGAAAGAAAATTATCCCGGAAAAAATAGGAAAACAAGAAGACTTTTATAATTTTTGCGATAAAGATAGTAAATTTAGAGTAAAATCACTTACTGTTTTAATGGAACTCACTTATAGATACTATGATAAAGTAAGACACGACAATAAACGATGGTTCTTAGATCCAGTTGAAGCAGTTGTTTCCAAAATGGAAGGCACGATATTGATTTAATACGTGTAAACTAAGATAAAATTGAAAACATATAAATACTTTATGTTACGTATATATATGTCAGATATGGAAGAAGAAAAAACAGGACAACATACGCCAGATGAATCTCCTCCCAAGTCGCCAGATTATTCTCCTCCCAAGACGCCGGATGGAGATCCTCCCAAGACGCCCGACGGCGATCCTCCCAAGACACCTGACGGAGATCCTCCCAAGACACCTGACGGAGATCCTCCCAAGACACCTGACGGAGATCCTCCCAAGACACCTGATGATACCATTTTCAAGGGACTCCCCGCAGGAACAAAAAAGACATCGAAATTTACGGTGAATAATGAGGACAAGCGGAAAAAGTTTGATATTTTCATAAAATGTGTAAATACGGAAAAGGTCGCTCTATCGGTTTCGAATATTGGTGGAAATATTACCAATGTTATTAAAATGATGCTTTCGAAAAAAATGGAGGGGAAATGTGGGGAAAATGGATATGTAAAGGAAGGGTCTGTTGAAATTATAAATTATTCAAATGGTGTATGTAAGGCAGCAAATATTATATTTGATGTTATATACCAATGTCATGTATGTAATCCGGTTCAGGGAACTACAATTGAGTGTGTCGTTAAAAATATAACAAAGGCCGGAATACGTGCGGAAATCGAAGGATATAATAATTCCCCGCTCGTTATATTCGTGGCACGAGATCACCATTATTCAGTGAAAGAATTTTCGAGCATAAACGAAGGTGATAAAATCCATATAAAGGTGGTCGGGCAACGATTTGAATTGAACGACAGCTATGTATCTGTCATTGCCGAACTTGATGTAAAAGAATTGCGAAAAAATGGGACGAATAGACAACGTATATCGATCGCAAAATAATCAGATAACTCTATTATATCATTAATTTTCAGCACAGTAATATAAATAATATTAGAAAGAAAAGTTCATCATAACGGTAATCTTTTCTTTTATTCTTTAACGAATATATAATAATATATAAATGGAATGGGGTGGTTGGGTTATATCTAATTCAATAGTTTTGCAAAGTGGTTTCTAAAATCGGCACTTGTTTCAAATACATCTTCGTCGTGTTCAAATTTCATATAACACCGCGTACAAACAAGTATGTCATTAAATGAGTTATGTAACTTATCTGGATTGATTGAATTCTCGAATAAATGCGAATGAAGTTCGAGCTGTGTTGGAAATTTCATATAGCTTCCACCGTTTCGCTGTATTGTAATATTACATACGCGCATCGTTTTGTTCATGGTACAGTAAAGCTTGCCATGGTCGGATGTCTGGATAATCGACGGGATTTTCAATCGCATACATTCGACGATCAACATGGTCTTGTCAAACTTTATATTGTGTGCGACAATACGGTCACACTTGTCGTAGCATTTTTTGAAAATCCCCAACGCATGTTTAATCTCAATTCCGTCACTGTTCATAATATCTCGTGTAATTCCATGAATGTTTGTACTTTCTTCAGACAATTCGACATCATCTGAAATCTTTACAACGTAATCATGTGACTCACATAATGTATTTCTGATGGTATCGTACAATATAAAACTAATCTGAACAATAGTGGGGTAATGATTTACATACGCTTTCATAAGAGGAATGCCTTTCGGGAGGATGTTCGTGGTTTCGGTATCGAAAATAAGGACCTTCATCGTTTTCTATCTTTTATAGAAAAAGATTTACATAATTAAATCAATTTTACAAGTTTCGTTTATGGTCGTGTAAATACGCAGATCTTTTTGGAAAATGTATTATATGATGATACTATAGTGAAAGGAATGATCGGAAGAAGAACCCGAATGTATATTCATCTGGTAAAAAAATAGTTGGTGTATCTGTATAATATTTAAGATTTTATGGGGGTCACACTATTTATGACGTGATTCTGTGAAGTCTTGTAAGATAATCTATGAAATTGTGATATACCGTGTTTCTGAATCCCGTCTATATGAACTTTTGCACCATATCCTTTGTTTGATAATATCCCATAGCGTTCGTTTAGTTCCGGATAAGTCTCGCATAGATCTTTAATGTATCGGTCTCTTGCGCATTTTGCCAATATAGACGCAGCTGCTATAGATGAGTATTTATCGTCACCCCCTTTAACTGTTACATGACCTATAGAACCCAGACTATCATTTTGGAAGTAGGTATATTCAACAAAATAGTTGCCGTCAACCAGAATAAGGTAATCGTCGCCCCCGTTTAATGCGTCGGATAAATCGGTTGTTACGTTTTTTATAGATTTGTGCATACTTTCCATTGTCGCATGAAGAATATTGATGGAATCAATGCGTTTCTCATCACTATATGAAACACTCCATGCCACCGCATTCTCTTTTATATATGATTCTTCTTGCTGTATTTTTTTTTCGCTATTAAATCGCTTACTATCTTTCATTCTTGAATATTCAAACCCTTCTTTAGGCAATATAACGGCGGCTGTATAAACACGACCAAATAATGGTCCTCTACCCGCCTCATCAACACCAATTTCTTTAATATCTATATCATCCTGATAAAATGGTGCGATCATTTAATATTTATATTATAATTAAATATTTAATACTCTTATAATATTAATTTCCAACTATATATTATATCATATAATGGCGTTGAAACTTAAATTATATCATGCCCAAGTATTTTTTATTTTGATGTTAGCTCTCGTTCTCTGTTCCTTTTTAGGTGGAAATTGTGGTGTCGAAGGTATGGCATCCACCGATCACGACCATGACGTCAAAGACAACAATAATCTTCTTCAGGACCCCATCGTCTCCGCAACAAACAACGGTACAACTGTAGCACGAAGCACGATTAAGACAAGAACCGCTCAAAATAATCAGACAACAAACCAACAATTAAATGGTGATTATAATAGACCATCCACATCAACTGCGGCGGTGGCAAAAAGTAGTATCCCATTGGGAAGTGAAGATCTTTATATTCTAAGAAGTGAAGTTTCTGCGCTTTTAAACAAACCATCGTGTTCCCCGTGTCCGCCATGCGGACGATGCCCCGAACCGTCGTTTAGCTGCAAAAAGGTGCCTAATTACAACAATGTTCATTCCGAAAATAACTACTTACCTAAACCGGTTCTTTCTGATTTTAGCACATTTGCGATGTAATCAATATAAAATGAAATTTACATATAATATATGAAGCTTTCATTTATTACCGGCATAACTGGACAAGATGGGTCATACCTTGCCGAACTACTTGTCGAAAAGGGGTATAAGGTATATGGGATTGTAAGAAGAACATCTCTTCTTTTTTCAAAGACACGCCTTGATCACATCAGAGATAAACTTAATATTGTATATGGTGACATGAGCGACGGATCGTCACTAACAAGCATAATTACAAATATCGTAAATGATAACAAGGATTTCGAAGTATTGGAAATATATAATTTGGCAGCACAGAGTCATGTAAAAATATCATTCGAGATACCAGAATATACATCTATAATTGACGGCATTGGAACTCTCAAAATACTCGAGTCAGTGAGGACATTTTCTCCCGAAATTCAGAAAAAAATAAAATTTTATCAGGCAGGAACAAGCGAGATGTTTGGAAAGGTTGTTGAAACACCTCAGAGTGAAACAACCCCGTTTAACCCACGATCTCCTTACGCATGCGCAAAAGTTTATAGTCACTATCTTGTAAAAAATTATAGGGATAGCTACGATATGTATGCGTGTAACGGTATATTATTTAACCACGAGTCCCCGAGAAGGGGTGAGAATTTTGTAACGATGAAAATAGTCAATAGTGTCAAGGAGATTATGAATAACTGGGGCGGTGATCATGTTCTAACATTAGGTAATATAGATAGCAAACGTGATTGGGGTCATAGTAAGGACTATGTGCATGGGATGTGGTTAATGCTCCAACAGGAAACCCCCGAAGATTATGTTCTCGCAACAGGTGAAACATATAGTGTGAGGACATTTATTGAAAGATGTTTCGGTAAGTTTAATATAGAACTTCGGTGGGTTTCGACTGGACTCGACGAAAGGGCATACGATAAGAAAACAGGAAGATTATTGATGAATATAAGCGAGAAATACTTTAGACCATGTGAGGTTGATTTGTTATTGGGTGATCCATCAAAAGCGACCACCCTTTTGGGATGGAAAAGAGAATATACGTTTGATACATTAATTGATGACATGTTTATGTAATATTGAAATAAGTATATTAGCGATCTGCAAATTATAATATATAATGAACCAGAAAATTTATATCATTATCATCACACTATATAACCACCCCCTTTTTTAGTCATAGAGAGATAGTCATCTTTTAATGTATCACATCATTTAATCATATTATCACCACTAACCCAGAAATCGGTTACACAACCATTTACCGCTTATTATATAAATCATTCTATATAATAAACACACCACTATAGTATTCAACTACATCCATTATGTAAATCTTTATTTCATATTAAATACATATACATACTTCATATATATACTTCATATATAATGTCGCCGTCTAATACAACCGACATCACTCTTGAAGACCTACTCGCACCTTCTACTAATATTCCTCCACACCATAATCAAAACATACATTCACACCATATTCTTTCTTTCAGACAACAATCGGAATTCGGACAAAGAAAACGCATCAAACCATGACGCACTGGTACCAAAAGCCAACAAATACCTCCTAATCTATCTCGGTAATCATTATATTATATTTCACGCGGAATGACGACTTTTATCACATATCTTTTTAATTGTCCGACAATGCTTCATTTATTCTATTAACAACAAAAATACATATTTATTCATTTTTAATTATAAATTATAAATTATAAATTATAAATTATAAATTATAAATTATATCTACTCTTCCTCGTCCAATTCATCTATCTTTCCATCCGATTCATTCCGTACCCCCCCCCCAATGCTTCGTGGCTATCTATGTCAAACAACACATTCTCTCCTGACCTTAAATACATCGGTATGTCATACTCAAACTTTTCAACGATCGTCTCCGTACTAAAGGTTGTATATATTACAATCCTCGTCGATGACGTCTCTAAAAATACGCTGACACATTCGAAGTGTAATGGCAAACGATGCACCACTATGTCCTTGGAATTCCAATAACTTGCCTATATTAGTTACGTCGGTGTCGCTGGACCACGCGAATCCAGTGGTGTTATCATTAAAGTTACGTATCGTCTTAATATAGTTATCGTGTGATAAAAGTGCCCTGAGTGCTTGAGTTACCTCTTTATAAGTATGATCATCACAATTATAATTTTCAAGGGTTTCGATAAATAGGGAATACATCCCATCGTCCGTAATATGCGTATTGGTCACAGTCATTCTTGTCAATATTATAGTACATAATGACAATTACTATGTCAATTTTAAAACTATTTCAACTCTGTGCACTTGTTGTCAATTACCATCGAATCGCATTTTATGTTTTGCGGAACAATATGAACGATGCCCTTGCTTTTAACTTTGTGGAGGGGTTCTGTACATCCGCGATGTTTTTTCTTCATTGTTTTTGAAAATTTGAAGAGTTTATTCTTTTTCTTCCCGCAGCGTGCTCTAAAATGTTCGTATCTTTCTCTCACGTCATCGTAAGAAAGTCCTGACTTTTTATTAAGCATCTTGTTTATGAGTTCATGAAGGTTATAGACATACATACTAAAAGTATATCTGTTTTTCATACATTCGTTTGTAAGAGGAAGTTGTTTAAAGTTTGTTGCAAGATTTATACGACAATATTTACACGGGAGGACATGCTGAAGATTCAATATAAGGTCGCGGTAATGTTTCTTTTGTTCATGGGTCGGTTCATTCGGGTAATTAAAACTCATTGTATGGAGGACATGCCACAAACTTGGACCCCAAACACTTGTAAGCATACCATCCCCACTTTCGTAATTTTCCGAGCTGTAAATTTTCTTCTTAGTTCCACCCTTTATTTTATATTTTTTAACCACATATGATTTTAATCGTCGTTTTACCGTCTTGTTGCGTGATGCCATAATATATGATTAGAAACTAATTTATGGAAAAAATATATTGCTATAGCAACTTCATGATGTAGTTAAATATAGGCGTTTCCTTTATGTCAACAATTATATTCGTTTCCTTCTTCTTATAAATCTCACAAATTTTTAAATAGTATTCTTTATCCGTAGTGAAGTCGTTTTTTTCAATGTTTATTAGCTGTCCCACCTTATTTCTAAATAGCATTGTATTGTATTGTATAATTATTTACCTTTAATTTGGTTCAGCAACATGTTTTAATATTTATATAATATATATGAAGGGTGGTTTATTTAACGCAAAAAAAATATCTTTTTTAAAGAAAATAAATTTGAAAAAGGGGTTATTAATCGTATTATCACTGATTATTGTGTATTTTATAATAAACTATTTCTTTTTTAGAAGAGAAAGCATGGAACCAAACATGGAATTTAATAAGAATACGAGCGTTTTGGTAAATGATCCTGACCAAGCCAAACTATATTTTTTTTATGCTGACTGGTGTCCGCACTGTACAAGAGCAAAGCAGACGGGTGGCGGATGGAAAGATTTTACGGATCGTCACGGAGACGAAGTTAGACGTGGAAATACTGTAATTTCAATCGAGGAAGTCGACTGTAGCGACGACACTGATCCCGAGGCAAAATCTAAAATTAACAAGTATAAAGTATCTGGATATCCGACTATTATTCTGGATAAAAAGGGGGAACACTATTTATACGACACCAAACCAGACGCTGACAGACTCGACGAATTTCTTGATAGAATGATATAAGTTCAGTCTGTTTCATCTTGTTCAGCTTCATCGAAATATTTAATAGTTTTCAAGTATTCGTCGGCTAACAAATACCCATCTTTGATAAGAGCATATCTCTTATCCTTGTCCGTTAATAATTCAGTCATGACATCCTTGTTTAATATTCCACATCCCCCAGATATATTAATCGCTATGTCGTGTTTTATTGGCGATAAATCCGTTGGTTTATAAGCCATGTCTAAATTTTTCATAAGCTGATATACAAACGCACTGGTGTATGTTAAAATACTTGATTCCTGATTTACAATAATGGCAGTTTTATCTTTATTGTATTTATTATAAACACCCAATATATTTTCCTCGTTGTCTGGATAATCTTTCATACAGACATGAACCGGATAATTCGACACAGCGCCACCGTCTACAAGACACATGTCGCCTATATTTATCGGATAGAATATAAATGGAATGCTCATTGAAGCGGCGACAGCTTTGTAAACCGGGAGATCTGGTTGAGTCTCCAATGAAATACAATATTCTGAAAAATCATCATTTATGTTTGTTGTCATGAAATTTAATTTTACATTATAGTGTTCGTAAAACTCTTTAATTGTGATGGTAGGAGATACATTTTCGGAATAAAAAATAGGTTCAACTAAATTCTTTATAAGTGCGACTATATCATATACACCCTTCTTTGAATACATGTTAAAAATATGGTCTGGTGTTAGTTTAAGAAATTCTAAGAATTGTTTGTTGATTATGTATTGGACCACTTCGTCATGACTTATATTTTTTAAAACCATTAAAATACCAACAAGGCATCCAATGGACGAGGCATAGATACTTTCAATATTTTTGAGGTGGAAAACACCCTTTTGTTTTAACTGACTCAGAACGCCAAATGAATAAAATCCATATGGACCACCGCCCGTAATTACAAGATGTTTGATTGTCATACGAATTAGTTTTATTTTAAAAAATATATTCTAACATATTACTATGACTTCTATCTTTGATCTTAATAAGTTAAACGAAGAGGAATTCGGCGAAAAGATTGATATTGATGATTTATACGAAAAGAAAAAGAACTATGATCTTAATAAATTATCAATATACAAAAAAATTTTGGCAAGGATACACATACGAATAAAATCAACGTCGAGACAACACGTTGATAACCAGTATTGTTGGTATGTTGTACCCGAGATTATTATAGGTGTTCCAAAGTATGATCATGGCTCATGCATCGCATATTTACTAGAAAAACTAGACGACAATGGGTTTATATCAAAATATATACACCCAAATTTAATGTTTATAAGTTGGAAACATTGGGTACCCACATATGTTCGTGACGAAATAAAAAAGAGAACTGGTATGACTCTTGATGGATCGGGAGGCGTAATAAATAACAATTCGGTCTCACAAGAAAAGAGTGACCCAATAAACCCCAACTCGTTTATTGTGAATTCCAAAAAAATAGGTGGCGGTGGACTACAAACAAATGAAAAATCTCAAAATAAACACACATTTAAATCTACAAACGCATATTCCCCGTCGGGAATTTATCGAGATGATCTTATGAGACCATTTAAAAAATAGAACAGATTTTTATGCTCATATTTATAAAATATTATATTCCCAGTAAAACGCATATTGTAAGTACATCATTTTCAAAAGTAATTGGTAGTGCGGTTATTCATAATGGAGGAATAGTATTATAATGTTATAATGTTATAATGTTATAATGTTATGTAACAATTAATAAATAGATATTACATTATTAATTGTTAAATATAAGAAATTAATCATTTATTTGCGTTGCTTGCGGCTCTTCTGCTGCTTGCGGCTCTTCTTCTGCTGCTTCTTCTGCTTCTTACCTCCCTTACGTGTCTTGCTCTGCTGTTTCTTAGATTGCGTCTTAGATTGCTTCTTTCCTTTACCACCGGTAAAACTTCTACGGAGTCCCATTCCCATTATATAGTATATAAATATATTAATTGTATGCTAAATGTTTATGTCATTGTTCTAGTTCTGGTCAGCATTGTTTTCTCTTATTATTGCCTCTTTTAGATCTTCGAATTTTTTAACGCCCTCTTGGAAGTTGGATTCGCAATCAATATACATGGATGTAATTATATCGCGTGTTTTTAGAACCAATAATGAAAGATTATACTCACGACTGTCGCCGGAAAGACTATCTATATTTTCTAAATCGTTCAGCTTGGGATGGACAATAATTTTATCCTGGTCAGTAAAGTAAAAAATCATGTGAAGAATATTGATAAGCGAGTCGTATTTTAGATTTATATCGGATAACATAGATTTAACAAACGCACCATAATCCATTAATTTCATTTGAACCGAACCACTATCCATTGACTGTTGTGATAGTTCAAGTGGGTCTCTGCACAGAGACGACGAACTGAAATCAGTTAATTTTATCTGACTAAATTTACTTAACTCTTCCTCACCGTCGTACGATTTTCCGGTAAACGTTTCATAAAACTTCTTCAATATTTCCATCTTCTTCTGTTTGCTCTTATCGCTCATGACGTATTTAGGCTTAAACTCTGTTAATTTTTCAGAATCTTCGCCAGAAACACCGCGAGCATCATAATTGAATTTATCGTTAAATAATTTATCAAGCGCATTGAAATCAATCTCATTCATTCCCGGGGTGCACATTGGAGAGGGAGAATCGTCGACTTTGCTCATATCGACTGTTTGATTGGGTTCCTCCACCCGAGGTATTGGTGTGGGCTGGACTTCCTCTACAAGAGGTGTGGGTTGTATGGGTTGTATGGGTTGTATGGGTTGTGTAGGCTGGGCTTCCTCCACAAGAGGTGTGGGTTGCGTGGGTTGTGTGGGTTGTGTGGGTTGTGTGGGCTGGGGTTCCTCCACAAGAGGTGTGGGTTGTGTGGGCTGGGGTTCCTCCACAAGAGGTGTGGGTTGT
>Ga0115550_1000889_pt1 | contig 23904 bp, 18 predicted proteins | sample COGITO_mtgs_1005_FD_87177 | JGI IMG/M metagenome (GOLD analysis project Ga0115550, IMG submission 87177) | Pelagic marine microbial communities from North Sea - COGITO_mtgs_100511 | ecosystem: Environmental > Aquatic > Marine > Epipelagic | place: Germany:Helgoland, sampling site Kabeltonne... | reverse complement strand
TGTACCATAGGCGTCAGTATGTCCAACGAGCTCAACAATCGCATTAGGGTAGTCATTCATGAACTCTACGAGCGTCCGAATTTCCGTCCATGACTCCTTCTTCAGTATAGCCAGTAGAAAGGTTGTGATTAGCCTCATTGATTTGAATAAACAAAAAAAAAGCAGGACGAGTGCCCTGCTTTAGCATTTGTTTTCACTAATGCTATTCCTTACTAGCCGAGATGCTTTCATCTGCCCAAGTATTAGGAATATCATTCAGTCTCTTGTTGGTTAATTCCATAGCCACTTCAAACTTGAGAAGTTCTTCAGTCGCAAGTGGTTTTTCAGCGGGTAGTTTCTCCTTTAGGAAGTCCACTTGCTTCCCTCGCTTCCAAAATCTAAAGCAAAGATGAGGACCTGTCGTGTATCCAGTATTACCTACATAGCCAATGATGTCGCCCTTTCTCACGCGCTGGCCGTTCTTAAACTTTCCGAACTTGCTCATGTGCAAGTAACCCGTGGTATACGTGCCGTTGTGTCTGATTTTAACATAATTACCATTTGGGGCAGTAAAGCTTCTAGCAATGATAACCCCATCACCAGCTGCTTTAATTGGAGTACCCTTGCCTGCCGCAAAATCAGTCCCTAGGTGCGCTTGTCTGCGACCATACATCTTCAAGTACCTACTTGGATTATAGCGAGATGAAATTCTTGAAAACTCAACAGGGTAACGTAAAAATGCTTTCTGCACACTTTCTCCGTTCTCATCGAAGAAATCAATACCCTCTCCGTCATCATAGCTATATGCCATATAGGAGTTATTCATATGACTAAACTCTGCCCCAATGATGTTGCCAATACCGACCGATTGTCCTTGAACCATTCTGTCTTCATAAATGATTTTAAACCAATCTCCCTTTCTCAACATTTTAGGGTCGATCTGCCACCCGAACACATCTGCCATCGCACTAACCAATGCAGCAGAGCCTCCTTCAGCCCGAATTGAATGATCAAGCGTTTCTGAAATCACACCCGCCATCGTACGCTCAACAATTTCTACATTCCGAGCTTCGCGAAAAACTGCGAGCGAATCTTGAATTTGATAAATAACATACTCTAAATCGTTGGGCTCATAGACAAAATATGCAGCCTCTTTCTTATCAAGAGAATCTGTATTATAGAATATTGTATACCTCTTTTTAGGAATGAAGTTTCTCACGCTGAACACCTGCTTAGAAATCTTGTCCATGGTGAAGATATCCTGTCTAGTGACATTAAATGGGAGGAGAATATCTGCAAAAGTCTGGTTACGCTTAATTTTGCCTTCCTCAGTATCGAAAAGCTCTAGTGGAATACCGAACTTAAATAGAGGTACTGCATCTTCGAACGCCACTTCCGAAAACTCGTCTGGAAAGACTTCATTCTCATCAAAAAGAAAGGTCGGTTTCGAAATGAAATAAACCGTTGTAACTATGGCGATCAGACAGACAGCAATAAGAGCGGCTAAGCGTTTGTTCATAAACTATTTTTTGCCTTTAAACGCAAAAATAACACTTTTCAGGTGCAAATCGTTCAAAATAAATTTCCAAGTCTCTATTTGGCCGCTTTAAGCCTTAAACTATTCAAGACAACGCTGAGTGAAGAGAAGGCCATGGCGGCTCCAGCAATCATGGGGTTTAGCATAAATCCATTGACTGGAATTAATACTCCAGCAGCAATTGGTATGGCTATAACATTGTAAATAAAGGCCCAGAAAAGGTTCTGATTCATTGTGCGAACTGTTTGGCCAGAGATTCTAATTAGTTCACCTATTTTACTTAAGTCACCAGCCATTACAGTCACATCAGCACTTTCAATGGCAATATCAGTTCCTGTACTCATCGCAATGCTTAAATCAGCTTTTGCTAAAGCTGGTGCATCATTAATGCCATCGCCTGCAAAGCCAACGGCACCCAATTTTTGGGCTTCAGCAATTATCCGTGCTTTATCTGCAGGCAAAAGTCCCGATCGGTACTCATCGATCCCGACTTCATAGGCGACACTAGCCACAGCCGCTTCATGATCTCCTGATAAGATTTCAATAGAAATACCTTTACGCTGAAGTGCTGATACGATGTTCCGAGAATTACTCTTCAAAGTATCTTTTAAGCCGAAGCATCCTTTCAACTCCTCATTCTTCCAGAAAAGCACAATTGAGAGGCCTTTCTCTTGAAAAGACTTGACCAAGCTCACTTGCTCTTTTGATAACCTCTGTATTCGAGATGTCTCCATTCCAGAAACCTCATACCTCACATCCTCAATTTTCGCAAAGAGCCCCACACCTGGTAGCGTATCAACTTGTGCAATCTGGAATGGGAAAAGTCGATACTCTTGATTCAAATGATCTACAATGGCACTGGCAATGGGATGACTCGAACTCGATTCTAAGCCATTTAGAATACTGAGCAATTCTAGCTTTTCATCATCTGGAAAGAATAATTTCGAATCAGTAACTTCTAGTTTACCCTTCGATATGGTCCCTGTTTTATCTAAGAAGAGTTTCTTAATCTGTTTCGCTTTCTCTAGGCCAATCGCATTCTTAATGAGAATACCCTTTGAAGCAGCCTTGCCAATTCCAACCATTAAGGCTGTAGGTATTGCCAAGCCTAAGGCACATGGGCAAGCAATGATCAAGACGTTGAAAGTATTTACGAAGGCAAGTGTCAGCGATGCGTCTGGCACCAAAAAGTACCAGGTACAAAAAGTGGTCAAAGCCAAAGCCAATACGATTGGTACAAAGACACTCGCAATCTTATCTGCAAGTTTTTGTGCTGGTGCCTTTGAACCCATGGCTTCAGAAACCATTTTTATAATTTGACCCAGCACCGTTGCAGCACCAAGCTTTTCAGCTCTTACCTGAAGGCTACTTCTTAGATTAACTGTTCCTGCTTTGACAAAATCACCTACTAATTTTTCCACAGGTATGGCTTCTCCCGAAAGCATACTCTCGTCTATGGTTGATTCTCCTTCGACTAGCACACCGTCAACTGGAATTCTGTCACCCGCTTTCACTAGGAGCAAATCACCAATGACTACTTCTTCAATTTTAACCGTCTCTTGATTACCATTTGTCAAGCGAGTCACGGTATTCACGTTTAAGCTATAAAGCTTTTCAATAGCTGATGAAGTTTTACTCTTGGCCCTTTCTTCCAAATATTTTCCGAGTAGAATAAAGCTGACAATAACTGCTGCAGACTCATAGTAGACATGAGCCGTTTGCCCTTGATCGGTCAACAAAGTTGGGAATAAGGTTACTACCAAACTGAACAGAAATGCTGCGCCAGTTCCAGTAGCAATCAACGTATCCATATTAACACTAAGCCTACTCAATTGACTAATAGCACTCTTATAAAACCTTAATCCAGACCAAAATAGCACTGGCAATGTGAGTAGTAAGAGGACGAAGTTCTTGTATTCAAAAGGCCCAACGAACATTGACAAAACAACAATCACAACTGTCAATGGCAAAGCCAAATAGAGATGCCTTTCTAAGCCTTTTAGCTCAGAATCTTTGGAGTCAATTCCAGTCTTATCTAAGAGTAGATCATATCCAGATTTCTTAACAGCCTTCTTTAGCTGCGGCAATTTAACACCTCCAGAAAGCGCTACTAATACTGTATTAGTGGCATAGTTAACTTGAGCCGAATCTACACCTTCCAGCTTTTTTAAGGTTTTCTCAATACTAACGGCACATGCGGCACAGGTCATTCCTTTGACGGGTAATGTATAAGTCTCCTGCTTTTCGCTCATTTTTTGGTGGATTATCTCCTTTTGAATTCCTGCTTTGCCTCATCTAAAAACTGAATAAAGCCATCTACATTTGGAACGTAGGATTTTGGTGCAACAAGCGGTTGTTCATCATTGTCTAATAAGACGTAATAAGGCTGCGCATTGCCGTTGAATTTTACAATCTGGAAATCAAAGTTCTGTTTACCGATCGTCTTTTTTACTTTCCCATCGAATGTGGAAGTATACCACTCTGATTCAGGCAGCTCAGTTTTATCATCTACATAAATAGCCACAATCACAAAGTCTTCTTTCAGTCGCTTCAACACCGCAGGATCTGACCAGACATTCTGTTCCATTTTACGGCAGTTTACGCAACCATGGCCTGTGAAGTCTATAAACAATGGCTTATTTACTTCTTTGGAGAAAGCCAAAGCTTGATCGTAATCGAAGAAGCCTTTAAGACCATGCGGTAGCTCCAAAAAGTCTGCATACTTAACCTCTCCTCTAAAGCCATCAGGCGTAACATCATACTCCTCTTCTGCTTCTCCTAATCCCAACGCTTGTTGAAAAGAAAAATCTGTTGACTTTTCTGGTGGTAAGTAACCCGCCAAAGCGTTCAACGGAGCGTTGCCAAAACCTTGGAACAGATATACTGCGAATGCCATGCTAATAACAGCTACTATCAATGCCAATGGCTTGATTTTTCCTCCTTTACTATCATGTGGAAACTTAATTACTCCGAATAAATAGAGTGCCAAAAGAATAGCCAATATGAACCAAATCGCAATGTAAACTTCCCTATCTAAAAGTCCCCAATGATACGCCTGATCTGCTACGCTCAAGAATTTAAAACCGAGACCTATTTCAATAAAACCTAACACCACTTTTACAGAATTCAACCAGCCACCAGACTTAGGTAAGTCTTTTAGCATCCCCGGAAAGAATGCGAAGAGTGTAAATGGAATGGCAAATGCCGAAGAGAATCCTAACATGCCAACCACTGGCTTAATGACTTCACCTTGGAAGGACTGAATTAATACTGTTCCGACAATCGGCCCTGTACATGAAAATGAAACAAGTACTAAGGTAAAGGCCATGAAGAACACTCCTAAAATGCCTCCTTTTTCGGCCTTCTTATCCATTTTATTAATGAAGCCTGTAGGTAAGTTTATCTCGAAATAGCCAAAGAAAGAAATGGCAAATATGATGAAGACCAAAAAGAATATGATGTTGGCCACCGCACCAGTCGCCAAATCATTGGCTAGACCAACCCCGAAGAAACTTGTAAAGATCAGCCCAATCAATATATAAATGGCGATTATAGAAACACCATAGGTCAATGCTTTGACTTTGGCCTGAGACCTTGATTGTGAGTTGTTCGTAAAGAATGCCACGGTCATCGGTATCATTGGAAATACACAAGGCGTAAGCAGTGCCGCCAAGCCAAAAAGAAATGCTGCGATAAAGAATCCCCAAAGAGAGCCTCCACCTTCAGCTTCTAGCAATTGGCTATAATCTTTGTTATCAACTGCCGCCTTATTTTCAGTTTCCATTTCAGAGGCACCATTAGAAACAACCTTGATAAAGCTAAAATCGATATCCTGAAAGCCTGGAATACAAAGACCCGTCAAATCCGTACAAGTTTGAAAAGCGAGTTCACCTTGAATATTCAGGTTGGCGCTAAGTACCTTAATACGCTGCCTGAATTCGCCCTTTTTTATAAAGTAGGTGACATCTGCCTCCCAAATATTATCATACTTTTTCTTAGCATTAATAGGGATTAGATCACCCATAACCTCAAAGGAGTCATTCCCTTCAAAAACAACCTCTGTAGGTAGGGGGCCAACATCATCGCCAATATCACTCGAATAGAGGTACCAATCGTCAATGATTTTAGCTTTAAAAATTAGATCAATCTCGTCACCAACCTTTACCTCAGTTTTAGAGGCATCAAAAGTCCAGTCAGTCGTTTTTCTTATTTGCGCTGATACTTGAAAACTTAGAAAGAGGATAACGAAGAATATAAATGACTTTTTCATAGGCACATTACAGAACGAATTCAATTCGGTTTTGATTCAATACGCTTCACTGAAGTTTACCCTACTCTGATGCTGCGTAATTCTGATAGAACAGTGGTATTGTTTCAATCCCTTTGTAATAGTTGAAAAGACCATAATGCTCATTTGGTGAATGAATCGCATCTGAATCGAGTCCAAAGCCCATCAAAACTGTCTTCGCATCCAGTATCTGTTCAAACAAGGCAACGATCGGTATACTACCGCCTCCACGATATGGAATGGGCTCTTTTCCAAAAGTAGTTTCCATTGCTTTGGATGCTGCCAAGTAAGCGGGGGAATCAGTAGGTGTTACTGCCGGTTGCCCTCCATGATGAGGCGTTATTTTGATACTGACAGATTTCGGAGCGATACTTTTAAAATGCTCTTCGAAGAGCTTTGTGATTTTACCTGGATCTTGGTTGGGCACTAAGCGCATGGATATTTTAGCGTATGCTTTCGATGGAATTACTGTCTTAGCACCTTCTCCAGTATAACCTCCCCAAATGCCATTGACATCTAGTGTCGGGCGGATCGCAGTACGTTCCATAGAGCTATAACCAGCCTCTCCTTCAATATCACTCAAGCCAATAGAGCTCTTGAACTCTACTAAGTTAAATGGTGCTCTTGCCATAGCGGCACGCTCGACAGCAGTCAATTCAACCACGTCATTGTAGAATCCCAGAATATTGATTCGCTGATCGTCATCCTTCAAAGAAGCGATCATTTCTGCTAAAATATTGATGGGGTTAGGTACTGCACCGCCATATAGTCCAGAGTGCAAATCTCTGTTCGGACCTGTCACTTCTACTTCTACATAACTCAAGCCTCTAAGGCCGACCGTAATAGAAGGGACATCGTTAGCGATGATACCAGTATCGGAAACTAATACGACATCGGCTTTCAGTTTTTCTTTGTTGTTTTCTAAGAATGCTTCGAGGTTATCCGAACCCACTTCTTCTTCTCCCTCAATGATGAACTTTACGTTGCAGCTTAGCGTGCTCGTTTCCATCATGGCTTCGAAGGCTTTGATGTGCATGTACATTTGGCCTTTATCGTCACATGCACCTCTCGCGAATATGGCGCCTTCAGGATGAAGCGCTGTTTTTTTAATCACTGGCTCAAATGGAGGAGAGTCCCAAAGCTCATATGGATCGGCTGGCTGAACATCATAATGTCCATAAACCAAAACAGTTGGTGCCGATGCGCTGACCATCTTTTCACCATAGACTATAGGGTGACCGGGTGTTTCACAAATCTCAACGTTATCTGCGCCTGCAGACGTTAGTTTTTCTTTGATAAAATTGGCCGCCTTTCGCACATCCCCTTTGAATTTACTATCTGCGCTTACCGAGGGTATCCTCAATAAATCAATCAGTTCATTCAAAAAACGGTCTTTGTTAGATTCGATATAATCGTTAATGGCGCTCATGCATTTCTATTTCCAGCAATTTAATTTAATTGCTTCAAAATGCAGAGTTCAACAGGGAGAATCTCATTTACGGAAAGAAGTGATTAGTACAGCGAATTAAGGTGTCCTACTATTTATCAGAAACCATCTCCTTCGATAGTGGTCTTTTTCTTGAGTGACTGGTCGGAATCACCAGCCATCACCAGTCGATAAGGTTCGTCAATACCATAATAGAGTTTCTTGAAGTCGGCACCCCATCGCGTAATCTCCTCTATGGTAGTCATGAATACTTTAAAGGCCCCGATTTTAGTTTTACCATTATTGCTGTTCATTACCGTGGCATTATACATTTCATTCGATGAAAAGGATCCAAAGCTAAAGCCATCATAAGTAAAATGATACCAAGTGCCATCTGTCATCTCTAGAAGCACTGTGATTATATCACCTTCAGGAGTTTTTCTGATTTCGACAAATCCGTCCAACTCCATATTCAAGTCGATGTTAGAGACATTCGAAACTCCAATTTTTCCTACGCTATAGAAGGCCTTGCTTTGCTTCGACCATTTCAAGTGAACCTTTGAGATCACCAAGTCTTTAATCAATTCACCGGTTTCAGTAGCGGCAGCCAGTGGAACTGGTACAGTTTCATAACTTCTATCCCAAGCAGTAGTAGCATCGTTTCCAATAAATTCCGCCACACGATAGATCATATCGGATCTGTCTTGATGAGCCCTAGGAACACCCAACTGTTCTCCCATTTCCTTCAGGTTTTGACCCATAGCGGCTAGCCCTTCAACGGGGAGACCAAAGGACATCACCAAGGTGGCATCAAGTTCATAATTTGCGGAATCAAGGTTGCCGAAGCCTTTACCGGCTGCTTGAATATTATTAGCTCTTTCTCCTGAAAGGAAATTCAACTTCCCTTCAAAACTTACGTTTTGTGTGAACTCATTGTAAGAGAACATACTTCCTGCGAGATAAACATCAGGGCTTTGAGATTTCTGAGCGTTTTCGATTTTGTAGGCTTCTTCTTCAGCGTCATAGAACAGATTCCCTCCTCGTGGAACAAAGAAGTCATCATCCGCAGGATCTCTCTTTTCTGTAATAAATGACATGTAAGGGGTCCGTCTCAAGTCGAAATGAATCCCAGCATTCAAGGGAAAACCATCGCTGGTTAATGCTTGATCGAACGGAATGACCACTTCTTGAATGTCATCGTTAGAGGCATACTCAATCCAAATATTACGTTCTTTGATTTTTCCTAATTCAAGTTTTACAGATCCTTTCAATTCCAGTGCCTTCTTATACGCATACATGGTAACTTCTCCTTGATAGATAAAGCCAGGGGAGATTCGAATATTACTGGCAGCATTTACTACGCCACTCGACATGGTATGTGGGCCATTAATCTCATCGCTTTTAACAAATCGAAACTGATCGAATTCGATAGAGAAAGTATCCTGAACGGCATTGATCAATTCGTAGGTACCTCTACCTCTAAAACTTGTTCTAGAAAGAATCTCAATTTCGGCATTGTAAAGCCTATGATATGAATTAGCGGTATCAATAATGATAACCGCATTTTGAAGCTTCTCAATTCTTGAGTTTTCTAGGATAGTTAATTCACTACCCTCTGGTGTAATCTTAGCGTCTGCTACTTTGATAAAGGGAATGCCCTTCACATTCAGTTCTTTCTTTTCAATGTCATAAAAGCCATCCGTTCCATTAAAAGCCAATGAATCGAGACGCTTATTGGTGGAGTAAAAGAACGACTGTTCAATAGGAATATCATCTGGTTTACTCATTGTTACCATCTTAGCTTTCACATCCCAAATAGCTGATGGAATAGAGGTTTTAAATTGTGCAAAAGGAAACTCTAAAGACGCTGACCCTACAATTTCAGGACTTATTGCGGCTATGTCATTCGCAACATCAAAATCAATTCTCGCGTTGTCAGTGCTAAGTATTGGTTTTCTAGAATTTGGTGCTGCAAGCGTCAAAGTTGAGTGACTGGCTTCAAAAGATTGGCTCTTAAAAGCGATAGAGTCTGACATCAATTTGGCCCCTTCAATATTCATTTCACCAGCTCCAAAAAGACCGCCCTTCCTCAACGTCATTTCTCCTTTAAACTGAGCTCTTTTATCAAAAAGCTGAAACGGTTTATTCCGGTCTAGGTTAGTCATTACCATGCTATCCCGCCTGGCCAACCAGCTCATGCTATAAGCCTCTGCTTGCATTGAAGGATAAGACACTGTATCTACAAAACCTTCTTGCAACGTAGCTTTAATGCCCCTAGGAGTCACCAATGAATCTAGAAAAAGCGTAGATAACTCGACATCAAAACTTCCGGTGAGGTACTCTATTTGGCCAGGTGATGTAATTCCTTTTTTATCAAGCCTTAACTCACCAAACAAGCGTCCGCCAGTCTCATATAGGTTATAGCCACTATCTGGAATAGCATGAGCAAAACCGAAGCTCTTGTCTTGCATAAGCCTCAGCCCTTCTTTGAAATCAGGTAGGATGTCTCCAGTAGAGAATACCCCTTTAAACTCATATTTGGAAGGATCTTCATTTGCTACACTATCAATCTCAAAAGGTGGAATATCAAAATAAACAGTACTATCATAGGCCCCTTTCAATATATCGTCTCCAACGAAATAGACATTGGCACTTTCAAATGAAGTAAAGATGGGATACTCCGGAAGTGACTTTAAACTGCTCTTATTATCAAATTTATTGATTTGAATCTTTCCTGAGGTACTTACCAATTGATTGCTCAAGGCTTCGCGCTTTCCCCTTGATACTTCAATCTGAAGTTTAATAAAATCAATCTTTTCCATGTCGACATAGAAGCTATCATATTTGAGTTTGAAACCAGAGCCGTTGAATTGGAAATTTCCTGCATCTAGGGACCCATTAAATTCGACATCTCTATTCTTTAGGATTTTGATTTCACCATCTCGAGGGGCAATCACCACGTCCAAAGAATCACTCACCAAAAAGCGTTGAACCCCTCTAACCGTCAGGACAGAATCTTTGAAGTTCAGCGTAGCGTTGGGTGCATTCCCAATGATCGATGGGATCAAAATATCGTCATAGTAAGGGTTTTTGCTGCCAGATTCCTCATAGTGAAAACCTTTCTCCAGAACCTCAACCAAACCACTAGTTCGATCATATTTGACCATACCGCGCGCCATGAGTAATTCCATGGTTTTCTTCACCAAACCCTCATCAAGGTTTTTGTCTCTTGCCATCTGGCTGGTATAAAAAGTCCCTCCATAATTCTTAGACATATTTACTGCCATAATCAGCGGATGGAAGCTGAAAATTTGGGCCATGTCTTGAAACTTCTCATTACTGTAGAAGTCCTTTGACTCTATCATCAAGGGTACATCAGCTCTCGCAGAATTAATTGCAATGTCCAGTGAGTCGGCATTTAAATCCCATGTCAGCATATCTCCTGAGATATCTACATTGTAAAATGACGACTTGAAAGGAGTAGTTTTATAACCAGGCACACTCGTTTCTACTTCCATCAAATCCGCTTTGTAGTCATAAGAAAACCCAATGGCTGGATGAAAAATGGAGTCGCCTTGATGATAGATCGTTAACTCGGCATCTTTAGAAGTCAAAATCGAGTCTTCTGCATTAAAGACAAAATCCTTACTTCTGGACCTGAACCCGATCTCACCGTCTAGTCTACCTTCTACTGTCGAAGTCTCTTCATAAGCAGATCGAGAATAAAAATTAGTGCCCTCATAGGTTATGCCGCCTGTAAACGTAAGTTTAGCAGAACCTAGTCCTTTAACAGGTGTATCGGCAGTATAGGAAGTAAATCTTGGGTAGGTACCTCGCTCGTTTCTTGAAGGCCTAATATTCAAACTAAGCTCCCCTGATACAGGCTCATCAATCTTATCTGGTTGACTGAAGAGTACATTTTTGAACTTAAACTCGCGTTGATTAATACCAAATTCGTAATTACTGAGGCGAGCCTTCATATCATTTGGTGCCAAATCAAAATTTGACCAATCTACCATTCCATCTTGCCCTCTAAACATCTTTTGATCTAAGAGAAAATAGCCCTCAATTCCGGTGATTTGGAAAGTATCTTGACTACTCGCAAAGACCAGGTCTCCCCTTTTTATATAAATAACCGCCCCCATTTCTGGATACATCTCCGGTAGTGCATCATTCATTTTATCAGTAGGTGGTGCTTCTGGCTCGACATATTCGCCACGTGCCCGTGCCTTTAGCTCTTCAACAGAAACGGACTTTGCTGGGGTATACACAATTACCTCTTCTTGACCGTAATTTTCTTCATTAAATAGTATTTCATAAGTACCATTTTGAACTGAAATTGACTGGTATCGATCTTTATAAATGGCGTTTTCAGCCATAAACGTATGGAGCGCTTTTATATAATTCTGAATCTCTATTCGATCATATTGCTCGGTTGCTTTTCGCATGGCATAGGTCAACTTCTTCATAGCAGCAGCATCGAAATCACGCTTTTCCTTGGCCAGCTGAAGGATCTCTAAAAACTCTCTCAGGTCATAGCGAAGTCGAATATTCAAACTATCCAGCTTTGATAAACTGATCAATAAGTCTCTCTTGACAGGAGTAGAGAAGCCATTGCCCTGATAATTTTCTATAAAGAATGCATACTGTGGAGGAAAGCTGGAAGGATCATCAGTTGTGATGATGGCTTCAACGTCTGCAGAGATTGGAATGGAGTCAAGAGGGATATCCTGTGCACGTAAAATTGTACACAGCATAACCAGTGAAAGGAATGATATAATTACTCTTTGACCCGTGATCATAAAGTATTGTTGTCTGTATTGACCTATTAAATGAACGAAGATTTCGTCAGATTAGTCGAAACTTATCAGACTTTCTGAAGTATCAAACCAACCCAGTTTTTACGGGTGGTGTGCTTGACTTCTTTCAAGTTGTGTTTAGTTGTCATTTCCAAAATCTGAGGCAAGTCCGTTTCATAGAACCCACTTAAAAACAAATACCCCTGATCGACTAATAAAGTTGCATACACAGCGATCTCGTCAAGCAACACATTTGTGTTAATGTTTGCAATGATGATATCATATTGATCTTTTAGTCCTAAAGTCCTAATGACCCCTTTCTCAACAAACGCTGGTTCTACAGCATTTAGTGCAAAGTTTTCTAATGAATTCTCGACACACCAATCGTCTATATCCGTAGCGGCAACAGAACTAGCTCCTAACTTGGCTGCCATAATCGCTAAAATCCCAGTGCCTGAACCAACGTCTAAGACCTTTTTTTCCTTATGATCTACCTCTAGCTGAAGCGCTAGCAGTTGATGAGTCGTCTCGTGGTGGCCAGTGCCAAAAGACATCTTCGGGGTAATGATAATCTCATAAGGATACGTTGGTTTTGCCTCATGAAAAGTTGCCCTAACATAAATCTTATCATCTACTAGAATAGGGTCATAGTTCTTCTCCCACTCCTCATTCCAATTCACTTTAGGAATCTTCTTGAGTTCATACCAAATCCTAGTTTGCTTTCTGTAGTCGTTGAATAGGCTCTGCAAACCAGGGTGGCTAAACTTATCCTCCGAAATGTAGGCTTCAAATCCCACTTCGGTTTCCACAAAAGAATCATACGCTAAGTAGCCCATTTCGGCTGTCAGAATATCCCTAAATGGAGGGTCACAATGAACATTTATTTGGATAAAATCCATTAGTAGGATTTAGCAATATCAACGAAGTCACGCGCTTTCAAAGAAGCACCGCCAATCAAACCGCCATCAACATCTGGTTGTGCCAATAGTTCTTGAGCGTTTGATGGCTTCATACTGCCGCCATATAATATAGAAATCTCGTTAGCTACTTCTTGGCCAAACTGACCCGCTAATGAATTTCTGATACTTAAGTGCATTTCTTGTGCTTGGTCAGAGCTAGCAGTTACACCAGTACCAATCGCCCAAATTGGTTCATAAGCGATCACAACCTTCTTCATGTCTTCTGCCGAAAGGTCAAAAAGACTTTCTTTCAACTGAGTATTTACATAATTCACATGGTCATTTGCTTCACGCGTATCGAGTGACTCGCCACAACAAAAGAGAGGCGTTAAACCTTTTGTAACTGCCAATTTCACACGATCCGCCAATTGCTGGTTCGTCTCAAAGTGATACTCTCTTCTCTCACTATGACCAATAATCACGAATGAGGCCCCTGTTGAGACAATCATATCAGCAGCAAGATCGCCAGTGTACGCGCCTGACTCATGCTCACTCATATTTTGAGCACCAACCGAAACATTGGTAACATCCTTGGTGATTGAAGCCACTGGCGATAAATGAATGGCGGGAGTGCACATCACCATCGTCACGTCAGAAGAGACTTCATCTACTGCCATGTTGGTGACTTTAGAAGCAAGTGCTAGCCCATCTTCCATTGTTTTATTCATTTTCCAGTTTCCTGCGATTATTCTTTTTCTCATGTCATTTTGCGTTGGGACTCAAATATACTTGAGTTCAAAAGATAAGCCTTAGATCAAAAGAGATATTTCATGGTTACAATTTCAAGGCTTTCTTTATCTTTAACGCAAATTAGGCACACGTTCCGTATAACTTTTGCTAATTTTCAGTCGTTATAAAGATCAATGTCACGCACAATGGAACAGAATATGAGGACCACCAGAATTACACTAGCCTTGTTATTGCTGTTGACAATAGTCCTCTCTTCCTGTAAAGATGATAACGGGAGCGGTGTTCCACCAATCGATCCAAGCATTGAAATTCCAGAGGGTAGCGAAATTCCATTCTTTGTCATCAACTCCAATGGAAATACCATTCCCGATGAGCCTAAAGTAAGTGGCAGCCTTCAGGTCTTTGTAAATCAGCAATTGGTTTTTTCAAACCCAATCGGAATAGAGCTCCGTGGCTCGACATCACGAAGTTTTCCCAAAGCACCCTATGGAATTGAGTTCTGGGACCAAAATGGTGAAGATGTCTCTTTAGAAATATTGGATTTCGGCAAAGAGGAAGATTGGGTATTACATGGCCCTTATAGTGATAAGACATTGCTGAGAAATGTTTTGCTACATGATCTGTCCAACGACATTGGTCGATGGGCCTCAAAAACACAACTGATAGAGCTTAATATCAATGGGGAGTATGCGGGCGTTTATGTCTTCATGGAAAAAGTCAAGCGTGATGGAGATCGCCTTGATATCGAGCCAATGGATCAAACTGTGACCTCTGGCGTAGAATTGACCGGTGGTTACTTACTGAAAATTGATAAAACGAGTGGGGATACGCCAGGCGCTGCCACCTATACCGAAGAGCTCGGCTTTAGATCTGACTATAGTCCGAATGAGAATGTTCATGCTTTTGACGCTTTCGGAAATAAGAGGGGAACTGAGACTTACTTTCTGTATGAATATCCAAGAGCAGACGCTATCAATTCTGCCCAGAAAGACTATATCCAACAATATATCCGTGACTTTGAAGATGCTTTAGTTGCGGAAGATTTTTCAGGTGCAACTAGAGACTATGAGAACTATATTGACGTCAACAGTTTTGTAGACTTTTTTATTTTGAATGAGTTGAGCGCAAATCCAGATGCGTACAGATTGAGTACCTACCTCCACAAGTATCAGAATAATAAATTGGCCATGGGACCTGCTTGGGATTTCAATATTGCCTTTGGTAATGACGGTCGAAGCGCCACTAATGAATGGATTTATGAATTCAATGATAGAAACCCAAATGACCTTTGGTTGGTGCATTTTTGGTGGGAGAAACTCTTGGCCGATCCAAGATTCAGAGCAACCGTCAAAACCAGATGGACGGCCTTAAGAAGTACTCAACTGAGTCAAACTACTATCGATAGCAAAATCGATAATTGGATTACCTATTTAGATGCCAACGGTGCAATTGACCGAAATTTCACGCAATGGCCGGTAATCGGTTTTGCCCTTCCGTTTAACAGCTTCGTGGGTAATAGCTTTGAAGAAGAAGTTGATTATGTAAAGAACTGGATTCAACAGCGCGCCACTTGGATGGACTCGGAAATTCAAGCTTGGTAGCTTAAAAAGAGTAAGTGTATTTGAAAGAAAAAATATGGGTGAGCTCTTTGATGTTCAGCCCCAACGAGCTTTCGAATAGATAGAAGAACCCTAATTCTCCAAACTCCTTATAGTCTCGTTCGGTACCAATGCCAAGCCTAAATTGATTGTTAGTGCCAACCTCATCATTAAGTGCATTAAAATATTCTACACGAAATTCGGGGTCATACTTCCAGTTTTTGATTTTGTAAGTGGCACTTGTTCTTAACCGAAGAAATTTTTCAGGGATATTACCCTGACTTTCAGAAATACCGATTTCATTTCTATGCTGATAAAGTGCTCGATACTTTAGCCTTAGGTCTCCAAGGGCATGCTTATAACTGACGCCAAATTGATATCGAAAAAGATCTTCAAAGCCTTGTATAGCGCCACGATTATCATTTCGAGTAATATATCGAGATACCACGTGAAGACTTAAGTTGTCAGTAGGCTTAAAAGTCAATTCCATCTCCGTATGGAAGTTTTTTAACGCATTGACATCATCATCAAAGCGAATTTGTTCCTCCACTCCCAATTCCCATCTTTCAAACAGATCGATTTTAGCGCCCGTTTTTAACCAGACTTCTGTATCCGTCACTCGATTATTGGTTTGACCAGCCAGTGAACTAGTCAAAGCGCAAAAGAGTAAGAATATGAGGGCAGTTTGGAGCTTCATCGCCTAGACGGAACGCGGTAGAAAATATTCAAGGTACAAATACCATTGGCCAAATCTGTTTTTAGCACAGAAACTTCAGTGATATCAAGCCCTGTCTTATCTTTCAGATCTGTTACCAGTTGATGGTAGTTCTCGGGCTTTACATTTTCTAAGTGATTGTAAGTAACACTACGTTGCTCCACTCTGGCTTTCGACAACACGTATTTTTCAATGATATATATCGCTCCTACAATGGCAATATTTGAAGTAAAGACTTCGGCATAACTCATGTTCTTATTCGCCAAAGCATTGATTACAGAGACCCCAATCACAACAAAGAGGTAGGTCATTTCCTTGATATCTATCGTTAAAGTCCGATACCGAATAATTCCAAAAATAGCAAAGAGCCCTAGCGCCATTCCTAAGTCAAGTGTGAAATTCTGAAGCGTAAAACATAGAAAGAATATGACAATGCTTACCATATAGAAGGTAAATACAAACTCCGTTCTACGGGCATGTTTATAATACAATCCTCTAATGATCACACTGATGAAAAAGAAATTCAGTGCAAACCGAAAAACCATTTTGTAGATGTCATTATCAAAAAGAGGCACTCCTAAAAACTCCATAAATGCGTGTTAAAATCAACACTACAATATAATGGAATATCCCAAGCATTGCTTATCCCAAGGAATAAAATACCAGCGAAAACGTACTAAGAAAGTATCTTCTTGACTATGGAGAAATATTTGAAAGGAGGGTACCTAAAAGGCACATCCATCCATGTAGGAGATTTCATAATAGCCCGAGCATTCGAGAAGGCCTCAAAGCTGTACTTACCGTGATAACGACCAACTCCACTTGTTCCTACCCCTCCAAAAGGCAATGCATGGTTTGAAATATGTATTAACGTGTCGTTAATACAAACGCCACCTGATGTATTCTCCTCCAACAACTTCTGTGCATTGGCGCTTTTTCCAAAATAGTAGTAGGCCAGTGGCTTCGCTTTTGAATTGACAAGGTCTATTGCCTCTTCTAGGCTATCATAAGTAATCATTGGTAAAATTGGGCCAAAGATTTCATCCTCCATGATTCCTCCAATCATGTCAACATCATCCATCAAAGTTGGGCTAATGTACTTATCGCTGCGATCAGTTTTTCCCCCATGGATCACATGCCCCTGAGTTAAATACCCTGATACTCGATCAAAGGCCGCTTCGGTAATCATACGTGGCAAAAAGTCACTTTTCTGTGGGTCTTCACCATAGAATTGCTTCCAATATTCAATGATCTTTGCGCTTAACTCTTCTTTAATACTTGCATGAACAAGTAAATAATCTGGTGCAATACATGTTTGACCTAAGTTCACTGTTTTCCCCCAAGCAATTTTCCGAGCAGCTACATCGAGATCTGCACTTTTATCGACAATACAAGGGCTTTTTCCACCAAGTTCGAGCACTACAGGCGTTAAATGCTCTGCTGCTGCCTTCATCACTATTTTTCCAAGCATTGTACTACCCGTGAAGAAGATCAGATCAAATTTTTCTGCAAAAAGCGACTGATTTGTCTCCTTGCCTCCATGCACCATGGTTACATGTCCTGCTTCAAAAACTTCTTGAAGAAGCTCATCCATTACGGCATTGATATGCCCGGAAAATTCTGAGGGTTTCAGCATCACACAATTACCTGCTGAAATTGCGCCCACAAGTGGTGTCATGATCAATTGAAAAGGATAATTCCATGGGGCAACGATCAAAACCGAGCCTAAGGGTTCATGCCTTAAGTAACTTGATGATGGTAGAAGATATACGGGCGTTCTCACCCTTTTGGTTTTAGACCATCTACCTAAATGCTTAATGTGCAGATCGATTTCTTTAATCACTAAACCGATCTCCGTAATAAAAGCCTCCTTTGAAGATTTACGCAGGTCTGAATACAATGCATCAGTAATCGCTGACTCATTGGCCAAAATCACTGCCCTTAACTTCTTAAGGAGTCCTCTCCTGTCTGAAATAGATTTTGTTTTTCCCGTTTTGTAAAAAGCCCTTTGTACGATTACCTTATCGTGAATGACTTGACTACTGGTCTCTTTCATGCCTTACTTATCCAAATAGATCTCCTTTTTACGAAGAATATTTAAGTTACAAAATCTTCCTCTATAGAAATTACATGGGCACTAACAAAACTCAAACGATTCAGACTTCCAAGGTTTAATGGAATTGACTTTAGGAATGACAATAAGTATGCTAACATTGACAAATACACTTTTGGATCCATGCTTAACCACCATTCCACTTCTCAATTAGATGGTAAAGAGATATTCAATTATAGCCGCTTGTCTAAGCTTCTATGTAGCCCTAAAAAACCAAAAATTTGTAAGCCCTTCTGTTGAATGTGTATTGAAAAAATAAAGTGGCCAATTGACCCTTCATTTGAGTACCTAACTCAAAAAAGAAATACTAAATTGAACCATCGAAGCGCACATTACTAGCCTACTAGCGACTACAGAAAGTAATCCTTTCTTAATGAAATTTGTCATTATCTCACTAGGTGTAGTGGGAATTGGCTTTTTACTTCGGCTCATCAAGCAGCCTCATGTTATCATATATATTATTACAGGGGTTATTCTTGGCCCTTCTGTAACTGGATGGATAGATGACAGTGCCCTCATCGAACAATTAGGTTCACTAGGACTAGTACTTCTGCTCTTTTTCATTGGTATGGAAATCTCCTTGCCCAAACTTATTTCCAATTGGAAATTTTCATTGACGGGTACTCTTATACAGATAGCCGCCAGTGTTCTTGCCATATGGATCATTGGCTATTTTCTCGACTGGCCACTAGCAAGAATCGTCACCTTAGGTTTTGTAATCAGCCTAAGTAGCACGGCCGTTGTGTTACGCATTTTGGAAGAACGTATGGAATGGAAACCAGAGTCGGCCAAAACGCACTAGGCATTTTGCTAGTACAAGACGTACTCATTGTACCCATGATGATTATCCTAGGTTATATGTCTGGTGAACCAGTAAATCCTCAAGATGTGGTCTTACAACTAGTAGGTGCAGTACTCATCATAAGTTTTGCGATATGGCTCTATCACAAAAAAGAAATCAAATTACCCTTCCACAAGCTATTAAAGCATGACCATGAGATCCAGGTCTTCTTTGCCTTTGGCCTATGTTTTGGCTTTGCTGCTATTACAGGGTTTTTTGGACTATCCACAGCACTTGGAGCTTTTGTAGCAGGAATGTTGGTCGCGTCATCAAAAACCACACAATGGTTTCATCATAGCCTTTATCCGCTAAAAGTAATTTTTCTTGCACTGTTCTTTATTTCTATTGGTTTGCTGATCGACCTACAATTCATTTCGGATAATATAGGATTGATCTCGCTTTTGGTAGGTGTTGTATTTGTCACTAACAATCTCATCACTGCCCTAACTGCTCGCATGTTTAAAGTGCCTTGGGGCGAGAGTTTTTACCTTGGCGCATTGCTCTCTCAGATAGGTGAGTTCAGCTTTGTACTTGGTGCTTTGGCTTTTGGAAGCGGTATCATTACCGACTACGCATACCAAGTTACCATTTCAGTAATATCTCTGACATTACTTCTAAGTCCCTTTTGGATTAAGCTGTCTTCCAATTTAAATAAGGATAATCAAGAGATCACTGAAACTAAAAGTGAGTAATGATTATATTCAAGAAATGTGATTAAACCAGATCAACACTATCAATGGCTAGGTTCTTAAAAGATAGGTCTCAAAAATTAGGCACAGCCCCTGGGGCGGCTGTCTTTGTGGGTAAAAAGCGCACGGACGAAACCACAATACATATAATTGACTACACAAATAAGGAAATAAGAGAAGAGTTTGTCAGTGAAGCTAGTCATTTATCAGGGCTCAACGAGACTCCTACAGTCTCTTGGGTTAACGTTTGTGGCCTACATGAGGAAGCGCTCATTGCTGAAATAGGTAGTTATTTTGACTTGCACAACCTACTCATAGAAGATGTTTTGAACACTGGACAACGACCTTCTTTTACTGACTATAACGACTATTTCTTCTTAGCCGTAAAGATGCTTAAGTATGATCGAGAACGTGATTATGTAGATTCAGAACAGCTGACCTTTGTGGTGGGTAAAAATTACATCCTTTCTTTTCAAGAGCAATTAGGTGATGTATTCGATCCGATTAGAGATCGTATTAGAAAAGAAGGCGCAAAGATCAGAGATCGAGGAGTAGACTATCTTTGCTATGTAATGCTAGACACGGTCGTTGATCATTATATTCATATTGTAGAACGGTTTGGAGATAAGATCGAGGTATTAGAAGGAAGAATCCTTGGGAAAGCAGAAGGTGACTTACTCCAAAAAATAACAGATTATAAAAGGGAGATGAGCTACTTGCGAAAGGTAATTCGTCCCGCAAGAGAAGCCTGTATTCACTTTAGCAAAAGTGACTCCACCTTGATACATAAAACCACACTGCCTTTCTTAAAAGATCTGGAAGGCCTCGCTAGCCTATCGGCTGAATCTGTTGAGACCTATAGTGACATTCTCTCAGACCAATTAAATATTTATCAAACCACCGTTTCAAATCGATTAAATGACGTCATGAAGGTGCTGACCATCTTCTCAGTAGTATTTATTCCGCTCACCTTTGTCGCGGGAATTTACGGCACCAACTTCGAGTATTTGCCAGAACTACAATACCATTACGCCTACCCAATTTTTTGGGGAGTATTAATTACTGTAGCGCTAGGAATGCTCTTCTATTTCAGAAGGAAAAAGTGGATTTAACCTTTTTCTTTCCTCTGTAAAGAAGGCTTTTGGATAGCTAAATTATTTGGGTAGGATGCAATCTGACCATCCTCTAATTCGATTTCTATATAGAACATCTTAATGTCCAAAATCAAACCTTCAATCGAGTTATCTCCATCCTGAATTCGGATATGTGAGCCTATGCGATAAGGGAAGAAAAAGAATAAGACCACAGAAGCCGTCAGGTTGCTCAGAATAGACCAGTGTGCAAAGAGTGCGACACCTACAACAGTGAAAATACTAGCAAAATAGAGAGACAAACCTGATAGAGAAATCTCCCAAACAAACCCTAACAAAATTCCAAATACTATACTATTCGCTAAGCCCGTAATCTTAGAGATGTAAAGCATTCTTGATTTATCGAAATCATGTTTAGTGCCATGCCTATGAACTAGGCGCTTAATAATCTTCCTACTAATTAAGTAAATGAGTATTACAACGATAGAAATGGAAATCCACTCTAAATGCTCATTCAACCACTCGCGAATATTTCCGTAGAATTTTGCGAAATCCATGACGCGAAATTATGAAAGTTAAGTCATCAGACGATACGTGCATCGGGTTTATTATTGTAAAAATGTTGATGCGCCTGAAAATTTCGAATCGGTCTATTATGAAAGAGAGTTGATGCAAGCTCCTGAAAAATCAGAATAAACAAGTCCATTCGAATTCACCGCTATTTAACAAAGAAGCCCCGATAAGTCGGGGCTTCTTTGTTGTAATTCTTTAGTTGAAAGGGCTTAAAAACAAAAAACCCTCCCGATTAAACGGGAAGGCTTCTGTACCAGAGGCGGGTACTGTTAAGGTCAATGGTCATCCAATCATAAACAAATATAACATTGATTTTAAGATAGTTACAATCTTTTATTTGACTTTCATTATCCTATAGTTTACTTATATTTGTTACTCATTTGTTACTCATGAGTATTAAGCTAAGAAAAAGAAAACTAAAGAGTGGAGGTATAAGTCTATACCTAGACATCTATCAGAATGGGCATAGGAAATATGAGTTTTTGCCATTGACTATTTCTAAACACGACAGCCCAGAAAAGAAAAAGGAAAAGGAAAAGATGGCTAATCTCATTAGAAGCCACAGAGAAATTGATTTGGTTGCCAAAGGGATAGAGTACCTGCCCGACCATAAAAAGAAAGTTGACTTTATTGAGTACTACCAAAGCTTCCTTTCAAATTATGATAAGAAGGACAAAAGAATGGTCAGATACTCTTTTGAAAAATTCACTGACTTTCTAAAAAGCAGAAACCTTCATAACCATAAACAACCCCTTAAGGCATCAACTATTACAAATGCTGTTTGTGAAGACTTCAAAGAATACCTAAAATCAGACAAGGCGGGTCTGACAGGTGAAACCCCTCAAAACTATTTTGCAAGGTTTAAAAAAGTTATCAAGCAGGCAACCCTAAATGGACTGTTTAACACAAACCCGACTGATGGCATCATATTTCAGCGAGGAGGCAACAAACCTACATTGAAAAAACAAGTCCTTACCATTCATGAATTAAAGAAATTAGCCAATACAGAATGTGGAAATAATGAGGTGAAAAGGGCTTTTCTATTTGCATGTTTTACAGGTTTGGGAATGGCAGAAATCAAGAAAATAACATGGTTAAATATTGATGATGAAAAACTAATCACTAGGAGAGAAAAATCAGGTATTGCAATAAATATCAAACTCTCTATAAGTGCCTTAACCCTCCTAGGCAAAAGAGGCAAGGCAGATGAGAATGTTTTTGATTTAGCTATTTCAGATACAGCCATCAGCAAGAACTTAAAGCATTGGGTTAAAAAGGCAGAAATAGATAAATCAATTTCATTTTATTGTGGCAGACATACTTATGCGGTTTTACTATTAATGAATGGAGCTAACCTAAAAACATGTGCTGATGCTATGGCGCAAACCTCCACACAGCATACCATTAAGTATTTGAATTATGTGGATAGCCTTAAAGATGAGGCAACAAGCAACCTGCCTAACATCTTCTAGCCTAATTTTCAATAATAGCTATCATGCCAAAGTTTTTAACCACTCCTTAAGTCTTAACATGCGAACAGATAGTACCGAAGTCTTCTATTCATTCTTTTTAAAAGGAGAAATTCAGGAGAGTAAATTTCAATTAGACTTTACTAAATACCATAGAAACAATGAAGGAGATATAGTTCAAAACTCTGATAACATTCCTATTACTCATAATGAATTGAATAGACGCTTTATCAGGCAAATACCATTTATACAAGCTTTTGAGTTAGAAGATTATTTGAAGTTTCACTACAATAGATATTCTGGAAATAAAAACCATTTTTTGAAAAACACTAAGTTTCTACTGCAATCCACTATTGAATATCAAAGAAACAATGACTCTAATTCTTTGATAGCTAAACACCTGAAAACTATTAATAGCAGATATTACACTTTAATGGACATCTGTTTAGAATGGGTAAACAAAAAGGTAATGGAAGTACCTTCCACCCCACCCCCCCAAAAAATGACTTCCTATTATTGGGAAAACGATCCAGATAATGAACTTCCAGAGCTTTTTAAATTGATGACTATTGAATATAAACTAATAGCACAAGACACCCCCTTTGAGAGCTTTAAAGCGATCTTCACAGGTCAGCCAATAGTTGAGGGCTTTGAGCCTGTCAGGTGGCATGATAGTACTGCAACTGAGCTACTGTATTTAATTGATAAATTTGAAAAGACTAATAACATCAAATATAATAATAGGTCAGACTATCAGAAACTGAAAGCCTGTTTTGTCAAGCCTGATGGAAAGCCATTTCATGAGGCTTTTAAATCACTCAAAACCAATCTGAAAATTAGCCTATCAGAAGACAAGCAAAAGGCTATTGATAAGCTTATTGAAAACTTTTTGTAGCTTGACCTAAAGAAACTTAAGAGGAGATTCTATAAAGGGAGCAAATAGAAGTAAGAAGAATATCTTGGTAAAAAGGTAAGATCAAATCATCCAATCAATACCAAAAGAAAAATTTAAGCAATTATGTTTAAGCGCAAATTTATGGTTAATATAAAAATATCTTTTAATGGGTTCATAATTAAACTCTCAGCTTTGCTCATTTGTTCATTTTTATTAATTACTTGTTCTAAAGAAATTGAAGT
>Ga0115550_1000887_pt1 | contig 23949 bp, 22 predicted proteins | sample COGITO_mtgs_1005_FD_87177 | JGI IMG/M metagenome (GOLD analysis project Ga0115550, IMG submission 87177) | Pelagic marine microbial communities from North Sea - COGITO_mtgs_100511 | ecosystem: Environmental > Aquatic > Marine > Epipelagic | place: Germany:Helgoland, sampling site Kabeltonne... | reverse complement strand
CATGAACGGATCAAAGTAAAACTAAACGGCCTGAGCCCGGTACAGTACCGAACTCAGACCATGTCATCCGCCAGCTAACGTGTCCAATAAATGGGGTTCACTTCATTACCGAGGGGGTTTTTGTTTATGGGCGATTTATTGCAGATCTGGCCAGAAATCCTTATTGGCGGCCACCAGGTCATCCAGGATGGCCTTTGCCACCGAGGCGCTCGGCACCGTCTTGGACAAGGTGATCGCTTGCCACAGCTTCTGGTAAGAGCGCTCGACCCAGGCTTCCACCACCAGCTTCTCGACGGCCACCTGCTGGCCCATCAAGCCTTGCTGGAACAGGGGGATATCGCCGACCTGCAAGGGCTCGGGCCCGCTGCTGCCCACCAGGCAGGGGATTTCGACCATGGCCTCGGGGTCGAAGTTGTTGATGGCACCCCGGTTGGGGACTATCAGCAGCATCCGCTCCTGGGTGTTGAAGGCGATGGCGGTGGCCAGATCCACTATATAAGAGGCGTGCTCGTCGATCTCCAGCTCGCCCGCTTCTGAGTGACCCGCCTTGACGATGGCGCGGCAGGCGCTGAACACCTGTTTCTCGCGGTGCTCCATCACCTCGTTGGCGCGGGTATGTTCCGGGTTGGCATGGGCCACCACATAGTCCGGAAAGAGATAGTATTTGAGATAGGTGTTGGGCAAGGTATCCGGATCGAGTGCCCACACATCCCTGGCCTTGGCGAAGGTATCGTTCCAGCTTGCCTCGGCATGGCTGGCACTGTTGGGCACATAGCCGTGGCGGGCGACGTGCTCCTTGATCGTCGGCATCAGGTCGTTGCCTGCCAGATCCTCGATGCGGGTCCACCAGCCGAAGTGGTTGAGGCCGTAGTAGCGCACCCGCATCTCTTTACGGGATTTAAGGCCGGCGATCTGGGCCATGCGGCCCTCGATCCCGATAGGCATGTCACAAATGTTCAGGATCTTGGCGTTGGGGCGCAGGCGACGGGTTGCCTCCGCCACTATGGCTGCCGGGTTGGAGTAGTTCAGCATCCAGGCGTTGGGGGAGTACTGCTCCATGTAATCGACCAGCTCCAGCACGCCACCGATGGAGCGCATGCCGTAGGCGATGCCGCCCGGGCCACAGGTCTCCTGACCGACCACGCCGTGACGCAGGGGGATCTTCTCGTCCAGCTCGCGCATGGGGTATTTGCCGACCCGGATGTGGGCCATGACGAAATCCACTTCGCTGAATGCGGCCTTGGGATCGGTACCGTAGCTGAAGGCAATCTCGGGTGCCTTCTCTTTCAGCAGTATCCTGCATGCCTCGGCGATGACTTCCTGGCGGGCACCATCGTTGTCGTAGAACTTGATCTCCTTGAGCGGGAAACGATGCTGGTTCTCGAGCAGCATGAGGACGATACCCGGTGTGAAAGTGCTGCCGCCGCCGGCGATGACTACAGAGAATTTTTTCATGTTCATGACTCCGTTACGAAAGAAGAGGATTGAGTGGGGTTGTTCATTATCGATTCCATATTTTCACGTACCTGTGGCACATGCAGACCTATGATTATTTGAATGCTGTCGCCATGACGAACCACTCCATGGGCGCCCAGTTGTTTGAAAACTTCATCTGCCGCAGCCTGGCTGGCATTTATCAATGACATTCTTAATCGGGTGGCGCAGTTATTCAGGCTTTTTATATTTTTGCTGCCGCCGAGTGCTTCGATAATTTGAGTCGCAATATCACCACCTCGCTGTTGTTTGGCTGCCTGATAATCTGCTTTTGAATAAAGCTTTATTTCGCTGTCTTCCCGTCCCGGGGTTTTTAAATTGAATCTCAGAATGAGGCTTCTGAATATCAGGAACCAGAGTCCGGTGAACGCCAGGCCTATGGCTATCTGGGTAAACATCATGCCGGCATGGTTGTGGAACATGGGGATCCAGTTTTGCGGCAGGAACTGGTCGAGCAGGCCGCCGCCCATGTTGCCGACGACACCGAACAGGTACATGACGGTGGCCATGGTGGCAGCCAGCAGGGCATGGATGGCAAACAGCAGTGGCGAGATGAAGAGGAAGGTGAACTCCAGCGGCTCCGTGATGCCCACCAGCATGGCGGTCAGGGTCGCCGGGATCAGCAGACCGGCCACCTTGGCCTTGTTTTCACGGGCGGCAGTGGCGTAGATGGCCAGGGCAATCCCCATGGCACCGAAGATCTTGGAGTTGCCGTGCAGGGCGAAGCCACCCTGGGGGAACAGCTCGATGAGCGGACGCGTGCTCTGGCTGAACTCCTGCAGATGCTGGGCCCAGTAGAGCTGGATGCCGCCTTCTACCGCGGCCGGGCCGAAGATGAAGGGGCCATAGATGAAGTGATGCAGGCCGGTCGGGATCAGGATGCGCTCGAGGAAGGTGTAGACCCAGACACCGAGTGGGCCCGAGATCAGCATGAACTCCTGCAGGGAAGCGATACCCATCTGTACCTTGGGCCACCCCAGCAGGGTCAGCCAGGCACAGGGGATCATGACGAAGAAGGCGATGATGGTGACAAACGAGCTGCCCTGAAAGATGCCGAGAAAGACGGGAAGCTGTCGATCAAACAGGCGGTTGTGCAGGGCGGTGACGATACCCGAGATGACGATGGCCCCTATGATGCTGGTATCCAGCGTCTTGATCCCGGCCACCATGGCCAGGCCGCTTTCACCGCCGACCGTCTGGCTGAAATCGACTCCGAAATAGTCGCCCCAGGTCATCCCCATGGCATTGATGAAATAATTCCAGGTCATGAAGCTGACCAAGACGGAGAGACAGGCCCGTGCCTGCGCCTTATTTGCCAGCCCAATCGGCAAACCAATGGCAAATATCAGCGGCATGTTTCTGAATACGGTCCAGCCACCTTCTTCAATAATATGTACTATTTGAAAAAACAAACCTTGCGGGTTTGCCAGCGCCTCTCCCACGAACATGGGATTTTTCAGCATGATTGCAATGCCCACTACCATACCTGCAAATGGAAACAGTAGTACAGGAGTAAACATTGCTCCGCCAAAGCGTTGAATTTGACTGAGCATATATAGTCCCTTTATTAAAAGAGTTTTTGATGGGGTGTTGTCTGTGTTGCTGAATTGAACCTAACAACAATGAGTCAAGCCCTCATGAAATATGTGGTAGTTATGTGATCCGGCGCATGCTCTTATTTAGACAAAGAGATCTAAATTTTGAGATATTGTTGTACATCTTGTTTTTGTGACGTTCTTGTCGTTTTATTTGAATTTAAAATTGTTTATTTTCAATTGGTTGAGCCTGGAGCCCCTGAATGAGAGGGCCGCGGGTACAGGCCGGGAGAGGTCTATCAGTGATCTATAAATCGGTGGCAGATCGGCTGCGTATCCGGGTCAATGGCGCGGATTGCCGGGTGGGAGACGTATTGCCGAGCGAGAAAATGCTGGCGAGCCAGTTCGGCGTGTCACGCATGACGGTGCGCAAGGCAGTGGACATGCTGATCGAATGGGGGCTGGTGGCGCGGCGCCACGGCAGCGGCACCTATGTGACCAAGAAGGATGTCCAGCATGAGACCAAGGGGCTGAGCGGCTTTACCGAGCTGATGCGCGATCAGGGTCGTCTGCTCACCAGCAAGGTGCTGGAGTTTCGTACCATGCCGGCCCCACCGGCGATTGCCAGCCAGCTCAGGGTCAAGGTAAACGAGCCCGTCTATTTCTCCAGCCGGGTGCGTTCTGTGGACGGTCGGGCCCTGCTGGTGGAGGAGAGCTACATGCCGGTGCGGCTGTTTCGCACCCTGTCGGTGGCCCATCTGGAGGGCTCCAAGTTTGCCTATATCGAGAACGAGTGCCAGCTCCCCATCGCCGGCAACTACGAGAGCTTCAGCGCCGTGCTGGCCGACCGGCAGATGGCCGAGCTGCTGCATATCGAGCAGGGGGCGCCCATCCTGCGGCTGACCTCCCTCTCTTATGGCGAGAACGGGGAATTTCTCAACTACTCCATCATGTTTCGCAACGCCAACGACTATCACGTCGACTACCACCTGCGCCGTGCCCGCGACTGATGGACCATGCCGTTGCACCTGTCATCGCATAGGCACCACGACCCCCCCCCTCGTCAGAGGGGGATTTTGTTTATGGGCGGAGTGCGTCTCAGGGCTTGAGGCCGAGCCGTCTGGCGAGCCGGTGCAGGTTGCCGCCGTCCATCTCCAGCGCTCGGGCGGTGGCGGCCCAGTTGCCGTGCTGGGCTGCCAGGGTCTGCTCGATCAGCTGGAACTGGAATGCATCGGTGGCCGTGCGCAGCCCCATGCCTGCCGTCATCTGCTGCGCTGCCTGTTCCACAGGAATGCGGCTGGATGAGGAGGCGCTGCCGGTGGCAAGGTTGAAGTGGTGGCAATCCAGTGCCGGGGCCTGACTGCCCTGCTCGGCCCGCGCCAGCACGGCGGCTCTGTGGATGGCGTGCTCCAGCTCCCGCACGTTGCCCGGCCAGTCGTAGCTGGCGAGCAGTTGCAGCGCCCTGGGCTCGATGCGCAGCCGCTCCAGCCCCAGGCTGACTCGGCAGCGTTCGCAAAAATAACCAGCCAGCAGGGGGATGTCGTCCGGCCGCTCCCGCAGGGCGGGGGCGTGGATCGGGAAGACGCTCAGGCGGTGGTAGAGATCGCTTCGAAATTGCCCCTCGACCACCGCCTGTTTCAGATCCCGGTTGGTGGCGGCCAGGATGCGTACGTTCACCTTGAGGGGGGTGTCGTCACCGATGCGCTGCAGATCGCCGTATTGCAGCACCCGCAGCAGCTTGGCCTGCAGCGACAGGGAGAGCTCGCCGATCTCGTCCAGGAACAGGGTGCCCTTGTCGGCCAACTCGAACTTGCCCGCCCGGTTGTGAATGGCGCCGGTGAAGGCCCCCTTCACGTGGCCGAACAGCTCGCTCTCCGCCACCGATTCCGGCAGGGCGGCGCAGTTGAGATAGACCAGCGGCGCGCTGGCACGGGGTGAGCCCTGATGCACCGCCTTGGCGATCAGCTCCTTGCCGACTCCTGTCTCCCCCAGGATCAGTACGTTCAGCTCGGAGCTCGCCACCACGTTTATCTCGTGGCGCAACCGGTCCATGGCCGGGGAGCGGCCAATCATCTCGGGCTGGCCCGGCCCATTCTGGGTGGAGGGGGCGAGAGGTTCGCTGCTCTGGCGGGCGAGCCGTTCCAGCAACAGGGCGTTGCTGAGGGCGGCGGCGGCCAGGGCGCCCACCAGTCGCAGCTCTTCGTCGCTGATGCGGTCGAACTGGGTCGGGTTCATGCCATCTATGGTCAGGGCGCCGATGAGCGTCTGATCCGAAAACAGTGGCAGGCCGACACAGGCGTGCACCCTGAAGTCGTCGTGATCCGGGATCAGGCCGTCATAGGGGTCGGGCAGGTTGCTGTCGGCGGGGAAGCGCACCACGTCACCGGCACGGGCGATGGCCTCCATGCGCGGATGGTCCGCCAGCGCGAAGCGGCGGCCCAGCACGTCCTGCATCAGGCCGTCGATGGCCAGTGGTATGAACTGGCCCCCCTCGTAGCGCAGCAGGGCCGAGGCGTCCGAGTGCAGCAGGCTGCGCACGCTCTGGATCAGACGGTGGAACCTGTCCTGATGGGAGATGCCGAGTTGCAGGTCGAGGGCGATGCGCGCCAGGCTGTCGGTTGAAATCACGAGAATTGTCCAAATGACAGTGTCTTTGTGTTTTTGACTATGAGTGGTGGTTGTCTAAATGACAACGCCTGAAATGCGTTTTCTATAAAAACAATGAGTTATGAGTTGGCACGTCAACTGCAATAGTCCGTTCAGTCGCACATTCGCTATTGCATTCTGAGGAACAACTTTATGACCATTCACGTCAAAAACAACATTCACTGGGTCGGGCAACGGGACTGGGAGGTGCGCGACTTTCACGGCACCGAGTACAAGACCCAAAAGGGTACCAGCTACAACAGCTATCTCATCCGCGAAGGGAAGAACGTGCTGATCGATACGGTCGATCACAAGTTCAGCCGCGAGTTCGTGCAGAATCTGGCGGCCGAGATCGATCTCGCCTCCATCGACGTTATCGTGATCAACCACGCCGAGGAGGATCATGCCGGTGCCCTGACCGAGCTGATGGCCCGCATCCCGGGCACCCCCATCTACTGCACCCACAACGCCATCGATTCCATCACTGGCCACCATCATCATCCTGAGTGGAATTTCCACCCGGTCAAGACCGGCGACAGCCTGGATATCGGCAACGGCAAGCAGCTGGTGTTTATCGAGACCCCCATGCTGCACTGGCCTGACAGCATGATGACCTATATGACGGAGGATGCTGTGCTCTTCTCCAACGATGCCTTCGGCCAGCACTACTGCGACGAGCACCTGTTCAACGATGAGGTGGATCAGGTTGAGCTGATGGAGCAGTGCCAGCGCTACTACGCCAACATACTCACCCCCTTCAGCCCGCTGGTGACCGCCAAGATCAAGGAGGTGCTGGGCTTCAACCTGCCGGTGAGCATGGTGGCTACCTCCCACGGCATCGTCTGGCGTGACGATCCCACCCAGATCATCCTGAAATACCTGGAGTGGGCCGACCACTACCAGGAGGATCGCATCACCCTCTTCTACGACTCCATGTCCAACAACACCCGCATGATGGCCGATGCCATTGCCCAGGGCATCCACGAGGTGGACCCCGGGGTGGCGGTGAAAATCTACAACGTGGCGCGCCACGACAAGAACGAGATCCTGACCCAGGTGTTCCGCTCCAAGGGGGTGCTGGTGGGCTCTTCCACCATGAACAACGTCATGATGCCCAAGGTGGCGGGCATGCTCGAAGAGATCACCGGCCTGCGCTTTCGCAACAAGCGTGCTTCAGCCTTCGGCAGCTACGGCTGGACCGGCGGTGCCGTTGACCGGATCCAGACCCGGCTGATGGATGCGGGTTTCGACATCAGCATCTCCCTCAAGGCCAAGTGGCGCCCCGACGGATCGGCGCTGGCCCTGTGCCGCGAGCATGGTCGCCAGCTCGCCCGCCAGTGGGCACTGCACCCGCTCGAGGCGCCCCGTCCGATCACCACAACTAGCGCCGCAGCGGCTCCGGTAGTTGAGGCAGGAGTTGTGGTTGAGATGAGTGTCCCAGCTTCTGATGGTGTGGTTGAGGTGGGTGTCCCCGCTTTTTCTGGTGCGATGGAGCTCCCGGTATCTCGCGGCGTGGCCCCGATCACCTGCGAGCAGGACGATGACCAGCCCATGCTCTGCACCGTCTGCCAGTGGATCTATGACCCGGCCCTCGGTGAGCCGGATCAGCTGGTGGCGCCGGGAACTCCCTGGGCCCGAGTCCCAGACAGCTTCCTCTGCCCCGGCTGCGGCATCGGCAAGGAGGTATTCGAGCCCTGTGCCGTGGAGGCCTGTGTATGAAGGCTGCGACTCTGAGTGAGGCCGGTGTCAGCCGGGAGATATTGGTGATCGGCAGCGGCTTCGCTGCCCAGCAACTGGTCAAAAGCCTGCGCAAGCTGGATGCCGAGCAGCCCATTCGTCTCATCACAGCCGAGAGCGGCGACGAGTACAACAAGCCGGATCTCAGCCACGTGGTGAGCCGAGGTTGCACTGCAGCGTCCATGACCCGGCTGAGCGGCAGCGACTTTGCCGAGCAGCAGCGCATCGCGTTGGTGCCCCACTGCCCCGTGCTTGGCATCGATCCCGCTCGTCGTATTGTGATGACCGGGCAGGGGGAGTTTGCCTATGGTCAGCTGGTGCTGGCCACCGGCGCCAGTGCGGCCCGCCCCGACCTGCCTGGCAGTGAGCAGCTGGTGACCCTCAACAGCCAGCAGGAGTACGCCGCTGCCGAGGGGCCAATCCAGCAGGCCCGCCGCATCATGGTGCTGGGGGCAGGACTGATTGGCTGCGAGCTGGCGATGGACATGGCGAGCGATGGTCGCGAGGTCACTCTGGTGGATCTGGCCGACAGCCCGCTCAGCGCCCTGTTGCCGGCAGTGCTGAGTCAGCCACTGCAGCAGGCACTGCACAGTCAGGGAGTGAAGTTGCAACTGGGTCAGGGTATCGCTGAACTGGGCCTGCTCGATCCCGATCGGCCCCAGGGTGGCTGGCGCGTCACCCTGAGTAACGGGCGCGTCAGCGAGCAGGATCTGGTGATCGCCGCCATCGGCCTGAAGCCGAATCTGGTACTGGCACAAGCCGCCGGGCTCGCGGTCGAGCGCGGTATCCTGGTCGACGACAGCTTGCAGACCAGCGCTCCCCATATCTTCGCATTGGGTGATTGCGCCCAGTGGCGAGGGCAGCTGCTCCCCTTCTTGCAACCAATAGTGCTGGGGGCCAATGCGCTGGCGCGCACCCTGCTTGGTACGCCAACCCCACTGACCCTGCCACACATTCTGGTGAAGGTGAAGACGCCGCGTTATCCCTTGCAGCTGGCGGGCCGCACCAAGGGCGAGGATCTCGCCTGGCAGTGCCGCTGGAACAGCCAGGGCATGGTGGCCGAGGCACACGGCGAGGATGGCGAGCTGTGCGGCTTTGTGGTGGGGGGCGATCAGATGAGCGCCGCCTTCCCGCTGCTGCGCCAGTTGCCCCGTTGATTCATTGATAACGTCAGGCCGGGTTGACCCGGCTACTTGAGGAGAATTGATATGTCCATGCAACTTATTCCGTCTCACTGGGTGGTGCGTCGTTCCACTCCCTTCTTTACCCGCGAGAATGTGCCCCAGGCCCTGCTCAGCCACCACAATACGGCGGCCGGGGTGTTCGGCCAGCTCTGCGTGATGGAGGGAACCGTCACCTATCACGGCTTTGCCGACGAGCAGGCCGAGGAGCCCGAAGTCAGCCTGGTGATCCGGGCCGGGGAGTTTGCCACCAGCCCGCCCCAGTACTGGCACAGGGTCGAGCTGTCGGAGGATGCCCGCTTCAACATCCACTTCTGGGCCGAGCAGGCAGAATCCGATCAGCCCCTGTTCAACAGCCGCAAAGGGTGAGAACGGGTGGGGGCCAATCCGGGTGAATGGCCCCCTCTGCCCATGCAGATCAAAATAATCAACTCAGATGTTGGTTATTCTGTGCCCCTGAGTCGAATGAGTGCTGTGGGGGAAGAATGAGTGTGTTCGAAGCCGTGACCCTGGCCTGTGGCCTGGTCTATCTGGTCCTGTTGCAATGGCAGGCCGGGCCCAGCTGGTCATGGCGCCTCTCCATCGGCTTGCTGCTCGTCGGCTGGCTGGTGGCGGCGGATCTCACCCTCTGGCTCGCACTGGGGCTGGTGGTTGGTACCCGCAGCCTGTTTCATCGCTACAAGCCGCTACCGATGCCAAGCGAAATCAACAGCCAGCCGCTGCGGGAGTGGACCCGCCATCTGCTGCTGCTCTGCTGGGGGTTGGTGACTGTGCAGTATGGCCTGCATATCTGGCAGCTGGGGCAGGGGATACCTCCCTGGCTGGTGCGTCCGGACGTGGTCGACAGCTTCCTTCCCATCGCTGGTGGGCTCGGGCTGCGGGCCTGGCTCAGTCAGGACATAGTGGATCCCCATCATCCGGCGGCCACTATCACAGTGCTGGTGCTCTGCCTGTCGGCCCTGCTGCTGGGGCGGGCCTTCTGCGCCTGGTTCTGCCCGATCGGGCTGGTGGGTGAGTGGCTGCATCGTCTGCGCAGTCAATTGATGGCGGGGGAGTGGACGCCGCCGCGCTGGCTCGATAGCGTGCTGCGAGCCCAGAAGTTTCTGGTGCTCGTCTTTTTGCTCTTCATCATACTGCTGGCGGTGCCCGCTGCCGCCCTGTCCGGCTATTTCAGTAGTCCCTACCATCAGGCGGCGGATATGAAGATGGGCGCCTTCTTCTTCAATTTGAACCTCATCTCCGGCCTCTGTCTGGGCTGGGTGCTGCTGCTCACAACCCTCTTTCGGCAGGGCTTCTGCCGTTATCTCTGCCCCTACGGCGCCTGGCTCGCCCTGCTGGGCTTGTTGACCCCGCTGCGCATTCGCCGCGACCCGGCCCGCTGCCTGCGAAGCGCTGGCCATGACTGCGACAAGTGCAGCCGGGCCTGCCCGTCCCGCATCCAGGTACATCAGCTGATCGCGGTGCGCAGTCTGGAGTGCAGCAGCTGCCTGAGCTGTGTCGCCGCCTGCCCCAAACGGGCCGATGCGTTGCACCTTGGCAGCAAGGCGCACAGGCTCACTCCTCGCTGGCTGCTGGGTATGCTCTGCCTGCTGTTGTTGATACTGCCGCTGCTCTCCTACGGCCTGCTGGATATCTGGGTCAGCCAGACACCGCTGGCGGTGCGGGCCCAGCTGCTGCAGCTGTTGCCCCAACTGGCTCATTGAGCACAGATGAGTCAGTGGCAGGTGCTCCTCTGAGGGGGTTGCCGGGCTGTCTGAGGATGCATCCACATTTGATACCTGAGGGGTAGCAGGGTAAAGTCCCTTCCCCGACATGATGGCCCTGCTGCCATGTCGTGCCGGCAGCTAGCCCCGGTCACACCTTGCTTCGCTTTCGAAGCAGCAAGTACCGGGCGCCGGCAGCAAGATGAGCGCGATCTACCATGACAACCGGCGTAGCAAATGCAACGGTCCGCGGTCGCGATCAGATCAACAATCGTCTTTGGAGAAGTAAATGGGACAGAAACCATCTTTGGTGGGCGGGGCATGCATCATTGCCGGCGTCTGTGTGGGGGCCGGCATGCTGGGTTTACCGAGTGCCGGGGCGGGCGCCTGGACCATCTGGTCCATCCTGGCCATCACCCTGACTATGGTGGTGATGACGGTCTCCGGCTGGATGCTGCTGGAATCCTATCAGGGCTATCCGCTGCGCGTGTCGTTCGATACCGTGACCCGGGAGTTACTGGGAGAGAAGGTCAACGCCCTCAACAACATCACCGTCTACTTCGTCGGTGGCATACTGCTTTACGCCTACATCACCTCGGCCGGTCTCATCATAGATGGGATGACGGGGATCGGCAGCCACTGGGCCTCAGTTCTGTTCACCTTGGGCTTCTCCGGGCTGGTATGGCACTCGACCCGTGCTGTGGATCGCATCTCGGTCGTGCTGGTCATCGCCATGGGGCTGAGCTTCGTGTTCGGCATCTCGGGTCTCTCCCTCAACATCAAGCCGACCCTGTTGTTCGATACCCTGAGCGAGCACGCCAGCTATGCACCCTATGCGCTTGCCATGCTGCCGGTGGCACTGACCTCGTTCGGTTATCACCACTCTGTCTCCTCCATGCGCGCCTATTACGGTGAGGAGCGCCGCGCCCGTTACGCCATTCTCGGTGGTACCGCCATAGCGCTGCTGTTCTACCTCATCTGGCTGGTGAGCGTGTTTGGCAACCTGCCGCGCAGCGAGTTCGGGCCCGTGGTGGCGCAGGGCGGCAACGTCGACGTGCTGCTCAAGGCCTTGGCTTCGGTGATCGAGTCGGAGGCCGTCTCCAGCGCCCTCAACCTCTTCTCCATGGCCGCCATCCTCTCCTCCTTTATCGGTGTGGGTCTGGGGGTGTTCGACTATCTGGCGGATCTGTTCAAGTTCGACAACAGTCCCAAGGGCCGCGCCAAGTCATGGGGCGTGACTTTCCTGCCACCGCTGCTGCTCTCCCTGCTGTTCCCGTTCGGCTTCCTGATGGCCATCGGCTACGCTGGCGCAGTGGCGACCCTCTGGACCTGCATCATACCGGCCCTGCTGGCCTGGAAGGTGCGTGCCGGCAAGAGCGAGCAAGGCGGCAAAGGCGATGGCTTCCGCGCGCCGGGCGGCCTGCCGATGATAGTGGGGGTCTTGCTGTTCGGTGTGCTGACAGCCCTCTTCCACCTGCTCAACATGGCGGGTCTGCTGCCCGTCTATACCGGCTGATCAAGCCTGGCCAGCCCCGCTTTTACTTGTGGGGATCAACAAAGCGGCGCCTTCGGGCGCCGTTTTGTTGTAGGTGCCGCTGACGGAAGACCCGTACTTTAGTTTTGAGAGTTGCCCTGGATTCTATGTGGTCTGGTGGCGGGCGTGCCTGTTACCACCTGCTTAGCTCGTCAGCGGCAGAGACCAGTTGCTCCAGCTGGTGATGGATCTGGGCGCGATCCAGCTGCTGTAACGGCTGGCGACTCCACAACACCGGCGTCAGGCTCTCGGCATCGAACCCCAGCACCGGCTTGCACGGGTCCTGACTAAACAGGTTCTGGGAGGCTGCCTGGGCGCTGGTGGCCGCGTCGAGGCGGGTAAACATCAGCAGATAGTTGGCCGGATGTTCGGTCAGGTGGCAGGTCAGCTCGCCGATCTGCAGGCTGGTGACGCTCTCCTCCTGCTGCGGTTGAGGAAGCGAGAGGGAGAGAAACAGCTGGTGGATGGCGGCGTGATAAAGAGAGTTCATTGATGGCTCCAGATTGGTGATGGTGCCATTAAAGCAGGTCGCTGCCAGCGGCACTGTTAATGGTGGCTCTCTTTTTTTAGCTTTCCGGTCAGCGAGGTAGTGCGCCACGCTCAGTACAAAAATCGCGACCAATCCCGATAGTCCCTGTTGATGGCCTCTCCTAGACTGGCGGCGAAACATCACAAGAAGACAATCATCATGCAGATTCAAGCAAACACCGGCGGTACACAGGCCGTCGCTCACCACAGTGATGCAGCCACAGGGGTTGGCCGGATGGGCCAGCTGGAGGCACGTCAGGTCGCCACTGGGCAAGATGCGATCCTGCTGGGCAACCGCAGCGAACCGCAAAAAGGGCAGGGACTGCTCTCGCGGCTGGGGGCCCAGTTGGCCCGCCCGTTCGTTGCCATCAAAGAGTGGATCGGCAACCTGCTGGGGACGGACAAGAGTACCGCTGCGCCGAAGGCGCAACAGACTCCTGTCGCAGACAATCTCTCACTGGCTGACCAGAAACGGCTGCTGCTGCAACAGGCACTGCCTTTCACTCTAAGTGGGCTCGACAAGGCAAGAGAGCTGAACAGCATCAATGCCGAACAACTGGGGCAGGAGCACGCCCGTCTGGCGACCGGCAACGGTGCCCTGCGCTCACTGGCGACCTCCCTGATCGGGATCAGGGATGGTTCCATGCGGCAGGAGAGTCAGACAGCCGCTGCCGAGCTGCTCGAACGCCCCATTGCAGGTATCCCGCTCCAGCAGTGGGGGACGGTGGGGGGCAAGGTGACCGAGCTGCTCGCCAGCGCCACCCCCGAATTGTTGCAGGAGGCGATGAGCCAGCTGCAGACCGCGATGGGTGAAGTTGCCGACCTGCAGGGTGCCGTACAGGCCGAAGTTGTTGGCGAACCGGCGCAAAGCGCGGCCACTGGTGCCGACGCGGCGCCCGTCCAAAGCGTTGAGACCAAAGGCGTTGCCCGTGAGCAGGTCACTATGGAGCGTCAGACTCCGGCCACCGGCTACAAGCTGGCGCTGGATCTCATCAGCTATCAGGCCAGCTACCTGCTGCGGGATCAAGCCTCAACCGAGGTGACCCTGAGCAGCAGCGATCTCAACGCCCTGCATCAGCACATTGCCGATGGCTCCATCAATGGCTCCCACATGGCTAAATTGCAGACCCGTGGCGATCTGCAAACCCTGCGCACTCTGGCGCTCTCGCTGGCTAGCGGCAGCGATGCCAAGGGTTCCTCCCTTGGTCATGCCCTCGACAGCCTTGCCTCTGTGCGCCCCAACCAGCGACTGGTACTGGGCGGTCTGATGCAGTTTGCCGGGCAGACCGATCAGACGTGGGCTGACCAGACTGCTGGCAAGCCGGAGGATCGGCTCGATGCCGGGGCGCGACTGCGCTTTGACACCGGCCATATGAAGGCTGAGCTGGATCGGCTCGGCGACAGCGAGGCACGGCAGGTGCTGCAACAGCTGGAAGGTGCTTTTGGCGATCGGGCCAAGGCCATCTGCGACTTTGCGGTGGCGCAGGTCTCCGCTTTTGCCGATAGCGAAAGCAGTCCTGAAGCCGTGCTGGTCTCCCGCCTGACCCGTATGGGCAATCTGGTTGGCAGCCTGACCGATACGCTCAAGGTGCGCCTCCAGCTGCCCGAGTCCGCCCGCGGCGAGCCGACCATGATCGACACCGCCAGCCAGCTGACGCCGCTCGAACTGGCTGCGTTAACCTATATCGGTGTTGATGAGCGCTATCTATAAGCGTGTTCATGTCGTCAGGTCTCAGGGGATAAACCACTTGTCCATCACGGGTACCCCCAAGGGGTACCCGTTTTACTTGACGCATTCGTCTTGGGCAGAATATGCGTTCGGTGTGTATTACTCCGCGCTTGCTGGCCCTCTGTGAGCAATGGTTGTAGTAATGACAGTTCGAGGTCTCGCTTTGGTAATCTGCCATTCAGCTGGTTTGGGCTATAGTTTGGTTCTCTTTGGAGCCTGACTAGGAGATGGCTATGGCATGGACTATCGATGATTCTCAACCCCGGATCCTCTACAACAAGGACAAGCATGTTGCTGTGACCCCGTCGGCCATGAGCAAGTATCACGAATGGCGGCGGGAGATCGAGCGCGGCTCGGATCCCAAGAGTGCCGCCGGCAAGGTTGGCGATATGCACTACGAGCAGCTGAGCGGCAACAACAAGGGGGTCTACACGATCCGGCTCAGTCAGGAACACAGGGTCGCCTTTACCATCAATGGCACCCTGCAACAGGTCAAGGTGATCAGCATTGGCGGCCACTTCCCTCCGAGTTAGTGTGGGGGGATGTGCTGCAACAAGAAACACGGCGCCTTTTGGCGCCTTTTTGATAACAAAAACTAGCCGTTCGGGGGGGCCATCTGATGTCGAACTCAGCGATAGCGGGCTGCTGTGATGAATTGGCCGAAGGTTTCGCACCAGACGATTACGCTGCTGTAGCGGGCTGGATCGATGCTGGCGGGCAGTGGCACGATAAAGTTGTCAAAGGTTTTGACCGGCCCGACGTGCACCATCTGCGCTTTCAGGCGGGAAAAATCCGCCTCGGTTTCGACAAATTCCGGGGATAGATAGAGCTGGTAATCGGGCCCCGGTGCCAGTTGCCCCATCAGGCTGACGGCGTCGGGCCCAATGCTCACCTTGCCTTCCCCCCAGTGCAGCCGGTCGCTGTCTTTGAGATCCCGACGAAAGGTGCCGCTGAAACTGGCTTGCTGCTGGCTGGCCACTACCGCTTCACTGCTCGGTGCGGGTGGGGCGATCAGTATGGGCAGGGTATAGATGCCGGCGGCAAACCCCAATCCCCCGATCAGCAGATGAGTCGCCAGCAGCAGGGCCAGGGTCTTGCGTTGCATCATGTCTCTCTCCTTGATAAATGGATGACAATGCCGCTAGCAGCGGCATCCCCACAGACGGGTCACGCTGCTCGCCATCATGCTCCCGGGTAAGGTGAGCGATGGGGTGGATTATGATGATCGATGGTGGGGCCGCTTGCCTGACTCACCCTTCCCGCTTTAGTGAATGGCATCAAAGTCCACGGGGGGCAGTATTTCGAAACCGGGTTTGGCAAACAGATAACCCTGCATCAGGTCTATCCCCATCTCCTGCAGACATGCCATTTCATCCCGGGTTTCGATCCCTTCCGCCAGGGGGGTGATGTTCAACTCCTCAAAGAGGGCGAGACAGTGGCGCACAATGGTCTGGCGGACCTTGTCTTTATCGATCCCCCTCAACAGATGCATATCCAGTTTGATGATGTCTGGTAGAAAATCTGCCAGCAGATTGAGACTGGAATACCCGGCGCCAAAGTCATCCATGGCCGTCTTGAAACCGAGTGCCTGGTAGTGATCCACTATGTGGCGAATATGCTGGTTATCCGCCACGCGCTCCACTTCGGTGAACTCGAACATGATCTGCTCGATGGGAAACTGGTGCTCCCGCGCGGCTTGCAAGGTGGTGCGGATGCAGCGCTCCGGACGATAAACCGCATTGGGCAGGAAATTGATGCTCAGCATTCCCTGCATCTTGAGTTTGGCCGCCAGTGCAATGGCTTTGATCCGGCAAAGCTGATCAAAGCGGTAGCGATTGTCATCGTTGACCCGTGAAATCACTGAGTGGGCGGGTTCGTTATTGATCCCCCTGACCAGCGCTTCATAGCCAAATATGGTGCGGGTACGACAGCGGATTATGGGTTGAAAGGCCATGGTGAAATCGAAGCAGAGATCCCCGCTTTCCTGGCACTGCTGGCACGATAGCTGGGGGGGAGCAGAAGGTATGTCCATGCTTTCCTCATACAGGGGGACTGGTGAGCCGGAGCGCGATATCAAGCCTATATCCAGCCTCAAATGATAACAAGCCTGGATGGCGCCCGGAAAACGGCCTGCCAACAGGTGAATTTGCTGCCATTGAACACTAAACGCTATCTGCCGGAAAGAGGCCAGGCCGGTTGCCAGGGTGTGCTCTCTTGCAGCGCTTGTTGTTGATAACGGGCTATGGTGCCTTCCTGTTTCATCTGGCGGATAACGAGCGCCAGCTGGGCCACCAGGTTTTTATGTCTCTCGTGCAGATAAACATATGAGTCAAGGGTATCCATGATGCCTGCGGAATAGATCCTGGTACCGGCTTCAGACCTGGTGATCTGCGCGGCTATCGCCTGCCTGGCTACCATGGTTTGCTCAATATAGAGATCGCTGCGCCCCTTGAGCAGTTTGCCCATTCCCTGATCCACAGTGCTGATATCAAACAGCTGGGCGGGTGCCACCACCCTGGACAGTGCCAACTCTGGCAACTTGGCCCCGCGGCGGTACTCCACCCGATAAGAGGTGCCGAGCAGGCTGCTCCACCCCTTGAGCTGAATACCCGGAATGGCGGCATACGCCTCATAGGAAAGGGTGAAGTGGGATTCGGGGACTTTCAGCAGATGGCGGGTTTGCAGTTGATATTCGGTGGCACGATGTATCTCGCCATCGACCTCGCCACTTTCGGCCATGTGGGGTGCTCGCCCGCCCGGGTAACCGGCATAGATGAAGTCGTAGCCAAGGCGCGCAAAGGCATCCTGATAAATCAGCTTCAGCCAGCGGCCGTACATGGACTCCTTGGTATCCAGCGAGCTCACCAGGGTGATGGTGCCTTTGGTCGGTGCTCCCATTACCAATGAGACGTGCAGCAGGAGCAGCATGGCAGAAAAGAAGAGGCAGAAGCTGGGTCTCTGCAGCATGAATTTCCCTGACGGTCAGCGGCTATTAACAGGAGGTTGCTTTCATCATCCTAGCCCACGGCCGTCGCCGATTCAGATTTTTCGGGGGTTAACCGTGCCTGAAAAAGCGATGAGTGGGCCAGCTATGTTACGCCCGGTCACGGCTCGGCGCGACTGGTGCGATCAGGCTCGGCAGGACATGGAGGGGGAGTGAGTTGTCAAAGACTGGAACTAGGTGGGTGTCCCCGTTTTGCTAGTGCTTTATTTTTATTTCTCATTATTGAAGTTTACTATTATCAAAATGCCTTTGGCAGTATCATATAAAATAGATAATGAATATATAAAGCATGCAGTAATCGCTGAATTCAATAGTAGTTCGGCATTCTTAATCTCTTGCACGACTGGTGAGCTCGTTAAAATGAGTAGAGCAATTGAAAGTATTATTATAATGATTTGCTCTTTAACAGAGAGAAGCATCTGTGATTTTGTGGAAGAAAAACAATGTATTCCATCCCCGTTATTTTTATCCACAATGTCCATGACTTTGGTTAATACTATTCCCATAGTGGCAGCATTAATTGCCAGTAAAGCAACAAGAATAGTAACTAAGTTGTTTTCAAGAAACTTATGCAAAAAAGACGACTCGAGCCATATATTTACAACCTCGATAGAAAAACCTATTCCGAGGGAGAAAAATGTGGTTTTCACTACAGTAGTCATTTTAGCAAGTCTTTCATTGCATTGACGATCATATTAGCCTCTCCGGTCATTTCTATATCACTCAACGCTATTTCTTTGACAGTTCTGGAAGTTTGAATGCTTTTCTTTATTCCACCAACCTTTAAGGTTATATTTCCACCACCATCTCCAGTATAGTTTACCATACTTGCTAGAGTAGAATTATCTTTATCTAATCGAAGGGTTGAGTCTGGTTCAGACTCAATTTTTAGATTATTTCTAGTTGAGTTTGTTGCTTTTGCAAAGGACTTTAAATCTTCAGATAAACATCCGGATATATTAGCCATGTTGGGGGTGATAAATTCAAACTCAACGGACTTTACTTTACCTCTATGAAGTTCTAAAAGATCCCAAAAATACTGTTTCTCAAACAGTGGTTCATAGATAGCTCTTAGGTTTGAATGCGTTAGTTGAGGTGCAATTTTTTCTAATATTAATTCAACAACCTTTCGACAATTGTGGAAGGCAGTAGTTCTCTTTTGTACGGCAATTAATTGTCTTTCGGGGTGATTCCATAAGGCAACTAAAATTGATGGCCAGTTATCAATCCTCTCGTTTTTAAATTCCTTTGTTTCTCTGTTAATTATTTTGTTGTGAGCTATTTTGAAGAGGAAGAACTCTCCATCATCATATTGTTTTTTTACAACAGTATGATGTCTTTTATTAGAGAAATCATCTTGCGATAACAATGATTCTTTAAATATTGAATTTTTATTGGTAAGTAACTCTTCAATAGAACTGAAGTCAGTGAACATGTCACGCTGGAAAAACCTGTCAACAGGTAAAATTTGGTATCTAAAAAGCTCAAAACTATTGCTCTTGTTCGCCATTGCTATCCCTACATGGTGAGTCTCATAAGAGAATCAATATAAAGGAAGTGACGAGATAATTACAGCCTTGTCAGAGTTAGTTTCTGTGGATGTGAAGCTGATCTATCTAAATGATTTATAAAAAACGGCGCCTTAACGGCGCCGTTTTTTATATCACTTACTCAACCAGAATCACTGCAGCAGGGAGATATCCGCGACTTGCAGGAACAGGTTGCGCAGGTTGTTCAGCAGCGCCAGACGGTTGGCCTTGAGGGCTTCGTCTTCTGCCATCACCATCACCTCGTTGAAGAAGGTGTCAACCGGCTCGCGCAGGGCGGCCAGACGGGTGAGGGCTGCCTGATAGTCACCGGCAGCGAACAGCGGCGCCAGTTCGGCTTGCAGGGCAGCAACCTGGGTGGCCAGCGCCTTCTCGGCAGCGTCCTGCAGCAGTTCCGGTTTGACGGCAGTCGGCAGTTCGCCTTCCACCTTGGCCAGAATGTTGCTGACGCGCTTGTTGGCAGCAGCCAGTGCCAGTGCGGCATCCAGACTGCGGAAGTGGCTGACGGCCTTGACGCGGCGATCGAAGTCCAGCGGACGGGTCGGGCGGCGGGCCAGTACGGCCAGCACCACATCGGCACCTATGCCTTCGTCCTGATAGGCGGCGCGGAAGCGGCCCAGCATAAAGTCGACCACGTCGGTGACAACGGTTTTGTTGGTCAGCTTGTCGCCGTAGACGCGTACTGCTTCTTCAACCAGTTCAACCAGATCCAGGTCCAGCTGCTTCTCGGTCATGATGCGCAGGGCACCGATGGCGGCGCGACGCAGGGCGAACGGATCTTTGTCACCTTTGGGCAGCATGCCGATGCCAAAGATACCGGCCAGGGTGTCGAGCTTGTCGGCCAGCGCGACGGCACAGGCTTCCAGAGCGGACGGCAGGGCATCACCGGCGAAGCGCGGCATGTACTGCTCGTTGAGGGCTACGGCCACCACTTCGTCTTCGCCATCGTGACGGGCGTAGTGCATCCCCATGACACCCTGGGTGCTGGCGAACTCGCCGACCATGTTGGTCATGAGATCACACTTGGAGAGCAGACCGGCACGCTTGGCCTGAGCCACGTTGGCACCGATGCGCTCGGCGATAAAGCCGGCAACGGTCTCGATGCGCTCGACCTTGGCCCGGACTGTGCCCAGCTGTTGCTGGAACAGCACGGTTTCAAGGCGCGGCAGGCGGGAGGCCAGAGTCTGCTTCAGATCGGTCTTGAAGAAGAACTCGGCGTCAGAGAGACGTGGGCGAACCACTTTCTCGTTGCCACTGATGATCTGGCTCGGGTCTTTCGACTCTATGTTGGTGACGAAGATGAACTTCGGCAGCAGCTTGCCGTTCTTGTCGTAGACCGGGAAGTACTTCTGGTCACCCTTCATGGTGTGAACCAGCGCCTCAGCCGGAACGGCCAGGAACTTCTCTTCGAAGTTGGCGGTCAGCACCACAGGCCACTCGACCAGTGCGGTGACCTCTTCCAGCAGGGCGTCGTCCAGATCGGCAACGCCACCGAAGGCGGCAGCGGCCGCTTCGGCGTCAGCCTTGATCTTGGCCTTGCGCGCCATAAAGTCGGCAATCACCATGCCGCGCTCCTGCAGGATCTGCGGGTACTGGCCGGCGTTGTCGATGGTGAACTCGGGCTCGCCCATAAAGCGGTGACCGCGGATGGTGCGGGCAGAGTCGATACCCAGAATGTGAGCGGGAACCAGGTCCCCATCCAGCAGCAGGGTCACGGTGAACACCGGACGCACGAACTGGATGGTCTTGTCGCCCCAGCGCATCATTTTCGGGATGGGCAGCTTGGCCAGTGCGGAGGCGACCAGCTCGCCCAGCAGATCTTTGGCCGGACGGCCTTCGACCTTGGCGGTGTGAACCAGCCACTCACCCTTGTCGGTAACCAGACGCTCGGCTTGAGCAACTGTGATGCCGTTGCCACGGGCCCAGCCTTCGGCAGCCTTGGTCGGCTTACCTTCGGCATCGAACGCCTGGGAGACGGCCGGGCCGCGCTTCTCGACGCTCTTGCTCGGCTGTTCGCCGGCCAGCGCGTGTACCTTCAGCGCCAGGCGGCGCGGTGAGGCAAACCACTCGACGTCGCCGAAGGCCAGGTCGGCCTTGGTCAGCTCAGCTTTGAAGTTGTCGGCAAAGGCTTCGGCCAGGGAGCGCAGGGCTTTTGGCGGCAGCTCAGCTGTGCCGATCTCTACCAGAAATGTATGTTGTGCCATGTCCGTTCCTTAACCTTGCTTGTTCTCAGTGCGCTTGCACATGGGGAAACCCAGCGCTTCGCGGGAGGCATAGTATGCCTCGGCCACGGCCTTGGTCAGGGTGCGAATGCGCAATATGTAGCGCTGACGCTCGGTGACCGAGATGGCCTTGCGGGCATCCAGCAGGTTGAAGGAGTGGGCAGCTTTCAGAATGCGCTCGTAAGCGGGCAGCGGCAGCGGTGTTTCCAGTGCCAGCAGGTGCTGGGCCTCTTTCTCGTACTGCTCGAAGCAGTGGAACAGGAAGTCCACATCGGCATGCTCGAAGTTGTAGGTGGACTGCTCCACTTCGTTCTGGTGGAACACATCGCCATAGGTGGTCTTGCCCAGCGGGCCATCGGACCAGACCAGGTCGTAGACGCTGTCCACGCCCTGAATGTACATGGCCAGACGCTCGAGACCATAGGTGATCTCGCCGGTCACCGGCTTGCACTCCAGGCCGCCAACTTGCTGGAAGTAGGTGAACTGAGTCACTTCCATGCCGTTGAGCCACACTTCCCAGCCCAGACCCCAGGCACCCAGAGTCGGGTTTTCCCAGTTGTCTTCCACGAAGCGGATGTCGTGGATTTCAGGATCCATGCCCAGCTCTTTCAGCGAGCCGAGGTAGAGTTCCTGGATGTTGTCGGGGGAAGGCTTGATGATCACCTGGAACTGGTAATAGTGCTGCAGGCGGTTCGGGTTTTCACCGTAGCGGCCGTCGGTCGGACGGCGGGATGGTTGCACGTAGGCACAGGCGATGGGCTCCGGGCCCAGAGCGCGCAGACAGGTCATGGGGTGTGAAGTACCGGCACCCACTTCCATGTCCAGCGGCTGAATAATGGTACAGCCCTGGCGGGACCAATAGTCCTGCAGCTGCAGGATCAGGCCCTGAAAGGTTTTGACATCGAATTTTTGCATAGTGTTTTTCGCGCGAAGTGAAATCAGAGCAAGATTTGCTGAATGTGAACCGAAGGAGTATACCGTCTGGCATGGTCGGATAATAGGCGAAATTGTAGGGGATTCATGGGGCGGGGCTGCGCCGGGCCTGGTTGGCCCGGGATGGAAGCCCCGTCATGTGGCCGATGAAATCCCCTTGTCGGACAGAGAGTCGGGCAGAGAAAAATAACAGGAGACGAAGAATGGAATTGCGCTGCGCCTGGGTGACAAAGGACCCGGAATATATTGAATATCATGACAAACAATGGGGCAGGCCGGTCTATGACGCCCGCGAGCTGTTTGCCAAGCTCTGCCTCGATGGCCAGCAGGCTGGGCTGTCGTGGATCACCATCTTGAAGCGCACCGACAGCTACTACCGCGCCTATGCGGATTTTGATCCCGTGCTGATCGCCCGATTCGACGAGCAGGATGTGGAGCGGCTGATGCAGGACACCGGCATTATCCGCAACCGCCTCAAGGTGCAGTCGATCATCAAAAATGCCCGCGCCTATCTGGCGTTGCAAGAGCAGGGGATCGACTTCGCCGATTACTTGTGGGCCTTTGTCGGCGGCGCCCCCATGGTCAACCAGCGGCAGGGCAACGGCGATATTCCAGCGACATCGCCAGAGTCGGATGCCATGTCGAAGGCACTCAAGAAGCTCGGCTTCAACTTCGTCGGCAGCACGATTTGCTACGCCTTCATGCAGGCAGTGGGGATGGTGAACGATCATCTGGTCAGCTGCCCCTGCCACGCCGAGTGTCAGCAGCCCGCCTGAGGCCGCTTATCGACCGTGCCAGACTCCCGCCAATAGGCTATCGGTCACGCCGAATGGCCGGGGGCTGTCGGCCACCCTCTTCCTTGTGACAAATTCGGCTGCATTTGTAGCCGAATTTGTCCCGCCAAGCGCCGCTGGCGCGCAAAAAACGCTCACTCTCGCCAGCCGTTCAGACCTGCGTCAGACAATGGCGTGATGGCGCGTTACAATCCGGCCCCCGGCATGGTGCCGGACTGTATTCATAGAGGTTTTTTCATGCGAGCCAAGATACTGGTGCCAGCCCTGGCACTGACCGTTGCCCTGAGTGGCTGTACTACCAATCCCTATACTGGCGAACAGCAGACTGGCAAGGCCGCCTGGGGTGCGCTGGCCGGTGCCGCGACGGGCGCCGCCGTGGGGGCGCTCTCCTCCAGCAAGGGGGATCGCAAGAAGGGGATTCTGACTGGCGTGGCCGCCGGCGCCGCCCTGGGGGGCGGTATCGGTTACTACATGGATGTGCAGGAAGCCAAGCTGCGCGAGAAGCTGCAGGGTACTGGCGTCAGCGTGACCCGCAATGGTGACGAGCTGATCCTCAACATGCCGAACAACGTCACCTTCGACAGCTCCAGCGCCCAGCTCAAAGCGGCCGGTGCCAATACCCTGTCCGGCGTTGCCATGGTGGTTGCCGAGTTCGACAAGACCCGCCTGAACGTGGTCGGTCACACCGACAGCACAGGCTCTCGCGATCTGAACATGAAGCTCTCCGCCCAGCGTGCCGATGCCGTAGCCGCCCAGCTGATCGGCCATGGGGTAACGGGTAGCCGTATCTCCACCCAGGGTGTGGGCCCGGATCAGCCGGTTGCCACCAACAGCACTGCCGCCGGCAAGGCTCAGAACCGCCGGGTGACCATCACCCTGATCCCGACCGCCTAAGTCGTTCCGGTTTCGGTAACGAAAAGGCCCCGCCAGTGATGGCGGGGCCTTTTGCTATCCGGTGTTGCGGACTTAAACTGCCGCAGTCAGCTGCACTTCCACCTTGTAGCCTTCGTGGGCAAGGCGGGCTTGTACGCAGGCGCGTACCGGTGCCGTACCAGCCGGGATCCAGGCATCCCACTGTTCGTTGAAGGCGGCGATATCCGCTATGTCCTTCAGATAGATGTTGGCCATCAGGATCTTGTCGACCCCGGAGCCGTTGGTTTCCAGCTGGCGCTGCAGGCTGGTCAGCACTTCGCGAGTTTGCTGGTGAATGTCGGCGTCATCTGTGGCGGGTACTTCCACCACGTAGAGGGTGCCGTTGTGGATGACCACGTCTGACCAACGCTGGGTGGTGCCGATTCGGGTAATGGCTGTCATGTTTGCTCCGAAACTGGGCTTATTGACCCTTGCGGATCAGATAGCGGT
>Ga0115550_1000861_pt1 | contig 24308 bp, 32 predicted proteins | sample COGITO_mtgs_1005_FD_87177 | JGI IMG/M metagenome (GOLD analysis project Ga0115550, IMG submission 87177) | Pelagic marine microbial communities from North Sea - COGITO_mtgs_100511 | ecosystem: Environmental > Aquatic > Marine > Epipelagic | place: Germany:Helgoland, sampling site Kabeltonne... | reverse complement strand
AGGTAGATCAGAAAGCCAATCTCGAAGGCGCGGCTCAGCTCGCTCACGGTAAAGGCAGGCAGCAGGATCAGCAGACTGTCGGGCTCTAACCGATCGGCATATTTGCTTGGCCAGAGCTGCTTGGTGCTGTCGATAAAGAAGGCGTGCTCCCGCGGCTTGATCTGCTTTTTCAAAAAGTCGCGGTAGGGGACAATCCCCTCATCAAGGAACTTCTCCACCGATTCGGATTTGGCAAGGGACACCTCGTTCTGGCGCAGGTAATCCTGCGTGGCAAAGCCGACCGGCGCCATCACATAGATGCTGAGAATGATGGCCAGTCCGTACATCGCCATGTTAGGGGGGATCTGCTGCACACCAAGGGCGTTACGCAGCAGCGAGAAGACCACCGCCAGCTTGACGAAGGAAGTAGCCATCACGGCGATAAAGGGCAACAGGGCCAGCAGCGCCAGCCCGACGATAAGATTGAGCTCATCTGGTAACTGGATCATGGTTGTGACTCGTTGTTGAGGTTCTCGACCCGTACACCCAGACGTCCCTGGATCTCAACAAGTCGGCCTACGCCCAGCGAGTGGCCGTTGCTGATGATGCGCACTTCGCCATCGAGGGGCGTGCCGAGATCGATCAGGGCGCCCGGTTGTAGGCTGGTGAGGGTGTGCCAGTCTAGGGTCTGGCGGCCCACTTCAAAGCTGACCTGAATGGGCAGGTGCTCCAGTTCGGTCGGGCCGAAGGGTTCAGCGGGGGCAGCGTTGTGCATGGCAGTCAGTTCCAGATGTTGTTGATGGGGTTGGCAGTAGGCAAAGATGCGACCCTCCACGCAAACCAGCAGTTGCTGGCCGAGTTGCGGATGGGGCGGCGGCAGCAGCACATCACCGATAGCGAGGGTGGCGAGCTCATCCATGGTCAGCCCCATCTCGCCCCACTGCAGGGAGAGGGTGAGGGGCAGCGACAACCGCTGCTGCTGTGGTCGTGGCGGCAATCTGGTCAGCAGGGGCCTGGGTTGTGGCAGCCAGAGGGCGAGGCTGGCACCCTCCCGCTTGAGCAGCAGTTGCAGGGCTGGCTCGTCGGCCTGATTGCTACTTTGCTGCCGGGTCAGCGCCGAGCAGGTGAGCCCGCCGAGGGGGTGTCCCAGCCGCTCGATCAGGGCCAGTTGCAGTGGTTCAGGCAGACTGAACAGCGCCGCCTGCTGCAGGTCAGGCGCCAACCAATGGGCCAGTTCGGCGCCGTGGCAAAGCAGAGGCATAGAGAGCCCCTGCCACTGCAATTGCAGCCGGGTATCGAGCGTCGCAGGAGGAAAACTGATGGCGAGGGTAAGCTCGCCGCCGCTCCAGCCAAAGTGCTGGCGGTATTGGCTCAGGCTCTGTTGCAAAGTCAGCTCCGCTAGCGAGGCGGAGGTGAAGGCAATCTGTGTCATGCGTCGGCATCCCACTCTTCATAGATGGATCGTTTATGGCGTGAGCCTTGTTCACTATCGGCTTGGCTAAAGAGGTCGAGGGAAACGCGCTCACCGGGATAGAGGCGCTGCAGGCGATCAACCAGATCACCGCGTCCCTGATTGAGCAGCAGTTGTCCCTCACCCGTCGCTAGAATTTCGATCTGCAGCTCGCCATGCTGGTGGGCGATGCGAATGGAGAGATCTCCTAGCTCCGGCAGCGTCAAGCGCAGCAGCGGCGGACGCTCCGGGCGGCCCAGCTCCTGGTAGATATCCACCGCCAGCCGCTCCAGCAGTTGACCCAGTTCCCTGTTGTTCTCGGCCGGCGCCATCCTGGCCAACTGCAGATCCCCGGGGGTTTTGAGTGGTGGTATGGGTGTTTGTCCGTTGGGCTCTGGCATCTCGTCGGCCACAGTGATCGCGTTGGTGCCGGTGTCAGCGCCAGAGGCCAGTCGTTCGGCGAACTCGACGTCTTCAGGCAGAGAGGTTTCACCCTGTTGAAGAGCTGCTTGAGCGGCTCCTGACAGCAGCTCTGCACCAGCAGCGATCCCGGTTGATTGCATATCATGTTGCTGAGTGCCATCTCCCTCTTGCTCGGTCTGCTCTTTCACCACAGATGGCAGTGTTGCAAGATCGCTCTCGGGTGCAGATTCTCTCGTGCCCACGAGGGGAGGGCGCGGGGTTGGTGTGTTCACCATTGATGAAGGAGCTGAAAACGGGGTCTCTGGCGTGGGCAGCCCCACACTTCTGGCCCCGACCTCGTGCTCTTTATCTTGTGCATCCAGCGTTCGCGGCGATTTCTTGCTCTCAACTTCCCTCTGGTCACGGGCGGTCACCTCCGAGATGGCTGAGTCGGATAAACCGGATGCTTCTCCTGAGATGAACGGCTGTGGCTGAAACTGCTTGGGCTGGCCGCCGTGAGAAGCTGAAATAGCATGTTGCCGGGCTGTATCGGCTGCCTGTTTTTTCTGCCGTTGTGTCTGCAATAGCTGCTGGGGCAGCGGCTTCTGCATCTGGCGCGGGCTATCCCCCCTCTGCTGAGGCGCCGCTTTTTGTGCATGCTCAAGCCGCATCGCCTGTTCGAAGCGTTGTTGTTGTGCCTGATCGGCTTCTGTCTGTGGGGAATTAGCCTGGGCTCTTGTGGTGCCCTTACCCGGCATGACTCGGTTCATGACTTGTTACATCCTGATCTGCTGGCGGAACTCTTCTTGTTCCTGCTCTTCGTTGTAGTCACGCAGGGCTTGCTGTGATGCCAGCTCCTGACGGTGTAGTTCGGCAAATTTCTGCTGCTGTTGGCGGGCGCGATGTACCGCCTGCTGGCGCTCCTGTAAGCAGATGCGCTCTTCGGCGACGCGCTCGGCCTGCTCGGCGGCACTCTGCTCCAGTTGCGCCTCTTTCTCCCGTAACAGGGAAACTTGCTGTTGCCACGCTTTGAGCCCCTTACGATCGAGCTGCTCTGTTTGGCAGATGGCGAATAGCCGCTCTTCTTCGGCAAGGCGCCACTGGCGATAGTCAAGGCTTTCCTGCTCCGCTTCTCGTTGGCGGATACGGGCGAGCTGCAAGCGCGCCTGTTGGGAGGCGAGCTGCTGCTCGGCCCGATCCAGCCGCAGGTCTTTGATCCGTTGCAGGCGGCCAATCATCGGGTCAGTGCCCCCAGGGTCGTTAGGGCTTCTGGGAGTGAGCTAGGTTCATGGGTTCCTTGCCTGAGCCACTGGCGAATCGCCTCGATACGGGCGATCGCCTCATCGGCCACCTTGTCCTGCCCCTTCTGGTATTCGCCGATTTGCAGCAACAGCTCCACTTCTTCATATTTCGCCAGCCAGCTGCGCAGCCGACCAGCCTGTGCCTGATGCTCGGGCTCTATGATCTGGTTCATCACCCGACTGGCGGATCTCAGCACGTCGATGGCAGGGTAGTGGTTGGCCGCTGCCAGCTTGCGCGACAGTATGATGTGACCGTCGAGGATAGATCGGGTCTCATCGGCGACCGGTTCGGTCATGTCATCCCCCTCCACCAGCACGGTATAGAGGGCGGTGATGGAGCCCTTGTCCGACTGACCGGCCCGCTCCATCAGGCGGGGCAGTGCAGCAAACACCGACGGCGGATAGCCCCGTCGGGTTGGAGGCTCGCCGGCGGCCAGACCAATCTCCCGTTGAGCACGGGCAAAACGGGTGACGGAGTCCATCAGCAGCAGCACTCGCTTTCCCTGATCACGAAAATATTCGGCGATGGAGGTGGCGACAAAGCCCGCCTTGGCCCGCTCCATGGCGGGGCGATCCGAGGTGGCCACTACCAGTACCGCCTTCTTGAGCCCCTCTTCCCCCAGATCCGCTTCGATAAACTCCCGCACCTCGCGGCCACGCTCACCGATCAGCGCCAGCACGGTGACATCCACTTCGGCACTGCGAATAAGCGAGGCCAGCAGGGTGCTCTTGCCGCCACCGGCGGCAGCGAAGATCCCCATCCGTTGCCCTTCACCGCAGGTGAGCAGACCATCGATGGCGCGAATGCCCAGCGAAATGGGCTCGGCGATGCGCTTGCGGCTCATGGGGGCCGGGGCGTCCCGATAGACCGGATACCAGGCTTCGGGCTCCGGCAGATGACCGCCGCCAAAGGGGTTGCCGAGACCATCCAGCACCTGACCGAGCAGATGCTCGCCGACCCCGACCTGATGCATGGCACCGGTCGGGCTCACCTCGGTGTTGGAGGAGATGCCAAACATTTCGCCAAGGGGGGTGAGCAGCGCCTGATGCTGGGCAAAGCCGATCACCTCCGCTTGCAGGGAGAGGGTGTTGTCGGGGTTGCGCAGATGGCAGAGTTCGCCGATCCGTACCCCGGGGACGACCGCCTTGAGCAGGGTGCCGGTCACCTGGGTGACCCGGCCACGGATCTGGATCAGGCGGCACTCGTCGATGGCATGACGAAGCTGGCCGGGGATGTGGTCGAGGGAGAGGGTCATAACAATCTGCGTCATTGAAACTGGTGGCCACTATAGGGGATGGCGTGTCACGGGGATTTCAGCGCGAGTCGGGACTTTTTAGAAAACCGTTGGGGGCGGGCTAAAAATTCACGGCTGATTTTGGCATAGGGACGCGGGGGAGATTTTTATAATGCCACCCTCGTCAATCCATCCATTCGTCACGGGAGTTTCCATGGCCATTATCCAGAGCAACCCCTATGCCCCTGCTGCCCAGCCCGAGCTACGCGGTGCAGAGGCAGTCGCATCTCGTCAGGCTCCCCTGCAGGGGGGGCAGTTTCAGGGGGAGCGGGTCGTGCTGGCCAGTGCCTCTCAGTCGCTGGCCGATGCCGCCGAAGAGCTCACCTTTGTTTTCTCTGAGCGCGCCGAACTCTCGCTTGCCAAGCGCAAGCTGAGCGATAGCCACGCCCGCATCAGCGAGATCGAAGCGTTGGTGGGGGACTATCTCGACAAGGTGCCGGAGCTGGAGCGCCAGCAGAAGATCAAGGAGATGGTGAGCCACCTCGGCAGCGGCCGCTTGGCCAATCTCTCCCAGTTGCTGGCCTATCTCGAGAGCTATTCGGGGGAGGTGAGCGAGCAGTTCGAGGCGCTCTGTCAGGCGCGCAAGGCCCTCGCCGGGCGACCTGAGATGCAGGGCACCCTGATCCTGATCGAGCAGGCGCTGGCCAAACTGGCGGACGAGCAGGGCAGTGCCATCGTGCTGGGCGCGCGCATTACCGGGCCTGCGGCCGAAGCTGCCAGGGCGGGCGTGGGGGCCGAGCAGGATCTGCGGGATCTCTATCGCGATGCGGTGCAGGACTACCGCGCCCTATCTGCTGCCTGGCGCGACATTCACAGCCGCTTTGGCAACGGCGCGTTGGAGAAGGTGACCGGTTTCATGATGAAGGCCCTGAGCGCCGATCTGGACAGCCAGCAGCGTTGGCTCGACCCGGTCAAGCTGGAGCGGGTGATGAGCGACATGCACAAGCTGCGGCTGCTAAACACCCTCTCTACTCAAGTGGACGAGCTGTGGCAACGGGTGAAGGGGGGCTCGGCCCATGGCATACGGGCCTTCTGATCTGATGGGCGATCTTATCGCCCTGGTGGAGAAACGCTGGGCCAGCGTGCGGGATGTGGAGCAGGTCGGTGTCGCCCTTGAACTGTCGGAGTGTCGTCAGCAGGTGCTGCTCTATCAGGAGCTCAAGCGGCTGATCCGCCTGCTGCCGGTGGAGCTGTTCAGCGAAGAGGAGCAGCGCCAGAACCTGTTGCAGTGCTGTCAGGGGGCGCTCGATAACGCCATCGAGCGGGAAGAGGATGAGTTGTCTGGAGAGTCGTCATGAACTGGATTGAACCCCTGCTGGTGCACTTTTGCCAGGATCTGGGCATCACTATCGGGGATAACCCCCACCATCTTATCCAGCTTGAGCTGGAGCAGAGTGGCACTCTGCAGCTGGAGCGCCACCAGGGGCAGCTGACCCTCTGGCTCGCCCGTATGATGCCATGGCACCAGAGTGGTGAGGCGATCCGTCGTGCCATGACCCTTACCGCGGCGGCGCAGGGCCCGGCACTGCCAGTACGTTGCGGCTGGTTGGGGGAGGATCAGCTGATCCTCTTCGTCACCCTGGATGAGCGGGCCGTTACCCTGCCCCAGCTCCATCAGGCGCTGGCCACACTGACTCGGCTGCAACATGAGGTGCTGGCGCCATGAGTCGGATAATCGCTGCATGTCATCCCGGAATCGAGTGGCTTGACGCTATCACGTCGAGCCAATGCAAGGAGTGGATGCTATGAGCCGTATTACCGCTGCCCATATCGGTATCGAGCAGCTCAGTGCCATCTCCCTCGACGATCAGGAGCGCAGCCTGCCGGGGCGCTATGCCTTGCTGCCCGATGGTCAGTCCATCGAACCCCATATCAACCGTCTCTACCCCGAGCGGCTGGCGGATCGAGCGTTACTCGATTTCGCCACCCCTGATCGCGGCTTTCACGATTTGCTGCGGCCCGTTGATTTCAATCAGGCGATGCAGGGGTTGCGAAGCGTGCTTGCAGAGGGACAAAGCCTTGAATTACGAGCCGCCGCCGAGTTGCTCGAGCAGATGCACGCCGATGAACAACTGATGCAGATGACCCTTCATCTATTGCACAAGGTATGACCATGCTTCTCTCGTCACAGCAGCAGGATGCGCTGCTGCTCACCGGCTGGCTGCAACTGCAATATGGCCACCCCGATCGGGCGAGCCTCTTGCTGTCTGCCCTGCTTCAGATCCACCCCGAACATCAGGGGGGGCGGCGTACCCTGCTGGTGGCCCTGCTCAAGCAGGGCGAGGGGGAGGCCGCGCTGGCCCATGTCGACCAGCTGATGCAGCAAGGGGAGGTCGACGGTCCGCTCTGGCTCTGCCGCAGCCGGGCCTGCCAGCTGGCGGGCCGGTTGGATGAAGCCCGTTTCGCCTATCAACAATACCTTGAACTGGAAGAGCAGAATGAATCAACGCACCCTTGAGCTGCTGCGCCGGATAGGCGAGCGCAAGGACATCATGCTGGCGGTGCTGCTGCTGGCCATCGTTTTCATGATGGTCTTGCCGTTGCCGCCGGTGGCCCTCGATATCCTGATCGCCATCAACATGACTATCTCGGTAGTGCTGCTGATGATGGCGGTCTATATCAATTCGCCGCTGCAGTTTTCCGCCTTTCCGGCGGTGCTGCTGATCACTACCCTGTTCCGGCTGGCCCTCTCGGTGAGCACCACCCGGATGATCCTGCTGCAGGCTGACGCGGGGCAGATCGTCTACACCTTCGGCAACTTCGTGGTGGGGGGCAATCTGGTGGTGGGGGTCGTCATCTTCCTCATCATCACCATCGTCCAGTTTCTGGTGATCACCAAGGGATCGGAGCGGGTGGCGGAGGTGAGTGCCCGTTTCTCTCTTGATGCCATGCCGGGCAAGCAGATGAGTATCGACGGCGACATGCGCGCCGGGGTGATAGATGTACACGAGGCGCGAGATCGACGCGGGGTCATCGAGAAGGAGAGCCAGATGTTCGGCTCCATGGACGGTGCCATGAAGTTCGTGAAGGGCGACGCCATCGCGGGCCTCATCATCATCTTCGTCAACATCCTCGGCGGGGTCACCATAGGGGTGACCCAGAAGGGATTGTCTGCCGCCGACGCGCTGCAGCTCTACTCCATCCTGACGGTGGGGGACGGCATGGTCTCCCAGGTGCCAGCATTGCTGATAGCCATCACTGCGGGGATCATCGTTACTCGTGTTTCCTCCGAGGAGTCCTCCGATCTGGGTACCGATATCGGTGCCCAGGTGGTGGCCCAACCCAAGGCTCTGCTGATCGGCGGCCTGTTGCTTGTGCTGTTCGGGTTGATTCCGGGCTTCCCGATGATCACTTTCTTTACCCTGGCGGCCATTGTAACGGCCGGTGGCTACTTTATCGGCTTGCGTCAGCGAAAGGATCTCCACACCACCAGTCAGGATCTTCCTGCCGTGCTGGCGCAGGGGGCAGGCGCGCCTGCCGCCCGCAGCAAGTCGAAACCGGGTGGAAAGGCACGGGGCAAGCTGGGAGAGAAGGAGGAGTTTGCCATGACGGTACCCTTGCTGATCGACGTGGATGCCGCTTTGCAGGCCGATTTGGAGGCGATCGCTCTCAACGACGAACTGGTGCGGGTGCGCCGTGCCCTCTATCTCGATCTCGGGGTGCCCTTCCCGGGCATTCACCTGCGCTTCAACGAGGGGATGGGGCCCGGTGAATATTTGATCCAATTGCAAGAAGTACCGGTAGCCCGTGGCCTGTTGCGACCGGGTCACCAGCTCGTGCAGGAGAATGCCTCTCAGCTTGATCTGTTGGGGATCCCCTACGAAGAGGGGGCGCCGCTGCTGCCGGGCCAACCGACCTTGTGGGTCGCAAATGAACATCAGGATCGGCTGGAGAAGTCGCGACTCGCCACCCTCACCACCGATCAGGTGGTGACCTGGCACCTTTCCCATGTGCTGCGGGAATATGCCGAGGACTTTATCGGTATTCAGGAGACCCGCTACCTGTTGGAGCAGATGGAGGGGAGCTATGGCGAGCTGGTCAAGGAGGCGCAGCGCATCATTCCCTTGCAGCGAATGACTGAAATTTTGCAGCGATTGGTGGGGGAAGACATCTCCATCCGCAACATGCGCGCCATTCTCGAGGCCATGGTGGAGTGGGGCCAGAAGGAGAAGGATGTGGTGCAGCTCACCGAGTACATCCGCAGCAGTCTTAAGCGCTACATCTGCTACAAGTACGCCAACGGCAACAACATCCTGCCTGCCTATCTGCTCGATCAGCAAGTGGAGGAGCAGATCCGCGGCGGCATTCGCCAGACCAGTGCCGGTAGCTATCTGGCGCTCGATCCCACCGTTACCCAGGGCTTCCTCGATCAGGTGCGCCATACCGTAGGTGATCTGGCCCAGATGCAGAACAAACCGGTGCTGATTGTCTCCATGGATATTCGCCGTTACGTACGCAAATTGATTGAGGGGGATTACCACGCCTTGCCGGTGCTCTCTTATCAGGAGCTGACCCAGCAGATCAATATCCAGCCGCTCGGGAGGGTCTGTCTGTGAGTGATGATCCTTTGATCCCCTGGTTTGCCGAGCATGGTCTATCGACCACGCGCCATACCCTGTGCCGCACGCCCATTCCTCTCGGTCATGAGTTTGTCCACGGCGGGCTCAAAGTTGCCTGGCGGGTGGAATCTGGGGAGCGACGAGTCTGGATTGTGCTCATTGAGCGGGTTGGTGCAGGAGTCGGGCTTGCCAACCCCTTTTCCGCCCTCTATCTGCTGGCCAGGGCTGCACTGGCGATGCTTGGCCCGGGCTACTGCCTCTATGGCAACGTGAACGTGATGGCTGGCAGCCGTCTAAGCGCCGAGCGCCTGGGTCGTTTTTACCAGCGCTGGACCGGTGCCAGTGAGCCTGAGTACGGCTGGTTTTCACTTGATGTAGCAAAAGTTATCTCATTGTCAGCAATGAGAAAACGACAAAACAGCGACCTCTCTTGATATGAAGGGAGTGCACCCGAGATTACATTAGGAGGCAAGATGAAAGATGCTCAGTATGAGAAGACGATCACGAATGCGGAGTTGGCGATTCAGGACAGTGACCATCGTGCCGCTTTGCTCAGCGAAATGTGGCAGTCCCTTGGTATTAGTCCACAGGTGACAGAATTATTATTTAGCGAGGGGGCTGTGGCAGAGAAGGTACAGGCTGAGCACGAGTTGTTGGCGGATCTTGATCGCCGTCGACAGCTAGTACCACAACAACAAAACGTTGGGGTCCGTCCCCGTCGACCAGCCATGATGCGCGGTCTGGTAATATAGGGTATTAATAATGGAAATTAGTTCATATAAAAAAGACCCACAAAATTTTCTGTCTGAACTAGACAAGGTCGAATTAAATCAGTTACGTGGTGCGGATTCAACTGCACTGGACGAATTGGTTGCATTGCTTAAAAAAGAAAATATAAAAATCACAGCCAAGTATGATCCAAAAATCGACTCTAGTGCATTTCCTGACCAAACCGTGACTGATGATGAGTCTCTGCTGAGAAAACTATTAGCCTACTTTATGCCCACTGATGCAACTATCCCTGGGGGGATCTATGATGCCCAGATAAGGGGCGGGTACGAAAACTTTAAGAAGATCATCACAGATAGGGTGGCAGCAGGAGAGCGAGAATATACTTTACGGAGCTTTTTGGCTGTTGCCCAATTTTCATTGACGCCGGATCGGATCGATGATGATGTGATTAGCGTGATGACGGATAACATGTTTCGCCATGAAGCTAAACGTAATACATTGAAAGATAGAATAACAGATTTGACAGCGGAACTGAACATATACTCCAAAGTAACTACCGAAATAAATAGGCTCTTGTCTGAGAGTGGTACCCTTTCAATAACCAGCACTGGTTTGAATTTACTGGACCCTAAGCTCTATGGCTTCAGTGGCTCAAATGCAGATAAATTTTTTCAAAGTGCAGAATATAAGCTGTTGGAAAAAATTAGAGGTTCAGCGATAGATCCGAAGCTTATCGCAGCCGCAGAAGAAAAACGTACGCAAGCAAATCTTATTCAGCAACAGTTAAACGAATATGCAGATAATGATCTTAGACGTCAATTTTATGGACGAAAGTATGGACATTCTTTTGAAGAGGGTGAACGACGTCGAGATAGCTTACTTGCTGATGCCACTAGGTTAGCCGGTTTGACTATAAAACAATTTTTAGAGTCACCGTTAAAACGAACCGGTGCATTGACGGGGTTAAAAGATTCTTACGCCTACGATAAGGACAATAACGTTTTGGCTAACTTTGCCACAACGGTAAACGATAGAACTCGGCCGTTGAATGATGAGGTGAACCAGAAAACAACAGAGTTGAATGATATCAGCTCACGCTATAACTCCGCTATTGAAGCACTTAACCGATTCATCCAGAAATATGAGTCTGTTATGCGAGATATTCTTCAGGCTATCTAAGTTATAATAATAGGTAATATTTATGCAAGCTACACAAGAAAAAAATATGGATGCCGAGTTAGAACAGGTGCTTGAGTCATTTCTGGAAGATGGCGGCACCTTGGCTATGTTGCGTAATATCTCCAACGATACCTTAGAGCAGATGTACGCTTTGGGGTTTAGTCAGTACCACTCGGGTAAATATGAAGAGGCACAGAAAATATTTCAGGTGCTTTGTGTATTGGACCATTACGAAGCCCGTTTCTTTCTAGGACTGGGAGCTTGTCGTCAGGCGTTGGGTCTGTATCAGCAAGCTATCGACAGTTATAGCTATGGCGCCATGATGGATCTGCAGGAGCCGCGTTTTCCATTTCATGCGGCAGAGTGCCTGTTGCATTTGGGAGAGCTGGATAAAGCCGAGAGTGGCTTTCACTCGGCGCAATTGCTGGCGGTAGACAAGCCGCAGCATGCGGTACTGGCTGACAATGCCAGTGCCATGTTGGAAGCTGTAAAAGTAAGAAGGGATATCCAAGATGAATCCAATTGATAGCCAACGATCAAACCTGGCAGGGGTAAATATAACTCCCTTGATTGAGGCACCGACAGCCGAAATTATAACCAGTGTTTCTACTGAAGTGGCCCCTGGTAATATACCTGCTGGCCGTGGGACACACCAATATAAAAGTGTTGAATTACCATCGCCTCTGCCAGCGGTCAACCAGAACGTGACAGCAGAGCAGACTAACGAAATTGCGGGTCTGATAGAAGAACTGTGGCCGGTTGCATCGAAAACGGTACAGTTTCAGGCTTTCAATTTGCTTGTTATGTCTTTTACCTCACCAGATGAATTTGAGATTGAATTGAGCAAGGTGACTGATCAGTTAGGCGCGGCACAGAAGAAGTTGAAGCTGGCCGAGATTGAGCAAACGCGTCAGAACAATATCAAGCAGATGGATGTCAATCAGACCAAGATGAAGGAGGCCGAGGAGGCGGCGGAAAAAGCCAAAAAATCCGGATTGGCTGGAAAAATTTTTGGTTGGCTCAGTGCAATTGCCTCTCTCGTGATCGGTGCCATTCTGGTGGCTACCGGAGTTGGTGCAGCAGCAGGAGCCTTGTTGATTGCAGCTGGCGCAGTGGGTGTTGCAAATATGGCAGTGCAGCAGGCTGCTGCAGATGGGCTTATCAGCCCGGAAACCATGAAGTGGCTGGGTCCAGTCATGACTGCACTTGAAGTTGCTGTGGCGTTGATTTCAGTAGTTGTGACTTGCGGGGGGGCCGTCGCTGGGAAGATTGCCGAGCTAGGGGCTAAGGTCGGTGGCAAGGTAGCTGAGGTGACTGCCAAAATTGCAGCGAAGGCTGGCGTAGAAGCTTTCAAAGCGGGGGCTAAGGCTGCGACGGAAGTGACCAAGGCTGCCCTGACCACGACTCAAAAAGTAGTAAAAACTGCGACTGGGGTGGCGGATCTGGCCCTCAATATTGGTCAGGGAATTACAAGTACGGTGAACAACTCTTTTCAGGCTGACCTGCAGAATACACAAGCAGATTTGGTTGAGAACCGTCAGGGCCTGACCACGCTACAAGCTGTTATGGACAAGTTGAAAGAGGCACTGTCTCAAATGACAGAATCTTTCCAGCATATCATGGAGATGATTTTCCAGATGATTACAGCCAAAGGCACCATGTTGCAGAATATTGCCAGCAGACCGTCCGCTATTTAAATACAAGGATTCTTTATTATGAGCATTACTATTGATTACTCGCTGCATACTGCTAGTGCTGCCACTATGTCCGCAGATGGTCTTGATAAAAGTAGCGCAACATCGAAGTCTGCCACTTCTCATGAAGCGGCTGCAGTAATGAACAGTGTGTCGGAGTCACGGAAATCATCGCGTCCTGAATTGATCCAACCAAATCAAGGGATCGATACGTCACTGCTTGCCAAAGGCAAGGATGAACTTGATGGCATGTTGGCTATTTTATTGGCATTGCTCGAAATGTCGCGCCGAGCCCGCGAGATGGGTTTACAACAACGTGATATGGAGAATCAGGCGGTTCTCTCGGCACAAAAGGATCAGGTAAAAGAGATGCGTGATGGTGCCAAGTTGATGATCGCTATGGCGGTTGTCTCTGGTGTCATGACGGGTATCTCTGCTGTCATGGGGGCTCTCTCTAGCGTTAAACAGGTCAAGGCAATCAAGCAGGAGAAAGCACTCAATACCAATATTGCCAAACAAGGCAAAGAGCTGGAGCAGTTGACCGATTTGAAGAAAGGCGTCGGCAAAGAGCTTGGGGCGGCAGGCAAAGATCTGTCGGATGACCTGCAAAAGAATACAATTCAAGTATCATCCTTAAACAAAAAATTTGATCTCAACAATACTCGTCAGCAGCTTTTCAATACGGTATCGCAAGGGCTGACTCAGATGGCCAATAGTGCGATCCAGTATCATGAGACAGACTATCAAGCTGATGCAAAAGAGGATGAGTTCAATGCCAATGTTGCTCAAACAGAGAAACAGAAGGTCGAAGATAACATGGCTTATATTGTTAACCTTATGAAGGATGTGTTGCAGATACTGCAACAGTATGCTCAGAGCCATAATCAAGCTATGCGCGCCGCGTTTGGTGTTGCGTAAGCACTATGGTAATCAAGGCGCCCACTGGGGCGCCTTTTTGTTTTTCCGGCCATTTTTATTAAAAGTGCCGCCCTTGAGTGACAGCCAGCATTGCCGTGGCAGGCTAACATCCCTTCCTCTCTGCTGGAGGAAATCATGGATGTAACTGTCATCATTAATCGACTGCTCACTGAATTTGCCACCAAATATGGTTTGCCATCCCTGACCCTCAATCAGGAGGGGGTTGCTGCGCTCTGCTTTGATGAGCAACTGCAACTCAGCCTGATCCTGGTACCGGAGCGGGATCAACTGGTGTTGCAGGCCGACGTGGCCGAGCTGCATCAGGTGGGCGAGGGGATTTTTCGTCAGTTGGCCAGCTTCAATCGTCACTGGTATCAGTTCAATCTTCACTTTGGTTTCGATGAAGAGAGCCTGACGGTGCAACTTTATCGCCAGATAACGGCAAGCCGGTTGACCTTGGCGTACCTTGAAGAAAGTCTCGCCAGCATGCTGGAGCATGCCGAGTTCTGGCAGGAGCTACTGCAACCCGGCGTTTGGGATACAGGCGGTAGTGAGCAGGTGATGGGAGTGCGGGTATAACCATGAAGATTCAAGAATCACAAGGCGCGCAGCCCCTGCATTCAGCAGAGTCAGGCAAGATGGGGGCATTTGCTGGCAGAGCCATGAGCGCACTGCCAGCCAGTTCGAGCCAGGTCCCCCTGTCGACACTCCTGCGACGCTCCATTACCCTCAATCAGGTACAGGAGCTTGCGCTGCAGCGACTGCAACAGGCCGAGCATACCCCGCTGGCCGAACGCCGGATCCGGGTGTTATGAGAGGTCTGCTGGCGTTGATGCTGTTTGCCATACTGGCCGGTTGTGTCACCACACCGGAACCGAAGCCATCGCTACAGCAACTCAAGGGAGAGGTGCATCTCTCTGGGGCATTGCCATATCCGGCTACGGTCGAGGTGGTTGTGCTCAGCGTGATCGAGCGGCGTCCGTTGCAAGTGGCCGCCACCCGATATGAGGTGACCATGTTGCCATTGCTGTTTGATTTGCGCTTGACCCCCCTGCAACTGGCGGAAGGGGAGGTCTATCTTCGTGCCAGATTGCGATTTATGGATGGCACAGCAGTGCAGGCCATGAGTCAACAGAAAGTTTTTAAGGTTTTTAATGGCGAGCGAATCATTATTCAATTGCAGCCAAAATCTTGTTATCCACTGTGTCAGTAGTGGTTACTTTAAAATAAAAAGACTGAAATCAATCATTTATTAATTTATTGATTAAAACTTAAAGTTTCTTTTTGTAACAAACTATCTTTTTCTGTAAGCACAGCATGAAGTATGAGCCGCTCTAATGGATGAGTAGTGCGTTAACTCTAATTTCAGACTGGTTTTTCTGCTTGTGACTGTTGTAGGATTCGCCCTCATTTCAATGGTGATTAATTTTTAATGCACCTGACGATGACTTGATTACAAAATAACAAATAAAAATAAGCGCCAATAATAAAACACCCGAAAGAAGCCTGCTTCCACCGAGGTGTCACTGGTACTACACGCAGATTCAGGAAAAAATATGAAAGGCACTACTACCACAGAGAAGGGTGATATAACCCTGCTCCAGTGGAGCATGTCCGCTTTTAACGTCATAGAGCATTCGCAAGAGGGAATATATATTCTTCTGGAAGGCTCGATGACGTGGCAGGACTGTACCGATACTTATGAACTATCCCCCAACGAACTCCTGTTCGTGCGCCGTGGCAACTACGCGGTCTGTACCGGTGACAGTTCCTGCAGCCTGCTTTGGCTGCCCCTGTCAAACACCTTTTTGCAAGGTTTCTTGCAACGTTTCGGTTCTCTGTTGAGTGAAATCGCTCGGCTGGAGGGGATGGCCCCAACGCTGCTGCCATTTCACTCATCCCCCTTGCTGACCCAATGTACTCAGGGGCTGCGCGGGCTGACCGAACATGAACATCCTCCCGCACTGGCCCAATTGCGAACTGAAGAGTTGCTGTTTCTGCTCGCCTTTGGCGAACATGGGCCTCAACTGATGTCTATTTTGCGCCAGCTGAGTAATCGCCAGGTCGAGCGGTTGCAACAGTTCATGGAAAAGCACTATTTAATGGAGTGGAAGCTGAGCGAATTTGCCAAAGAGTTCGGTATGGGATTGACCACCTTCAAGGAGCTGTTTGGCTCGATATATGGTGTTTCTCCGCGCGCCTGGATCAGTGAACGGCGGATCCTCTTCGCTCATCAGTTATTGCTCAATAGCGAAATGAGCATCGTCGATATTGCGATGGAGGCCGGTTTCTCCAGCCAATCCTATTTTACCCAGAGTTATCGCCGTCGTTTTGGCTGTACGCCAAGCCGTGCCAGACACGGCACGGATTAACGCCGGACTAAAATAATCTGACGTTTTTTATAAGCCGCGGAGCGAGGCAATGGATAGAATAGCCAGCATATCGAAACATCATTCCATTATTGCCCGCAGCAAGATGAGCAAGGCATAGCATGAGTCAGCAAGATCACCATTCATCTAACCAGGGCCTGTTTGCAGGTCGTCGGGTTACCGTTGTCCAGCCAGATACCCTGAGTCGGGATCGTCTGGTAGGACAGCTGTCCGTGCTCCGTTATCAGGATGCCGGCGTGATCACCTCGCAGCAGATGGCCCTGTTGCAACGGCTGTTGCCAAGAACCCGGCTTGAGAGCCTGCTGGGCTCTATCTGGTTTCAGCGCCGTCTGGATGTCGCGCGGGCTGTCTCGCGCGAGGAGCTGCAGCAGATCCTTCGTCTGGCGGGCAGTGAGCATTGCGACTGGATGCAACAGCTGGGAGATCGCATCAATCTGGCGGATCGCTCTTTGCTGTGGCACTGGGTACTTTATCCCTTGCACCGTTGGTGGGTACAGCGTCTGGAACCGCTCTACGGCGCCTGGCTCAACGAGCTGGAGCAGTTGCAGGTGATGCGGCGACAGATCAATGCCCAAGCCGTGTTTTGGCAGACAGTGGTCGATGTGCCGGCGGATCTGGAGAGCCGGATCGCCTTGCAGCTGGAGCAACTGAGACAGCGCGAGCAGGAACTCAAGCTGCTGCAGGGCGATTGCGAGGCACGTCTTCAGCTTGCCTGGCCAGCCTGGTATGCGCAAACGAGCCAAGAGGTAAACCCGGATCACCTGATGCCGGTGCCGCTGGAGCTCGGCGCATTCTGGCACGCTCTGCAGGCATTGCCCCATCATAACGACGCTGCCAGGATGCTGCACGAGTGGCTGGTCGGCCGGGGCATTGCCCTCGGTCAGGATCACTTCTACTGGCAGCCTCCTGCGCCCTAGATAGCCCGAGGAACTATGCAAACGCTACTAAATAGATTGGCCGCAAACCTTGGCCAAGGGCCTTTTGTTGCCGACGCACAGGGAAAATACCATCTGCGGCTCGACGGTTACCCCTTATTTCTGACACCCAGAAGCGCGGAACTGTTGCTGAGTACCCCCCTTGTGAGCAGCAGGGCGAGCGGGGCAGAAGAGGCTCATGATCCAGCGTTGCTGAAGCGTCTGCTGCAACAGGTGGTGGCCTGGGGCCGTCATACCCCTCATGCCCTGGTGTTGGACGAGCTTGGCAATCTGCAGCTTGAGGCCCGACTCGCTCTGGAGTGGCTCGACGAGCAACTGCTGGCAGAGCGGCTGAGTCAGCACATAGCCCTGCTGGAGCGGCTGGAACCCCAATTGACCGAGGCCGCCTTGGCCCCCCAATGGAGACAGATGATATGGCACCCTTGAGAGTGCAACCCCTATTGTGGCTCTGCCTCGCCGTGGCAGTCTGGTTGCGTCCCGCGGCTGCTCAGGAGCTGGATTGGGTGCCCATGCCTTACAGCTATGTGGCGGAAGGAGAGAGCCTGCGGGATGTGCTGGTGAACTTCGGCGCCAACTACGAGGTTTCGGTAGTGGTCAGCGACAAGGTCAGCGATCAGGTCAACGGCCAGTTTGAGCATGACGAACCGCTTGCCTTCTTGCAGCAGCTTGCATCCCTCTACAACCTGGTCTGGTACTACGACGGTAATGTGCTCTACGTCTTCAAAAATAGCGAAGTGCAGTCTCGCCTCATCAATCTGGAGCAGACTGGTGCGGCTGAACTGAAGCAGGCTCTGCAGCGTGCAGGGATCTGGGAGCCCCGCTTTGGTTGGCGCCCAGATGCGGATAACCGGTTGGTCTATGTCTCGGGCCCGCCTCGTTACCTCGAACTGATCGAGCAGACCGCGGTGGCACTGGAGCAGCAGTCTCAACTGCGTAGCGAGAAGACCGGGCCGCTCGCCATCGAGATCTTCCCGCTCAAGTACGCTTCTGCCACAGACCGCTCCATTCAGTATCGCGATACCGACGTGGAGGCGCCCGGTGTGGCAACCATTCTGGCCAAGCTGCTCAGCGATGCAGGGGTGCAGATGGTCAATGGTGAGGGGAACAAGAAAGGGACCGTGGTTAACTCTGGGCAGGCCATCGTACAGGCCGATCCTTCCCTCAACGCGGTGATCGTACGCGATGCCCCAGAAAGGATGGCGATGTATGGCAAGCTGATCGCGGCGCTGGACAAACCGGCGGCTCGCATCGAAGTGGCGCTTTCCATTATCGATATTAATGCCGAGGATCTATCCCAGCTGGGGGTGGATTGGCGAGTGGGTATTCGCACTGGTTCCAACCAGCAGGTGATCATCAAGACCACTGGTGATCGCAAGGGAATTGAGGGCGGTGGGGCGCTCGGCAGTCTGGTGGACTCCAAGGGACTCGACTACCTGTTGGCTCGAGTCAACCTCTTGGAAAACGAAGGCAATGCCCAAGTGGTCTCTCGTCCGACCCTGCTGACCCAGGAGAACACCCAGGCGGTGATCGATCACAGCGAAACCTACTACGTCAAGATTAGCGGCGAGCGGGTAGCCGAGTTGCAGGGGATCACCTACGGCACCATGCTGCGGATGACCCCGAGGGTGATCCAGATGGGTGACAGGCCCGAGATCAGCCTGAGCCTTCATATCGAGGATGGCAATCAGAAACCCAACAGTGCAGGGGCGGATGGTATTCCTACCATCAGTCGCACAGTCGTTGACACTATAGCACGGGTCGGTCACGGCCAGAGCCTGCTGATCGGTGGTATCTATCGGGACGAGATGAGCGAGAACCTGAGCAAGGTCCCCTTCCTCGGTGATATTCCATATCTGGGGGCGTTATTTCGCAGCAAGGATACCCAGACCCGCCGTTCGGTGCGGCTCTTTATCATCGAGCCTCGCCTGATCGATGACGGCATCGCCCATTATCTGGCTCTCGGCAACGGCCAGGATCTGCGGGCCAGCGTGTTGGGGGTTGATGAAATTTCCAACCAGAGCCTCTCCCTTGGCAAGGTGTTGGGCGGTGCTCAGTGCCAGCCGCTGGCGGCGGCGCGAGAGGTGCAACAACTGCTGCGTCAGGGGGGCAAAAGTTCCTCCCTCACTCAGTGCCGGATGGGTAACGATTTGGGGTGGCGGCTGGTCGAGCTGAGTAAGGATCAGACCTGTGGCCCCGATGCCAGCTGGTGTGTGCAGGCGGGTAAAGACGGAGCTACCCGATGAGCTGGAAGTGCCGCGTATATCGCGGGCTCAACCGCGGGGTAGAGGTTCCTCTGACGGAGGGGCGTCTGGTCATCGGTGCCGATCCACTCAAGGCTGATCTGGTGTTGGTAGATGAGGGGATGGCCCCCGAGCATCTGGTGTTGTTGGTGAGTGACGCGGGTATCACCTTGCAGGAATGGGCCGACGGCATCACGCCAACCCAGGATGGGGTCGTGCTGGGAGCTGGCGCCCAGCTCAAGGCCGGCACCCGTCTTGAGGTGGGCCCGCTGCTCTGGAGTTTTTGCGACAGCAGTCGTGCGTTACCCGAACAGCTGGATGAGGTTGCACTGGTGGCAACGCCGCTTAGCCCGCGCCGTCGAACCAGTCGTGTCGACCTGCTGATGGGCGGGATATGCCTGACCCTGATGATGGGGGTCCTTGTATTGCTGGCTCATGGCTGGTGGCAGGGGAGTGGCGAGGGGGATTCTGCTCGCAGCGAGCAGGCCCTTAAGCGTTTTCTGGCGGCGCCTCTTTATCGTCAGGTGGTGATCGGTAATACCGAGTCAGAGCTGTGGCTGCTATCGGGTTATGTGGACGAAAATAGCAGCCGTCTTGCCTTGCAACAGTTCCTCGACGGCAATGGTTTCAGCTACCGCCTTGATGTTCGCACCATGGAAGATCTGCGGCAAGGAGCCGGTTTTATCCTGCAAAAACTGGGCTATGAACAACTGCGGATCCGCAATGGCAAGGAGCCTGGTTGGCTCAAGCTCAGCGGTGAAATTCAGGGGCAGGATGGCAAGTGGAGCAGCATTGAATCCTTGCTCAAGCAGGAGGTGCCCGGCCTGCTGGGCGTTGAAAATCAGGTACAGATTGCCGGGGCCTATCGCAAGCGTCTTGATGCCTTGCTGCAGGAGCAAGGCTTGGCAGGGGCATTGCGCGTGCGCGAGGAGGGTGGGCGACTCGAACTCTCCGGTGCGCTGGATGAACGCCAGCTCGGCCAGTTTCAGCAGGTAAACCAGCAGTTTCGCCGGGAGTTCGGCGCACACCCGACGCTGGAGCTGATCAATCAGACTCGAACGCCGCGTCAGGATGAGCTGGAATTCGATGTGCGCAGCGTCTCGTTTGGTCGGGTGCCCTACGTGATCCTGGCGGACAGCCAGCGCTATCCGGTCGGGGGTGCAACCTCCAGCGGTGTGCGTGTGCTGGCTATTCACCGCGATGCGGTGGTGGTGAGCAAGGGCAAGCAACAATACATCGTCAAATTAAAAGGAGTCGAGCGGCATGATGACCAGTTTGGAAGCGCGACTGTCCGGCGCTGATCCTGCCTTTGCCCGCGAGTTGCACGAGCAGCTTGTTCAGGCACAGGGGGCAGTGAAGCGGCAACTGCTGCGCGGGGGAACCCTGCAACAGTATCGGGAGTGGCAACAGGAGGCCGACGCCATCGAGGCGGGGCTCAAGATCATTGGCAAGATAAAGGAGTACAACCATGGCTGATTACTTTACCTATACGGACAAGAACAGTAACACCCTCGATCAGGTGGCATCGAACCTCTCCGGACAGGCCAATGATGCCAATACAGAGGTCAACAAGGCCATTGAGGCGATGAAAACCAACCCGGACAACCCGGCGTTGCTGGCCGAGTTGCAGCACAAGATCAACAAATGGTCGGTTATCTATAACATCAACTCCACCGTGACTCGGGCCATGAAAGACCTGATGCAGGGTATTTTACAGAAGATTTGATGATGAACTCTCAACTCAAGCGACTGTTGGCCGAGCTTGCGCTGGCAGGTACCGGACACCATTGCCACCAGGAGGCGGCCACCATCGCCGACTGCCTGGCTGGTGAACCGGAGATGACGGAGTGTGTGACGCTAATCCGCCTCTCCTCCCTGATGAACCGGGGGGATTACCAGGCAGCCTTGCTGCTGGGGGAAGCGAACTGTACCCCGGATATCTGGCCCTGGCTGGCCCTGTGCGAGTGGCGACTTGGCCAGCAGGATGCGCTGGCCGCGAGGTTGGTCCGACTGGATCAGAGCGGCCAGCCCGCCTTGCAGCAATTTGCCGCAGGCCTGCGTGAGCAGATGGTGTCATGAAAATTGAAGGCAGCGATCAGCAGGGATGGCAACCACTGCGGCAGTCGCTCCCGCCCGAACCCATTGCCCAACGCCAATTCGAGCGACTGCTGGCCAAGGCCCCCGAGCCGGATCTTTTTGAGCGCTGGCAACAGGGAGCACCTCTTGACGGTTTGCTGACCAGTGTGGCACTAGCTGCTCAGCGTGAACTGCTCTGGCAGATCTACCAGCAGGGTGACAAACCAGCTCCGGAGATTGGCAAGCAGCTGTTTGCCCCTGTCATCAGCAAGCTGATCGAGCGATTTGGCGAGCGCCTGCCGCCGGTGGTGGCGGCCATTGATCTGCCGGAGTTGCGAGCAGCAATGCAGGCATTTGACCCGTTGGCGTCGCGGCGAGAGAAGGTGTTGCTTAACCTGCTGAGTGAGCTCAAGGGCGGGCAGGGAGCTGTACCAGCGGAACATGAATATCTCGATGTACTGGCTAGGCGCGAGCTGATGACCCTGATCCCGCTCAATGGCATGGTGGACAATCTGATGCGCAATTCGCACAAACTTGATCTGGAGGCGTGATGGAAGTTGCACAGTCTGCCCAGGCGGTAGTAACCAGCTTGGATGAGTTGAAAGCGGTGGATCTCTCCTCTCCCCATGTCGCCAGTTTCGAACAGGCGATGGGTAGCAGTGCACAGGGGCTTGGTGGCTCCCTGTTGGGGGAGCTAGGTGAGTTGAAACAGCAGTTTGTCGAGGCCAAGCAGAGCCTGCAGGCCGAGCTGGCGACACCAGGGGATGATCCCAACAGCCTGATGCAGATGCAGTGGTCGCTGATGCGGATCACCATGCAGGAGGAGCTGATTGCCAAGACAGTGGGCAAGATGAGCCAAAACGTAGAAACCCTGTTGAAGACTCAGTGAGGTAGTGTGAAGAGATCGATGCTGATGGGGGTGCTCTGCACCTCACTGCTGCTCAGTGGCTGCAAAGTGGAGCTCTATACCGGGGTAAGCCAGAAAGAGGGCAACGAAATGCTGGCGCTGCTGCAGACCGAGGGGATCTCCTCTGACAAGCAGCCAGACAAGGATGGCCATGTCAAGCTGCTGGTAGAGGAGTCCGACGTGGCACAAGCCATAGAAACTCTGAAGCGCAAGGGTTATCCACGGGAAAGTTTTTCTACCCTGCAGGATGTGTTTCCCAAGGATGGCCTCATCTCCTCGCCGACTGAGGAGCGGGCTCGCCTCACCTATGCTAAGGCGCAGGAGATCTCCAATACCTTGTCGGAAATAGACGGGGTACTGGTGGCTCGCGTCCATGTGGTGCTACCGGAAGGAAATGAGGGGATCGGCAAGAAGCCCTCTCCCGCCTCGGCTTCGGTCTTTATCAAGCATGCTGCGGATATCCAGCTGGACACTTACATCCCGCAGATCAAGCAACTGGTTAACAACAGCATAGAAGGGTTGGCCTATGACCGGATCAGTGTGGTGCTGGTGCCATCAGCCGACATTCGCCAGATGCCGCTGCTGGCCCGTAACACCACCTTGTTCTCTATCGAGGTGAGTGAAGGCTCCAAATGGAGGCTTGGTGGCTTAGTTGCCCTGCTGCTGGCGCTGTTGGTGACCAGCAACCTGGCCCAGTACATGTGGTACCGGAGTCGGAGTCGCGGATGACAGTTGGTTTGACCCCCTATCAGCTACGCTTCTGTCCGGCCAGTTATCTTCATGAGGCACACCTTCCCCTTTCCTGGCGTCGGGTTACGGAGATTCTGCCAGAGTGGCGGGTTCTTTCGGCCAGCAATGGTGCTCTGCTTGAAGTGCTCTCGCTGGGGATCGGCTACGATATGCCCGCCCCTCTGGGAGGACTGGCTCTGTTTCCTCAACGTGAATTGGTGCAGTTGTTGCGCCGTCTGGGGGCGGTGCTGCACGGAGAAGCGATCCGCAATTGCCTGTTGGCCCCAGTGGTTCGCCAGGTCATCGCTCTGCTGGGGGAAGAGGGGCATAAAACCGTGATCTCCCAGCTCGACCTGCTGATTGGCCCATGGCCCGCCGGATGGCAGTTGCCCCTACCGGCTCAGCTGGATGAGGTTTGCTTGGAAGAGGCTGGATTACATTTCTGGCTGGCGGCGGCAGGGGAGGGCGAGCCTGATTGGGCACGTCGCCTTGTGCTGCGCCTTCCCCCTGCGCCCCGGAACTGCTCATGGACGCTATCCCCGGATCAGCTGCCGCTGGCCCGAGCGCTTTGTCTCAAGATTGCCAAACAGGTAACCCCCCAATGCTGCCATTTGTTGAAATAAAGAGTCACCACCTGCAGCTGGCACCGAGCCAGCGCATCCTGCGTAGCCAGGATTATCAATCTTATCTGAGTGCTCAGGAGCTTGTGGAGGCCGCACGGGCTCAGGCGGCCGACATAGTGGAGGAAGCTCGCGCCATCTATGAGCAGCAAAAAAGCCTCGGCTGGCAGGCTGGGATTGACGCGGCGCGCCAGGAGCAGGCCGTGCTAATCCACCAGACCCAGTTGCAGTGTCAGGGACATTACCGCACGGTGGAGCAGCAGATGAGCGAGGTGGTGCTTCAGGCGGTGCGCAAGATCTTGCACGATTATGATCAAGTGGCGCTGACCCTCAAGGTGGTGCGCGAGGCACTCTCACTGGTGAGCAACCAGAAGCAGGTGACAGTTCGGGTCCATCCCGAACAGGTACAAGGGGTACGTGATCATATCGCTCGAGTGCACAAGGATTTTCCCGAGATCGGCTATCTGGAGATTTCCGCCGATGCACGGCTTGATCAGGGGGGCTGCATTCTCGAAACCGAGGTAGGGATCATTGACGCCAGTCTAGATGGTCAGTTGGAGGCATTATCACGAGCCATATCTACGACATTTGAGAGAACCGGGTCCCATCCACAAAAATAAAGAGCAGCATCAACAGAGTCGTAGTTAGTGCCGTCAAACGACCACCTTGATTATCTTGGGAATGGATAGAGCTTCATAGTGACAGGGGACGTTCAGCGGTCAACTCAACACGGTCCCTGGTTATTCATGGTTGCTCGAATCAACTCGAATGGCTGATCCGAATAGAGCTACATATTGGCGGTGTGGTGACCCAGTGAAATTGGTCACAATGACATTAGTAGGTTGATGTCAAATTTACTACGAATATCAAGATCAACCTCTCATTGATAGGACAAGGTGTGT
>Ga0115550_1000859_pt1 | contig 24341 bp, 20 predicted proteins | sample COGITO_mtgs_1005_FD_87177 | JGI IMG/M metagenome (GOLD analysis project Ga0115550, IMG submission 87177) | Pelagic marine microbial communities from North Sea - COGITO_mtgs_100511 | ecosystem: Environmental > Aquatic > Marine > Epipelagic | place: Germany:Helgoland, sampling site Kabeltonne... | reverse complement strand
CACCGCCCTGCTGGCCGATGGCGGCCTGCTGCTCTGGCGTGGCGGCGCGAGCCAGCAAGAGCGCCGAGCCGGGCGCGCCGGCAGGCGCAACCCGCACCCAGCGCTTGCCCGGTTTACCCGGTTCATCGAGGGGAGTGTCTTCCAGCAATGTAAAACCCAACCCCAGGGTAAAGAAGGCGATGGCCTCGTCATAGTCGGCCACCAGCAGGGCCAAAGCGCCAATGTGTTGTGCCATGGTGAATAACCTCAACAGATGAATGAAGGGGGGCAATGCCCCGGCTGGCGCGCATCATAGCGGCTTGGAGTCTTGGGCTCCAGCAGCAATGCCCCGCTCGAAGGAGCAGCCCTTCCCCTGCCACCAGACCTGCGTTCTATTCCACCTCCTATTCCACCTCGACCCGGTTGCGACCCCGCTTTTTGGCCTGATAGAGCGCCTCGTCGGCCCGCTTGAGAACCTGCTCCAGGGGATCCCCGCGCCGCTCCGCCACCCCGAACGAGGCCGTGATGGACAGCGCCAATGGCCAGTGCGGATAAGCCACCAGAGCGGCTCGCAGCCGCTCCGCCAGCGCCTTGGCACGGGCCTGTTCGTAGTGCAGGCAGACCAGCACGAACTCCTCCCCGCCCCAGCGCACCAGCCGGCACAGGCTATCGCAGTGGCGCAGGACTTCGCTCACCATGTGCTTGAGCACCTCGTCCCCCACCGGGTGACCATGGCCATCGTTGACGAGCTTGAAGTGGTCTATGTCGATGTAGATGAAAGAGAGAGGCATATCGCCGAGCTCGGCCAGCAGCTTGTTGCCACCGAAGCGGTTGAGGGCGCCGGTCAGGGGATCGTACCTGGCCTCCTCCTCGGTGCGCCGGGTCTGCTCGCAGAGGCTCTGGCTGCGCGCCTCCGCCGCCTGTCTGGCCTCACGGGCCTTGCGCAATCGATCCCGCATCAACAGGTGCTGCACCATGAACAGCAGCAGGCCGTAAACCAGCCAGCTCAGCAGCAGGGGACGATAGAAGGCTCCCGGTTGCACCCAGCGACCATAGAACTCCATCCGCTCCAGCACCAGCCGGTAGTGGCCTGGCTGCATGCCGATGCCGGAGGCGATTTCCACTGCGTAGACATGGCGCAGGTCCTCCCCTTGCTGGGCCAGCGGAATGCGGTACTGCTGGATCCACCAAGTGGCTGGCGTGAAGACCCGCAGCGGCACGTCCTGCAGCCGCCCGTAATCATCGGGACGAAAGATCACCTCGTTGAACTTGTGGGAGGTGGCATCACCCGCCCGGGAGTAAATCGGGTGATAGTTGCGCAGATAGAGGCGCCAGAACTGGGGCTCTGGCCCCTCGACCTGCAGCTGGATGCGCGCCCCCTCGAAGCGGGAGAGATCAATGCCCTGCTCCGGCAGACTCAGCGTCAGGATCAGTTCACAGAAGGGGTACTCATAGCCTTCGCGCAACTGGCAGTCGATGGCTGGCTTGTCCGTCGGCGCAGGATAACCGCTTTGCTGGCCGGCGGCCGACAGCAAGGTAGTGACAGAGGCGCCACCATGGATCCTGTCATCCTGCACCGCCACCGACAGGCGGGCATTGGCCAGCATGTCGAGCCGCCGATCCGGCCCGAATTCAAACAGCAGGATCGCCAGCAAGCTCAACCCCAACAACACCCAGAACAACACATTGGCCAGACGAGAATAGGAAAAGGTCATATAGGCTCCACCCGACTAGGTGCTCTGACTCCATACCCCGAGATCCGCACACCCGGATCCAGTGGTTATTACACGCGCCAACACCGGCGCCATATCGTATTTCTTCAGCCGGGTACCGGCAGACAGACACGGACCAACCCCGGGATCAGGCGCAGCCGTACTGCACCAGGCGGGAGGCGCCAGGTTGGCGCCCCGGAAAGCCACGCACTTGCCCATCAGATTGTGAATCTCAGGATAGAACACTCCATGCCATGAAAAATAAAGAGAAATCAATAAAAAGGGCCCTGATGGCTCATCTTGCACAAGGGGAATGGCGGGCAACAACACCCTCAGGGTCCCTCACGCAGCGCCCGGTAGAGGGTGGTGCGACTGATGCCGAGCTGGCGCGCCGCCTCGCTCACATTGCCCCCGCATGCCGCCAGGGTCTGCTGCACTCGCAGCCGGTTCTGTTCACGCAAGGTGGCGGTACTCGCCTGCGACGAGGCCGCTGCCGATGCAGCGGGCAGATGCAGCTGAGCGGGCTCAATCCAGCCCAGCCCTTCCGCCAGCACGCAGGCCACCTCCAGCGCCTGCTTGAGCTGGCGCACGTTGCCGGGCAAGGGATGGGCCAGCAGTTGCTGCTCCGCCTCCGGCGTCAATTGCAGGGCCGGGTCCATCTCCGAGAGCAGGCGCCGGATCAATCCCTGGCGCTCGCCCTGTGGCCATGCCCGCAGCGGTGTCAGCTGCTGGCGCCAGCCGCAGACCCGGTAATAGAGGTCCTCGCGAAACGTCCCGGCCTGCACCATGGCCGCCAGATCCCGGTGGCTAGCGCTGACCAGCCAGAAATCCACCGCTTCGGGCTTGTGGCTGCCGACCGGGGTAACGCTGCGCTCCTGCAGCACCCGCAGCAACCGGGTCTGGGCCAGCAGCGGCAGCTCGCCGATCTCATCCAGCATCAGGATGCCGCCGTGGGCGGCGCGCAGATAACCCTGACTGCCCTGGCTGCGGGCGCCACTGAAGGCCCCGCCCACATAGCCAAACAGCTCGGCCTCCACCAGATCTGCCGGCAGGGCGCCACAGTTGACACACACCAGGGGCTTGTCCTGTCGGCTCGACGCCCGATGCAGGGCACGCACCAGGTGCTCCTTGCCGCTGCCGGTCTCCCCCTCGACAAGCAGCGAGATGCCGCGCTCCAGCATCTTGAGCGGCACCTGTGCCGACCCTTGTTGCGCTGTTTGCCGGGGCGCCACAACCGGCTCTGACACCAGCCGCAGGCCGCGGCGTTCGCGCAGTAACTGCTGGCCATTGAACCTGTGCTGGCCGAGCCAGAGTCGTCCTGCCCGGTTGGCGCCGAGCAGCTCGCCCCCCTCCCCCAGCAGCAAACGGGCGGACCAGAGACTCTGGGGGTCGAGATCCACCAGCCAGCCCGGCTGGCGCGCCAGCAGCGCGTTTTCTAGGGTCATGGCCAAGAGCCGCACCGTGCCCAGCATGTCGCCGTCGTGGTGGGCCGCATCTGTGGAGATATCGAGTACCCCGAGCAATTGCCCGTCCGGCCCGAGCAGGGGGCAGGCGCTGCAACTGAGGAAGCTGTGCTGGGCGAAGAAATGCTGATTGCCGAGCACCTGCACCTCGCTCTGCTCGGCCAGCGCTGTACCGATGGCGTTGGTTCCCTTGCTCGCTTCCCCCCAGCGGGCGCCGCTGCGCAAAAAGATGCGCTCGGCATGGCGGGCAAAGCCATCGTCACCGCTGGCGGCCAGTATGGCCCCCTCGCCGTCACACAGCAGCAGGCGACAGGGTCTGCCCGCCAGCAACTGGGCAAACAGCGGCAACACGAAGCGCTGGAAGCAGACGATCAGCGTCCTGTGCGCCTCCTGGCGGGCCGACAGCTCCCCCTGGGGCAGCAGATCCAGCTCGGCACTCTGCTGGCGGAGCAGGCCCTGATGCAGGCAGCGCTGCCAGGAACGCTGGATCGGACTGGGGCTGGAACTGTACTGCGGTAACTCGCTCATCACGCCTCCTGTTCACAAACGGCACGACTGTCGCGGCCATTGTTCAGAAACGGCACAGTGTCATCGTCACGGCCGGGGTCATTGGTTAATCAAGATACGCTGCCGCACCCCATTTGGTAACGTTTTTGTAACCTTTTGCCCGCTGGTCAGACCCTGTGGCATGGCCCTTGCGATACCCCCTGCGTACCACCCCGGCCAGCCGGCACGTGCAGCCGGGCAGGACCTTCACACACACATAAGGATGATGAGATGATTTATACCGCTCCCGGTCAGGCAGGTGCCCTGGTCAGCTTCAAGTCCCGTTACGACAACTTCATCGGTGGCGACTGGGTGGCGCCGCGCGCCGGCCGCTACTTCGAGAACATCTCGCCGGTGGATGGCAAGGTGTTCTGCGAGGTGGCCCGATCCGACGCCGCCGACATAGAGCTGGCGCTGGATGCCGCCCACAAGGCGTTCGCCAGCTGGAGCAAGACCAGCGTCACCGAGCGCAGCAACCTGCTGCTGCGCATCGCCGATCGCATCGAGCAGAACATCGAAGTGCTCGCCATCGCCGAGACCTGGGAGAACGGCAAGGCGGTGCGCGAGACCCTGGCCGCCGACCTGCCACTGGTGGTGGATCACTTCCGCTACTTCGCCGGCTGCATCCGTGCCCAGGAGGGCTCGGCCGCCGAGCTGGATCAGCACACCGTCAGCTACCACTTCAAGGAACCCATCGGCGTGGTCGGCCAGATCATCCCCTGGAACTTCCCGCTGCTGATGGCGGCCTGGAAGCTGGCCCCGGTGCTGGCGGCAGGCTGCTGCAGCGTGCTCAAGCCCGCCGAACAGACCCCGGTCACCATCATGCTGATGATGGATCTCATCAAGGACATACTGCCCCCTGGCGTGGTCAACGTGGTCAACGGCTTCGGCGCCGAGGCGGGTCAGGCGCTGGCCACCAGCGACAGGATCCAGAAGCTGGCCTTTACCGGTTCGACTGAAGTCGGCGCCCATATACTGCGCTGCGCCGCCGACAAGCTGATCCCCTCCACCGTCGAGCTCGGCGGCAAGTCCCCCAACATCTATTTTGCCGATGTGATGCAGCATGAGAGCCAGTACATCGACAAGGCGGTGGAAGGCATGCTGATGACCTTCTTCAACCAGGGCGAGGTGTGCACCTGCCCCTCCCGCGCCCTGGTACACGAGAATATCTACGACGACTTTATGGACAGGGTGCTGGCTCGCGCCCGCACAATCGTGCAGGGCAACCCCCTGGACACCGCCACCCAGGTGGGGGCGCAGGCGTCCCGCGAGCAGTTCGACAAGATCCTGAGCTACATGGAGATAGGCCGCAGCGAGGGGGCCAGGATGCTGATCGGCGGCGGCCCGGCCAAGGTGAGCGGGCTGGAGGGGGGCTTCTACATCCAGCCCACCATCTTCTCGGGCCAGAACAAGATGCGGGTGTTCCAGGAGGAGATCTTCGGACCGGCGCTCGGGGTCACCACCTTCAAGGACGAGGCGGATGCGCTGGCCATTGCCAACGACACCCAGTATGGCCTGGGGGCAGGTCTGTGGACCCGCGACAGCAACCTGGCCTGGCGCATGGGGCGCGGCATCCAGGCCGGCCGGGTCTGGGTCAACTGCTACCACGCCTATCCGGCCCACGCGGCCTTTGGCGGCTACAAGAAGTCGGGGATAGGCCGCGAGACCCACAAGATGATGCTGGATCACTACCAGAACACCAAGAACCTGCTGGTGAGCCACGACATCAACCCCCTCGGCTTCTTCTAGTCCGATCACCTGCCATGAGAAGGGCGCCTGCGGGCGCCCTTGTTGTTATGGTTCGCCAGGCGACTCTTCCCGCTCTATCCCCATGCCTCCCAGCTGCTGGCGATAGCGCTGGGGCGAGCAGCCCAGCTCACGGTTGAACATGGCGATAAAGGCCGAGGTGGAGCCGTAACCGAGCCGCCAGCCAATTTCCTGCACTGGCAATTCCCCCTTGAGCCAGGCCAGCGCCTTGAGCAGCTTGAGCCGGGCCCGCCACTGGCCGAAATTCATGCCAAGTTCCCGCACGCAGCGCCGGGCCAGGGTGCGCTCCGTGCTGTGCAACTGCTCGGCCCACTGGGCCAGGGTGCGCGGGTCGGCGGGGTCGCTGCGCAGCGCCGCCAGCATGGGGGCCAGCAGCTTGTCCTGGCTCATGGGCAGATAGCTGTCCTGGCAGCGGGTGCGGGTCAGCTTCTCCACCAGCAGCTCGGCCTGGCGCACATCCCATTCATCCTGCATATGGCCCAGCTTGCGCTCGCAAAAATCCGCCAGCATGGCCCGGATGAGCGGCGTCATCTCCAGCAGGCAGGGCTCTGCCGGCAGCCGCGCCGCCAGGGCATGATTGACATAGATGGAGGTGTAGTCGAGGGCCTGCTGGTTGTAGGAGGCATGCTCCAGATCCGCTGGCACCCAGATGAGGTAGTCGGCGGGAGCCACCAGCCGGTGATCGTCCAGCACTATCTCCATCACCCCCAGGCTTATCAGGCTGAGCTGGCCCCAGGGGTGGCTGTGGGGCGCGCAGGCGCTCTCGGCCTGGATCTGCTGATAGCGCAGATAGAGGGGGTTGGGCTCGGGCAGGGCTATGTCCGTCGAGTGATAGTGATGTAGTGCCATATCAGGGCAACTTGTCCTTTCTGCGGGATGAATTGTCAGTTTTACGTTACTTGATAACAGAAAGACAAGAGTAGACTGGCCATCTCGATAATAAGGAGCCTTTGATGCGTATCTTCTTCCCGCTTATGTTCCCGCTGATGGCCGTGCTGATCTGGGCCACCAATACAGTGGTGTCCAAGGCCGCCGCCGATGTGCTGGATCCCGCCGCCATCTCCTTTTACCGCTGGGTGCTCGCCGCCCTGGCGCTGACCCCCTTCTGCCTGCCACAACTGTGGCGCCGCCGTCACGAAATCCGCCCCTGGCTCGGCAAGCTGCTGGTGCTGGCAGCCCTTGGCATGGTGCTTTACCAGTGCCTCGCCTATTACGCCGCCCACACCACTTCGGCCACCAACATGGGCGTCATAGGTTCGCTCATTCCGCTGCTGACCCTGCTGCAGAGCGCCCTCTTCTTCGGCCAGCGCCCGGGCAAGCAGGCGCTGCTTGGCATGAGCATCTCCCTGTTCGGGGTGTTCTGGCTGCTGAGCCAGGGCCAGCCCCTGGCCCTGCTGCACGACGGCATCAACCCCGGGGACGGGCTCATGCTGCTCGGCTCCGCCAGCTACGCCCTCTATGGCCTGCTGATCCGCCGCTGGCAACTGCCGTTTGGCCCCTGGCTCAACCTCTACATGCAGATCCTGCTGGCTGTGCTGCTGCTCATCCCGGTCGCCCTCAGCGCAGACTCCCTGGCGGTGCCCGCCGAGGGCTGGGGTCTGGTGCTGTTTGCCGGGCTCGCCTCCTCCCTGCTGGCGGCCTACTGCTGGATGCGCGGCCTCGCCTGCATGGGAGCGGAGCGCACCTCTGTGTTCATGAACCTGATGCCGCTGTGCACGGCGCTGATCGCCGTCATCACCCTGGGGGAGCCGATTCACGGCTATCACCTGCTGGGTGGCGGCCTGATCCTGAGCGGCGTCATGCTCTCCCAGTTCAAGCCCAGGGTACGCCCCGCCCTTGTGGAAGAGGCATAAACCGGCGAGACAAGCCGCTGCAGCACAACACAAGAAGGGAGCCGAGGCTCCCTTCTTGTTTGCATATCAACGCTAACACCCGCGGGCTCAATTGCCCCGGCGCCAATGGTAACCCCCTCCCGACACGACTGTTATTCAGGTTTGCTCGTGGTGCGCCTTGTGCGGGTCGCGCCGAGCCTTGTCATGAGCAGCAAAGGCTTTTCGGGCCGCGCTGATGCCATTCATACAGGCAGGGACACCGGCATAGACGGCGATCTGGAGCAGGATTTCGATGATGGTTTCCCGGCTGACGCCCACATTCAACGCGGCCCGGATATGAAATTCGAGCTGTCCGGGTGCATTGCCCATCGCCATCAGCGCAGCAACGGTGAGCATCTCACGGGTGCAGAGATCAATACCGGGACGGGAAAGCACATCGGCAAAGGCAAATCCCAACACCAGTTCGGCAAAATCTGGCGACAGGGCATCCAGGTTCGCCGCGACCTGATCCGGCGCCTGCGGGTCGAGCCGGGCCAGCAGCGCAAAGGCCTGTTCACGCCGATCGGACGATAAGCCGCTCATGCGTTCACCCCCTTCATGCCTTCCCGGGTATAGCGCTCCCCTGCCACTGGCAAGGCCCTGATGGCACTGTCCAGCGCGGCGAGATCCCCGGCCTCCAGACGCACCGACAGGGCGCCCAGGTTGTCCTGCAGATGGGGGATCCGCCTTGTGCCGGGGATGGGCACTATGTCATCCCCCTGCGCCAGCAGCCAGGCCAGGGCGATCTGCGCCGTTGTGCACTGCTTGCGTGCCGCCAGGGCCATGATCACCTCCACCAGCGAGCGGTTGGTGGCGATGTTTTCCTGTTGAAAGCGCGGCAGGTTGGCCCGAAAGTCACCCTCTTCAAACGCAGTATCCTGCTGGAAACGTCCGGTCAGAAAGCCGCGCCCCAAGGGGGAGTACGCCACCAGGCCAATGCCCAGCGCGCGGCAGGTTGGCAGCACCTGGGCTTCGACATCCCGCGTCCAGAGGGAATACTCTGTCTGCACCGCCGCCACCGGATGCACTGCATGGGCGCGCCTCAAGGTGGCCGCGCTGACCTCGCACAGGCCGACACGGGCAATCTTGCCCTCCTGCACCAGCTGCGCCAGCCCTGCCATCGTCTCTTCGATGGGGTGCGCCGGATCGATGCGATGCACATAGTAGAGGTCTATCTGCTCGACCCCGAGCCGGCGCAGCGAGGCTTCACAGCTCTGCCGTGCATATTGGACGCTGTTGTCCAGGGTGCGTCTGTACTCGCCGCTCTGACGCACTATGCCGAACTTGGTGGCGACCTTGACCCCGGCTCCGTGGGTCGCCAGGAAGCGGCCGATCAGGGCTTCATTGTGGTGCGGGCCATACATGTCGGCGGTGTCGAGAAAATCGATCCCCATCTCGACAGCCCGGGCCAGCACCCGCAGCGCCTGCTCATCATCCCGAGGGCCATAAAATTCACTCATGCCCATGCAGCCGAGGCCCATGGCGGATACGTCCAGATCAGTGCCCAGTGTTCGTCGTTGCATACATTTCTCCTTACAAGATGGAGGTCAGTATGTTCTTCCGAATATGATTCAGGTATAGACTGGATTGGTAGTCGGCTTTCCGATTTTGGAAGATACATGAACACTCTCTTGCTATGGGATGACGCTAGGGTCTTTCTGACCATCGCCCGCAGCGGCACCTTGAGTGGCGCCGCCCTCGCCCTTGACATGGGCATTGCCACTGTCTCTCGACGGCTGGATCGCCTGGAGTCGGCACTGGGTCTGCCGCTGTTCAGTCGTCATCAGCACGGCTATCGGCTGACCGATGATGGGGATGCCCTGCTGGCGCGGGCCGAGGCACTGGAACATGCCGGGCATGCCTTTGGCGAAGCCGGGCAGCAGCAGGGGCAGGTGGCAGGATGCGTGCGCCTCGCCACCGCAGACAATCTGGCCAATCCGCTCATTATTCCCTCCTTGGCCAGGCTGTTTGCCATTCATCCCGATCTGAGGGTGGAGCTGGTCACAGGCGTGCAAACGGTGAACCTGCACAGGCGCGATGCCGATCTGGCCGTGCGCATGGCCAAACCTGACACCGGCAACGTCACCATCAAGCGGCTGGGCACCCTGGGCTTCGGCCTCTATGGGGCCAGCAGTTATGTCGATAGCCGTCATCCGGGCACAGATGCCGCTGGCTTCGATGAGGATGCTTTTATCGGCTGGGGGGAATCCCACGGCCATTTGCCCGCCGCCAAATGGATTGCGCGCATGCTGCGTGGGCGCCCCTGCAGGGTGGAGACCAATACTCTGTCGGCCCAGCTGGCCGCTGCCACCGCCGGTCTCGGGCTGGCGGTACTGCCCCATTATCTGGCCAAAGAGACGGACCTCGTCTGCCTCCTGCCCGAGCTGGGGGTGGATCAGCCGATCTGGCTGGTGATCCACACAGATCTCGCCCACTCCAGACGGGTGCGGGCCGTCGCGGATCACCTGATCCAGCTGTTTGAAGAGGCCGAATCAGCCCTCCACCCTTTTCCCCTAGGCGCATTGTGAACCAAGCTGGTTAGGAAGGGCTGCAAAGCATATGGCAACAGGCAGACAGCAAGAAGGGAGCCGAGGCTCCCTTCTTGTATTGCATCTGCGCGCAAAACACGTGGGCTCAGTTGCCCCGCCGCCAGTGGTAGCGCCGCTCTGGCCGGCCACGCTGACCGTAGTTGAGATCCACATCGACCCTGTCTTCGGACTCCAGATACTCCAGATAACGGCGCGCCGTGGTGCGGCTGAGCGACAGCCGCAGCGCCACCGTATCGGTAGAAAATGCGGTATCCGGCTCGCCGGCCAGCAGCTCCAGCACCTGGCGCAGCGTGATGGCATCGATCCCCTTGGGGGTATCGCGCACCTCCCTGGCCTGGGGGCGCCCCTTGCCCATCAGTCGATCCAGATCGCTCTGCTCCAGGGAGCCGCGCTCGCAGATGCGCCTGTGCAGGGTGAGGATCTCGTCCAGACTCTGCTGGATGCGAAACAGCCGCAACGGCTTGATGATGTAATCCTGCACCCCCAGGTTGAGGGCCTGCTGTATGGTCTCAACGTCGCAGGAGGCGGTCACCATGATGACGTAGGCTTCACGATTGTGGCTGCGCAGCCGGTTCACCCACTCGAGGCCCGAGCCGTCAGGCAATGAGATGTCCACCAGCAGCAGTTGTGGTTCGGTCGCACGCATCATGAGATCGGCCTGGGTCAGGCTTTCGGCCCGACCCAGCAGGGAAAATCCGGGGGTGGAGGAGACCAGCTCGGCCAGAATGGATCCTATCCGTTCGTCATCCTCGATCACCAGAGTGAAAATGGGCTCCATAGATCACACCAATTGGTTTTTATTCAAGTAGATACCGAACAAGGTTGTCTGTTCGGCGGTGCGGCGCCATTCTATCACACCCCCTCGCCTGGCCACCGTCTCCTTGACCAGGAAGAGGCCGACCCCGTGATCGCCGGTCTGGCGGCTGATGCCGTAATCAAACAGATGATCCGCCAGCGCCTCGTCCACCCCTTCACCACTGTCCTCCACCTCTATCACCAGCCGGCGACCAAAATCGTTGAGAGAAATCAGCACCCGAGGCGGACAGACCTTGCGCCGCGCCCAGGCGGCGCGAATACCGTTGTCCAGCAGGTTGCCGATGAGGGTGATGAGATCCGCCGACACCGCCGCCGGATACTCCGCCAGCGCCGAGTCGGGATCCAGCACCAGCTCCACCCCCAGCTCCCGCGCCCGGCTGAACTTGCCGAGGATGAGCCCCGCCACCGGCTTGTCCTCGATGGCTCGCAGCAGACCCTGCAACATGGTCTGGCAGGCCTCGCTCTCCTGCTGAATGAGCTCCACCGCCTGATCCACATGGCCGAGCTGCAACAGGCCGGAGAGGCTGCTCAGCTTGTTGGCGAACTCGTGGGTCTGCATCCGCAGCATCTCGGCATACTGGCGCAGATGAGTCACCTGCATGCCGAGGCTGCCAGTTACCTCGGGGCGACTGAAGATCAGCAGGCGCCCGGGCACCTTGCCCTCCACCGCCTGCCAGCGGCCCACGAAGGATTCTCCGTGCACGGTAAAGCCAAGCTCGGTCTCGACCTGGGTCAGGGCCGGTGCCAGCGGCGGCGACAACTCGGCGAGCGGCTGCCCCAGCAGGGCATGACGCCCTGTGCCCGGCAGGCGCAGCTGGTAGAAGGCGGCGCTGTTGAGCATGCGGATGTTGCCCCTGTTGTCGAGCGCTATCACCCCCTCTGAGATGTGCTCCAGCACCAGCTCTTGCAGCACGAAGCGATTGACGATGGCCTCGGGCTCCAGGTCCAGCAGGGTGCGGCGCAACAGGTGTTGCACCCAGAGCGCGAGCAAGAGACCACACCCCAGCACGGCAAGGATGGCGCTGACCAGCAGGGCGATCCGCTCCAGATAGATGCCTTCCACAGTCCGCATCAGGTAACCCACCACCACGGCCCCCATGGCACGGCCATCGGGCCCGAGCACGGGCGCAAAGCAGCGGATGGCCGGGCCGAGTGTGCCCTCGTCCTCTGAGCAGTAGCTGAGCCGGTCATGGAGGGCCGGCCAGATATCTTCACCACGGAAGATACCGCCGATGAGCTCGGGCGAGGGGTGACTCAGGCGACGGGCATGTTCGTCGGTCACCACCATGTAGGCGGCGTCGGTACGATTGCTGATCCCCTCCACATAGTCGCGCAAACCGGGATCGCTGCCCTGCTGCAAGGCCTGCACCACCCGGCTGTCCGCCGCCAGCACCCGCGCCAGATCGGCGCCATTCTCCTGCAGATTGCTCTCCAGCAGGTGGCGGATAAAGAGGGCGAGCAGACTGCCCAGGATCACGATCAGCAGCAGTGACAGCCCCAGAGAGAGGGTGACCAGTTGGTGGCGCAGTTTCATCGATTAGCCTTGCAACATCAGGAAGCGGACCAATAGTGCGGGCGCCACCAGGTCTGGTCAATCAGTGGCGCGGGATCACCGACAAAATCCGCCAGCCCTTCGTCACGGGCAGTCAGCGCCACCGCCCTTGCGACCGCGCGGGCCACCTCCCCCACCTGCTCGATGGGAGGCAACAATCGCCCCTCGGCCAGCGGATAGGCACCCACTGCCCGCACCGCCGCCTGCAACATGCCGTCACTGATGCGGCGCGCCTTGACGGCGCAGGCCCCCAGGCCAATGCCGGGGAAGACATAGACGTTGTTGCACTGGGAGACCACCCTCGCCTCCCCCGCCACAGTGACTGGGGCAAAGGGGCTGCCGGTAGCGAGCAGGGCACGCCCGTCGGTGGCCTGCCACACCTGCTCCGGCGTCGCTTCAGCACTGCGGGTCGGGTTGGAGAGCGGCAGGATCACGGGGCGCTCGCATACCTCCCCCATGGCCCCGAGCACGGCCTCGGTAAAGAGCCCGCCCTGGCCACTCACCCCGATCAGCACGCCGGGGCGCAGTCGCTCAATGAGCTCGGGCAGGGCGGCGCAAGCCTCTTGCGCCGGACGGGCAAAAGGTCGTTGGGATGGGGTCAGATTGGCGCGATCCAGGCAGACCAGCCCATCTTGATCAAACAGTTGCACCCTATCCGGGCTACCCGCCAGCCGGGCCAGCATGGCGGCGATGCCGCACCCCGCCGAGCCGGCGCCGACGATGAGCACGGGGGTGTCGGCCAGAGTAGTGCCCGCCTGCTGCAAGCCCGCCAGCACGCAGGCCGAAGCCACCGCAGCCGTTCCCTGGATGTCATCGTTGAACATGCACAGCTCGTCTCTATAGCGGGCCAGCAGATTGGCGGCATGCTTGCCGGCGAAGTCTTCAAACTGCAACACCACCTGGGGCCAGCGTGTACGAATGGCCGCCACCACCTTGTCCATGAAGTGGTAATAGGATTCACCATCCACCCGGTTGGCCTGCCAGCCGAGGTAGGAGTCATCCTCCAGCAGCTCGGGATTGTTGGTGCCCACATCGACGCACAGCGGCAGGGTGCGCGCCGGGTTGATGCCGCCGGCGGCGGAGTAGAGCGCCAGCTTGCCGATGCAGATCCCCATGCCGCCGATGCCAAGATCGCCGAGCCCCAGCACCCGCTCACCGTCAGAGATGACGATGACGTCCACCTCCTGTTCTACCGCGGCGAAGATGGCGTCCAGATCGTCTCTGTCATGCCAGGAAAGATAAAGGCCGTGACTGCGCAGATAGAGGTCGCTGTGGCGCTGGCATGCCTCCCCTACTACCGGGGTGTAAATAATGGGCAAGAGCTCAGGCAGGTGGTGGCGTACCAGATCGTAAAACAGCACAGGGTTGTCTTCTTGCAGCTGGCGCAGCAGCAGGTGCTGGTCGAACGGGCTCTGCATGGCAGAGACCAGACGGTAGATACGGCGCCGTTGCTGGGCCAGGGACTCCTCCTTGTGAGGCATGCGCCCCATCAATCCCTGTCGCTTGCGTTCGGCATAAGGCAGGCTGGTGCCCATCATGATGTCGTTCATTGTCGATTCCTTATGCCAGCAGCGAGATGAGCAGGGTGGCCAGGATCAACATGACGGCCCCCCCGAGACGGGAAGAAATCTGGGCAAACGGCATCAGCTTCATGCGCTGGGCCGCCGACAGCACGGCCACATCGCCCGTGCCCCCCATGTTGGCCATGCACAGACCGCCTGTGATGGCCGCCTCTATGGGATAGAAACCTATCATGCGCCCCACCAGGGCCGCCCCCAGGGCACCGCCGACCACAGTCACCAGCACAAGCACGAAGTAACTGACGGAAAAGGCGCTGATGAGTTCCGGGATGCTGGTATAGGCGACCCCTATGCCCACCAGCAGGGAGGGCGTCAGATTGGTCACGACGAACTGGTACCAGTCGGCGGCCGCCTGCTCGTAACGACGCGGCAGCACGCCACTCACCTTGATGAAGGCCACCGCCAGTATCATGAGCGCAAAGGGATGCATGGGGATGAAGTTGCCCAGCAGTGAACCCAGCACGAACATGCTGGAGCTGATGAAGAGCCCCATGCCGAGACTTTCCAGCGTCGGCGCCTGGACCTGCTCTTCGGCCACATTCTGACTGCTCTCCTTGACCATCAAGTTGCCATTGCCGGTCAGGGAAGGGTAGCGGCGACCGAGGCGGGCCAGCATGGTACCCATCAGAATGGCCAGGGTGTTGGCGATCACAACAGCAGGCACCATGCGTGACAGCAGGTCGGCGCTGGACATCTGCATCGGGCCCGATAGGATCTCCACCAGGGGCACGGCACCTGCCCCCATGCCGCCACCCATGATGGGTAAACCTATGAGCAGCACGGCATTCTTGAAGCCATAACCCATCAGGGAGCCGACCAGACCGACACTCAGCAGCGCCACTGCAACACCACCCAGGATCACCGGCAAGTAACGCATGGCGGCATTTTTCAGCAGGGCACTGCTCATTCCCAGCACTGAGCCCGTCACCAGGCTGGCGATGAAGAAGTTGAGAAAGCCCCCCTCCTTCATGAAGCTGATGATCACCTGACCCGCCTCGACCGGCAGGATTCTGTATTCAAACAGAGCAGCACCCCCGAAGATGGCGAGTATGGTGCCACCTCCCAGGTATTCACGGACCGGAGTGATGCGCTCACCCAGTTCGGTCAGCAGGGTACCCAGCACGAACATCAGCGCCAATGCCCCGACCATGCCGAGCGGCAGTGAGCCGCTCCAGCCGGAGAAAAGCACGCAGGTGGCAAGCCCGAGGAAGATCATCATGGGCATGCCGGCTATTTGTTGACTGCCCCAGGGGGCGGCTTTCGGGGTAGAGAGGTTTTTCATTGTTATGCTCCAGCGTGTGAGGTGGCGCTACTCTAGTGATCCTCCCTCTGCCTGTCGGTTAGCCCCGCTACAAAGACATATAAAAACATTAAAATCTTAAACGCTATGAGGACAATGCCATCGTCCAATACAAGATAGCGTCCCCATTCACAACACCTGAAAACTTGGATATACACACAGAAATAAACGGATGCGGACAAGGTTTGACCATCACTTGGCTGGCAATGGTGAGGCTCAGATTAAGTGTTATCCATGGAAAGAGAGGGAGTAAACGGGCAGCAGGCTGATGACAGTCGCGTCATATTCATGCTGATCATCAATATCAGAGAGGCCATGATCCTGACGATCGCGCAACTGACATGACCCACCCGTATGCAGGTGGATAACAGGGCAGGCAAGGATGACTGGCAAATTGTATGTAATGACGGAGATGCACTATCAACACAGCGCCATAGCGTGTGTTTTCAACTGACAAGACTGTGCTGACGGGCAAAGAGTACCTACCTGTCAGTCACACCTTGACAGCCAGCACCTCATTTAAACCTGTTCGGTTGGCCTATTCTGCTAATAACAATGGAATATTGGCAGGGTCAAATTCATGACAGATATCGCTTCCTTCCCGGCTGAAGCCATAATGGATTTCGGCAGTATATTCGACATCGACCAGCAAACTCTCGATTGAGAAATGGGCGTCACCCGATTCATATCGTTCCACAGCTATCGTCTCCCTGTTTAGCTGACCCATCAATATTAGTGGATAAAAAACAGGCTGCCGAATTTATATGACACCTTGCTGACCAGAAAATAATAGTAAACGGGATCCCTTCCTTATTTTTGCCTCCCCAGCAGGCCGGTGTTTATTTCTCCAGCCAGAGTATTTCACCCGATTTGGCACACCTGTGCGTATTTCAGACACAGACAGCCCCTTACGACCCCCTTCACTGACCAGGTAAAGCCTCATAAGAAGCTCCCCCATCATTTTCATAAACAAGATCTTGATCACACTATTTACTTAGCCTGCTAAATAACTACAATGCTTAGCATGCTAAGTAAATGGAGAGCACCTCATGATGAAGGATCTGGAAATGTTGCGCGAGTTGTCCCTCGCCGAGCGGGTCGGACGACTGCATCGGCTGTGGCGCACAGTGGCAGACCTGGAACTGGCGCCTCTGGGTCTGACCCATCCACGCTGGACAGCGCTGTGGAAACTCAGCCGCCTCGGTGGTCATCTCAGCCAGAAGACCCTTGCCGAAGCGCTGGAGATAGAGCTGCCGTCACTGATGCGCACTCTGGGTCAGCTGGAGGAGCATGGACTGGTCGAACGCCATTGCTGCAGCCAGGACAAACGGGCCCGCATCGTCACCCTGACTCCGGCTGGCAAGGCGCTGCTCGACAAGATAGAAGATCGCATCATGGATGTACGCCGTGAACTGCTCGCCGGCATCAGCCAGCGGGAGCTGGAACAATTTGAAGACATAGTGCACCGCATCTGTGCCAACGCCCTCGGCAAGATAGGTTCACAGAGTGAAGAGAGAGAATAAGATGACCCCGGATCAACAATTCAAACGCTGGATAAAATGGGCCATGGGCGCCTTTATTCTGGTCTTTGGCTACTTTCTGCTGGCTGACATCAAGATGCCGCTCACCCCGCAAGCCATGGCTACCCGTGTCGTGACCAAGATGGCACCCCAGGTCAGTGGCAAGGTGATACAGGTTGCCGTTGGCAACAACCAGCATGTCAAACAGGGGGATCTGCTGTTCTCACTCGATCCCGCCCCGTTTGAACTGGCCGTCGAACAGGCACGCCTCGCACTGGCTCAGGCCGAGCAGCAGAACCGCCAGCTCGACGCCACTCTCAACGCCGCCGCCGCCGATTTCAGCTCGCTGCAAACCCAGGCCTCCCTGAAGCTGCGGGAAGCGGAGCGTATCGACGCCCTCTATCGTCGCCACATGGTCTCTGAGCAGCAAAAAGACGACGCCGACAGCGCATTTCGCACCGCCCAGGCCAACTTGTTGGCCAGCAAGGCCCGCATGACTCAGGCCCAGGTGAACCGCGGTCTGCACGGTGATGACAACCTGCTGCTGCGCCAGGCTCGCAATCACCTGGCCCAGGCCGAGCTCAACCTCGCCTACAGCCAGGTACACGCCAGCCAGGATGGCATCATCACCAACCTGCAACTCAAGCCGGGCAGCTTCGCCGCGGCGGGTGCGCCGCTGCTGGCGCTGGTTTCCGAGCAAGTAGACATCATCGCCGATTTTCGCGAGAAGAGTCTGCGCCACGTCAACACGAACAGCCAGGCACTGGTCGCCTTCGATGGCGAGCCGGGCAAGCTCTATCCAGCACGGGTCACCAGCCTGGATGCCGGCGTCAGTGCCGGCCAGTTCGATGCCAACGGCCTGCTGGCCAGCCCCACCGAATCGGATCGCTGGGTCCGGGATGCCCAGCGCCTGCGCCTGCATCTGACCCTTGAGCAGTTGCCGGCCCACCTGCCGGCTGGCGCCCGCGCCACAGTGCAACTGCTGCCGGACAACGCGCTAAGCGCGCTGTTTGCTCGCGGCCAGATCCGTCTGCTCAGCCTGTTGCACTATATCTACTAAGGTGGCAGCGATGAATCTGTGGCACAGACCCCTCACCGCCAACGAGCTGCGTCAATGTCTGCGCATCGCCTTTGGTAGCACCACCGGCTTTTTGCTCTGCAAGTTGTTTGGCTGGAACTACGGCGTCTTCTACACAGTGACACCGGTATTGCTGCTGGGCATGGTGCCAGTGATGAACGGCCATGCGGCACGCCAGCTGATCGCTGCCGCCGTCATCTGCGGGGTGGAAGTCGGTCTGCTGGGCGGGCTGTTTGGCAGTCATCCCGGCCTGATGATCCCCATCGCCTTTTTGCTGTTTCTCTACCGTTTCGCCGCCATGTCACGGGGCAGCCTGTTTCTGTTCGGGGCCAACGGTGTGCTGAGTCTGAGCATAATGCTGCATTTTGCCAGCTACCCGCAGACCGATCTGAACGACCTCATCTTCAGCAACCTGTGGGCCAGCATACTGTCGGTACTCATCGCCTACCTGATGACGGCGCTGATCCCGGATGTAGAGGAGCGGCCCAAGCCTGCGGCGGCCCCCAAGGCACCGCACCGGATGAGGCACGAGGCCCTGCTCGGAGCCAGCATAGCCACCCTCTCCTTCATGGTGTTCCAGATCTTCGACTTGCGTGACTCCATGTCTGCTCAGGCCACCACACTGCTGCTGCTGTTTCCCATGCACTGGAACGGAGCCTTGAGCTATGCCCGCAAACGGGCCATGGGCACACTGCTCGGCGTGAGCTTTGGTCTCGTCAGCCAGCTGGTACTCTACGACTGGTCAGGTTTGCTGTTGCTGGTCGCCCCCATGCTCTGGCTCGGGGCCATGCTGTTCAGCTACGCCCATGTGAAGGAGGCCAGCGGCTCAGGCGTCGGCTTTGGCGCCCTTACCACCCTCGGCATCCTGTTTGGCCAGTACCTGACGCCGGGCAACGATCTGGTATTCAGCGCACTCTACCGGGTCAGCAGCATACTGTTTGCCATCGTTGCCACCCTGCTGGCCTGCTACCTCATTCACCGACTGCTTAACCGTTTCGAGGCCACTCGTTTCGGCTATTGACCCCCCTGTTGTTAGCTCAAGGATGTGCTGCTTTTCGCCCCGTTATGCCTACCGGGGCGTTTTTTTGTCTGCATTTTGCAAGCTGGCCCCGCGGGTCTTGTGACTGCAGCCACTATGCTTGCAAGAGCCGTTCGCAATAGCAGCAGGAGAGACACAATGGCACGAGTACCCGGAAGCTGGCTGGCGTTTGGTCTTTTGCTCGGGATGAGCAGCGTCTGGGCCAATCCAGTGCTTGTCGCAGCCGAAGATGACTGGGCCCCCTATTGCGCGCTGGACAAGGAGAGCGGCCAGCCACAGGGGTTGGCACCGGCCTTGGTGAAAGCGGTGTTCGCCATCGAGGGCATAGCGCTTGAGTTTCGTACCATTCCCTTCGCCCGCTGCATGCACGAAGCCAAGAGCGACAAGGTGCTGGCTTGTTTCAATGCCACCATCACAGAGGAGAACCGCTATCAGTACCACTGGCACGAGACCCCCATGTTCGAGGAGGATCTCGCCATCTTCGCCCTCGCCGGCGGCGGGCACCATGACCTCAAACTCACCGCACTGGAGGGCAAGACGGTGGGCATTACCCTGGGTTACACCTATCCCACCGATTTCATGGATAACCCCAGGATCACCCGCTTTCAGGCCAAATCGGATGCCCAGATCATAGAGATGCTGGTACGCGGACGGGTCGACTACATACTGATGAACGAGATGCCTGGCTATCTCAAGATCCAGCAAAAAGCACTGACCGGCCGGGTCGTCAAGGTAGGCAAGATCTCCACCGATGGCTTCTGGCTCGCCTTCTCCCGTGCCCATCCCCAGGGAGAAGCCATGGCAAAACGCTTCGAGGAAGGGCTGCAGAAGATCAAGAACAACGGCACCTATGAGACGCTGGTACGCGATTTCGAGCACAGTCTGGGCCTGCATTGAATGTATTTCGCCCCCTGCGCGCCGCCTCGGGACGCATATAGACGCAATAGAGACAATTGAGCATTGAACCTTCTCCTCAACCTGTTAGGCTCGAGCCCGGATGACACCGATGGAGAATTCAAGATGAAACACGCCAATATATTCTTGCTGGGTATCACGACCCTGGCTCTGCTGAGCGGTTGCGAACGCGGAGCCTCCAAATTGAGCGTGACCGGCGGCGAGCCCATCACCTATCAGTGCGAGCAGAACAAGAAGGTGCAAGTGAGCTACTTTGCCCTTTCCGACCAGAGCCTGAATTTCATCAAACTGGCACTGCCAGATGGCAAGGATTACACACTGCCACAAACCATTTCCGCCTCCGGCGCCCGCTATACCGATGAGCATGAGGCCGTCTGGTGGAACAAGGGAAATGAAGGCTTCGTCGAAATGCGCGACAAGAACGGCGAGTGGCAGAGCGTCTACAACGACTGCAAACAGCAGTAATGAAAAATCCCGGCCTGGCCGGGATTTTTCTATTTAACCTCTGTATCCAGACAAGCGACCATCTGCACAGCGATGGCGTGCAACTTGTGTTTCAGCCGCGCTTGTCGCTGATCACCAGCCAGAGCGCATGTACCATACCTGGCAGGCCGCCGAGCAGGGTCAGTACTATGTTGATCAAAAAGTGCAGGCTGAAGCCTACCTGGATAAAGGCGCATACCGGAGGCAAAAAGATGGCCAGTAGTATCTTGAGCAGATTGTTCATCTCGCACTTCCTCGTCAAAGATGTTTCACGGTTCGGGATGAGCTCACCATAAACAGCCTTGACCTCAACTGCAAACGAAACAAGGGCCCACTCGCGGCTCTCACACCTGAGTCAAACAGGGGATCCGCTCCCCCAGCTGCTCGCGCCAGGCCTTGAGGTCGTGGATCTGCTGGTTGCTGCTACCACGCCAGAGCAGACCGGGATCTGCCAGCGCCTTCTCGAACTTGCCATCCACCAGCACGTCCAGCAGGGCGACCAGCTCGCGCTGGGCCTCTGACAGTTCGCCGAGCAGATAGCCGGTCCAGCACCAGATGTCCTTGCCGGGGCTCTCGGCCCGCACCCGCTTCACCAACGCCAGCACCTGGGGCACGTTGGCGGGGTGGAGCGGATCACCACCGGAGAGCGACAGACCACGCCGTTTGATGCGCGTGTCGTTGAGATCCTGGATGACGCGAGCGCACATGGCCTCATCAAACGGCTTGCCGCCATCGAGCCGCCAGGTGCTCTGGTTGTAGCAACCCGGACACTGATGCTCGCAACCCGACACAAACAGGGTGGCGCGGGTGCCGGGCCCGTTGATCACATCGACCGGGTAGTATTGGTGGTAGTGCATCGCTTGTTTCCTGCCTTGTTCATGGGACAACGGCAACGTCTGCCATCCTCCAATGAAAATGGCCCCTTGGGTCAGGGGCCAGCGCTTTATCGCTGCTGCGTTTACATATGCTTGACGCGGCGTTTCACTTCTTCCTGCTTGCCCGCATTGAAAGGGCGCGCATCCGGGCTGCCGAGGTAGCCGCAGACACGGCGGGTCACAGACACCTTGGCCGGATCGTGGTTGCCGCAGCGCGGGCAGGTGAAACCCTTGGAGGTGCACTCGAACTCGCCGGTGAAGCCGCAGTCGTAGCACTCGTCAATCGGGGTGTTGGTGCCGTAGTAGGGCACCCTGTCATAGCTGTAGTCCCAGACGTTTTCGAGCGCTTCCAGGTTGTGCTGGATGTTGGGGTACTCGCCGTAGCAGATGAAGCCGCCGCTGGCGATGGGCGGATAGGGCGCCTCAAAGTCCAGCTTGTCGTACGGGTTCACCTGCTTCTCCACGTCGAGATGGAAGCTGTTGGTGTAGTAACCCTTGTCGGTCACACCAGCCACCACGCCAAACTCCTTGGCATCGATGCGGCAGAAACGGGTACAGAGGTTCTCGCTCGGGGTGGAGTAGAGGCTAAAGCCGTAGCCTGTCTCCTCTTTCCACTCGTCGGTCGCCGCCTTGAGCCGCGCTATGATGGCGACGGCCTTCTGGCGCAGGGTATCGCTGTCAAACAGATGGACATCAGTGCCAAACAGGGCGTTGATGGTCTCGTGCACCCCTATGTAACCGAGCGAAATGGAGGCGCGACCATGCTTGAAGATCTCGCTGACGTTGTCATCTGCCTTCAGACGCACGCCACAGGCCCCTTCCATATAGAGGATCGGCGCAACCCGGGCCTTGACACCATCCAGCCGCTCGATGCGATACATCAATGCCGTTTTGGCCACGCGCAGGGCGGCATCCAGACGATCCCAGAAGTCCGCCTCATCACGGGATTTCAGGGCAATGCGCGGCAGGTTGAGGCTGACCACCCCTATGTTGTTGCGCCCTTCATGGATCAGTTCACCATTTTCCTCATAAGCCCCGAGGAAGGAGCGACAGCCCATAGGCGTCTTGAAGGAACCGGTCACCTTGACCACCTGGTCGTAGTTGAGGATGTCCGGATACACCCGCTTGGAGGCACACTCCAGCGCCAGCTGCTTGATGTCGTAGTTGGGATCACCCTGTTTGTGGTTGAGACCATCCTTGATGGCAAACACTAGTTTCGGGAACACGGCGGTCTTTCTGTTCTTGCCAAGGCCGGCGATGCGGTTGCTGAGGATGGCGCCCTGGATCATGCGGGACTCCCAGCTGTCGCCAAGGCCGAAGCCGAAGGTGACGAAGGGGGTCTGGCCGTTGGCGGTGTGCAGGGTATTGACCTCGTACTCCAGCGACTGGAAGGCGTCGTAACACTCCTTCTCGGTACGGGCCATGGCGTAGGCGTCCACGTCCTTGATCCCCCACTCCTCGGCCACTTCCTTGTGTTTCTGCCAACTGATGGTTACATAGGGGGCAAGCACCTCGTCGATGCGATTGATGGTGGTGCCACCATAGATGTGGCTCGCCACCTGGGCGATGATCTGGGCGGTCACGGCGGTGGCCGTGCTGATGGATTTGGGGGTGTCTATCTCCGCATTGCCCATCTTGAAGCCGTGGGTCAGCATCCCCTTCAGGTCGATCAGCATGCAGTTGAACATGGGGAAGAAGGGAGAGTAGTCGAGATCGTGGAAGTGCAGATCGCCGCTCTCATGAGCCTGCACCACGTCGCGGGGCAGCATGTGGCTGGTGGCGTAATGCTTGGCGACGATACCGGCCAGCAGATCGCGCTGGGTCGGGATCACCTTGGAATCCTTGTTGGCGTTCTCGTTGAGCAGGGCCGCGTTGGTCTGCTCCACCAGGCCACGGATCTCCTGAGCCAGACGGCCGCGGGCCTCGCGAGCCTGATCCCGGTCGTGACGATATTCGATATAGGCACGGGCGATGGCCTTGTCGTCGGAAGCCATCAGATGGTTCTCGACCCGGTTCTGGATCTCGTGGATATCCACCTCGCCACGCCCTTCCAGCTCCTGAGTAACGGCGGCGGCAACGCGCTCACCCAGGGTCGGATTGGCCTGACTGACCGCCTCTGCCGCTCGGCCCACTGCCTCGGCAATCAGCTGGGCATTGAATGGTGCGCGACATCCATCACGTTTGATCACAACCGGTTTCATGCGTTTTCCCCGTTTAAAAGGCCAGGCTATCGCCTTCGGCTTACCCTTGTTTGGTGCCCTTCTCCACGCCTCGTCCTGGGCGCAAATAAATTCAGCCGAGGCTTGACAAGCCAAGGCTGACGATGAGAAGAGAACAGCTTGTACACAGCTTGATAACACAACATATAGGTATTTTATATGAATGCGTCCCTATATGTGGTGTCTATTAGGCACCAAAGCGCAGCCTCATTTCTTGATCCAGAACAGGTTTTGAGGCGAGTGGCGCAGTTCCCGACCAGTGAAAAACAGCCCCATACAAGGCTATTCTCAAGCCTGGTGCGGGCTGGCGTTCGACGGGACCGTGACAGAAAAAATCCCCTCCTGCGACAGTGGCTGACAAGGGCACGTCTGGCACAAAATAGGCATAATGAGTGGAATGTCATTGCTATCGACGGGACCCGATATGGCCAAGACCCTGCTACTGCTGCTGTGCCTCCTGCCCTGCCGGTTGTGGGCGGCCGAGATCCTGGTGATCAGCAGCTATCACGCCGAATACCTGTGGGATCAGAGTTACAACGCCAGCCTGCAAACCCATCTGAACGGCAAGCACCACATCAGCCACTTCTATATGGATACCAAGCGCCGCCCCCATGACGAGTTCGACCTGATGGCCGAGCAGGCATTGGCCTTCTACCGGCAGCTCAAGCCCGATCTGGTGGTGCTCGGCGACGACAACGCCATCAACTATCTGGCCAACGAGATCGCCTCCCTCGGTACGCCCGTGGTGTTTCTTGGAATGAACGAAAACCCGCGCCACAAGGGACTGGTCGGCCATCCCAAGGTCACGGGCGTGCTGGAGCGCCCCCTGCTCAAACGCAACATCAGCGAAATGAGTCAGCTGATGGGCGGCATCAAGAAGGCGCTGGTGCTGTTTGATTCCAGCAACGTGGCGCTCACCGCCATTGAAGATGAATTCAAGACCCAGACCGATCTGCGGGTCGGCCATACCCGGGTCAACAGCCAGCTCATCGGCGATTACAGCCTGTGGCAGGAGGCTGTGCTCAACGCCAAAAAAAATGGCTATGACGCCATCTTCATCGGTCTCTACCACACGCT
>Ga0115550_1000858_pt1 | contig 24364 bp, 21 predicted proteins | sample COGITO_mtgs_1005_FD_87177 | JGI IMG/M metagenome (GOLD analysis project Ga0115550, IMG submission 87177) | Pelagic marine microbial communities from North Sea - COGITO_mtgs_100511 | ecosystem: Environmental > Aquatic > Marine > Epipelagic | place: Germany:Helgoland, sampling site Kabeltonne... | reverse complement strand
GACAGATTGCCGACATGAAGGGCAAGCAGGGCAACAAGCTGGTGGCTTTTCATCTGATGGGCAGCCATGGTCCGACCTACTATCGCCGTTATCCTGCGTCCGAGCGTTTCTTCGTGCCGGACTGCCCGCGTAGTGACATCGAGAATTGCAGCAACGAAGAGCTGGTCAATACCTATGACAACACCATTCGCTATACCGACAAGGTGGTGGCGCAACTGATAGAGAAGCTCAAGTCACTGCAAACGGATTACAACGTGGGGTTGGTCTATCTCTCCGACCATGGCGAATCCCTCGGTGCCATGGGGCTCTATCTGCACGGCACTCCTTACCAGTTTGCGCCGGATGATCAGACCCGGGTGCCGCTGCTGACCTGGTTTTCTCCGCAGTTGCAGGCGGATCGCCAGCTGAACATGGGGTGTCTGCAACAGGAGGCGAGCAGCAAGCGCTTCTCCCATGACAACTTGTTCCACTCAATGCTGGGGATCATGGATGTGCAGACCAGCGTCTATGACGGTGCGTTGGACTTGTTCAAGCCCTGCCGGGCGGGATAAACCGGCGAAAGGCGCACAATGAAAAACGGCAGCCAGTGGCTGCCGTTTTTTGTCTCGCAAGGCCAGCGCCTTACTTCTGCTCCATGATGATCTGCAACAGATCACCCTCCAGCAGGGCCCGTTTCACCAAGGCGAAGCCGCCTATGGTGGGCTGGTTCTGGAAGCGGGCCTTCACGATGGGCAGGCCACGGTGGAAGCTCGGCAGTGACTGGTGTTCGACACAGCGGCGGATGGCCGGGAAGAGGATCTCTTCGGCAGCGGTGATTTCGCCTGCGATCAGCACCTTCTGCGGGTTGAACAGGTTGACCGTGATGGCCACCGCCCGTCCCAGGTGCTCACCCACGTTCTCGATCACGCTGCGTGCCAGCTCATCCCCTGCCATGGCCGCCTTGCACACCTCCTGTATGGTGATGTGCTTCTCCTGCAGCGAGCTCAGATGACCGCGACTGATCAGCTCTTTTACCTTGTCGACAATGGCCTCGTTGGAGGCGATGGTCTCCAGGCAGCCAAAGTTGCCGCAGTGGCAGCGCTTGCCCAGCGGTTCGACCTGGATGTGGCCGATCTCGCCAACGTTGCGGTTCTGACCGAGGAACACCTTGCCCTTGGTGATGATGCCTGAGCCGGCACCCTGGTGCACGCTCACCAGAATGGAGTCCATGCAGTCGCGGGACTCGCCGAAGAAGTGTTCGGCCAGTGCCAGCGAGCGGGTGTCGTTGCCCACGTAGCAGGGGAGGTTGAAGTGGTTTTCCAGCAGCTTGGCCAGGGCCAGATTGCGGATCTGGTACTTGGGGGTATAGATGACCATACCCGATTCCGGATTGACCAGACCCGGCATGGTCAGCGCTATGCTGATCAGGTTGCGGTTGCGCTCCTGCTGGGAGTCCATGAAGGCACCAATTTCCCGCAGCAGCATGTCGACCACCGGCTGTTGATCGATCTCGGTCACCTGGGTGACATGTTGATCGAGCTCCTTGCCATCGAGATCGTACAGGCTCAGCTGCAGATAGCCGCGGCCGAGCTTGGCGGACACAAACTGAAAGCGATGCTTGATGGTGGTCAGGGAGATGGCGCGCCGCCCGCCGGTAGAGGCTTGCGGTGAGGTCTCCTTGATCAGGCCATGCTCGATCAGTTGCCGGGTTATTTTGGTCACGCTGGCCGGGGCCAGCTGACTCAACTCGGCAATTTTGACCCGCGAGATGGGGCCTTGCAGGTCGATGAGCCGATATACGGCTGCACTGTTGACCTGCTTGATAAGATCTACGTTTGCTATTTGTCCGCCAGTCATAGTGTCACTGTGTTGTGTAGTGTCCGTTAACCACGGTCCCGCAGACCGTGAAGGTCTGATCAAAGACAGTCAGGTTGGCTATTTTTCCGACCTGGATACTACCGAGACGTGAGTCCCATCCAATGGCGCGAGCGGGATAAAGAGTGGCCATTCTCAGTGCTTCATCGAGCGGTAATCCGACCTGTTTGACCAGATTCTCCACCCCCTCAATCATGGTGAGGGCAGAGCCGCCGAGTGTACCATTCTCGTCGACGCACTGACCATCGCGGAAATAGACGGTTGCGCCACAAAAATCAAACTTCTCAAAGCCTTCCGGTGCACCGGCGGGGGCGGTCGCGTCGGTGACCAGCACCAGTCTCTCCCCCAGCATCTTGTGGGCCAGTCGTACGTTGGCCCAGTGCACATGGTGTCCATCGACGATGACGCCAGCATAGACATCCTTGCGATCATAGATGGCACCCACCACGCCCGGCTCGCGGCCGTTCACGGTCGGGGTCATTGCGTTGTAGAGGTGGGTAGCAAAACGGATGCCATCATCAAAGCCGGCCATGGCCTGATCGTAGTTGGCGGCGGTATGGCCAGCGGAGACCAGTATGCCTGCCTCTACCAGCTGACGGATGTGCTCGGGCTTGTTGCGCTCCGGTGCCAGGGTGATCTTGGCGATGGCATCGCTGTTGGCGCAGAAGAAGTCGATCATCTCGTCGGCGGGCTGGCGGATCTGGGCGGCCGGGTGTATGCCTTTGCGCTTGAGGTTGGTGTAGGGGCCTTCCAGATGCACGCCCAGCACTTCATTCGGGTGCGCGGCCATGTAGTCACGGGTCACGGCGACGGCCCGCTTCATGTCCGAATCCGGGCTGGTGATCAGGGTCGGCAGGAAGCTGGTGGTACCGGATTTGAGGTTGGCGGCCTGCATGATCGCCAGTGTCTCTGTGGAGATGTCGGTGTTGAACATGACGCCGCCACAGCCGTTGAGCTGCACGTCGATAAAACCGGCGCAGAGGTTGGCGCCGTACAGATCATGTCGCTCTATACCGGCAGGCAGTTCGGCCTGACGCTGGATGGCGACAATCTTGTCGCCCTCGATCACGACCCCGTAACCGGTCAGCACACAGCTGCCGGTGTAGAGGGTGCAATTGGTCAATGCGTACATGGTGGCTCCTTACAGACGGCCGATGTTGGCGGCTTCGAGCTGCTGGAAGTAACGCACCGTCTTGACCTTGAGCTCCATGGTGGAGGGCTCGTCGCACACCATCATTCCCTTCGGATGCAGTTGCAGTGTGGAGATGGTCCACATGTGGTTGACGCTGCCTTCCACTGCAGCTTGCAGGGCCTGGGCCTTGCCGTGGCCAGTGACCAGGATCATGATCTCTTCGGCGTCCATCAGGGTGCCGACACCCACTGTCAGCGCCAGCTTGGGCACCTGCTCCATGTCACCGCCGAAGAAGCGGGAGTTGGCGATACGGGTGTCCTCGGTCAGGGTCTTGACCCGGGTGCGGGAGGAGAGGGAGGAGGCCGGTTCGTTGAACGCTATGTGACCGTCATTGCCGACGCCACCCATGAAGAGGTTGATCTTGCCATAGGACTTGATCTTGTCCTCATAGCGCTTGCACTCGGCCACCAGATCCTCGGCGTTGCCGTTGAGGATGTTGATGTTTTCCGGGCGGATGTCGATGTGACAGAAGAAGTTGTTGTGCATGAAGCTGTGGTAGCTCTCGGGATGATCTTCCGGCAGGCCGACATATTCGTCCATGTTGAAGGTGACCACGTGCTCGAAACTTACTTCACCGGCTTTATGCAGCTCGATCAGGCGCTTGTAGGTGTTGAGCGGGGTGCCGCCGGTGGGCAGGCCCAGTACGAAGGGGCGATCGGCCGTGGGTTTGAACCCATTGATACGGTCAACGATGTAACGGGCAGACCACAGACCCACTTGGCTGGCAGATTTCAACGGGATCAGGCGCATTGTAGATACCTCTGTACGGGTTGCTGCCGGGGTGTCGGCGGCAAATAGGCTAAGACGGATTCAAGTTGTTTTATAGCGTAAATAAAGATTGCGAACTAAGCCACATGTATCCGCTACCTTTATCTCGTTTGGGTGATAATGATCACGATTACAGGTTTATTAATTTGCGCAGCGAAATAAAAGCCCTAGACTGCCAATCAAGCCTTGATGGCTTATGCGTCAAACGTGATAAGCACTTAATTTCTAGAAAAACATTAACTAAGGAGAGGAACCGTGAATATTCTCGGTTATTTGCAAAAGATCGGCCGTGCCCTGATGGTGCCGGTAGCGGTATTGCCTGCCGCCGCGATCCTGATGGGGGTTGGCTACTGGATTGACCCTAACGGTTGGGGTGGTGACAGCGCGCTGGCTGCCTTCCTGATCAAGGCCGGTGCCGCCATCATCGACAAGATGGCCATCCTGTTTGCTGTCGGTGTTGCCTACGGCATGTCCAAGGACAAAGACGGCTCTGCCGCACTGGCAGGTCTGGTCGGCTACCTGGTCGTGACCACACTGCTGAGCCCGGGTGCCGTGTCGCAAATCCAGCAGATCCCGCTGGATCAAGTGCCTGCCGCGTTTGGCAAGATTGAGAACCAGTTTATCGGTATCTTGACCGGTGTGATTGCCGCCGAGCTCTATAACCGCTTCAGCAGTGTTGAACTGCACAAGGCGCTGGCTTTCTTCTCCGGCCGTCGTCTGGTACCGATCGTGACCTCAGTAGTGATGATAGTCGTTGCCTTCATCCTGATGGCAGTTTGGCCTGTCATTTACGGTGGTCTGGTGAGCTTTGGTGAATCCATTGTCAACCTGGGCTCTACCGGTGCAGGTATCTACGCCTTCTTCAACCGCCTGCTGATCCCCGTGGGTCTGCACCATGCTCTGAACTCAGTGTTCTGGTTTGACGTGGCTGGTATCAACGACATCCCGAACTTCCTGGGTGGCCAATCTTCCATCGACGCGGGCAAAGCTGTCGTGGGTGTCACTGGTATGTACCAGGCTGGCTTCTTCCCCATCATGATGTTCGGTCTGCCGGGTGCTGCCTTGGCCATCTATCACTCCGCCAAGAAAGAGAACAAGGACAAGGTTGCATCCATCATGATCGCCGCCGCCTTCGCCGCTTTCTTCACCGGTGTGACCGAGCCGCTCGAATTCTCCTTCATGTTCGTGGCACCGGTACTCTATGTCATCCACGCCCTGCTGACCGGTATCTCTGTGTTTATCGCCGCCAGCATGCAGTGGATCGCCGGTTTCGGCTTCAGTGCCGGTTTGGTGGATATGGTGCTCTCCAGCCGCAACCCGCTGGCGACTCACTGGTACATGCTGCTGGCACAGGGTCTGGTGTTCTTCGGCCTCTACTACGTGATATTCCGTGCCGTCATCGTCAAGTTCAACCTGAAAACTCCGGGTCGTGAAGATGATGAAGCCGTACCGGCACAGGCTCAGACCACTGACCGCACCGAACTGGCTCGCCAGTATCTGGAAGTGCTGGGTGGCCAAGACAACCTGGTTACCATCGATGCCTGCATCACCCGTCTGCGTCTGACCCTGAAAGACCGCAGCATAGTGGATGAGCGCAAGCTGAAAGCCCTGGGCGCGGCCGGTGTGGTCAAGCTCGGTGAACAGAACCTGCAGGTGATTCTGGGCCCCTTGGCCGAGATCATTGCCGGTGAGATGAAGGCCCTGCGTTAATCGGGCGCCAAGCTCGCCTCAAGTCTAAGTCCATTGTTGACATAACTAGGGCCCCGCCACGGGGCCCAATATAAAAAACGCCAAGAAAATCCAACCTTTACTTCAAATGAGAGCAGCAGTTATGAACTTGAAACATTCTCTGTTAGCCATTGCCATGTCTACTATTTTTGTCAGCCAGGTACAGGCAGCCGATGCCGCCAAGCAAGCCGTGGTCGACTCCCTCGCCAGCAACCTGGTGGTCAAGTACGAAGTCGTCACCAACGACGGTGCCGGTGCCGGCCTCGATTGCCAGGCGCTGGGTTCCGAGTGGGCCAGCTGTGGCGTTGCCAAGCTGCACCTGACCAATACAGGTGCTGACGTGACCTCCAAGGATTGGGGTATTTATGTCTCCTCCATCCGTCGTATCCAGCGCGTCGACAACGACCAGTTCACCATTACCCATCTGACCGGCGACCTCTATCGTTTGACGCCAACCGAGCAGTTTAAGGGTTTTGCCAAGGATGCCACGGTCGAAGTGCCGCTGGTGGTGGAATACTGGGTATTGTTCGAATCTGACATCATGCCTAGCTGGTATGTGGCTGCCGACGGCGCCGAGCCCAAGGTGATTGCCAGCATGAGCAACATCGACGACGCCAGCACCTACGAGAAGCCGATGCCGGCCGATGGCTGGAAGCGCACCAAGGATGACAACAACATCCTGATGAACAGCGAGACCCGTTTCGATGCAAACCTGACCAGCAGTCTGCTGCCGGCCAGCAAGATTGATGATCAGATACTGCCGACCCCGCTCAAGCAAGTGATCAAATCGGGTCCGCAAGTGGACTTCTCCACCATCAAGCTCAACGCGCTGGATTTACCAAGCGATCGCGCCGAAGCCCTGAAGGCTCAACTGACCAAGCTGGGTGTTACCCTCTCCGACACCGGCTATCCAGTGACCATCAAGCTCGGCAGCAAGCTCAAGCAGGCCGAAGGTTATGACATGACCATAGGCAAGCAGGGCACTGTGATCCAGGGGCACGACATCGAGGGTGCCTTCTGGGGCGCACAATCCCTGCTCTCCCTGCTGGGGGTGAACGACAAGCTGGTGAGCCAGATGAGCGTCGAGGATGCGCCGCGTTTTGAATACCGCGGCATGCAGACCGACGTGGCCCGTCACTTCAGAAGCCTCGAAACCATGAAGAAGCTGGTTGACCAGATGTCAACCATGAAGCTCAACAAGTTGCACCTTGGTCTGACCAACGATGAAGGCTGGCGTCTGGAGATACCGGGTTTGCCGGAGCTGACGGACGTAGGCAGCCAGCGTTGCCACGATCTGTCTGAAACCAAGTGCCTGATGCCGCAGCTGGGTTCCGGCCCGACCAGCGACAACCAGGGCTCCGGTTTCTACAGCAAGTCCGACTACATCGATTTGGTGCGTTATGCAAAGGCGCGTGGTGTTACCGTCATCCCCGAGATCAACATGCCGGCGCACGCCCGTGCTGCCGTGGTCTCCATGGAAGCGCGTTACCAGCGTCTGATGAACGAAGGCAAAGAGGCCGAAGCCAACCAGTTCCGCCTGACTGACCCGGCGGATACCTCCAATGTCACCTCGGTCCAGTTCTACGACAAGATGTCCTTCATCAACCCTTGCCAGCCGGGTGCTGCCACCTTCGTGAGCAAGGTGATGGATGAAGTGGCCCAGATGCACCAGGCCGCCGGTCAGCCGTTGACCGCCTGGCACTACGGTGGTGACGAGGCGAAGAACATCATGCAGGGCGGTGGCTATCAGGATCCGGCCGTCACCCAGAAAGCCGATCTGGTCGCCTGGAAGGGCAATGTCGATTCCAGCAAGCAGGATAAGCCGTTCGGCAAATCGCCGGTCTGCCAGAAGATGATCGATGATGGCAAGATCAAGGACGTGGCCGAGCTGCCGGTTTACTTCGCCAAGGAAGTGAGCGAGCTGGCGAAAGAGCGTGGCTTCTCCACCCTGCAGGCATGGGAAGATGGTCTGAAATACGCGAGCAGCGCCAAGGATTTTGCCACCGACAAGACAGTGGTCAACTTCTGGGAAGCCCTCTATTGGGGTGGCTTCAACGAAGCGATGAAGTGGGCGCACAAGGGCTATGACGTTGTGCTCTCCAACCCGGATTACCTCTACTTCGACTTCCCGAACGAGGTGCACCCGGCCGAGCGTGGCTACTACTGGGCAACCCGTTTCAATGACACCCGCAAGGTGTTCGCCTTTGCCCCGGAAAACCTGCCGCAGAACGCCGAGACCTCGGTTGACCGCGACGGCAACGCCTTCGTGGCCAAGGGTGACCAGGATCCGGTCAAGTTCCGCGGTATCTCCGGTCAGCAGTGGAGTGAAACCGTGCGGACCGATGCCCAGTACGAGTACATGGTCTACCCGCGTATCTTCTCCGTGGCCGAGCGTGCCTGGCACAAAGGTGGCTTCGAGCTGAACTATGTGAAGGGCCGCGAGTTCTCCGGCGAGACCAAGCATGTCAACAAGGCCACCCTCAACAAAGAGTGGAACCAGTTCGCCAACCTGCTGGGTCAGCGCGTGCTGCCGAAGCTGGATCAGGCCGGTGTTGAATACCGCCTCTCAGTACCGGGCGCCAAGGTCATCAACGGCAAGCTTGAAGCGAACGTGGATCTGCCGGGCCTGCCCATCCAGTACAGCCTGGACGGCACCACCTGGACTGCCTATGACGCCGCGGCCAAGCCAAGCGTGACCGGCAAGGTCTACCTGCGTACCACCAGTTTCGATGGCCAGCGCACCAGTCGCGTCACCGAGCTGAACTGATAGTCCTCAATCCATAACGCAAGGTGGGTCGCAAGACCCGCCTTTCCCAAGGCCGAGACTGCATCGGGTTTGGGAAAGGTTGACTGTGCGTGTGAGCCTTTGTTGTGTGTGTGTATTGTCTGTTTTTGTTTTTCATCACCTTGAACCCCGCCCAGTGCGGGGTCTTTTTTTATCCGCGAGCAGATGATGGCGGCTGGATCACTTCGTTTTGGCGTGCCAAGGGGCCGGATTGGCCAAATTCAGGTTGAGGCAAGGCGCGTAATGAGGGATCATAACCGGCTTGATGGCGGGGGGATGAGGGTGCCAGCCGGCACAACTTCCGCCAGTGACGCATTTTTGAGGTGAGCCATGAGTCAGGCGAACAGCCCAACTAACTTTATTCGTCAGATCATTGATGAAGATCTGGCCAGCGGTAAGCACAACCACGTGCATACCCGTTTTCCGCCCGAGCCGAACGGTTATCTCCATATCGGCCACGCCAAGTCAATCTGTCTGAACTTTGGCATCGCCCGTGACTATCAGGGCCAGTGCAACCTGCGTTTCGATGACACCAACCCGGTGAAAGAAGACATCGAGTACGTGGAGTCCATCAAGCAGGACGTGCAGTGGCTCGGCTTCCAGTGGAGCGGCGAGATCTGCTACTCCTCCGACTATTTCGACAAGCTGCACGGCTACGCCATAGAGCTTATCGAAAAAGGTCTGGCCTATGTGGACGAGCTCTCTGCGGAGCAGATGCGCGAGTACCGTGGCACCCTGACCGAGGCCGGCAAGAACAGCCCGTTCCGCGATCGTCCAGTGGCCGAGAACCTGGCGCTGTTTGCCAAGATGAAGAACGGCGAGTTTGCCGAAGGCACCGCTTGCCTGCGCGCCAAGATCGACATGGCATCGCCATTCATGGTGATGCGCGATCCGGTTATCTATCGCATCAAGTTTGCCCACCATCACCAGACCGGTGACAAGTGGTGCATCTATCCCATGTACGACTTCACCCACTGCATCTCGGACGCGCTGGAAGGGATCACCCACTCCATCTGTACCCTGGAGTTCCAGGACAACCGTCGTCTGTATGACTGGGTGCTGGACAACATCACCATCGACTGCCACCCGCGTCAGTACGAGTTCTCCCGTCTGAACCTCGAATATACCGTCATGTCCAAGCGCAAGCTGAACCTGCTGGTGACCGAGAAGCACGTGGATGGCTGGGACGATCCGCGCATGCTGACTGTTTCCGGTCTGCGTCGTCGTGGCTACACCTCTGCCTCCATCCGCGAGTTCTGCAAGCGCATCGGCGTGACCAAGCAGGACAACATAGTCGAGATGAGCATGCTGGAAGCCTGCATCCGTGACGATCTCAACGAGAACGCACCGCGCGCCATGGCCGTGCTGCATCCAGTGAAGGTGGTCATCGAGAACCTGGCGGCCGACGAGGTGTTGACCGCACCGGCGCACCCGAACAACGCCGAGATGGGTACCCGTGAACTGAACTTTACCCGCGAGATCTTCATCGACGAAGCGGACTTCAAAGAAGAAGCGAACAAGCAGTTCAAGCGACTGGTACTGGGCAAGGAAGTGCGCCTGCGCAACGCCTATGTGATCAAGGCCGAGCGGGTCGAGAAGGATGCGGATGGCAAGGTGACCTGCATCTACTGTTCCTACGATCCCGAGACCCTGGGCAAGGATCCGGCGGATGGTCGCAAGGTGAAGGGGGTGATCCACTGGGTCAGCGTCACTCACTCCCTGCCGGCCGAGATCCGTCTCTACGATCGTCTGTTCAAGATGCCGAACCCGGGTGCCGAGGATGACTTCGAAGGGGCACTCAATCCGGATTCGCTGGTGATCATCGAGGGTGCCCGCGTCGAGGCTTCCCTCAAGGACGCCAAGCCGGAGTTTGCCTACCAGTTCGAGCGCGAAGGCTACTTCTGCGCCGACAACAAGCTCTCCAGCGCCGAGCACCTGGTGTTCAACCGCACCGTGGCCCTGCGCGACGTCTGGGGCAAGGCCGAGGCCTGATGGCCAAAGCCTGACAAGCAGAGGGCAGGGGAGACCCTGCCACTCTTGCCCAGATTGCGAATGCAAAAAAGCCAGCGTTATGCTGGCTTTTTTATTGACCGGTGCAAGCGTCTATGAATCTTCGTGCTTGCAGTCGCCATTGGCGCAGTGGCCGTACAGATAGAGGCTGTGATTGGTCAGGCGAATGTTGTGGTGCTTGGCGATATCGCGCTGGCGCTGCTCGATCACCTCATCGGAAAATTCGATCACCTTGCCACAATCGAGGCAGACCAGGTGGTCGTGGTGTTCCTGGGTGGCCAGCTCGAATACCGACTTGCCACCTTCGAAGTGGTGACGGGTAACAATACCGGCATCATCAAACTGGTTGAGAACGCGATATACGGTAGCGAGACCAATCTCTTCACCCTGGTCGATCAGTCGTTTGTACAGATCTTCCGCACTGGTGTGCTGGCAATCCGGCTGTTGCAGGATTTCCAGAATTTTGACACGGGGCAAGGTGATCTTGAGCCCGGCCTTTTTTAACGCTTGGTTGTTGTCTGCCATATTCTACTTATTCGCATTCTCGAAGGTGTGGTTATTCTGATTGACTGCCGCTGGAATGGCAACCACGAACTCGCTTGGCCTGTCATTATAGGTCGTAGCCAACCTAAAAATAAACCCAGTAATTCAAGGGCTTTAGCGCAAAGTCCGCCATCTGGCCGAATTGATCAAATCCTGTCGCCGGCTTGCTCAGCGGACGAATGTTGATAAGATGTAACCTTCTTCATTGTCTGGTCGGATGAGATCCATGGATTGGCTTTTTGACAACGCGGCCTGGGTGCGGCGCGCCCTCAACGCCTGGCCTCCCTTCTGGGGCGCCGGCATCAAGATAGAAACCCTGAGTGATGACTTCCGTTTTTGCCGGGTGACGTTGAAGTCACGCTGGTGGAACAAGAACGCCAACCGGACCCAGTTTGGCGGCAGCATGTTTGCGATGACGGATCCCATCTATCCGCTGATGCTGATGGGGTACTTCAAGAACCGCTATTACGTCTGGGACAAGGCGGGCAGCATCAACTACATCAAGCCGGGCAAAGGCAAACTGGTGGCCGAGTTCAACCTGACCGACGGCAAGCTGGCGTCCATAGTGGCGGCGACCGAGGGGGGCAACAAGCACTTCCCCGAGTTCGAGGTCACGGTGCAGGACAAGAGTGGCGAGCTGGTGGCACAGGTCAAACGCACCCTCTATGTGCGTGCCAAACCCGAGCACAGAGGTGGCTGAAAAGATCGGATCGCAAAAACAACAAGGGCCCCGCCGGGGCCCTTGTTGTCAGAGGTAGCTGGCTTGCCGGATCACTCCAGCTCGGCCAGGCACATCTCTTCATGCAGCTGCTTGCACCAGCCCTTGACGCGCTCGGCGGTCAGTTCCGGCTGGCGATCTTCGTCGATACCCAGACCCACGAAGTGCTTGTCATCCACCACAGCCTTGGAGGCTTCAAACTCGTAACCGGCGGTTGGCCAGTTGCCGATGATGATGGCGCCTTTGGCTTCGACGATGTCACGCAGTGTGCCCATGGCGTCGAGGAAGTACTCGGCATAGTCTTCCTGATCGCCGCATCCGAAGATGGCAACCAGCTTGTTGGTGAAGTCGATCTCTTCCAGCTCGGGGAAGAAGTCATCCCAATCGGCTTGGGCTTCGCCGTAATACCAAGTCGGGATACCGAACATCAGCAGATCGAAGCTGTCGATGTCGGCCTTGCTGCTCTTGGCAATGTCACGGACTTCAATCAGTTGTTTGCCCAGTTCTTTCTGGATCATCTTGGCGACAGCTTCGGTATTACCGGTATCGCTGCCGAAAAACAGACCTACACTAGCCATAGTGTTTAGTTACCCGTATCTGGTTAATGCTTAACGGTTCAGATTGCGATGCCTGCTGCGAAAGCAGACTCAATCTGTTGCTTCAGGATAGATTGGATCAGCTCGGCTCGGCTGACGTTCTGTTGTAACGCAAGTTGGTTCAGGCGCTCCAGCAACTCGGCCTCCACCTTTAACTCGACCCGTTTCAAACCGTTCTCGCGATCGCGCTTAAGCTGGTTGCGCTTGTTGATCTTGAGTTGGGTCTCACGGGGGAGTGGATTGGTCTTTGGCCTGCCGGGGCGCTTCTCATTTGCGAACAGATCCAGTGTTGTTCGATCAGTTTGCTGTTTGGCCATACATCACAGATGAAAATAAGTTAGCCGATCCCTGAGCCTTCCCAGCCCAATTCGATCAGCCCCTTGGCGACAAAACCCGCGCAACCCAGACAGAGTACCAACCAGACGATGACTCGACCAAAACGGGGCACATTGCCGCGTTTGAGTACGTCGTGAATGGCCAGGCCAATCAATATGAAAATGGCCAGCAAGAATAACTTCAGGCCCAGACTCTCAATCAGATCGATATGTTCACTTAGCATGGATTGCGCACACTCCTTATGACGGGCGCACTATATCACAAAGGATTTGAAACTGTTAACCGCCTGTCGACAGGAAATCCACAACCAATTTGTTGAACAAAACCGGCTTTTCGGCGTGCAGCCAGTGGCCTGTTCCGGCGATGACGCGCGCCTTTGCCGCCGGGAATTGTGCCATCACAGTGTCGGTATATTGGGGCTGCATATAGTCCGAATCGCCGCCCTTGATAAAGAGTGTCGGCCCTTCGAATCGATGCTGGTTGTCGGGCCAGCCCATGATGTTGGCGTAATTGCGCTCAAGGGCCGCTACGTTGAAACGCCAGCCCCAACCGGACTCTCCCTTGGCGAAGGATTTGAGCAGGAACTGGCGTACGCCGGCGATCTCGATGTGCTCGGCCAAAATGGCCTCTGCCTCGCTGCGGCTCTGCACCGGCTGGTTCAGGGTGGTGTTGAGTCCGGCGAACACATTCTGATGGCGGGAGTGGGGATAGGCGACAGGGGCTATATCGGCCACCACCAGCCGGGCGACCCTGGCGGGAGCCTGCTTGGCCAGTTGCATGGCGACCTTGCCGCCCATGGAGTGACCGACCAGGGATACCTGATCCAGTGCCAGGGCATCGAGCAGGGCGAGTACGTCGGCAGCCTGCTGGGGATAGCTCATCTCGTCGCTGTGGAAAGAGGCGCCGTGGTTGCGCAGATCCACGCTGATGACGCGATAGCGTTCGCTCAGGGCGCGTGCCAGCAGCCCCAGGTTGTCCAGGCTGCCGAACAGGCCGTGGATCAGCACAACGGCCGGGCCCTGGCCCTGTTCCTTGAAGTTCAATAATGGGTTTTGTTGCAAAATGACACCTTGTCGGTCGTGGGCTTTTTTGCCTGATTTTTAACACACTGAAAGAAAAGGATTTCATTCCTTGAGGGTCATTTTTTTGTGGTTTTTTTTCAAAAAAATGACGCCGGATTCGCTATCAGTGCGGAGGATCACACACTTGGCCCCGTATTATGCCGTATTCTCGATGAGATTCATGCACATCTGCCAGCCCTTGGCTTGGGCTGCCGGGTTTGCCTATGTATAATCGCCGCATCCGAATTTCGACGAGTCCAGCGCATCCCTATGAAAACCATCGAGCTTGATGACGATCTCTACTTCTATATCGCCAGCCAGACCCGGCACATTGGTGAGAGTGCCTCCGATATCCTGCGCCGTCTGCTGGAACAGCCCACGCACATAACCGTGCCGGTTGCCGAGCCTGTGGACCTCCCCCAGCCGAGCGTCGCTACCGATGCCATGGGGCTGCAGGCCCTGCTCGACTCTGGCGAGCTGCAAAAAGAAGAGAAGTCCATCAACCGCTTCATGCAGGTGCTCAGTACCCTCTATCGGGATAATCCGGTCGGGTTTACCCAGGCCACCGAAATCAAGGGGCGCAAGCGCGTCTATTTCTCGCGGGATCCCGAGGCACTGCGTGCCAGCGGCAGCACCACCAAGCCCAAGCCGGTGCCGGATACCCCGTTCTGGGTGATCAGCAATACCAATACCAGTCGCAAGCAGAACATGGTGGCCCAGATGATGGCCAGCATGGGCTACGACGAGGCGCTGATCGCCCAGGTAAGCAGCGCGATTTAACGGTTCATCAAGTTCAGGCCTTGCCCGGCAAGGCCGCCATCAAGCAAGGATAACGCCATGGCTCAGCATTCCCACGCCGGTCAGCCGGCTCGTTTAAGTGACCTGACCAACATTCCCCGTCTGGTCAGCGCCTACTACCTCAACAAGCCTGACATGAGCCGCCCCGAGCAGCGGGTGGCCTTCGGCACCTCCGGCCACCGTGGCAGTGCCTTGCACAATGCCTTTACCGAATCTCACATCCTGGCGGTAACCCAGGCGCTGGTAGAGTATCGCCAGCAGGCCGGCATCACGGGCCCGCTGTTTGTCGGCATGGATACTCACGCCCTGTCTGAATCCGCCTTTGCCAGCGCAGTCGAAGTGCTGGCGGCCAACGGTGTCGAGACCCGCATCCAGGCTGGTATGGGCTTCACGCCGACGCCGGTCATCTCTCACGCCATCCTGCGCCACAACGCTTGTAAACCCGCTGCGCGCGCTGACGGTGTGGTGATCACCCCGTCCCACAATCCGCCGGAAGATGGCGGCTTCAAGTACAACCCACCCCACGGTGGCCCCGCCGAAGGTGAGATCACCAAGTGGGTGGAAGACAGGGCCAACGCCATTCTGGAAGCCGGTCTGGCCGGCGTGAAACGCATGCCGTTTAGCGATGCCCTCAAGAGCCCCTTCGTGGTTGAGCACGACTATGTCACCCCCTATGTGGACGACCTGAAAAACGTGCTGGATCTGGATGCCATCAAGAAAGCGGGTATCAAGATAGGTGTGGATCCGCTGGGCGGCTCCGGCGTCGCCTACTGGGACGTCATCGCCAAGACCTATGGTTTGAACATCGAGGTGGTCAACTATCGTGTCGACCCAACCTTCTCCTTCATGACCCTGGATAAAGACGGCAAGATCCGGATGGATTGCTCCAGCCCGTTTGCCATGGCGGGCCTGATTGCCCTCAAAGACAAGTTCGACATCGCCCTTGGCAACGACCCTGACTACGACCGTCACGGCATCGTCACCAAGGCGGGTCTGATGAACCCGAACCACTATCTGGCGGTGGCGATCCAGTATTTGTTTACCCATCGCACCGGCTGGCCCAAAGCGGCTGCTGTCGGCAAGACGCTGGTCTCCTCTTCGATGATCGACCGGGTTGCCGGCGAGATTGGCCGTACCCTGAAAGAGGTGCCGGTCGGCTTCAAGTGGTTCGTGGATGGCCTCTACAGCGGCGAGTTTGGTTTTGGTGGTGAGGAGAGCGCAGGCGCCTCCTTCCTGCGTAAAGACGGCACCGTCTGGACCACCGACAAGGATGGCTTCATTCTGGCGCTGCTGGCGGCCGAAATTCTGGCGGTCACCGGCAAGGATCCCCAGGTGCATTACGATGCACTGGAAGCCAAATTCGGCCGCTCCAGCTACCGCCGTATCGATGCCCCGGCCAACAGCGCGCAAAAAGCCGTGCTCTCCAAGCTGGATCCTGCACTGGTCGAAGCCTCTACCCTGGCCGGTGAGCCCATCATTGCCAAGCTGACCCGCGCGCCGGGCAACGATGCCGCCATCGGTGGCCTCAAGGTGGTGACCGAGAACGGCTGGTTCGCGGCGCGCCCCTCCGGCACCGAGTCCATCTACAAGATCTACATGGAGAGCTTCAAGGGCGAGGCACACCTGGATCTGATCCAGCAAGAAGCCCAGCAGATTGTCTCTGCTGCGCTGGCCAAGGCGGGCGTCTGACCGATGCCGTTGGCGGGCTGAATTGAACATCGGATAGATAGCAAGAGGAGCCACAGCAGCTCCTCTTTTTTATGGTTCTTTTTCTCGGTTCAGGGTTTCCCTGCTCGGACTCAGGCCTTGTCATCTGTGATCGCCGCCCTGCGGGCTTGCCAGCGCTTGAAGAAGGAGCGCGCCGGCAGCTTCATCAGAAACAGGGAGAGCAGGATCACCCCTATGCCGAGCCACTGCCGGCCATCCAGGGTTTCACCGACCATCAGCACACCCAGGGAGACCGCCACCATGGGGTTGGTGAGGGCCAGCATGCCCATTACCTCGGGGCCATGACGCTTGAGCCCCCACAGCCAGGCCCAGTAGGCCAGCGCCGTGTTGAGCAAAATGAGCCAGACAAGCCCGGGTGCTGCAGCTGATTGGGGCAGTGGCATGGGACCGGCCAGCCACCAGGCGAGCGGGATCAGCATCAGGCCGCCGAGCAGCAGTTGCCAGGCTGTGAGGGCCAGCAGATCGCTCACCGGCCAGCGCTGCATCCAGCGGCTGGATTGACCGATCAGCAGGGTCGCCAGCAGGGCGCATGTCACGCCTATGGGGTCCAGATTGGCGGAGGGATTGAGCAGCAGCAAGACACCGGCGAGCCCCATCAGCCCCAGCAGCAGCCACTTCAGGGTTGGCCGCGTGCCATCCTGCAACCAGGCCAGCAGCATGAGTACCAGCGGCAGTGTGGCCCCGAGCGTGCCTGCCACTGCCCCCGGTAGCCGGAAGGCGGCCACAAACAGCAGGGCAAAGAAGGCGGCTATGTTGCAAAACGCCAGCAGGAACTGCTTGCCCCAGGGCAGGGGCGGTAGACGCGGATGCAGCAGCAACAGGAGCAGCCCGGCCGGCAGCGCCCGCCACACGGCCACCCAGTAGGGGGAGTAGTCAGTCAGGTAGAGGCTGACGACGGCATAGGTACTGCCCCATAGCAGGGGGGCCAGCAAGGCAATCAGCAGTGGCATGGCTTATCTCTTCATAAAGTATCTTTTTGTGAAGATAACTTAGTCTCAAATTGGTTTACTATCAAGTATCTCGATAAAAAGATAAGTGACCAGGATGGACAGTGATCATGTAGATATGCTGCTGGCCCAGTGGGCCCGGCAAAGACCGGATCTCGACTGCTCTCCCATGGGGGTGCTGGGTCGGGTGGCGCGGATGGCGGCGATCGCCGGCCGTGAGGTGAGCGAAGAGCTCAAGACGTGCGGCCTGCTGGGCAGCGACTTCGATATTCTGGCGACCTTGCGCCGGGCCGGTGAGCCGCTGACGCCGACCGCGCTCTATCAGGCTGCCATGTTGAGCTCCGGGGCCATGACGGCCCGGCTCGACAAGCTGGCAGAGCGTGGCCTGATCGAGCGACAGGCAGCGCCGAGCGACAGGCGCAGCCTGCTGGTCTGCCTGACTGCGTCTGGGCGCGAACTGGTCGATCGGGCCGTCGAGCGGCATGTGGCGAACGAGCGGCGTTTGCTGGCGCCACTGACCGAGGCTGAACAGGCTCAGTTGGCTGCCCTGCTCAAACGCTGGTTGCTGGAAAACGAGTAATAAAAACGGGCCCGTTGGGCCCGTTTTTATTGGCAAGTTGCCTGACTCAGTAACCGCCTCTGGCAGCTTTTACCGCCAGCCCCAGCTGCCACACCGCCATGGCGTAGTGGGTGCTGTGGTTGTAGCGGGTGATGGTGTAGAAGTTGGGCAGGCCGTACCAGTATTGATAGCCGGTGCCGACATCCAGGCGCAGCAGGCTTGCTTCGCTGTGGTTGCCAAGGTTGCTGGTGGGATTCAGACCGGCGCGGTGCAAGGTGGTGATCGGGTACCGGGTCTGGAAGCCATGCTCATAGCCGGGCAGCTGGCCCTGACCACGCACCGCTACCGGTTGACCCTGCTCCCAGCCATGCGCCTTGAAGTAGTTGGCCACGCTGCCGATGGCATCCACCGGATCCCACAAGTTGGTGTGGCCATTGCCGTCAAAGTCCACCGCGTAGCGCTGGAAGCTCGATGGCATGAACTGGCCATACCCCATGGCGCCGGCGTAGGATCCTTTGGGTTCGGTGGGGTCCATCCCTTCATCCCGGGTCATCACCAGGAAGGCCTCCAGTTCGCCGGTAAAGAATTCGGCGCGCCGCGGATAGTCGAAGGCCAGGGTCGCCAGCGCATCCAGAATGCGGGTCTTGCCCATTACCCGACCCCAGCGGGTCTCCACGCCTATGATGCCGACGATGATTTCGGGCGGCACCCCATACTCCTGCTCGGCACGGTTGAGCTCGCTCTCGTACTCACGCCAGAAGTTGACGCCGTTTTGCACGTTGTCCGGCGTGATGAACTTGGCGCGGTAGCGATTCCAGGCGCCGGTCGGTCCGATTGGCTTGGCGGTGGTGGGGGCCTGGGCATCCATCAGCCGTATTATCCAGTCATAGCGATCCGCCTGTGCCAGCAGTCGATGCAGCTCAACGCTGTCAAAACCGTGCTTCTCGACCATGCGTTGGACGAAGCTGTCCACGTTGTTGCGATTGGCGAAGTCTCCCTTGCTAACCCCTTGGCTGTAAGCAGGTTTTATTTGTGGCGTCTGATTGATGAAGGCACTTTTGAACGGCTTGGCCACGGGTTTGGGGGCAGGCGTGCTGCTGCAACCGTAGAGCAGGGGAAACAGGGAAAGAGTAAGCACGGAGACAAGGCGACGCATAAGGTTCTCATGAGCCTGAAAAAGAGTGTCGACATGGTAAAACATTGTCATCCATGCGCAAGTGCTCAGTGCATGGATGAGGGCTCAAACTTGTGGCCTGTCGATGGGTTGGTGCGCTCCGCGCCCCTATGTCCTAAGCCCGAATAACGTTACTCGCCAAGGGTATGGTAACCGCTCCAGAGCCGCGTCAGGGTGGTGACAAGACAGAGCAGGGCAAAGCCGTAGGCCAGGGTTGCAAACCCGGCGGGCCAGAGGCACATCAGCACGAACAGGGTTATGGTCTCGCTCCCCTCCGTCAGGCCCCCGAGATAATAGAGGGACTTGTGGTGATAGACGGGATTTTCAATCCCCCGCTTGCCCGCCATGATGGCAAAGGCCAGAAAGCTCGACCCCGTGCCCATGAAGGCGAACAGCAGGGTGGCGGCGGGCAGGGCGTTGGCGGGGCTACTCAAGGCAAACCCCAGCACAACGGCGGCGTAGAAGATGAAATCGAGGGTGATGTCCAGAAAGCCGCCGCAATCCGTGATCTTCGTCTCTCGCGCCACTGCGCCATCGAGCCCGTCCAGCAGCCGGTTGAACAAGATGACGAGCAGCGCCCAGGAATAGAGCTCCAGGGCCAGCAGTGGCAGTGCCAGCATGCCGATGGCAAAGCCGGTCAGGCTTATCTGGTTGGCGCTGATCCCGGCTCGGCAGAGGGGTTTGGCCAGCCGGGTGAGGGGACTGCGAATAAGGGGGATCAGATGGCGGTCAAACAAGGTCGGTGTCCTCTTTGGTAAAACAAGGAGTGGTGAGCGTCAGGATAGCCCCCGGCGCATCCTCCTCGTCGTGGGTGACCAGCAGGGCGGGTATACCCAGCGCCTTGAGTCGCTCGAACACCAGGGTGCTGAAGGCGGCGCGCAGCGGCTTGTCGAGGCGGGAAAAGGGCTCGTCCAGCAACAGGGCCCTGGGTTCTGCCAGCAAAGCCCGCAGCAGACTGACTCGCGCCCTCTGGCCGCCGGAGAGTGCTCCCGGCAGCTTGTCGGCCTGATCGACCAGCGCTACTTCTGCCAGCGTGTCCAACGCCTTTGCCCGTCTGGCCGCCGGGCCCTTGAGGGTGGCAGGCATGCCGAACATCAGGTTTTCAGCCACCGTCAGATGGGCAAACAGCAGGTCATCCTGAAACAGCATGCCGATACGCCGGGTCTGGGGAGGCAGTGAGGTGAGCAGCCGTTCACCCAGCCATATATCCCCTTCCAGCCTGATTGGCCCCCTGGGCGGCAAGACTCCCGCCAGCGCCGCCAACAGTGAGCTCTTGCCACAACCACTGGGGCCCATCAGGGTCAGCACCTCACCGGGGGCAATCTGTAGCGCAGGCAGCGACAGCAGCAGGTTCTCATCGAGGTAGAGATGAAGTGGGGTTGTGCTTAACATCGGCAGCTTCTCGTGTTCATAGGGCGTCCTTGAGCGCAGGGTTGAGCCGGGCTGGCAGCCAGAGTGCCAGCAGATAGATGACAAGGGGCAGCAGCAGTTGCAGCAGGCCATAGAGGCCAGCCAGCCGCCGGTTGAGGCCGCTGCCGATGGCCACCGCCTCAGTGGTGATGGTGACCACTCTGCCTGCGCCAAACAGCAGGGTTGGCAGGTATTGGGCCAGACTCACCGCTGTCCCCACCGCAAAGGCAAAGAGCAGCGGACGTGCCAGCAGGGGCCCTTTCACCCGCCACCAGACGTGCCAGGGGCTGGCCCCCAGGGTGAGCGCGGCCTGAGTGATACGCGGGTCGAACTGGCGATAGGGCCCCTGCAGGCAGAGATAGACATAGGGGAAGACAAACAGCAGCTGGATCCAGAGCACCCAGGCCCACCCAATCCCGCCACCCAGCCAGTCAAGCCCCAGCCGGATGCCAAACAGCAGGCTGGCCTGGGGCAGCAGCAGGGGTAAACAGATGAGCCAGAGGGGCCAGGGCCGACGGCCTTGCTGGGCCTCCAGACTCAATACCGCCATCAGCAGCGCCAGCAGCCCGCTCGCCAGTGCCAGCAGGGCACTCGTTACAAGCAGGGGCATCAGGCCGGGCAGGAGTGCATGCCAATGGTGGCCGCTCCACTGACCAGGCAGCAGGTCGGGGAAGGACCAGCGCCGGGTCAGCGACCAGATCACCAAGGCTGCCAGCACCGCCAGATTGATGGCCATCAGGGTAAAGGTTGTGATGCAGGTCAATCTGGCTGTCAGCGGATTTGGCACGGCGCGCCGGCCATCGAGCCAGGCGTGCTTGCCGACAGTCGTGTGGCCCCACTCCAGCAGCCGCAAACCGGCGAGCAGCAGCAGGTTGATGGCGAGCAGCAAGAGGGCTCCGCTAGCGGTGGCGCCGCGCCAGCCAAGGTCTGGATCCTGATACCAGAGCCAGAGCCGCACGGCCAGCGGGGCAGGGGCATCGGGCCCCAGCAGCAGTGCTAGATCCACCACGGCCACTCCGTACGCGGCCACCGCATAGAGGGGCAGGCGCAGGGCGGGCCAGAGCGCAGGCAACAACAGGCGCCACCAGATCTGCGGGGCACTGAAACCCAGGCTGGCGCCAAGCCACTGCTGGCGGGCCAGCTTGGCGGGTTCTTGCGCTGCCAGTGCCATCAGCAGCAGGAAAGGGGTCTCTTTGAGGATCAGCGCCAGGATCAGACCAAGCCCGACCGGGTCTTTGATGGTCTGCCAGTCCGGGGGTAGCTCAAAACCGGTCAAGGAGGGAGAGACGAGCCGCAACAACCAGCCGGAGGGGGCGAGCAGGAAGGCAAAACCGATGGCAAAGGCGACGTGGGGCAGCGCCAGCAGGGGGGAGAGCAGACGGCGCAGCAGCCGAAAGCTGCGGCTCTCCTCTCCGTTCTTGACGCTGTGCGCCAGCAGCAGGGCGGTCAACAGCAGGCTGCCCAGGGTGGAGGCCGCCGCAATCCAGAAGCTCAAGGCTGCCGAGTGCCAGAGCCCGGGCTGGGCCAGCAGGCGCTGAACATGCGGGTTGTGTGTCCCCTGTGTCACCAGCAGCCACAGCCCTCCCAGCAGGGGGGCGGCCAGCAGGAGGGCGCAGAGGAGGGTAAACATGGGGCGCCAGCCGAGGGTGCGGCGGATGGCGTTGCCGAGTCCTGCCGTCATCAGTGACCGTAACGCTCGGCCCAGGCCGCTTCGAGCTTGGTCTGCCAGCTGGGATGGGGTTCAGCCACCGCTTTGAAGCGCAGGGCTGGTACCTGTTTGGTGGTCGCTGGCAAGGCATCGCTGCGCAGCACGCTGGGATCGCCCCAAAAGACGGGCTCGGCCTTGCGGGCCTGGGCTGCCGGGCTCAGCAGAAAGTTGGCCACCACCTTGGCACCTGCGCGGGCGTTGGCGTTGAAGGGGATGGCGAGAAAATGGCTGTTTGTGAGCGCCCCTTTCTCCATGGCCACGGCCACCACGCTGGGGGGCAGGGCGCCGTTTTGCACCGCACTCTGCGCTTCTTGCGGGTTGAAGCTGATGGCCATGGCCAGCTCACCGTCATCCAGCAACTGGCGGGTCTCGGCGGCGCCGGTGGGGAACAGCTTGCCCTTGCGCCAGAGTGCGGGGTGGAACTCGTCGAGCCAGACCCAGAGCGGCGCTGTGAGTCTGGCAAAATCGGCATCGGTTGCCTCCCGATAGAGGGGGGCAGGATCCGGGGCCAGCTCCAGCAGTATCTGTTTGAGAAAGCTGGAGCCATGAAACTGGGGCGGCTTGGGATAGCTGAAACGACCGGGATGGACCTTGGCCCAGGCGAGTAGCGCCTCTGCGGAGCGGGGGGGATTGCTCACCTCGTCCCCATTCACCATCAGGTTGAGCTGGCCTATGCCCCAAGGTGCCTCCAGCCCCTCTACCGGCACCGTGAAGTCCTCACTCACCGGCAGGCTCTTGTCCACCAGGGCCAGGTTGGGCAGCTCATGGCTGAAGGGGGCACCCAACAGCCCCTGCTCCTTGAGCGCCTTGAAATTCTCGCCGTTGACCCAGAGCAGATCGATGGGGCCGCCCGTGTTTTTGCCGGCCTGTTTGTTGGCCAGCAGCTGGCTGACGCTCTGGGCTATGTCATCCACTTTCACCTGCACCAGCTTGACCTGATACTGGCGCTCAAGCTCCTGCCCCGCCCACACCAGATAGGTGTTGATCTCCGGGCTGCCGCCCCAGGCATTGAAGTAGACGGTCTGGCCCTTCGCCTGATCAAGGGTCTGCTGCCAACGGGATCCCTCGTCGGCAGTTTCATCGGCAAAGAGTGTGCCGCTTGCCAGCAGGGGCAGGGCGCACAACAGGGATTTGAGCAAAGGCAGGGTCTTGAACATGGGCGTTACCTTGGGCAAAGGGTCAGGCGCCGCGGCGCCAGTGGTGATAACGGGCCAGCAGGGCCAGCACCCGAGTGGGCTGATGGGCCCGTTTCCATTCACCGGCCACGTACTTGTTCCCCTCCATCAGAGTGGGATAGGCGTGGATGGTGGCGAGTATCTTGCCAAGCCCCAGCTGGTGGCGCATGGCGAGCACGAATTCGGCGAGCCGTTCACCGGCGTGAGTGCCCACAATGGTGGCACCGAGGATCTTGTCTTTGCCGGGCACCGTCAGCACCTCGATAAAGCCATGGCGTTCCCCATCGGCAATGGCGCGATCCAGCTCCCCTAGCGCGAAGCGGGTCACCTCGAAGGGGATTCCTTGAGCCATGGCCTCCTTGCGGTTGAGACCCACCCTGGCTATTTCCGGGCTGGTGTAGGTCGCCGCGGGGATCACGCTGTAATCCGCCTTGAAGCGCTTGAACTGGCCGAACAGGGCATTGACGGCGGCATACCAGGCTTGATGGGCGGCAAAATGAGTGAACTGGTAGGGGCCTGCCACGTCCCCTACCGCCAGTATGCTGGGGTAGTTGGTGGCGAGAAAACCATCGACAGCAATAGTGCCGCGTGGCGCCAGCTCGACCCCCAGAGTTTCGAGGCCGAAGCCGCTGACATTTGCAACCCGTCCCAGTGCCAGCAGCAGTTGATCCCCTTCAACCATCAGGCGTTGATCGCCACGACACAGGTGGAGGCGGATGGGGAGGTGTTCCCCTTGCTCACTCCCTTCTTGCGGCACATAGTCGGCCCGCTCGGCACGCCAGCCGGTGAGCTGGGTGACGCCGTCCGCCGCCATCTGGTGTTGCAGGGCATCGGCTACGTCGCGCTCTTCACGAGGCAGCAGCTGATCGGCCAGCTCCACTTGGGTGACCGGTATGCCAAGCAGGGCAAAACTCTGGGCCAGTTCGCAGCCGATGGGGCCGCCGCCAAGCACCAGCAGGCGGCGGGGCGGGGCGCGCAGCTGCCAGACGGTATCCGAGGTGAGATAAGGTGTGTCGGCCAATCCGGGCAGATCCGGCACCAGTGGTCTGGCCCCGGTGGCGATCACGATATGGCGGCTGGTGAGGTGCCGGCCATTCACCTCCACCTCCCAGGGGGAGACCAGTTTTGCTTCGCCCTCGATGCACTCCACGCCCAGGCCCTGATAGCGTGCCACCGAGTCGTGGGGCTCGACCTCCTTGATCACCTGTGCCACCCGCTCCATCACTGCGGCAAAATCGGCGCGGGCCTGACTTGGGCTAAAACCCAGTTCCCCG